>Ga0114960_10000003_pt1 | contig 201739 bp, 214 predicted proteins | sample C_130625_MF_Meta_FD_92637 | JGI IMG/M metagenome (GOLD analysis project Ga0114960, IMG submission 92637) | Freshwater microbial communities from Lake Croche, Canada to study carbon cycling - C_130625_MF_MetaG | ecosystem: Environmental > Aquatic > Freshwater > Lake | place: Lake Croche...
CAAAATGCCACTCCTGGTTCTTTTGTTTATTTTGGCAACAAGGCTAAATCTAGTTCTAGTGCAATGAGTTTTTTGGGAGCTTATTCCACCAAAAATAGAAATTCTGCTAAAAAAACTTTTCCTTCTCCTCGTATTGTTGCTAATGCTACTACTGCTCCTTTTGGTGGTACTATATTTCTTTATGAACAAAATGGTTGTGTCTTCGCGCAAACTCCTTTACCCAATAGTTCTACTACATGCTTCCAATACATAGAAAGCAAATATCCTGGTGTTAATTGTAAACAATTTGGCGCTACTCAGCCTACTACAACTTCTAGCGGCGCTGCTGCTACTGAATGCAATTGTTGCCCCACTCCCGTACAAGGCGACTACTAGTATTATTCACGCTTTGTTTGCCGTTACTACAAATGAAATTTTGGGTAGCTTATACTTCAAAATATAGAAATTCTGCTGTACATTCTTTTCCTGTACGCCTCTCTGTACTGGTTATAATTGTGATATTATAAGTGGTCATATGTAATCTTATTCTTTTCTTTAACAATAAGATTCTTCATGTCATCGCGCTCGTCTTCTCTTTTCCCGGTATGTGTTTGTATAGATTATGTAAATCATATGCGACACCATGTTCGCTTATTCGTTTGCCTTGCATTTTCCTCACAAACTCTTCTTTGTTGAAATGTATTTTCTCTCCTTCTAAATGTGTCGTTTCTAAAATAAATTTACTGTATTGTCCTGGTTGCCAAATAGGAATTTTTAAATATTCTTTCATCTACTATACTTTTAGAAAATATACTTTTAGAAATATACTTTTAGGAAATATACTTTTAGAAAAAGTATAGCAAAAAAAGAAAGAGTATAGCAAAAAAAGAAAGAGTATAGCAAAAATATTTACGAGAAAGGTAGATTACTTTTCTTGAAAATGTTTAGAAACATCTTTTTTTGGTATTAACGCTGAATCACATGTCATTTCTGAAACTTTATTTTCTGGAACTTTATTTTCAGTAAATTCAATATTCAATTCAACTTTTTCTTCATAAATTTCATTCATAATTTTGTTAAACTCTGTTAAAGTATCAGAAATACTTACTTCTCTGTTCTTGTCTTTTTCTACATCATAAATATCCAAAATAGTCGATATAATTGGTTCTCTTAAAATATCTCTTTTGTCGAGCTCTATTATTTGAATCCCATTTACCTCTGGTTCTTTGTTTTGAAATAATTTATATTTATGAATAAAATCCGCTAAACCACTTGCTAAACCTCGATCTGTTTGATTTAAATCTCCAGTAATCACCATTTTGCTTCCTAAACCAATTCGTGTTGTCAGCATAAGCATCTGATTGGGCGACGAATTCTGCATTTCATCTGCAATAATAAGCGCATTTTTAAAAGTTCGCCCTCGCATATATGCAAGTGGGGATATCTCAATAACATTGGCATGTATCATGCTGTCAATGTCTTTTTGTGAATAAAATTCTAAAAATATGTCAAAAATAGGTCGTGTCCAAGGATCCATTTTTTTAATGAGATTTCCCGGTAAAAATCCGATATCTTCTTCCACTGGAACAACTGGTCTGGTAATAATAATTTTCTGATATTTTCCTCGCTTCAACTCTCGTATTGCCGTATTGCACGCCAGAAGTGTCTTTCCCGTTCCCGCTGGTCCAACAGCAAAAATAATTTTATATTGGTCGTCATTCAAATATTGATTATACAATTCTTGATTCGAAGATTTTGGTTTATAAAATTTAGATAGTGATTTCAAATCAGGCATATAATCTTTTTTAGATGCAAACATTCTTGTCGAAAAACAAGAGCGAAACGCTAGACAACATGCCAACATTTTTAGATTCATACTAGTTATAAGCAAGTGATGTTTAAGTACGAATTATATTAATTATAAAAAATAATTATATTACTCTTTTAGAGTCAAAGTAATATTTTCAATAGAAGTTTTTTCTTCTTGTTCTTTCAACATTTGCTCATACACTTCTTTTTTAATAAAAATACCATCCGTCTCTGAAAACCAAGAGACCTTTTCTAGCCGGTCAATCGTATGTTTCAAATAACCTAGTGTATTGATACCAACGCAGTTTGGTAAATTTGCCGCACTTTCTAACAAAACATGGGTTTCATTTTTTCCCAAACATCGAATATCATTTCCAATTTGATCAATGCCCTGCAAAAAGACAAACTCCACATTTTTTTTAATAATAGTAGGATCTTCTTTGAAACACGGGTCTATTTCTTCAGCAGGCATCATTTTTTTACGTTTATGATAGAGAGACTTCCAAATCTGTGAAACGGCATCATCATATATTTGATGTTTAAAAAGAACTTTATCTATATTATCAAATAAGGCAACTACACTTTTATCCTCATCTTTTTCCAAGCACTCTTTATAAAATACTAAATTTTTTACAGTTTGAACAATTTCGGAATCAGACAAAAGAGAATTTAATATTATTTTTTTGCAACATTCGTAACCTGATTCTTTATCATTTACATAGGAAGCGCTAATAGAATTAAAATATTCAACGCGATCAACATACAAATGTTTAAACACAAATAGTTTTGTTGAATTAACATCTCGGTTATAGTTTTTAAATCGATGATATAATCCATTAACTAGTAAATGATCTCCTTGTTTCAATAAAACTTCCATGGCGCCAACAATTCCTTCAATTCTCTCAACATCATATTCCACAGTTTTACAAAAATATTTCAATGCCTCATTTGACTCATTTTTCTGCAAAAGTAAAGTACCGATAATAAAAGCAGAATAATACTTCTCTTGAACCCAGTTTGGCAAATCTAAACATTTTTTATACCACTCAATAGATTTATCTATCATTTGACAATCTTTATAACTTTGCGCACAATAAAATGCATATCTACATGCCATGCCTATATCACCTCCTTCTTTCTCTTTATCAAATGCCTTTTCTAGGATTATAGCATCATCATAATATTTCGTAGGATTTTTACTGCGATCTCCAAGACGACCAGACTCAATATAATAAGCGCCATTTAAAATAATAGCTTGATCTTGGCTGCCATCTTTAGAGGTCAAATATTCGTGTAATACCCCCTTAAACTCCCACTGTTTTCTATTAGCAATAAGCAACGGTCGTACATAGGTAAAATCCTTGCCAAATTGAAGATGATACATATTTGCATTTAATGATTGAGGCAACCCAAAATTTCCGCATATTTTATCGTCTGCATCAAAAATAAATAAGTAATCCGTCTTATTATATGCAGCTTCCAATGCTTTTGTTCTATTATAACCGAAATCACGCCATTCATGTTCTACCAATTTTCCTGCAATCTTTTTTTCCTTAAAATACTCTTTGATCATTTTCTTTGTCTTATCAGTAGATCCAGTATCAGAAATGACCCAATAATCAATGGGAATATAACTCAATATGTTATCCAATGTTTCACGAATAACATGTTCTTCATTTTTCACAATCATATTCAAGCATATTGTTTGTTTTGACATATATACTAAAATCGCTGATTTAAATTCACGAAAAATATCGCGACCAACCATCTTTAAGTTACTTTTAAACATATATTATGCATTCAGACTGGGGATTTTTTGTATAAGAAAAAAACGTTTAAATTTCTTCATACCATCAGCAGTATAGCCGTCGCATTTTCTAATTGGTTCCATCTTGTATCCATATACGCGTAAAATCTGTCGAATAAGATTGAGAAGAGGCCATTTCTGTTTTGCATTGGCTTCTTTATGAAGACTTGTTAAAGAAGAGGAGCTAAATACCTTTCTAAGCTGATCAATTTCTTGTTTCAATTCATGATATATAGAAAAATTCAACAATGCTTCGCGATCTATTAGAATCTCTTTGTCTATAAAAGAAATACCGACGCGATCGAGTATTTTTTTTGTGGTTTTATCTATTTCCATTATACAATGCAAATAGATTTTTTAAATTAAATGCCAAATTGGGGAATACTAAATATCTCTCCCGTTTTTATATACTTGGCAATAATTTTTGGATTTATCTTGTTACAAATAATATCTTCTGCCTGATAAACATTTCCTGTTTTGTCAATATAATATATAATTCCCTGTATATCTTGAGCCCATACCTCGATTTTTTGATTTTGATCTTTTACCTCATTCTGCGATTCTGCAACTCCATGTGGAGTGCCTTTCATATGCGTTCCACAATATTCATCGCCCTCCTTCTTCCGGCGGGTGCATTGTTCTCCATTCGCACGCTTCGCGCAGCATCGATCAAAGAACGGAACAACATTCTTTACACGCTTGCGCTTCATAAAATCGTCTTTTTCCAACGTCAAACGTTCATAATCATAAATATATTGAATGAGTTGATTTCTCGACATTTCATTTTCCGCGTCAAAATTCAAGACTTTTTCTCGAAGTTCATCTTTAAAGGTTGTGATATATGCTTCAATTCGCTTATTAATGCGGCGCTCCATTCTGGTTCTTTATATTGATTATTATCTAATCTTATATTTATTTCAATTTTTATATATTATAATTTTTAACTTAAAGACGCTATTTTTTGGACTCAGTGTTTATGACTTGATTTTCTTGTTGTAAATAAAACCATTCTTCTGTTTTTACTGCAATAGTTTCTTCTAAAGAGTGTGTTTCTTTTATTGGTTCTTCTTGTACTTCTAAAACCGGCAATTCAATTGGCGGTTCCATTGGCTCTTCCAAAACAGGTTCTTCGACAATTGGTTCTTCAACAATTGGTTCATCAACAATCGGTTCTTCCAAAACAGGTACTTCCAAAACAGATTTTTCAACAATTGGTTCTTCAACAATTGGTTCTTTGATAACAACCGGTTTTTCAATAATAATAGGCACTTCTAAAACAGGTTCTACTAAAATCTGCGCCGTTTGTTGTTTTACAGGTTCTTCTTGCAAAGTTTGTATTTCTTTTTTCTGTTCATCAATCATTAATTCTATACCATTATCCATACTCTCCTGTAATTCAGTCATGAGAGAACCATCAATATTATCACTTTGCAAAGTCAATAACATACTATTTCGACGCGTTTTATTCATTTGGACCGTATCTTCAAATTTAATATCATTGGTAATTTGACTAAACATTAATTGCAACTTTGTCGTAAAACGTTTCAAATATTTGATATGCAATTTATGAAAAAATTCTATATAGGTAACAAAAAGCGTCAATTTCTCTCGAATGACGATATTATTATATTGAAACGTAGAAACAAAATTATCAATATTTAAACCAATACTATTTTTCATTTGATGGATTTTTAATTCGTGTTCTTTGTTTAAAAAGTATCCGTAAATAGCTTGCAACAAAACAAGCAAATTTTCATGCAAATTCTGGATCAATTCAAATTCATATTTTTTAAAAGGTTCCAAATCTCGATATACTGGAAAATTTATATTCATCAATGTCAATTCCAAAATTTTCTTATCAGAAATATTTTTTTGAATATAATCCACAATAATTTTGCATAATTTGTAATATTCACAATACATTCGATTAATAATTGCATCAAATAATCGATGCATATCATCATGCTCGATATCAATTAATTTCCCCTGAAAATGAAAAGAATCTAGTCCAAACATGAAAAGATTATTCTTATTATTTTTTATAAAATCAGCATAAAAATCTTTTAACTTCTTAATTTTATCTGATAGTATTCCAAATGTTTTAATATTCTCATTTTTAAGATCCACAATCTGTGTAAAATTCTGTTTCAAATTATTTAAACGAACATCCATCTTATGCATTATTTATGGAAAATAAAAAACACAATTATTTTTTTCCAATATTATAAATTCTATTTATCATATATAATATTTTATGGAACTTCCTTCTGAAGATGAAAATCACGCTTTAGAGCAGCTAACGACCATTATCGATGGATCCACAGATTGGTCTCAAGAGCACGAAAAAATTCTCATTGAATGGGCTGATAAAGCCATGTGTTATCGTTGGCTACACTCGCGCGCCAACTCTTTATATTCCAATCTAAATGCATGGTACACTATTCCGGTCATTGTTATTTCTACTCTTACTGGAACCGCCAACTTTGCATTAACTCGCGTGCCACTTGAATATCAGAATTACTTTGCCATGGGCGTGGGCGCATTCAATATTTTAGGAGGTATTGTTACAACGATACAACAATTTTTAAAAATCACACAACTTAACGAATCCCATCGTGTAAGCAGTATTGCATGGGATAAATTTTATAGAAATGTCAAAATCGAATTAGCTAAACACCCATCCGAGAGAATGCAATCTATTCAAATGTTAAAAATGTGTAAAGAAGAATTTGATCGTTTGATGGAAACTAGTCCAGTTATTCCAGATAAAATTATTAGTAGTTTCAAAAGTTCATTTAAAAATAGCGATGCATTTGAAAAAATTGTCAAACCAGAAATTTGCGATGTACTTGTTAGTACGGAATTTTCAAGAAACCAATGGTTTAATGATGAAAATCGCGAAAAACGAATGTCGGAAGCGGCAAAGGTTCAATTGACAAAAGAAAATCAACAAAAACATACAAAAGAAATGAATTTGCTTACATTAAGAGATTTTAAGAGAACCTTTTTCAATTTAAATAATCGTGAAGCTATGGAAGAAGAAATTATTGATAATCTCAAAGATAAGATCGAGGAAGAATTACTAAAAAAACTGATTGAAGAATTTAAATCAGAGGAAATTGTATAAAAACTGGACTAGAACTGCGTTTATTTCAGGGTCTGTGGTAAAACTAACATAGTAACTAATAAAAATAAATAGAATGTTATATAAGTACCATACGAATTTATATTAAAGCCATAAAAATTAAGTATTGTAACAATAATATACATAACTAATAAAGACATGACCACTGTTCCAATAGCTGTACTTGATTTCATATTTTATATAATAGCATATAAAATATAAATACTTACTTTACAAAATAGAATAAATACCATTCTTTTCCCACAAAGAATTCATAGTACTACTATCTAAAGAATGACAAGTCAATGGAATTTGTTGATCATATTCTTTTACAACATATGTTGTTCCATGACAATGCAATGTATCATCATCTAATTCAACTCCCTCTCCTAAAAATACACTATCATAGTCTTGTGCCCACATACTATCTCGATCAGATATTCTTAAATAATTAACTAATCTACGATGTTCCAATGTTGCGCAAGTTGTATCTTGTTTTAATAATTCTTGTGTAATTAATGAAGTATCTGCAGGATCATCCTTTCGATTTTCTATTTTCTTCATATTTCCTAGAAACAAGGCAAAACGTATGATACTTCCTTTTAATGCTGCATTTTCTTTCTTCCAGGACATAAAATATTCCCATGTTTTTATCTTTTCATCTTGCAATTCTTGCTTTTTCTCTTCTACATATTTCAGCATGGATTTTTTAACTGCATATTGATAATCATAAAAATAATAATTTGATCCAAACATACTTTTGTTATTAGATCGACTTTCTCCAAAAACGGAAATAAAATTTTCTTTGTTACTAGTTGTACCCATATAAGCTATTACTGGAATTTCATAAGGGTCCATATTAGCATCCTGCAAAAAGATAAATTCTGGATATTCTTCGAAAAATTGTGTGACTTTTTGATTGACCCAGAAACTACCACACACACTTTTTGTATTGATTAGTTCATCCATTGTTAATAACCACAAATCATTTTTACTGTTTAGATCATGCATATCAATCTCATTTTCTGAAATATCAAAAAATAAATAATATTCTTTTTCATTTTCATTTATAGTTTCATTTATATTTATAGTTTCATTTATATTTTCCTTTGTATTTTCTAATTTTTTCTCTAGGTATCCACAATATTTCATAAATCCTTTCTTTTCATAGCACATCATCATTAAATCGATAGATTCACATGCCTTTAAAAAAACATTATTATGATAATTTGAAAACGATGCAAAGGATATTATCTCTTCATCTTGACATTTATGCATTAAAAATTGCAAAAAAGGAACCTTCCCCTTTGTATTTACTTGAAATGGACAAACATAGATTCTTGCACCCTCTTCTACATTACATGGTTTTTCATCTATTAGACTCTGCAACGCGGAATATTCATAAAAATCAGATATATGAACTTCAATATCTCTATTTTCATATTTTGGCTTTTGTAGTTCAGTTCGTTGATTTTCATATAATTCATCCAAATCTTCTTTCGTATTTGTAAATTCTGAACTTGTATCAAAATCATCTTCGGATTCATCCTCCAATCTACGCATGCCATGGTTCTCAAAGAAGGATGCTTTCTTCAAAGAACTCTTATGAGAAGTACGCGGAATCATGATATATTACTATAGTATTTCATGATTTGTTTATTTCTTTTTAAAATTTATATTATATAATCGATTTATTTGTTTAACTTCATTTTAATAGTTTCTTTAATTTGTTCTTCACGATTTTCCAAGATATATTTAGTCAAATCCTCTGCCTTTGTAGGATCAGTGGAATAATAATTTTGTAAAACTGCCATTAATGTTTTACCATTTATCGGTTTTTTTGTTTTATTTTGCTTATATACTAAAGAACCACCATTGATATCAAAACAATCAATTTGATTTTTTTTCATGACATTTACTAACGAGTCCGTTAGATGCTTCTTTTTATTTTTGCGATCTTTCAACTCTGTTTGTAGTTTATTAATTTCTGACTCTATTTTCATCCATTCTTTTATATTTGTTACTAATTCTTCTTTCGTTTCCATATTACTATAACCATCTATTAAAATTATTCTATATTATTTTTTATTTATCTTCTTATTTACTATGTCTCCCACACAAACTATCTTGTTTTACTTTACAGCCGCACAGAGAGCCCTTTTTAAAACCCGATTTTAATATTTCTACGCAACCGCCAATCTTTTCTACATCTACATTCTGGATAATTATATTTTCCGATTGCATTTTTTTCTCTGGCTTCATTTTTTGTTTTTCTTGCTTCGCTTGCTCTTTTGCTTGCTTTGCTTGCTCTTTCGCTTGCTCCTTTTCTAGCTTCGCTTGCTCCTTTTCCAGTTTTGCCTTCTCTTTTGCCGCGTCTTTTATCTCTTTCGTTTTCAACTTTTCCATTTTTGCATGGTCTTTTACAGCATAATATTTATGCTGTATGCAATATGTTTTCCCATCTAATTCCAGCAATTTTACATTGATATTTGTACATTTTGTAGTTTTTACTATTTTGGTTCCGTCTTTTCCTACCGATGTATAATTCATTATATAAGCACACTTTCCTTTTATGTAATCATCTATATTTGCATTTTGCAACTTTTCTTGTGATTCGTCGAAACAATTTACCCCATGAACCTGATTTATTCCAACTATTTCATAATAAGGCAAAAGTGTTGATTGAATATTTCTACAATAAGGGCATCTTATTTCTCCCGCCTTCAAGACTCGTCTTTCTAAACGATTAAACGTTTTTTTATGATTCAAAATATCATTATAAAGAGGAACATAATTGAATTTGTGATTGCATTCCAATTGAACCCAATTTTCTGTCAATGGAGAACTAGTAATTAAACAGAGATCAAGATCAGATGTTTCTATAGGTTGATCCAATGATTTATATAATTCCTCATAAAAGTTTAGACCACCATTCTCAATAATATAATTTTTTGCCATTTACAATTAATTATATTTGCAATAAGTCTTTATATTTATTATCTTGTACTTTGTTATATTATGTCACCAGCAACGTGGGGTCCGGCTATTTGGGCTTTTTTACATACAATTGCAGCAAAAATAAAGGAAGATAAATATTCTACAGTAGCACCACAATTATTTTCATTTATACAAAAAATATGTAGTAATCTGCCATGTCCAGATTGCGCAGCACATGCCCGAAGTTTTTTATCAAAAATTATTTTTTCAAGAGTTGCGACCAAGCTAGATCTTATCCGACTTTTATTCATATTTCATAATTCAGTGAATCGCAGACTAAAAAAACCCGTATTTACCATTAATAATATTGATAGATACTCTAAATATAGTCTTGTTATTGCATATAATCAATTTATTGCTGCTTTTTCTACAAAAGGTAATATGAAACTTTTAGCAGATTCTTTTCAAAGAAAACTAATTATTCAAGAACTTAGAAGATGGTTTTTAGCAAATCTTCATAATTTTGAATAAAAATCATATTTGACAGTTGCATAATTGTCGTTGGCCGATTTTGAACCGACCCGAAAATGTAAAATTTTGTCGAAATGCGTCACTATTTAGGCGATTGACAGTTTCTTTAAGTTCGTTAGCCGATATATTATTTTTCGGTAGAAGCATGAGAAGGCCCGCACCAAAATACTGAACCGTGCTTAAAAATGCTACCTTGGGTTGTCTCGTAAGAGTGCATATATAAATGCATGGTTTCCCCATATGGTCTCGTATTTTATGTATGTTTCTGGGGGCACCCCATTCAAACCAGTTTTTCTCTGTGAATTTCCGAATGGCTCGTTGCAAAAGTATTGGTTTATGTTCAAGTAAATAATTATTGATTTCTTGAGTTTCTGTGGGGAATGTCTCTGCAAAAATATATTTTTCTACCTTGTTTTCGCCGTTTAACACATCTAGATTTCCTAAAATTGCATTCTTATATACTTCTTCTTTTCCGCTTACTAATCCAACGCAAATTTGAAATACATCGTTCATTAAAAATGCTTTCTCTTTCTCTTTCTCTTTCTCTTTCTCTTTGTGAAATGTAACAAGTCCGTTATTATGTTGTAACTGCATTTTTACACCATTATAAAAGGTTTCGTGTGGCAAAGCAGCGTCTTTACAATACCGAAATGCGAGTACATCAATACTTGCTCCTTGGAAAAGATGTTCATTGTGTGGATGATAAATATGCGTGAATGTACCATGGATCATCATATCTATTATAACCTTTGAAGCACTGGTTGTTTTAAAGAAATCAGATGGAACAATGAAAATGAGTTCGCCTCCTGATTCTAATAATAAAAATGATTTTTTAATAAAATCAATATATAGATTACCAGTTTTTGTACGTACAAATGGCGGATTACCAACAATCGTTTTAAATGTTTCTTTTTCTTCAAATATTGTCAAAAGAAAGTTCTCATATCGTATTACCGATCGATTTACAGCTGGCAATACATCAATTGTTTCATCAATTTCAATCATAACAAACTGTTGTGTTGGCCTTTTTTGTAAAATGGATGCAACTAGATCGCCGCGACCTATAGACGGTTCTAAAATTCGAATAGGATCATTCAAGATGAAACCTTTGACCGCATTCTGCAAAGATTCGTCAGTTGTAAAATACTGTCCTAGCGATTTCTTCGCATGCTTCATAGATTATTTATACATGGATAATAATGTCTAAATAAGTTCAATTTTTAATTTTCTATAATGATTTTATTTTTTCTAAAAGAGTATCTTGATCATTATCGCTTTTTGATTTTATTTTTTCTAATGCGTATTGACCACATGGACCACAATGATCTTCATTTGATAAATCTATTTTATTGTTCATCATTGTATTACAATTTTCTATTCTCCATCTACCAACCGGTTTGGGAATATCCTTTGTTAAAAACTTTTTAATAAGAGTTGTTATATATTTCATAATATATGAGTGTTGTTATGCTTTAAGTAATTTTCTGAAAGAAACAATATCTATGCAATTAGTTGTCCATTTTTATATACATTGCACTTAAATGTCTGTTTTGATGGCATAGAGCATACATCCTTGTTATTAGATATTTCATTGAAAAATAAATATCTTTGCGATTCACCCATGTAAAAAAATGCAGGAATGAGTGCTCCCATACAAGCTCCAAGAAGTACATTAATAAACACTTGCGGTTTGCTTTTAATACAATTTCTATAAAAAAGAATGCCAATGGTAACAAATAAATAAAGCAATAACAATGCAATTACCATGTAATTCGCCGCGCTATTTATAATCATCGGCATACATAGATACATCAATGTAAAGGAAATGACAAAAACACTTATATAACTATTTCCGTATTCTCCGTATTTCGTCATGGTACAGACAGTCCCATCGTTTGCATATGGGTCCAAATTAAACAACTGAAAAATAAAAATACGCAAAAAACAGATTCCGAGTAGAAGAGCCAAATAGATAGCTCCTTTTGGACTACCTACAGCAGTAGGTAGAATAAGTATAATGCTTGCTAGAACGATTGGCGAATAAAATACTAAAAATTCAATGATGTTCATTGGGTTCGAGAGAACTAATGCCGGTTTTTGTATATCCATGTGCTAATATTACAGTATATAATTTTTATATTCTATAATTATTTTTCAAAAATAAGTTCAAATACTTCTGAAATATCATCTACACTATGAAAAATAATATCTTTCACTAAATTGTTTTCCTTATATTTTCCCATAAATTTTTCAAAATCTCTCAAATTCTCTCTCGGAAAAATAAATTCTTTCGCGCCACCTTTTATTCCACCAATAAATTTTATATCTAAACCACCAATTTCGGTCACTTTGCCGTCTAACGAAATTTCTCCAGTTATTGCGATTGAATGTTTGATTCTTTTATTATTCAAGATACTATAAATAACACTAGTAATGGCAGCTCCCGCAGATGGACCATCTTTCGGTACGGATCCTTCAGGACAATGTATATGAATCCCTGATTTGTTCGAATTCTTTTGATTATATAATTCATTTATTTTATCTTTTCTCTCCAAGTCTGTTATTGTCCAAGCCAAGGTAAGTGATACATTCATACTTTCTTTCATAACATCTCCCTGCATTCCAGTAAGTTTCAAATCCATAAATGTTTCGCATGGAAAAAATCGTGCTTGAATAGGAATGATCCCGCCATGTCCCAAAGAATTTGCCCATAAACCATTGATTACACCTATTGCACTTGTTTCATGAATTTTTTGAACCTTTACTTTATTCTTATCCTTAAAGTATTTTGTTTTAACATCAGGAATTGTAATATCAAGTGGAAATATATAATTTATATTTTTATTTTTCAATATATCTAAATTTATTTCTCCGACAATTTCCAGTAAAATCTCCTTCAATTTTCGAACACCAGGTTCAACTGTATATTCTTCAATGATTAAAGTTAATACTTCCCGAGAGAAATGAATAAGTCCAGTCATACCCATTTTTTTGTAGATGGCCGGAAGCATATGTAGATTTGCAATTTCTAATTTATCTTCTAATGATAAGCTTGAAAATTTGATGCGATGAATTCGATCAAGTAGTACTTTATCAATTGCATCTACATCATTATATGAGAGAACAAAAAGGGCTTGGGACAAATCCAAATTGATTCCACTAAAATACTTGTCTTGAAAGGAATCATTTTGTGTAGGATCTAATAAGTGAGTTAGAATTCCGACAATCTCTCGCCCATGTTCTGTCCTACTAATTTTATCCAACTCATCTATAAAAATAATAGGATTCATACACTTTTTATCCATAAGAATTTGCACAATAGATCCCCATGTTGAACCTACATATGTATAATTGTGACCATGAAGCGTACTTCCATTCGAATCACCTCCCATTTGAATCATGGCAAATGGACGATCTTCGCCATTTTCATCTTTTAGACATTGTGATAACCCTATTTTTGCAAGAGATGTTTTGCCTACGCCTGGCGGCCCTTCAAAGCCAAAGCAATAACCATCTTGTTCTCCATTGATCCATTGACAAATAATTCTCTCGATTTGAGTTTTAGCATGATCGTGGCCATGAATAGCGCCATTTAGCGTTTCTTTTACATTCGAAACATAATCAGAAATTTCATCGAATTTTTTTGTAATCGATGTAATCGTGCCATCTGTTATAGTATTGACAATGCCAAACCCTAATAATAGTTCATTTTTAAGAATCGGGCTTATCCTTTTATAGGAAACTTGAATGGCTTCAATCAATTGAACCTTTTTTAGCTTGGAATATTTGATGAGATCTTTATATTTATATTGAACGCTATATTCATTTAATTTTTTAACAATCTCGATAAGATGTTCTTTTTGCAATGTAGATAAAAATTGATAGATACTTTTATCGTTCATTATGCTAACATTCTCATTGGCTTTATTCAAATAAATAAATTTTAAAATCTCTGCCCCAGTATAATTTTTTTTGATAGGCGCAATCTCTTTAAATTCTGTTTTAATATTTTCCATAACATTCATTATTTTCTCTCGTCGATATATTTGAAAAGGAATTTTTAATAATCCATCCAAATACTGTCTTGCTTTTGATCCAGAGTCTTCCGATTTTGATTTTATTTCCTTTAGTTTAACCATGGCCTTTTCCTTTACCATTTCTGGCACCTTCAACAAGCAAATTTGTTGTTCAAGGGGTATCTTATTGACATCAAAATTCGTTAATTCATTTGTATATTGAATTGTTTTTTTCATAGCATCGCGAAAAGAATCTTTAATAGACCAAGGAAAACTATCAAATAAAATTGTCTGTTCTGCAGTATCTACTACACCATTTGCATCATTAGACAACAAATCATACAATAAATAAGCGATATATCTGTTTTCGCAATGACCGCCATGAATAAGAAACTGAATAAGAATGGTTCGTTTAACATATAGTTCATGATAAACAAAATCTTTCACCATATTGGCCAAGGATTTTTGTTTATATAATTTAAATTGTGTTACTATTCCAAAAAATTTTTGGTATATTTCATGATAAGTATAAATAAGACATTCTTTTAATGTCAAAGACCGCATAAACTCATGAAAAAGTTGCATATTCATTTCATTGCTAGAAATATCTTGCGGTAAAAAATCCACGATTGATTTTTTAAACTGTACAATATAAGAATTTTGCATAAATTTCAAAACGACATCATCTACAATACCATATATAACAATTGTTTTTTGTTGTGAATGTTGATGAAAATATAATTTCACACCATAGACCTTCATATGAAAAGATCGTACTGTAGAAAATATATCATTGCAATCCAAATGATTCATTTTTTCAGAATATAAATTGCCGTTTTTTTTGGATGGATTTGTTTCAGATTCTCCGTATTTAATTACTTTGTAACTAGTTGGATGAAAATATTTTTGTAATATTTCATATTTTTCTTTTTCTTTTTCTTTTTCGTTTGCTTCATTTTTGTTATTACCAAAACATATATGTAATAAATCATCAAAAGACTCTGTTCCATACACTCTGAACAAACTAGATAATTCATTATTAATTATTTGCAATTCAGAAATAGCCGCATCTACAGTCATTGTCTCTTTTTTTTGAGACAAATTTTGCATTTTTTTACTAATTTCATGTAATAATTGAATACATGTATTTACTTCGCTAATTCCTAAAACATCTAGATATTTATTTTTTTGAATGTGTATGATTGTTTTTTGAATAATATCTTCAAAAAATACGATTTTTTTATGCACAAGAATGACAGGATCATTTTTTTTTTCGTCATTCGTGTTTTCATCCACAATACCCATTATTTTATTCATTGCTACTATATATATATTTACTATATCTTTAGATTTTACAAACGGGGATTATATCTATATTATAACCATATAAACATTTGCTAGTAAAATAATATAGAGAGATATAACTTGAATGGGTATTCCTAGCTATTTTTCATACATTGTTAAAAATCACAGCGAAATTATTCAAAAATACATAAAACATCTAATGAAAGTTCATCATTTATATTTAGACTGTAATTCTATTATTTATGACGTTGTTCGCAACATTAATTTTGACCAACTCACAGAAAGTGCGCATCAAGCCATTATTCAAGAGGTAATTGTCAAGTTGGAAGCCTATATTTGCACGATAGAACCAAGTGCCAACGTAATGATTGCATTCGATGGAGTCGCTCCTGTTGCCAAGTTGGAACAACAGCGAACGCGTCGATACAAGTCTTGGTACCAAGCCGAAGTTTCAAAGAGTATCTTTAACAAGGAAGGGACCGATGCCTGGAATACCACAGCTATTACTCCAGGCACGCTTTTTATGCAAGAACTCAGTGCAGGTGTGTTGAACCATTTTCAAAATTGTAAAAAATTTCCAAAGAATAATATTATTATTTCTACTAGCAATGAATGTGGCGAAGGCGAACACAAGATTTTTGATTATATTCGAAAACATCCGTTGGAGCATGAAGATCAAGTGACAGTTATTTATGGTCTAGATGCAGATCTTATTATGCTTTCCATAAATCATCTACCAGTAAGTCCAAATATTTATTTATATAGAGAGACGCCGGAGTTTATTAAATCTATTGATAATTCATTAGAGCCAAATGAATCTTATCTATTGGATATTCCCAGACTTGCAGAAGTGATTACAACGGATATGAATGGAGGATTTAAAAATACATCTTGCAATCGAGTATATGATTATATTTTCTTGTGTTTTTTCTTAGGGAACGATTTTTTGCCGCATTTTCCTGCAGCAAATATTAGGACGGGGGGTATTGATAAGTTACTGAATGCTTACAAGGAAACTATTTCGGGAAGCGAAATTTTGACGGATGGCAAAACAATTTATTGGAAAAATGTAAGAAAATTAGTTGAATTCTTGGCCCAACATGAAGAAGAATGGATTTGCAAAGAGATGACACTTCGCGATCGAAGAGAAAAGTTCAATTATCCTGAAACTACGCCAGAACAAAAATATGCAAAATTTGAAGCCATCCCAAATTATGAGCGTGATATGGAAAAGTATATTGATCCGCGGAAGAAATTCTGGCAATATCGCTATTATAAAGCTCTGTTTCAGATTGAAATCAATGAAGCAAGTTGTAAAGAAATTGCAACAAATTACTTGGAAGGCCTAGAATGGACAATGAAATATTATACTAAGGAATGTCCGGACTGGCGTTGGTATTACAAGTCAAATTATCCTCCCCTCTTTTCGGATCTTTTAAAGTATATTCCCCATTTTGGCGATCAATTTATTGTGAATAAAAAACAGGATCCAGTTACACCGCTAGTACAATTATGTTATGTGTTGCCAAGACATAGTTTGCATTTTTTACCGGAGCCGTTGTTTAAAAATCTTATAAAAAAACATGAAGATTGGTATAAAACTGATTGCGAGTTTTTGTGGGCATTTTGCAAATATTTTTGGGAGTGTCATATCGATTTGCCACATATAGATATTACTGAATTGGAAGATATTGTGGAAGACATACCGCAAAAAGGTTGATGAAAAAAATTGAAGTGTAAAATCATAAAAATGTGATTACAAAATAAACCATGTTTAGCTATCGAACTATCGTAAAACGTCAAGTATTTTTACCGCGCAGATTGTTTCATTCTACGGGGTTCCCGCAAAAACCCGATCATTCATTATGGATACTTGCGTCTGTTGCAGGATTTCTTTTATACAAAAATCGCGAATACTAATTCCACACTGAAAATCAGAATTTCGATGATTTATTCTGTTATGAAACCATTTGCCATAACAAAATAAGAATTAAAATCTCTGCTCTCATTTTCTCAGTGATGTCAATTATTTGATATTTTTTCCCAAAAGTATTTTCGGCCAATCGATTTTGGACATTTTTTTTGTCCATTTTCAAAAAGTCAAATTTACTTTTGGGGAAAAAATAAGCAAAATATACACACAGAGCATAATGCTCTTAAATTAGACTTTTCAACCGAAAAACTGTTACTGTAATTTTAAAAGTTTTCAAAACAAGGATTTAAACATTTTTTTGTGTTTCCTAATAGTATAGTGAAATGGAAACGGCGGTCTTCAAAAATAGTGAGGGTAATTTTTTATGCAAAATGTGTGACTATATATGCTCTAAGACTCAACATATGAAGCAACATTTTTTAACAGTGAAACATAAACGGAATACGGAAAAGGTTTTTTTGGAAACAAAATCGTTTTTGGAAACATTCAAAAAACACACATGCAAATGCGGCAAGAATTATAAGAACCGCGATGGATTATGGAAACATAAGAAAAAGTGCAAAAAGTGCGACGATGAAGAAAAATGCATAGACGAATCCGCGGAAAAAACTTTTGACACGATATATGATGGCGACACTACTATTATTGATAAAAATTTGTTGGTTGAAATTTTGCAGCAGAATCAGGAGTTCAAGGATTTAATTCTGGAACAAAATAAGCAAAACCATGAATTACAAAAAAATTTGATCGAAATTGCCAAAGAAGGCAAATATATTACAAACAATAATACGACAAACAATAACCGATTTAGTATGAACATCTTTCTAAATGAGCAATGCAAGGATGCTTTAAATATTATGGATTTTGTTAATTCTCTGAAATTACAGCTTGCTGATTTAGAACGTGTGGGAGAAGTTGGCTATGTGGAAGGTATTTCTAAAATATTTGTCAATGGGCTTAAAGAGCTTGATGTCTTTAAACGACCGATTCATTGTAGCGATGCGAAACGAGAAACCCTGTATGTAAAAGACAAGGATGTTTGGGAGAAAGAAAATCAGAAGAATGATCGAATGAAACATGCGATCAAACATATTGCTCACAAAAATATGATTCAATTGCCAAAATGGCAGCATGAACATCCGGAATATAAGGATTCTGAATCGAATGTGAGCGAACAATATATGAAAATTATTTATGAATCAACTGGTGGTTATACAGATGAAGAAGATGATGCAAACTTTAATAAGATTATTTCAAAGGTTGCAAAAGAGACGATGATCAATAAAGTATTGTCTGTGGAAAATTAAAAGATAGTATAATTTTACATCATTCTATAATGGTGTAAAGCTATGATTTCTTATTCTTATAATTATACTTTCAAATCCAATAAGTGTTTATATTTATCCCGGATAAGAGCATTTAATGTTTCAGCTTTGATAACCTTGTTCTGTTTCAACATAGTTGCGCCTTCCTGAATGAATCCCTTTGCATTACGAATGATATACTCGGAATACTCATAAGCATCTTGAATAAGAACTGCTACTTCGGTATCAATAATTTCCTTATATTTGTCACTAGTGCTAGGGTAAATCAACTTCTTTCCCATACCATAATAACAAACCATTTTCTCCGCCAATTTAAGCGCTTCTTGAAAATCGTTGATCGCACCAGTCGATACAGATACACCATAAAATGCTTCTTCCGCAATTCTACCACCCAACAATATCATTAGATGTTCAAATAGGGCTTCTCTCGTAAGAATATTAGAAGCAGAACTTTCAAACACAGTGTATGCAGGGCTATTCGGCGCGGACAAATTAATAATCACCTTGGTCATCTTGGAGTGGTGCGTGGAAAGCAGGCCAACAATACAATGGCCGAGTTCGTGAATAGCAATCTGATCAATGATGTTTGCAGTAAATTCATGATCCGTTGGCTGCCATCCGGCAAGCATCTTATTCATAATAACATCTAAATCTGCGCTAGTAAATTGATTGCGATTATGTCGTAAAGCATTCAACATAGCCTCATTCGTCAAGTTCTCGATTTCAGCACAAGAAAGACCATTTGTTAGCTCCACCAAGTCTTCAATGATAACAGACGAATCGTATGGCTTACCCTTAGAATGAATTTCTAGAACTGCTTTTCTCGTAACACTGTCAGGATTACCAATATAAATGCGCTTATCAATGCGTCCGGGACGGGTTAGAGCACTATCCAATAAATCAGCGCGATTTGTGGCGCCAATCACAAATACGCCCGAGGTATTCTTGAAACCATCTAATGCAACAAGAAGTTCATTCAATGTACTATCACGTTCATTGCCAGATGTGTCGCCATCGCTCGAACGCTTGCGCCCTAGCGCGTCAATCTCGTCAATAAATATAATACAGGGTATATTTGAAATAGCTAATTTGAACAGTTCGCGAATTCGACTCGATCCTACTCCAACATATTTTTCTTGAAATTCAGAACCCGATACCGTGATAAAAGATGTATTGGCCTCGCCGGCTAAAGCCTTTGCTAAAAGCGTCTTACCATTCCCGGGCGGGCCTTCTAAAATTAAACCTTTGGGTGTGCGAACATTATAGGGCGCATACTTGGTGTAATTTGCCAAGATATCAATGCATTGTTCTAGTTCTCGTTTAATATTTTGATATCCACCTACATCGCCAAATGAAATAGGCGATTTAGTAATGATTTGAAAGTTTTCGGATGATTTTACTTGATTACCTGCTCTACGTCCAAATGTTCGAATCGGATTTCCATAGGAGTCGTAATACACACCTGGATGGTCATTTTCATTATTATTTTGATTTTCTTTTTGAACTTCTTCGCCTTCTTCTTCAAAACCATTGAGACCAGGAAACTGATTTGCCATGTTTTGAAACATACTCTTATTTAAAACGATGCGAAAACCGCGAGGTCTATTAGCATTTGTTGTACTATTTGTATCCGTTTCATTAAATTGTCTCATAATTCTTGTCACAAGGTCTTCCACGTTTTCTTCCTCATTACGAAGATGCCCATTGGCAATCTCATAATTTTGAATAGTATGATTCTTAGAATTGATGCGTTTAATATATCGTTCGTAATGATTCTGTGAAAGGGGATATTTTCTAAATAAATTCAAGTTGGAAATGTCTCGCACAGAATTAATAAATCTGTGTGAAAACCCATTACAACTAGCAAACGAAAGAACCAGTGATAGTAAAAAAAACACTGATTTCATTATAATATACTATAATGAAATTATTTTTATGTTGTTTATAATTTTTTATCATTTATTTTTCTTCTTTTGTTTTTCCTTGTTTTTCCTTTGGTTTTGGTTCGTTTTTTACTGACACGTCTTCCTTTGCTTCTTCGTCGTCTGTAACCGCCAGAGGAATAATTTGTTGCATTCCCAACACTATCAACTGGGTGAAGTTCATAATAATCCATTTCATCAAGAGTGGAAGGTGACATCCCGTGTTGCACGGGTGCATGCGTAGGTACAGATTCCGGAATTACCTCGTCTTCTCTTGCAAGTATATCGCTACTAAACTTAAATGCTTGTTGTTTTAAAGTTTCAAAATCTGCATTTCTAAGATGATTTACTGTTCCCATTAAACCACCTGTAATTAATGCAGCGGGCGATATCGTTACTGTTACAATGTTCATTAGATCTAGAAGATCTCTTTGATTTGCATTTCCCGAATAACATGAAGAAATCAGTCGCATAAAATGAATTATTGCTTGGGCTCGAGGACTACTACATTGCACACCCATTTCTGTAAGAAAATATGAAATTAATCCGGTACCCAAAAATTTAGAAGAATTTATACCTTGAATTACATCAGCGCCCCTCGCAGCAAGAGAATAATCCTGTCCTATAACTTGAAACATATCATTATCAGGGGTAGAACTTATATAAGCAGATAAAAGATACTCGAGAATTAAAATTCCTCCTAATATAAGCCATGGTAACGATTTATATCCTATACTCTCAATTATTTTTAATAATTCAGAATCCATGCCACCCTTCTTTACTCGTCCCTTCTTTCCTCCCCTAGATTGTTTGCATGTTATCTCAAATGCTTGAAAGAATGTATCTATTGCAATTCTTGCTTCTTTTTTATTTTCTAGAGTCAAACTCATATATATATATATATAAAATAATATAGTTCTTATAAAAAATATATTATTATCTAATGACGTCTTGTTCTTCTTCTGCGCGTTGATCGCCTCTTTTTGCCGCCACGCTTGGATTTTCTTCCTCTGGTTCGTCGTCGTTTGCGTCCGCCATTAAGGTCTTCACTGTATGCAGCTGGTCCCCTCATAGAAAAAGGGTTAGCCTCATCAACATCATAATCTGGCTCATAATCTGGCTCATCTGGGCCACCAAATCTTGGGCTGCTTAATCCAGAGTTTAATCTCGTCAAAAGACTATCAACTACTTTTGTTACTTTTGGGGTTGGTCTGCCGCCGCCACCGCCACCAGCAGCATAAACTGCTTTTATATCATTAAACTCTTCTGGGCTGATATTTCCTCCATCATAAGCTGTTTGAGCTTGTCGCATTGCTTGATTTTGTTTAGCTATTCCTTCTGGCGATGATATCATAGCACTATTAAAATTTGGGGTATTTCGAACTTGTTCAAGACTTGTTGCTCTAGACATTGCTCCTCTTTTTGCTATTATTCCAGTATATATCGAACATGCAACAAAATATAGACCATAATAAACAACTGTGCCAGAAGTTGATCCTGTTATAAGAAGTGTTATTAATTGATTAATAGCGCCATAGTTACCAAATGCAGCTTCAGTAATAAATTTTATATAGGTATTTGTTTCTTTACACACAGGACTTATTCCTATATAAACAAGAGTTGTAGAAGCCCAGCTCCCACATTTTCCACTTAATGAAAATTTTACTGCAGGCCATAACACTGCAGCTGCAGCTTCCGAAGTTGCAAGCATAGTTAAACCAAAAATTAATAATAATAAAAGTGTTCCCATAATGTAGTTTATTATTCTATCTTCTTGCTTTTTTGCTATCATAGCGGGTGACATAACTACTGTTTGTCCTGCTGCTGCTGCTTCTTCTTCAATTTTCTCTCGTGGAAACAAAGATGCAAGCATTTCTTCAAGAGTGGCTCCTCCTTTAAAAGAACGAGAACGAGAGCGACCAGATTTAGAACGAGAACGTTTTCCACCTTCGCGTATGCACATACTATTATTAACAGCAGTAAATTCTGCAAGTATTCTCGCAATATTTGGATCACTTCTTAAATGATCCACTAATGCATGCATCTCTTGTTTTTGTTGTGGAGAAATAACAAGACACCCATCTTCCATTATATTATACTATAATATAATATTATTATTTTTTTTAAAGAAGGATATAAAAGTATAGCGCCTAAATTATAGAGATGACTTCCAAACAAATTATCGCATCTTTTGAAAATCGAAACGAGTTTTTAAAATTATTGCAAGCAAATCCAGGTCTAGTCATTATGAAGCTCGGCGCCACCTGGTGTAATCCATGCAAGGTGATTGCCCCAGTAGTCCATGCTTTTTTCGCATCGTCGCCGCAAAATGTGATTTGCGCGGATATTGACGTGGATGAGAGTTTTGACTTATATGCGGTTTTAAAGCAGAAAAAGATGGTCAATGGAATTCCTGTGATATTGCTGTTTAAGAAAGGAAATGTAAGTTTTGTTCCTGATGATAGTGTAACGGGTTCAGGTCCTGCAGAATTGGACGCATTTTTTAAACGATGTAATATTCATTTAAAGTCTGTAAAAAACTTATAAAAAATGTATAAAAAATGTAAAAAAATAAATATATAAAGTGTTTTTACACTGTATATATAATGATTACCCCATACATTGCAAAAAAAATTATTTTAGGCATCATTTCTCCACACGGAAGCACTGATTTAATTCACGCAACGCAAAACGGACTTGTACCAAAATTATTACAAATACAAGCAGCAAATATGGCCGGGTTTCAACTACTAACACAGTTACATCAAGACAAAATAGTCGATATACTGTTTTTATTGATGTCACTTGTACATTTCAGACATGATATTATCAGTTTAAAACAGTTATCAACCAATTTTTGGATTTTGGCTCTTTTTACACTTCCTGAAATAGTATTCCACTGGGTTTTGTTTGGAATACCGTCTTTAAATGCAAGTGATCTATTTTTATTGTATATGACGTTTTTACATGTACCAAATCATTATTATATGAGTTGGAACTTTATCAAAAAGCAAAAAGGCGAAACCGCTTTTCTTCTAGGTCTTTTTACCATGCTTTTTTTATATTTTGGCGAAGCTCTAAATTTTTCAAACATGAATATACAAGTGCTAGCTTTGGTCAAATCATTTGTAGTTAGTCATGTTGTATATAATGAAAAGTATGTATATAAAAACCGATCAATGATACCCGGTATTATAAAATATATGTAACAAACTTGTAAAAATTAGTTAAATTTAATATATAAAGTATTATATGAGTGTGGATTTGAATATAGAACATTATGATTTAGAAGATATTTTGAATCTCTTCAGAATACCCGCAAATTTTGATGAAGCCCATTTAAAACGTGCAAAGCAGGTAGTTTTAAAAACACACCCTGATAAATCCGGTCTTGCGCCAGACTATTTCATTTTTTACAGCAAAGCATATAAAATGTTATATTCTATTTGGGAATTTAAAAAATCGGCGACAACCGAAACTATCGATAATTATAATACAGATTACGATTCGATTACCTACAATGAAGAGCAAAAGAAGGAACTCCTCGACGAATTTTTCACGTCGAATAAGAAAAAATTCAAGAATACAAAAGACTTTAATTCGTGGTTTAATCAGCAATTTGAAAAGAATAAATTGGAGCAGGAGGGTGATGCAAAAGGATACGAGGATTGGCTGCGCGGCACCCAAGAGGGAGAGCCTACAACGCATGCAACAGGTCTCGCAGATATGGCGCAACAAATCGATAGAAAAAAGGCCGAATTGCGCTCACTGATCGTGAGAGAAGATGTACAAGATATAACAAGTCGTTCTGCAGGAACAAACATTATCAATTCTGCACCACAAACTTATGATTCTGATTTGTTTAGTCAATTGTCATTTCAAGATTTACATAAAGCACATACGCAATCAGTAATCCCTGTCACAGAAGAAGATTATTTGGTAAAGCAAAAATTTGGGTCAGTCAATGAATTTGCTATATATCGATCACAGCAGGACACCAAACCCTTATCAGAACAACAGGCAATGCAGTACTTGAAACATAGAACGCAGAGCGAAGATACCTTGGCGACAAAACGTGCTTATCAACTGGCAAAAGAAGCGGAATTAGTGCAAAAAAGAGAACAAGATTTTTGGGCATCTATTCAGCGGATTCAAGACAGATAACAAATACTATAATTATAAAATATCAAAAGGTGTGAAAATAAATTCCCATGCTATAATATATTAAAATGAAAGATTACATGAATTATATATGGATTGTCATACTTTTGATTGGCTGCGCCTATTTATTTCAAAGGCATCAAACCAAACAATTCAATAATGGACGCGAAGAAGTAAGTAATGCCTCTTTGCAAAAATATTTATTGAATGACGGAACAACTTTAGATAATAGTAAAGATAAGCGTCCAATTTTGTGGATTCCATTGCACCATGAATACAATGCTAGAAACTGGCAGAGCTTTGGATCTCGTAGTTCTTTTAATTTGAATCAACCCTATTTATATTTGACAGTGAAATCGATTATTCATTGCTGTGGAGATTCCTTTCGCATTTGCTTGATAGATGATGATTCATTTTCAAAATTATTGCCAAATTGGAAAATCAATATGGATAGCGTTTCGAGTCCAGTTCTTGATTATTTGCGTCAATTAGGTCTCGTTTCTTTGCTTTATCATTACGGGGGCTTACTTGTACCCGCGTCTTTCTTATGCTTTCGGGATTTAATCAATATGTATCAAACTGCAACGGCTGGAAATAAAATCTGTATTTGTGAAACGATTGACCGAAACATTACTGCCACAAGTTATAATTGGTATGTTAATTTATATTTTATGGGAGCACAAAAAGAATGTCCCGTTTTGAAAGATCTGATGAATTTTATGGAGAGAACAATATCGAGTGATTATACCGCACAGGCAGAATTTTTGGGAGAATTCAATCGCTGGTTGCGATACCGAGTAAAAGAAGGGAAGGTCTCGGTAATAGATGGGAAAATGATTGGAACACGAACTATGGAAGATGAACCTATCTTGGTAGATGATCTTCTCTCGAATAATTATTTGGATATTTACTCAAATGCATATGGTATTTATATTCCAGCAAATGAAATTTTAAATCGACGACATTATGAATGGTTTGCAAGAATGTCACAACGTCAGATTTTAGAATCAAAGATAATTATATGCAAATATATATTGCTTGCAAGCGTACCGGATGTACCGAAAGGTACCATTGAGCCATTTAAAAAGAAACCAAATTGGGTTAGTTTTTGGCGAATGCCTTCGGGAGCGCCGTTGTGGGGTTTAAAACCCAATGTATCTCCTACATATTTAGTAAAAGAAAGTTATCCAGCGAGATTACCTTAAAAACTATAAGAAAATATGAAGAAAATATTTTTATTTATTCATATATTGTAATGAGTGCAAGTTATTTAATATTTGCAGGGTTAGGAATTACAGGTATAACAGCATTACTTCTTGGAGAAAAAAAGACAAGTTCTAGCTCTAGTTCTACCAGTTCATCTACTTCTGGATTGGAATTATCATCATATCGTTTGCCATCGTATAGCCCATCTTCTTATGCAACACAGTCATCTTATATAACACAGCCATCTTCTTATGCAACACAGTCATCTTATGCAACACAGCCATCTTATACGCCACAGCCATCTTATGCAACACAGCCATCTTATGCAACACAGCCATCTTATAGACCACAATCATCTTATGCTACACAGCCATCTTATGCATCATTGTCACAAATACAACCAAAATATGGAGGAAAACATAAAAAAAAATCATCTAAATCTAAGTCTTCGACAAAGCGCAAGAAATACTAATATTACGATATTTTAAAAATAGATGAAATAAATAATACTATAAGAAGATTTATCATATTTAATTTGTGTTGTATAAGTTACCTTATTATATTTACAAATTTGTCTTAATACAGTTGTAAATGAATTAAATGATAATTTTCTTTCTAAATACTTTTGTTTAGACACATGATAGAACTCTTTGCATTCTTCTAAAAATTTTGGAATATCTTCTTGTAAAACTCCTCTTTTATAAGATTCTGTACTGAATATATATAATTTTTCTGATTTCTCCGCAACTTTGTCTAATAATTTAAATAAAATTTCTGTAGAAAATTTTTTTTTGAATATTTGGCTGTTGCTCATTTTATATATTACTTGAGTATAAAAATATTTTAACGCATCAAATATATAATAATTAGCAGATATTAAAAATCAAATTATTACTAAATAGTGCCAATTCTATTTCATCTTCATGTATGTTGTGAAAAATAGTAATATATTTGCAAATATGTGGAATAATGATATATTTTTGATCTTCTGATAAAATAAGGGTTGTTTTAACAAATAAAAAATAATTATCTAAAATATCCATCACAGAATATCCTTTATCATAAATCGAATATAAAATAGAAATTGCTTCGTTGATATTTTTATCAAGAATACATTTTGTATAATCTTCAAATGTGGTAAAACTTATATTAGTACATACTAAATTTGCCAACTGCAAAGTAATTGATTGGTTTAATAGCTTAAATTTTTCCATATAATTAATCAAAGTTTTTGCAGTATTATTACTTACGTCTAAAATAAAAGGAATTGCGTCTTCCTCAATTTCTATATTTTCACTAATTTTAATTTTGTGCAATATTTTTAATAAGCTTTCTCGCTCTAAAGATTTTATTTTTATAATTGTAAATCGCGACTGCAAACTTTCAATTACTTTTTGCATATTGTTGCATGATGCAATAAAATGAACATTATGACTATATTTATCAATATAGTTGCGAAATACTTGCTGACTATGTTCATTGATAAAATCAACATCATCTAATATAACAAACTTCTTTTTTTGTTTTATATGGGAAGATGTTTGACAAAATGTTTTTACATCATTGCGATAATAATTGATACCTTGTTCTTTTAGACTATTAATATGTAAAATATTATCTTGATAATCATTAGGAGTGTATCCTGTATAATATTCGCGAATAATAGAATGTAACAAAGAAGTTTTTCCAGATCCCATATCACCATTCAACATAATATTTATACTATTCATTTTAATAAGAGTTTCCAATATTCCAGTAAGAGACGATTCAATTTCAAAGTCTTTTAAAAACATAGGCTGATATTTATAAATGAATAAATTGGTATCCATGCCGCGATAATAAATATATTCGTAAAATATTATTTAAGCTTATCTCTTATAATTATATTATATGCCAAAAAATTTTTATGAAAAATTAGAAGTCCCCGAAACAGCCAGTTCTGATGAAATTAAAAAGGCATATCGACGCTTGTCCTTAAAATATCATCCTGATAAAAATCGAGATAAACCTGAAACTGTGGAAATGTTTCAGAAAATTAGTGAGGCGTATGAAGTTCTAGGAGATGCATCAAAGAAGCAAGAATATGACATGTCTCGAAAAAATCCGTTTCAACGAATGCAAATGCATGGTCAAGATTTTGAAAATATAAATATAGATGAATTATTTTCCAATCTCTTTTTTGGTGGCCAACAAAATCCGTTTTTTGGTCAAGGAATGCATAACGATATGGGTATGAATAGTTTTGGAGGAGGCGTACCAAATATTCGCATTTTTCGAAATGGAATGCCTGTAAATATGGGACCAGAGAAACCCGCGCCTATTATAAAAACAGTATTGATAAACATGTCACAGGTATTAAATGGTGCAAAAATACCTGTAGAAGTTGAGCGCTGGATCATGGAAAATAACAATAAAATATTTGAAACAGTCACGCTGTACGTTGATATTTTTAAAGGGATTGATCAGAATGAGGTGATTCTTTTACAAAATGAAGGAAATGCAGCTCATCCGACGTGCAAAGGAGATGTAAAAATATTTGTAAAAATAGAAAATAATAGTTCTTTTATCAGAAATGGTCTTGATTTGATTTTAGAACATACTATTTCGTTAAAAGAGGCATTGTGTGGATTTATGTATGAATTGAAGCATTTAAATGGTCGCGTTTATACAATCAACAATAAAAGCGGAAATATTATTACACCTGAATACAAAAAAGTAATCCCGAACATGGGATTAACAAGAGAAAATCATGTGGGAAATCTAATTTTGCATTTTCATGTGAATTTTCCCACGGCACTTACTCCGGAACAAATTATAAAGTTATCAGAAATTTTGATTTAAAGAGAAAATATCCAGTTATATTGGGGTGCCTCTTTAGCTTAGTGGTAGAGCACCAGTCTTGTAAACTGGAGGTCAAGGGTTCAATTCCCTTAGGAGGCTATTTTTTATTTTTTATTTTTTTATAAAAAATAAATACTTAAACTTATTCTCAAGTAATAGGAGCTGGCCAGGGCCATGGAGGATTCGGAAAACTCCAATCCGCGCTAACAGGAGCTTGAGTTGGGTGTTTATGATAAAAAGTTATAACCTTTGCTTTATCTTTAAATTGTGGAACCATATTATCTATTATAGAAGCATCAATTTTAGTATTAAAAACAGCTTTACCATGTATCATTGCATCTCTTTCTGCAGCCATTACTTGACTTATAATTGTTTGAGATGCTGCACTACTTTCAGGAATTGAATTATCTGCTGCTTTTATAGTAACTAAATTAAGATAGTATTGTTTAAAACCAGATGGATTGGTATCCGCTAAATCGTTCAGTCCGACAGTTTTTAATAAATCTTCACTAAACTGTATTCCAACACCATTAGGTAAAGTATTAACCAATAATGCAGCCCCATAATTCAATTTTTGCAGTCTTTGCAAAGAACCTACAAATTCAGCAGCGTCAGTTAGACCCATATTATATAATAAATAAATATTTTTTTTTTTACAGAAAAAAAAATTCAATATTTTCTAAATTATTTGACTTTCCTAAAATAACCGCAATTTTTTATAATTTTATAATATAATTATAATATAATTATAATACTTATTTATGGCACAATTTCCACCAAATATGACACAGGTGCCATGGAATCAACTAGCGCCTGAAACGACTTATTATATTCAATCAATATATAATAACCCTGGTCGATCTGGTAAAAAAGTGGGTGTATTTGATAAAATAGAAGACAACGACGGAACACGATATGCAAAATTTAAATACTTATCAGATCTTCCAGGTGCAACAATGGATACTGGACTAGGAACCCTAGAAACCAATAGTTATTCAACATTCGCTACTCGTTTTGCTCTTCCAACTGCACGTAATATTGAAAAAAGAAAAGCTATGCAGAAGGCGATAAATGGACATTTTATGACGAAGAAAGAAGAACAAGAACAAGAACAAGAAGAAGAACAAGAAGAAGAAGAAGAAGAACAAGAAGAAGAACAAGAGAGAAGAACAGGGAAAAGAAAGAGAAAAGAAGAACAAGAAAAAGAACAAGAAGAACAAGAGAGAAGAAAAGGGAAGAGGAAGAAAAATATTACAAGTATTGGAGATTACTTATCTGAAGGTTGGTTTGGTGGAACTCGTAAAAGGAAATATAAAAAATCAAAGAAATCAATCAAATCAAAGAAATCAAAGAAATCAAGGAAATTAAAGAAATCAAAGAAATCAAGGAAATAAATTTTACTCGATAAACATATGAAGTTTGAAGATGTGTGAGCAACTATTAAAATAATAGCAAAAAGAAGGGTTATTTATTATTTTTATAATAAATAAATTATATATGAATACAATCGAACAAAAACTCTTAGAACGTGGATATATACCAGTTTCTCTAAAAGAAAGTGATATTGGAGAGGAATTTCTTTTTGTTTTTGCTAATAGAAAAACTCGTGGAATCTTTGATGGATTTATAAATCCTGAAACAGGACTTGTGCAAGTTACAATATCTAAACCGGCTGAGTTATCACCTAGGTCTTCTAGGTCTTCTAGGTCTTCTAGGTCTTCTAGGTCTTCTAGGTCTTCAAATTCAAGGTCTTCGTCTAATCTCTTACAAACACAGATGATATCTACGAGTAAAGGATTAGATGCAGATGGAAATAAAGTCGGAGAGGGTTTTTTTGTTTTTCGTATAAGCGATATAAATAAAAAACGGTTAGAAATGATGAATAATGCAAAAAAAAGGGGGAAAGTGCCAACATTACCTTCAGATGTTATTCAATATATGAGTCGTTTTGGAGGAAAAAGCAAAAGAAAATTAAAAACTCAAAAAAGAAAGAGAAAATCAAAAACTCTTAAAAATAAATACAAAAGATCAAAAAACAGAAATAAAAATATTGTGTAAATATATCCATGGCGGGCAGATCGAGAGCAATTAAGAATGTTCAATCACATGTAAATTGGCTAGATAATCATTCTGGAATTGGTCCCTTGAAGCAGGGCACTCCTCCAAGAACAGGTGTCACACATTATTATTGGTTTAATTTGCAGAGTCAAGCTAATCCAAGTGTCATCCCGAATCCTGATATTTTAACGGGTCGAGGTAAATATGTTGGTTTCGGAAATTTGATTTGGTTGGGTCACAAACCACCACCTTACAAGATTTCTCCAAAAAATCATTATGCTAATATTTTCCAGCCAGTTTATTAATAAAATTTATTATTATACTCATTATGTATAATAATAAAAGATGCTATGCCAATATAAAGATCTGTTTGGAAAGGTTGGACAAGGAATACATTCCTATAAACTTTTTGGTATTTCTATGGCAGATGTAGCAATGACCATTTTAGGAGCTTTTATTATTTGGTTATTTGTTCCAAATTATAGCTTTTTCTATATTTTGTTATGTTTATTTTTATTGGGTATTATTTTACATCACATATTCTGTGTCAGAACAACTGTTGATAAGCTTATATTTGGTTAAAAATTGTAAAAAATAACGTATTTAATTGGTCTTTTTTTCTTCTTCGTTATCAAGATCTTCAAAAGAAATATATTTTTTTTTATCCTCATCATACAAAACTAACCACAGATTATTATAACAATCTGCCATAGATAACTTTACAATAGTATCAAACATATTGCTTTTAGATAAAACTTCTTCATGAAAAGATTGTAAATTATATCCGGGTATTTTTGCATTCATATGATGAATATGATGATACTCGATGCCCATGTAAAAATATTTTAAATATTTAGGTAATTGTATAAATGAACTTCCCGATAAACCACTATTTCGTTTTGTCCATTCTGTATCATTCACTACATAGGATGGATTAAACGAATGTTGATTATGAAATATCATAAAAGAAAGTGCTGAAGATAATGAAATCCAACATATATAATGCATCAATAACCCGTATTCATATAGCTTAAATATATATATAAAAGACAAAATATTATTTAGAATATGATTGAATGTGATTCGCAATAATGATTGAGTAAAAGTAGTTGGATGACGATATTTTTTTATAATATATATAAATTGCTGAAAAACTCCGAAATATATAATTGGAACAACCGAAAAAAAAATCAAGGGATTTTTATATACTCTATAAATTAATTGTTGTATTTTTGTTTTTGATAAAAATTGGTTCTTGGTAAATATAATTGTTTCATTAAAAAAATAATGCTGCTTATTTTCAATATTTCCATTCGTTAAATGATGTGTATGATGATCCAATATCCAGTTTGGACTCGTTAAAACCAGCATTCCAGTTATATGTGAAAGAACATAATTTAATTGTTTATTTGGGGTATATGATTCATGGCAACAATCATGAAAAATAACAAATGTTCGATTTGTTAAAGCGGCCATTAATAATGTAGTAAATATACACAACCAGCTATTTTTGAATATCCACGATAAATACAATGATGAAGAAAATAAAAAAGTATGCAATAATAAATCTAAAAAGGCGGATTTATATGATGATTTATATTTACTTAAAAATTCACCTTCGTTTATTTTACTTGGTATAATTATTTCTATAGTTTCTTTTTTCATTATGTTAAGATTATATTATCTTTTTTATTTAAGCCATTTATTATTATAGTTTAATAGGCGCAACAATGGGTACGCCCCAGTTCAATGCATATTGATTGCTTCCACCGCTCATTTGAAGACCTAACCGTGAATAACTTTTGGAACATGGATACTGCGAAGTACAAATCGTGGATCGCAATAATTTAGCACGCCTTGTTGCAATCGAGGATGCGCCAACACCAGCGCCAGGGACATACGTGTTATTTACATCAGCATAGACGCCGGTAATCAATCCTATAGGTGGATTTTTACGGTTGCCTCCGCCTCCTGATCTCTTGTATTGAAACCCTCCTTTTCCTACATAAAAATTTCCATATGGCATTTCTATAATATTATATTATTATATTATAAAAATTTTTTTATAGTTTTTAAACCTTTCGTCCTAAATTAATACAATTACATGTACTGAATTTCGCGGGATAAATAAGATTTGCCTTCAATGCCGTAGTATAAGAAGACGAATTGCTTTGGTTTGGATAATCTCCGAAACAACGAGGACACGGCCCTCCTTTGTTACAAAGCGAACTTGTATATCTTTGAAAGGATATAAAATCGCTAGAAGTAAAAACACTAGAAATAGCTGAAGTTTTAGTAAGAACACCAGAAATAGCTGCAGGTCTGGCAAAACATCTTAAATTATTGTTGCTAGAAACAGAAACAAAATAAGGGTTCGACGAATACTTATAACAACAGCTCATAATATATATTTTACATATATTATAAAATTTGCATATGATATATAATTTAAGAAATCTTTCTGGTGGGAATATCTGAAGATACCAAGTAAATCGAGTTTTCGGTTATTATAATATATTCAGTACCGCTTTTGTAAAACTTTGCAATAGGTGATGTATATTCATCTTCACTTTTCACAAGGAGCTTTTCTCCATTATCTTTTACACCAACGAGCGCTTTTTTGTCTAGAGATGCAGACCAATAATCAAACATAACGGGCTTATCTTCAACAATGCCAAGTTTGGCAGAATGTTTTAAAGTTACATCACTCGGCAAACGATAGTTTGCCTCTGACATAGTTTTTCCACCTTCAGACATTATATGGTAAAATTTTACTTAAGCTTTAAATACTTATATATTAAATTAAATAAAAATAAAAGATAGTATTAAAAATCTAAACAAATCCGAAACATAAATCCAAAAAATAAATCCAAAAAAAGAATATAATAATACTACTTTATATATGACAAAAGATAATCAATACTCGTTAAATAATCAAGAAAATTATAATTTAAAATTAACTGCAAGTATATCAGAAATACAAACAAAGTATAATCATTTATTAATAGAATATATACTTTTTATACTCGAGAATGTAAAAATAAAAGATATAATTTTTTTAAAATTTATAATGCATCGCGGTTTATTAACCATTACGAATGTATTTAATATCATTTTATTTTATACCAAAAATATTGATGTTGCATATTTTCATAGTCAAAAAGCATTTTATTTTTATGTGGAATTTATAGGACAAATATCTGAAGACCAGCATACATTCTTACAATTAAGTTCAAGGGACGCTACTTTATTTGTATATAAAAAAACAATATTTTACATTAATAGTGAATTGAAACAAACTATACACGATAAAGAAGAAATTCAACTTCTCAAAAAGAATGAAATACTGCAGCATATATATCAAAATTTATTAGAACTAGTTTCAAATATCTTTGATTTTAGTACAAAAGAGGAACAATCATATCATATAAATAAAGTAGGAAAAATTATACAAAAAATTGTACATCATTATACATTTTCTTACGAAGATCTGGATGTATTGAATTTATTTATTTCAAAAATAAAACAAACTTCTTCCAAATTATCAGATGAAACTGTATATACTATAATTCATGTATTTTTGAAAAAGTATCATTTGTTAATTAGTTCTGATGTAAAAACTGTAAAAAATATAAAAAATAATATATTGCGATGGAATGAGGAAGAAATAAATATCTCAATATTGGATAGACTTATTTCTTGTTTATAGCCCAGATGTAGTAATAGTAATATTCTTACGTCTAACTTTTTTCTTTTTATCTTTTATAACAAGAGATTCTGTGGAAGAAGTTAATTTTTGATGTATCTGTTGAAACTCATTGGTCAATAATGTTTTCAAAAATTCATAAATATAATATAAAACATATTCTTCACACATTCCGACAATAAGAATACTTCCTGTCCTAAATATCATAAAACTTACTTCTATGATTCCATTCTTGTTCTTTTTCTCCTTCTTCTTTTTCTTATCCTTGTTCTTATCCTTGTCTTTTTCCTCAGAAACTTGAGACCCGGTTTGTATTTTTAATTCTGGGTTATAATAAAATTTGCACTGAATGCCCGGATAAGAGCATGGATCATATATGCATTGAATATTATACTTATATTTTAGGATATCGTATAATATTTCACGATTAATAAAGAATCCACAATTAAAATTAGAATTAATTAGAACAGTGTCGCTTTTTTGATTATAATCAAGTGGCTCTGAAATAAATGGCTGTAGTGTTAATTTTATAGTTTGAAGAACTTCGTGAAAAATCTCGTCAGTTTGTATTCCCGGAATTTCTAATTTTCCTGTATTGAAAACTTTAATATGAAACTCTTTAAATGTCTCTTTAATTCTAATGCGTAAGATCATGACAAAACAATTATAAAATGCGCTCTTTCTTTTGCAACGATAACTCATAATATCTTTTTTAGAAACACCTACACTGACCTTTCGAATATCTTTAAATTTAATTCTTCCACTTGGATTATTAATGCTTGTCATAATTTGTTGATCTACATATAATTCATTTTGAAGGCATTCTTGAATATAAGCAACCTCTTCTATAGTGGTAGAATTAAACTTCATTTGTTTTTTAATCACTCCATTTTGTGGAGTGGAATATGAAATAACTGGTATTTTCCAAAAAATATCTTTCAACTCAATTTCTTTGTCCAAATATGCTATTTTTGATTTAGTTGAGATATATATTTGTCCTGATTTAGGAGTTTCTAAAAGTTCATCATTTAAAATAACCTCGGTTGAATCATATACCTCATTTTCATCATCAGAAGCATTTGATTTTATTGATATAAAATTTGTCCATTCGTCATCGATGGATGTCATTATAGATTGTCTATTGTCTTCTTTAAATTATTTGCTTCAATTATTTTATAATATATTAATAGATGAAGACATATAGAGAAGTTCAACGAGGCAATTCAAAACCAATGGCAATAATAAAAAATGGAGAAAATAAAGAAAATGGAGAAAAGGAAAAAAAAGGTAAATATCATAATATAGTGGGATATAGCTTAACAACTAGCTTGATTGATCCAGCCAATTTTTCTCCTCCAAATATGTTTTTAGACACATTAAAAAAGAGAATGACGATTTATGAAGACTTTTCTAAAAAAGTAGAAAGACGTGAAATTGAATAATGAATATAATGCGTATTTTTACATTCTTGATAATGCATAATATTTTCAACAAAATTTAAAAAGTCTGTGGTTAGAACTTCTTTTTTATTTCGAATAATATAATTCATAAAATTTTTAATAATATTTTTTTTATCCATATTGTATATTTGACTAATTTCTTGTAAATATTGTGGCATTATTTTTATATTATCTTTATCCTGTAACATGGTAAAAAACTGTTGCCAAATAGAATCATCGATAATATGAAAATCAAAATTTAAAATATTTTGATTGGACTGCATAAAATTGATCATACTTCGAATATCTGATTTATATAAGCTTTGAATCTGCTTTAGTGATGATTGTTGTATATTTAACTTTTCACTTTTTGCAATATTGGAAAGAAAACCAACGATATCATCCTGTGGTAGTTGATTAAATCGAAGGCGCAAAAATTCATTTTGTAATCCTTCATCTATTTTACTTATATAATTGCAGATAAGACAAAACCTTACAGAATTTGAATAATTTTGAAGCAAATACCGCAAAGCTTGTTGGGCATTTTTTGTCATATAATCTACTTCATCCAGAATAACAAATTTCATACCATCATAAAAAAGAGATTTAGAATTGACAAATTGATTGATTTGATTTCGAATAATATCGATTCCTCTTTCATCAGAAGCATTTAAATGAATCATGAGACCTTTATTCTTTTGGTTTATTTTTTCTTGATATGCATTCACCAGATTAATAATTGTAGTTGTTTTTCCGGTTCCAGGCGGTCCGTACAATAAAAGATTCGGAAAATAAGAAGTTTCTATGATGTTTTTTAGAATTTGTTTATTTAACGGATCTAATACAACGGAATCAAAATTAGTTGGCCGATATGCTTCCACCCATGGAATACTGCTCATTACTATTGTATTGTACTGTTGAAAACATTTATATACTTTTTACGAAAAAGAATTGAAAAGATTATGTCATATATAATAAATGACATTATCGCTTAAGAAAATGGCATCCAAAGCTGGTTATTTAGAACTTATATTTGGACCCATGTTTTCCGGAAAAACATCAAAATTATTAGAATTATATAAGCAATATACCTTTTGTAATATTCCTATTGCCGTAATCAATTATGCATGCGATACTAGATATCATAATACAATGATGTCAAATCATGATAGTGTAATGATACCGTGCATTCAAACTACAAAATTAATTGAGATCATGGACAACATTAAAAATGTTGATGTTATTTTAATCAATGAAGGACAATTTTTCGAAGATCTTGTACAGAGTGTAGAATTTATGTTGAAAGATAAAAAGGTTGTGTATGTTTGTGGATTAGACGGAGATTTTGAGAGAAAAAAATTTGGTGGTATGATCGATCTTATACCTTTATGTGATAAGGTTACAAAATTGAATTCAATGTGTAATTTGTGTAAAGATGGAACTCCTGGAATATTCTCTCTTCGATTGTCAGAGGAAAAAGAACAATTGGTGATTGGTTCTACAAATTATATGCCAGTGTGCAGATATTGTTATACTACACATTCTAAAGAGTAGGTTGGAATTAGAATTTTAGAATTAGAATTGCAGAAAAAGTATTTAATAAAACAATTTAAATCAATTGTTAAGTAAATACATTATAACCATGTCAGAACCGCAGATAGCAGTTGTAAAACCAAAAAGAGGCAGACGTTCTAAAAAAGAACTAGAAGCTATTGCTCTTGCAGTTCAAGAGAAAAATGTAAATGTAATTATAGAAAATAAAATTATTGATAATACTAATAACATTGAATTGAATATAGAAATAGAATCGCAAGAAAAAGAAGATAAATTTGTTTGTAATGAATCAGCAACAATAAAAGAAGAAAATACAGTATTAAAAGCAACAGCAAGAAAACGTGGAAGGAAACCCAAGGGTGGAAAAATTATTCAAAATACAAATTTGATTGTTACACAATCTGAAACAAAACCAAATGTAATTTTACATCTTAAATGTTGCAGTAACGATTTACAAAGTGTAGGATTCCACGATTCTAACTTTTCCGCATCAACTATTGAATCTTTTAATTTTGATACATCAAAAAATGAATTATCTTATGAAATTGTCTCATGCAGCCCATTTGATGTAAAAGATGCGTCAAATGATGTAAAGGATTTTTTTGCAAGTAGTCACGAGTGTTTGGATGATACAAAAGATATATGGAAGAAATTAAAAATTCTAGAACAAAATCTCCATAAAAATAATATTTCAGATAAAAAATCCGCATGTTTTTGGTGTTCATATGATTTTGATAATCCTCCGATTTACATTCCCAAGTATTTTATCAAGGATTCTTACCATGTGTATGGTTGTTTTTGTACGCCAGAATGTGCTGTTGCACATTTAATGGAGGAAAATATTGATAGCTCTATAAAATTTGAACGTTATTATTTAATTAATCATATTTATTCAAAAATTTATGATTATAAAAAGAATATTAAACCGGCTCCTAATCCACATTATATGTTAGAAAAATTTTATGGTAATTTAACAATACAGGAGTTTCGTTCTTTATTGAATACAGAGCGTTTATTTTTAATTGTGGATAAACCTTTGACACGAATTTTACCAGAATTTCATGAAGATAATGATGACTTCATTATTAATAATAAAATTATTCCTTCTAATAACTATCAAGTTAAAAAAACGCCTTCAATGATACAAAAAAAACCGCAAACAAAAAATAATATTATTAACGAAAAATTTGGTTTTAATGCTGCAAGTTGTTAATTATTATTTGTTGTTTCTTGTATTAACTTTTCTTCTTGTTTCTTATTATAATTACGTATAGAATTATCCATTTTATTACGTAATTGACGATAAATTTCCTGATTTACTGATTTAATTTCTGGTACCTTTTTTTCAGTAATTCCCATATATTGTTTTATTACTTGAATGTGATCTCCATTTTCCTCTTTTAATTTTTCGAGAGCAACTGTGTGTGTGTAATCCGTCTGTCTTAGGATAATATTGACTTTTTCTAGGGTTTTTTCTTTGTCCATATTTATAGGGAATATGATTAAATATTTTTTAAACCTTATTAAATAGAATTATCTATATTTGAATAGATACATTTGGAATGACTACGATTGCAAAACATATTCAACCATTTTTGGAGGACGTAAAATCAAGTGTTGTAAAACTAGTATATGATATTCGTTATTTACAATTGGAAAAGGAACTTGAAAAATGTAAAGTGATTGCCAAACAATATAAGAATGAGCTAGAATCATTGAAAATGGAATATGAATCCTACATGAATGAGCAAGAAAATATTCATTTAAATATTGAAGAAAAAATGAACTTTGATATGAGTATATTTCATCAAATTTTAGAGGAGAAAGAGGAGGAAGAAGAGGAAGAAGAGGAAGAGGAAGAAGAAGAAGAGGAAGAAGAGGAACAAGAAGAAGAAGAAAAGGAAGAGGAACAAGAAGAGGAGGAACAAGAAGAAGAAGAAAAGGAAGAAGAGGAAGAAGAGGAAGAAAAGGATATAGCGGAGCAAAAAGAAGAAAAGGAAGAAGAGGAAGAAGAGGAAGAAGAGGATATAGCGGAGCAAAAAGAAGAAGAAGAAGAGGAAGAAGAAGAAGAGGATATAGCGGAGCAAAAAGAAGAAGAAGAAGAAGAAGAAGAAGAAGAAGAGGTATTTGAAATAGAAATAGATGATGTAACTTATTATGCAACAAATGAAGAAAATGGACCTATTTACAACCAAGATGAAAATGGCGATCCTGGAAATAAAGTTGGATACCTCAAAGACGGAGAGCCTTTTTTCTATTAATCCCTTTTTTTATTAATCCCTTTTTCTATTAATCCCTTTTTCTATTAGTATATATAAATAAATGAATTTATGTGCTCCTGCATTAATCTATGTTATATTTTCATTAACACAAGTAATCATTGATACAATAAAAGGATTATATAATACTGCGTTCTTAAAAATAATTGTAATGATATGTATTACCTTTTTATTGAATGTATTGTGTGAAAAAGGTTTAGGATTAATATCATGGTTAATCGTATTTATACCTTTTATTTTTATGACTTTTATTATTGCATTACTTTTATATATATTCGGGCTTGATGCAGCAACTGGTTCGATTCATTATACATGCGATAACTGTGTTTCTCCAAAAGTATATCAGACTCAACCAACCTTTTCACAATGATATTATTATTTATTATTTTTTCTTATTGTTTTGATAAGAAATAATACCAACTATTTTATAACAAAATTTATAACAAAATTTATAACAAAATTATGAAACTATTTAAACATTACATAAAATACTATGTACAATGTTTGGTACATTATTTAATATAGGCATGTATTCTGCTGCTATTTATTTTAGTGCAAAATATTACAAGTATGATATTGATGGATTTTTACTGTGTCGAGCACACGATTTTATGATTATAATTAGTTATCTTCAAATCATGTTTCAAGACAATGAAACCGTAAAATTTGTAAAAGACAAAATTCATACATTTAGAAAGCAGTTTATTAACCCAATCGAAGTAGTAAGAGATAATAAGGTAATTTGTAGTACTACTCCTGATAAATTGCAGGAAAATCCACCACTTGATTTTGATATTATTGTATATAATGTTGAAAATGAATCTACTAAGAAAATAGATAAAATAATATTTAAGAATTTTTCTTCGGATTTTCAAGCATATAAAATCTGTAAATTAAATTTTATTCAAGTTCATCTTACTGTTTTGGGTAAGACTTATAAGGTTGATTTGCAGAATAAAGATTATAATTATTATATTAAAAATAATAAATTGAATTCTGTCTTTTTTGCTTACTATTTGTATAAGCATTATCATATTAATCATTTAAAGAATGTAACTTATACCTTGACTATTATGGATCAAAATGCAAATGTTATCACATTGACAGAAAAAGATGAATTAGTATTTGGCGAATATGGTTATGATTTATATAAAAATGAACCAATACAAGAGGATGAACCAATGCAAGAGGATGAGCCAATGCAAAAGAATGAGCCAATGCAAGAGGATGAACCAATGCAAGAGGATGAATAGTATTGATACAATATGGTTGCGGTAAATAAGAAATCTTATAAAACAATATAAAAAATTGAATACATTATATGTATAATGGTAACTCCGCAAACTACAATGGCAACAGATACAAATAAAGAGTTTCACCGTTTAGCAGACAAATGGACCATGTGGGCTCATTTGCCTCACGATACAGATTGGAGCATCACAAGTTACAAGAAAATATATACGATTGAAACTGTAGAAGGAGCAATCGCTATTGCGGAGACTATTCCCGAGGTTCTTGTTAAGAATTGTATGTTGTTTTTGATGCGTGAAGGAATCAAACCAATCTGGGAGGACCCCAAGAATCGACAAGGCGGATGCTTCTCTTACAAAATCATCAATAAAAATGTTTTTGAAGTGTGGAAGGATTTGAGTTATGTTCTTATGGGTGATTCTATTAGTAATCAATCATCATTTGTTGCCAATGTAAGCGGAATTACCATTTCCCCAAAAAAAAATTTCTGTATTATTAAAATCTGGATGACTTCTTGTGCAAATCAAAATCCTGGAATTGTTACAACCGATGTAAAAGGACTTGCTAGTCAAGGATGCTTATTCAAGAAACACCTTCCTGAATATTAATGTCTATTCGTGGATAAATATATTTATCCACAAAAAACATATGGGTCTTATAGCCAAATAGCTATAGATCTTAATAGTAATAATGTGTATAAAAATATACATTATTTTACAAGTATAAAATATTTTTTAAGAAGACGGTAATGCCGCGAGGCACAAACGGATGCTTCCCAAACTAGCGACATCATACTTTACTACAAGTGGTAAATCATTTTCCAAATACATTTCGATCTGCGAACACAAGTTGGTACATTTGATAAAATATCCAAGATTTTTTAATGAAAATTCGCCCTGAATGACTTTGGAAGAATCTTGCTTCAAAATAAATCCCATGCTTCCATCAGATTCAGCGCGATGAATCTCAGCCGATGCAAATTGTCCAGAACACTTGAAAATAAGCTCATTTCCTACGGACTTGATTTCCAATTTATCAGAAATACATGTGAGATCACGAATGATCTTTTGAAAATCAGTAGAAGGTAGATTGATCACCGATGAGAACTTGACATCTGGATATTCTAGTTCTTCTGAATCCGGTTCAATGAGTCGCAACTTTTGAGTTTTGCACTGTTTAATTTCGCCATTCTCAAATTTGAGTGCCAAGTGACTAACAATACCATCAATATAATCGTCATTTTCAATATAAATAGTCAATGTATCATCATTATCAATCGAATTGATTAACTTGAATAAATGAAACATATTGACGCCTATAATAATTTTCTCTTTTTTACACTCGTAGAATTCAAAATTCTGTGCGGCCAGAAATAAATGTGCCAAAATTGTATGCGATTTATCCATATTAATAATTCGTATTCCATCCGGTTGAAATGTAATATTTGTTTCTAGTAAAATATCTTTTAGAGCTGTCATGAGTGTTCTAAATGGCGCTATTTGAACCGTTTTAATTGTTAAAACATTCGATGCAATTGTTCCATCCTTGGACATTGTTTATTGTTAATTTATTTTGATAATCTTTAAATACTTATGATAGAAAATAATTATTTTAACGCACCCTTGTTTTTATAACAAGTTTGTTTTTGGAACTCGATGTTTTCCATATCCATATTTTTTTCGCGCTATTTTCGCATGTCGCAACGCGACACTATTTGGTCTGCAACCTTCTTCTAAAATAGAATAATCAACCGCTGCAGCTTTCCCACCTGTAATAGCGCTCGCTAGACGCGCATAACCCCAAGATTGTCCAGTTTGATTTGGCCTAGACCCAGAAGAAAAATAGGCTCCTTCTCCCTTACTTACTATTTTTTCTAAAGCTTGCAAAGAACAACCTGTTTTTTTTGCTAAATTGGCCGATGGTTCTATCGAATCTATTTTATATAAACGTTTTGCATTTGAAACATGATTAGATGGTTTTGATTTGAAAGATGCCACTTGTTTTCTGGTATAATAGATACCTTTTTTGTAAAGGCGTTGTGATTTTTTCAACATTCTTGATTGCTTTTTTTTATCAGATCGTGTTAATCTATCTGGTAAATATCTTTTTGTCACTTTTTTTGCCACTTTTTTTGTAACATTATACATTTACTATAATGTTACATTTTTTCTAAAAATGTCTTTATTAAAATTGCTTTACACCTTTTCTCATGTAAAACGCCCATTTTACACGAGAATTTACATAATTTATAAATAATAAAATATATTATACTGAACTTATTTGAAATAAATATGGCTCAATTTTATCAATTTCTACTACTTCTTCATCTGATTCTGCTTCATATAAAGATAAAGTAATTGTACGTAATCCCGAATTTAAATCCTTAATGTCTTTTTTGAAACTTTTGCGTTTAGTACGAAGTTCTCTTAATAAGTCGCTTGATAGTTTTAATGGTCCGTTTATATGAGATACATTTTCTATATTATAACCTAATATGCGTAATCCAGAGCCATCAATTCTCTGTACCCTAATCTGAGTTCCCATTCCCTTTAAATGTCTATTAATAGGACCATCATCTTCATCTCTTCCAGTTATTTCTTCTAATGTAACGTCATTTACTGGTATTCCTAACATAATAGGGGATTCATCTGCACTATAATTCTCCCCTCCAATTTGGCGTTTTGATTTATTATTTTTTTTGTAATGTTTTCGTCTAGTTTTTTGCATTATATAATGTAATTGTATTATAATTTTCTCTTGTAAAATGGGCGTTTTACAAGAGAAAAGGTCTAAAAATTATTTAACGACGCATAAGACGCATGCTACGTCTTAGCCGACGGGTGTTCTTCGACTTGCGGCAAAACGAACGTTTGGTTCCAGAGGCAGACTTGCATCCAGGCTTTCTGTTGCAAGTACGACCACGAAGACCGCGGCATCCGGAGGATTTAATGCGCATACGATAGACGGCAACGGCACTTCGGCTAGGCATTTTTATAATATATAAAAAGAAAAAAATATAAACCCCCGGCGATACAATAAATATATGGATGACATTTTCCTAAATTGTAATGAAAAAATGAAAGAACTTTTTACTAAATATAGTTCAGATGCTTATATGTTTCAACGTTTTCAATATCATATCCTTACTATTCTCCCATCCGCCTTGGAGAATGAATCAAAAAATCACGCGGACCGTGTAACTAGAAATCATTTTTTATTGAATGAACAACAAATATTTATTCAAGTATTTTTAAGCAAACATCAATATTATTATTTGCCAAATAATAGTTGTTTTTATCATTATGATGGTAAAAATTACTCCATCATAACAGAAGATGATATACAACATGAACTTTTAACAACTATTTCTAAAGATAAGACATTGATGCAATGGAAGCACAAAACAAAAATAAATATTATTAAACAAATAAAAGATCGTAATTTATTTACTTCAACACCCGAGTCAGAAACATTTCAAACTGTATTAAATGTATTATATCCAGCATTTTTTTCAAATAAACAAGAAGCCAAGTATTTCTTAACTATTATTGGAGACAATATGTTAAAGAAAAACTCTGATCTAATATTTTTAATAAAACCTAAAATGAAGAAATTAATTGGAGAACTAGAAAATATAGCATATTACACATTAGGTTTAACAAATATTGCAAATAATTTTATTACCAAGTATCATGAAAATTATGATTATGAAAAATGTAGATTGCTTAAAATAAATGATACGGTTTCATTCGATATTTGGATAGATATTATAAAAAAATTGGGATTAAATTTATTTTGTGTTGCAGCCCATTATTCAAATCGATATACAAACTCGGATGCATTTATTATAAATTACGGAAATGAAGATTTGCGCAACTATACATTTTATTTAAAGAATAATACAAAGCAAGATATCATACAACATTTTTGTGACTATTCGATTGAACAATCTAATTCCAAAAATTTATCTATGAATTGGAAAAATATGCATTATTTATGGAAATTATTTATTGCAAATTATTCTTATCCTAGTATGATCTATTCAAATGCTTTAAAAGGTTTATTGAGTCAAAAACTTTTATATAATGAAGAATTAGACTCTTTCCCAAATATTACCAGTAAATATTTACCATTGACTAGCGACTTTATATTATTTTGGGAAAATACGATTACTATTTTAGGAGAGGGTGAAGGAGAGGAGGAATTTGAAGTAGATGAAATTTGTTCTTTGTTCAAAAAATGGAAACAAACAGACAGTCAAACTGTAACAAATACTACTATTAATGAAAATGATGCAGTAAAATTAATTTCTCATTTTTTCCCACATGTGGAAATTGTAGAGAATAAATACTTTTCGAATATACGATGTTCTTTATGGAATAAAATGTTAGATATTCAACAATCACTTGATACATTTAAATTGACAAAGGATAATTTAATTAAAGATTTAGATACAGAATCATCTCTTGTTTCATTTGATGATATTTATAAATTTTATTGCGAATATTGCAGTAAAAATAAAACAAGAATTGTTAGCAAACAATATTTTGAAAAATATGTATGTACTTCTCTCGCAACACATATTTTATTTGATAAATTTATATCCAATGATTGGTTTCTAAATTAATGTCTTCTTCTTCTTTTTGTTCCTTTTCTTTTGCCGCCAACATGGGCTCTTCCCATTGAGTCATAACGAGGTGTATAAACACCGCTTCCCATTTGATCACTTCCGGGAACTGGCTCACCGTCTAAAGGACCATAAGGACTGGAATAGCCTCCTCGCATTTTCTTGGATCCACGGCGTCTCATAGTTCCAAGTTTAACAAAACCAAACTGTCCCTTTTTAGTTCCATAACCTGCCCTTACAAGACGCTTTTCCCTGCGCGCAGTTTCAAACTTCTTTTTACTGACAATACGTCCATGTTTGTTCATGTGCAAATTTGATTTCGTTAAACCGCCGCTTGTTTTGTATGCTGTTCCATGCCACACTTGAGCGCGAGAACCTTCGAGCATCTCGTGCTTTTTTCCACTGACCATATAGTGACCACTTGCAGTTTTGTTATAACGAGTCATTATAAATGAACGAGAGAAAAAAATAAATAAAAGGATGAATATAATTCTAAAGTTTGTTCTAAAAACGATTGCGAATTCCTGGAATGCGATTTGGTTGTGTTGAATAATTTACATAATAATTATATGCCGGAGATTTCGGATCTAAATAAACATAAGGCGTATAGATACCGGGCGTTGTTTGATTATTTTTCAAAAAAGTTTGAACTTCGGCCAAGGTTCCAAAATTACCAAATTGTGTTCTTCCTGAAGTAGAATATAATATAGAGTTTGTTGCACGTTCTACTTGTGTCCTATTAACAATTACATCTGAATTTGCATTGACTTCTTTATTTGTAATAAGATTACCACTATCTGTGCAAATAATATTTCCGTTAAATATTGTTTGTCCCATCTGGTTTGCATACTGAGAAGTTGCACATGTTCTTGATCGTTTTCCGGGAATGATTCTAATTTGCGACATATAATATAATACAATAATTATATTTATAGTTTTATTTATAAAAAATATAAATCTATAATATAATTTTTACTATAAATGATGGATATTGCACCCTACGACCAAACAAAATGGATAGTTTTATCTTCCTTTTTTTTCACCATTCCAGCCATGTATGCTTACCTTTATCACTTATATAAGTATTCTATTTTACTAGTATGTACATCATTGATCTCAGCAAATTATTGGAGAAAAGCAACTTATTCCTGGAGACGAAATATGGATTTACTTTTTGCAAAGTTCGCATTTATCGTATTTGTATCGAATGGCGTTGTTTATGTTAAAAAAATGTCTTATGTTATTACTGGATATAGCGGGCTCATTATATTGCTATATTGCTATTATTTATCAGGAAAACTATTAGAAATAAAACATAATGATTGGTACAAGTTTCATATGGCATTTCATTTCATTATGATGTATGAACAATTTATTATTTTGGATAGCATACTGCTAGATAGAAAATTTTTACAGGGGGGACCCTGATATTTTTAATAAAATTGAAATGGAAATAAAGAGTTAATAATATGTAACTATATATCTAGTATGTCTTCAGAAGAATTATCGCATAAATATCAGCAAAAGACGGACAAGCAGCATATCCTCGATAACCCAGATACCTACATCGGTTCTGTGGAACTCGTAGATTCTCAAGTCTGGCTGCTTAATGAAGAAGGTGATAAAATTTATGAAAAAAATATTTGTTACGTTCCAGCACTTTTCAAGTTGTTTGATGAGGGCATTGTGAATTGTCGCGATCATGTTGTTCGCATGCAGCAGGCGGTTGAGAATGATGTTAAAAATGCTATTCCTGTTTCTTACATTGACATTGCGATTCAAGAAGATGGCACTATTGTCATGATCAACGATGGTAATGGCATTGATGTTGCGGAACATCCCGAATACAAAGTATGGATTCCTGAGTTAATCTTTGGTCACTTGCGTACTTCCACAAATTATGACAAGACAGAAAAAAAGATTGTTGGCGGAAAGAATGGTTTTGGATTCAAGCTGGTTCTTATTTGGTCTGTTAGTGGTTCGATTGAAACAGTGGATCATGTGCGCGGACTTAAGTATTGTCAAGAATTCAGCAATAATCTAGATGTTATTGGGAAACCAGTCATTACAAAAGCTACAAAGACAAAGCCTTATACTAAGATTACATTCAAGCCGGATTATGCACGACTTGGTATTCCTGGATTAAATGCGGATATGATTGCACTGCTAAGAAAGCGAGTTTATGATGTCGCAGCAGTCACTGACAAGTCGCTCAAAGTCAAGTATAATTCACAGCTTGTACCAGTAAAGAACTTTGAGCAATATATCAATCTGTATATTGGACTCAAAGAAACCGCAGCACGTGTCTATGAGGAACACGGTCCTCGATGGGAATATGCTGTTGCATTGGCGCCCAACCATGAATTCATGCAAGTGAGTTTTGTCAATGGCATTCATACTGCCAAAGGTGGCAAACATGTTGAATATATTTTGAATCAGATTACCCGCAAGCTGTGTGCATTTATCGAGAAGAAGAAGAAGATTTCGGTCAATGCGAATAGTATCAAGGAACAATTAATCTTGTTTCTTCGCTGCGATATTGAAAATCCAGCATTTGATAGCCAAACAAAAGATTTTATGAACACGCCATCGTCCAAGTTCGGATCCACTTGTCAAGTAAGCGACAAGTTTATTGAGAAGTTGGCAAAAATGGGGGTCATGGATGCTGCTTGCGCGCTTACAGAAGTGAAAGAAAACAAGGCAGCAAAGAAGACGGACGGATCCAAGACAAAAAATATTCGCGGAATTCCTAAGCTGATTGATGCGAACTGGGCCGGCACAGAAAAATCAAGCCAATGTATTATCATCTTTTGCGAAGGTGATTCAGCCAAGGCTGGTATCGTTTCTGGTCTTTCGTCCGAGGATAGAAATTCGATTGGCGTGTATCCTATGAAGGGAAAGATTTTGAATGTACGCGGCGAGCAAGTCAAGAAGATTAGTGAAAACAAGGAAATTGCAGAGATCAAGAAGATTCTTGGTTTAGAGACTGGCAAGGAATATACGAGTCTGCAAGAAGTCAATAAATCGTTGCGTTACGGAAAGGTTTTATTCATGACGGATCAAGATTTGGACGGTTCTCATATCAAGGGCTTAGGGATTAACTTGTTTCAATCCGAGTGGCCAAGTCTTGCACAGCTTTCAGGGTTTATCGGATTTATGAATACGCCTATTTTAAAAGCGCGCAAAGGATCACATGAATTGGTCTTTTATAATGAAGGCGAATATGAAACATGGAAGACAGACAATGATAGCAAGGGATGGAAGATTAAATATTACAAGGGTTTGGGTACCAGCACTGGAAAAGAATTCCGTGAATATTTTGAGAAGAAAAAGTTGGTTGGTTTTAGTTACAATGGAAAGACGAGTGACGATGCTATTGATATGGTGTTTAATAAAAAAAGAGCAGACGATCGCAAGGGATGGCTTGAAGATTATGATCGAGATTTGTATCTCGACACATCACATAGTGTCGTGCCTTATGAAGACTTTATTAATAAAGAACTGATTCACTTTTCAAAGTATGATTGTGATCGAAGCATTCCCAATGTGATGGATGGTTTAAAGATCTCTTTGAGAAAGATTTTGTATTCCGCATTCAAGAAGAATCTGCATTCGGAGATCAAGGTCGCACAATTTACAGGATATGTAAGCGAACACTCTGGTTATCATCATGGTGAAGCATCCTTGAATGCAGCTATTGTTGGCATGGCGCAGAATTTTGTTGGATCTAATAATATCAATTTGTTTGCCCCCAATGGACAGTTTGGCACTAGATTGCAAGGTGGAAAGGATTCGGCATCGGAAAGATATATTTTCACGGCGCTCAATAAAATTTGTCGAAGCATCTTTTCAGAATATGATGATGCTATTTTGAAATATTTAAATGATGATGGGCTTCTTGTGGAACCGCTATTTTATGCTCCCATTATTCCGATGATTTTGGTGAATGGTTCCAAAGGAATCGGTACTGGTTTTAGTACGGAAATTTTGTGTTATAATCCTGCAGATATTATTGCTTACATAAAAGACAAGCTCGCAGAGCAACCCTTGGTAAAAGAGTTTGTTCCTTATTATGAAGGATTTACAGGAACCATTACAACAACTGCTCCTGGAAAATATTTGATCAAGGGCAAATATGAAAAGGTTGGATCAGATAAGATTCGTATTACTGAATTGCCGGTAGGGACATGGACTGATGATTTCAAAGAATATCTAGAGACGCTTACAGATACAACTGACAAGGCTGGAAAAAAGGTTACACCCATTGTCAAAGACTACGATGATATGAGCAAGGATACAACCGTTGATTTTGTCATCGTTTTGCAAAAAGGCAAGCTGGAAGAACTAGAGTCAGTTACACTAGATAATGGGTGCAATGGTCTTGAAAAGCTTTTCAAGCTCTTCACAACGTGCGGAACAACCAATATGCATCTATTCGATGCTGAAGATAAATTGAAAAAATATAGTACTGTTTCGGATATTATTGATGACTATTATGAGACAAGATTACATTTGTATCTTGTAAGAAAAAATTATCTGATTGATGCAATTCAAAAAGAGTTGTTACTTTTGTCAAATAAGAGCAAGTATATTCTAGAAGTACTTGCAGGAACAGTGGATCTAAGATGGAAGAAAAAAGAGGAAGTTGTGCAGATGCTTCAAACAAAAGGATTTGCTATTATTGCTGAGGATGAAGAGTTCAAGTATTTGACAAGAATGCCGATGGATAGTGTTACGGAAGAAAATGTCGATAAGTTGAAGAAGGAAGTTGCACAAAAAACGGAAGAGCTGACCAAGTTGCAAGAAATGTCAGCGCAGCAAATGTGGCAGCACGAACTAGCAAACTTGGAAAAAGAGTATTATTCGTATAAGGAGGAACGCGAACGCCAGCAATCAGGCGCAACAAAAAAGGTCGTTGTAAAGAAGAAGGCGAAGCTTGCTGTAAGTGACAATGACAAGGTTTAAATTTATCTATCATTCAGTAAGATGAGTGTTTCTATTTCTGGGTACAAATTTTTTAGTGCGTCTCTATGAATCCATGGCTGATGACAACCAAATGTTATTTCTGAAAAAACCCATTCAACTGAAAATAATTTTGCTTCTTCGAAAGATGGTTTATTTAACTCAACCTTGGTAGTACATGAAAAAAATACATCTTCTAATAGTGTCATATTTGGTTCTATCTCTTTTTCTATGATTTCAAGCATTTTCGATTTTTTTCTTAATGATAAACCTCCATTCCCAACATTGTGTCCATTTTGTAAAGGTTCCCATGGCCACGGTGCGCCTACATAATCATATTGAAGAAAATGATGTATCAACTCTTTATTTTTTTTTAGAATCATGGTGTCTGTTTGAAATACTAAAAAGGTTTCCGTGGGAATATGATTATAGAACTCTTTGTTTGACATCAATAAATCACTATATTCTTTCTGCGTTAAATTATCTATTTTTAGATTGATGAGAGAAATGCGATCCTTATATTTATCTAGACTGGTATTAATTATGTCAAGTATATATTCCCAATTCATATTTCCGTGAAAGACAATAATGTTCCAATCATCAGATAAATTTTCTAAGAAATTCTCCAAAACAAATGAAAGCGCTTTATGACATCTTGGTTCTACAATGATTGCAGTATTCATATTATACATTATTTTTATAGATTTATAGATTATTTTTCAATGTTGAATGTAAAATTTATTGATACAAATATAAGAGTAAATACATAAATGTATCATACTATATATATAGTACCATGAAAGGTTATTATTTATCTTTCACAACTTTATTTTTATTATTTCCAATCATTATTTATATAAATAATCCCAAAAAAACAGTTAGCGAAACTATTTTGGCATTTTTATTATTTGCCAATATTAGTTTCTCATTTTTCTTCTGGCTTTATCCGACACAAAATTCTATTATTCATCTTTATGATGGAGTTTTAGCGAAGATTTCCTATATAGTATTTTTTATTTACATTCTCTTTATAAAAGAGATCAAATATAAGTTTAAATTACTATTTTTAATGATATTCTTATTTTCAGCTGGTATGTTTTATTATAGTAATCATTATTCAAAAGAAAGTTGGTGTTCTAAACAACATCTTGTATGTCACTCTCTATTCCATTTGCTAATTAGTATTGGATCAGCAATTGCATTTTTATAAAAATGTTATAAAATGATGTCCAATTGAACTTATTAGATGTAGCATGCAATGATATTTATTGCCAATATATTTATCGGGATGGTAACAATAAGTGTTACTATAATATCCATAAAAGAATAAGAATATACACAGTAAAAATGTTATTACAATCAATGAAATATAAATTTGATTTTGATTATCTGTTTTACTTTTATTGTATAACAGATAACCGCCGTAGAAAACGACAGATAAAATAAAAAGTTTATCTAGTAGATTGGTATAAATATTCGTATGATAATGAAATATAATAGATGTTATGGTGAGGCCAAAAAACAAGAAACAATATATATAGTATTTTTTATAAAAGGTAGTCAATACATTTGTAAGAAAAATAAAAGAAGAAAATAATAGTAAAATACTTATCTCCGTATTTCCCATTTTTAAGATATTATAATTTATATATACATTATTTTTATTTGCATAACGTATATAAAGATTTTACCGAAATCTTATTAAGTTTGTTCTCATAAAAGGTCTAGAAATTTGATAATTTATTTTTTTTGGAAAAAATTTAGAATATCTTTTATTTGCATATAATAATGATCTTGGATTTCTTTTGATGATAATATATCGTTTATTATTATATGGTATTCGGATTGGTATTCGTATTGGTTTTACATAAGAATTAGGTAACTGATCATTCAACCAAGTTAGTTTTTTTGTTTCTGGATATTGATGAAATAGTTCGTCTTTTAATCTCCAAGGTTGATGACAGCCAAATGTTTGGTCTGAAAAAATATTTTCTATTGAAAACAATTTTGCTTCTTCGGCCGACGGTTTATATAATTCAACTTCTGTGGTACAGGAGAAAAAAACATCTTCTGGAAGATTTTTTTCTTGTTCTTTATCCATAATCTCAAGCATTTTTGATTTTTGTCTTAGTGATAAACCGCCATTTCCAACATTATGACCATTATTTCTTGGATCGTGTGGCCATGGCGCGCCAACATAATCGTATTTTAAAAAATTATTAATCAAATTTTTATAAGGTGGAAAAATCATTGTATCTGTTTGAAATACTAAAAATGTTTCTGTAGGGATGAACCTATAAAAATTTTTGTTTGAAACAAATAATCTACTATACTCTTCCCTAGTTAAATTATCTATATTTAGATTTACTAGACTGATTCTACCTTTGTATTGTGATAATTTGTTATCTATAAGTGATTTTATATATCGTTTATTAAGATTACCGTGAAAAATAATAATATTCCACTCATTGGATAAATTTTCTAAGAAATTTTTAAGAACAAATAACAATGCTTTGTGTATTCTTGGTTCTACAATAACTGCAGAATACATATAGATATATATTGTTTATATTATTAATTATTCATTATTAATTACTTAAAGAATACAAGTTTTTGTTTTCGTATAATTTTACATATGTTTTAAATTTTGATCCAGAAATAGTAATGTCCTTTAATAGAATATTTTTGAGAATTTGTATCATTTCTTCATTTGCACGAAGAATAGCTAGTGCTTCTCTGTACGCTTCATTGACTAAATCCAATGATTCTTCATCAATTTTTTCCTTGGTTTTTTCGGAATATTTATCTCCCATACCCATACTTCTACCTAAAAATGGATTTCTATTTGATTCAATATTTTCATTGTAAAAAACCTCTAGATCTTTACCCATACCATAATTTCCTATCATTTGCTGAGCTATTCCATTGGCTTGTTTCAAGTCTTGTATAGCTCCGAGAGAAATATGTTCATCTCCATAAAATATATATTCAGCTGCTTTTCCACCCATTGCAACAATCAACCGTTTTTTTAACAAGTCTTTTGTATATAAACCACCTTCAACAATCTCAGGATATTCATTAAATAGAGTATAACCTCCTGCTCCATTATATGTGCTTTGAATTGTCACTTTTTTCAGATCAAAATATTGATTAAAATGTTCGGCTAAAAAAGCGTGACCAATTTCATGATAAGATACTCTTTCTAAAGTTGCATCACTTCTAGTATCCACTCGTTTTACAATACCAACTAGTAATTTTTCCAAGGCGCCTTCTAAATCTTTTTGTGAAATAACTGAATTCCCTTGGCGTGCAGCATTAATTGCTCCTTCATTGATCAAGTTTTTAAGTTGGGCACCAGAAAATCCAGCTGTAAGTTCGGCTAAAAAAGGAATGTTGATTTCATTACTAAATTGTTTATTTCTCATATGCACATTTAAAATACTTATACGAGATGGCTTATCTGGGAGAGGGACATTGATTAGTCGATCAAATCTTCCGGGTCTGAGTAGAGCAGCATCAAGAACATCTTTGCGATTCGTTGCAGCAATCACTAGTACTTGATCATTTTGTGCAAATCCATCCATTTCTGCCAGAAGTTGATTCAATGTTTGTTCTCGCTCATCGTTACCTAAATTAACACCTGCTCCTCGCTGTCTTCCAATCGAATCAATTTCATCAATAAAAATAATGGAAGGCTTATTTTCTCTCGCAGTCTTAAACAAATTTCTTACTTTAGAAGCACCAACACCAACAAACACTTCAATAAACTCGCTCGCAGAGACAGATATAAAATTTGCATCTGATTCACTTGCAATCGCCTTTGCAATCAACGTTTTTCCTGTTCCGGGCGGACCCTCTAGTAAAATACCTCTGGGTACGTCTGCACCGGCCGCTTTATAAACAGTGTCATCTTTCAAATAACTGACAATCTCTGTACATTCTTCAAAAATTTCTGGACTTCCAGCCCAACTACTGAGAGAAATATTGGCCTTGATCATATTGATTTTATCTTGTCCTTGACCTTGCGAACCAGGCATTCCAAAAAAAAGATTGGATCCAGGCATTGGCCCACCGCCTCTTCCTCGTTGTCCTCTTATTATAGATTGAATAATTCCAAAAATAAGAGTTGTCCAAAAAAGCGAGCTAGCTAGTGAGCCAATAGTTTGTAATGTATTTATAACTGGATCTATCTGTTTTTCTAAAATAGTAGTATCAATATTTTGATTATCTGCCATGCCAATAATTTTACCCGATATGGATGGATTTGAAAAAACTAGTTTTTGCGGAATTCCTGATTCAGGATTTGTTTCTTCAAAATATATTTTGCGCAGATCGTCCGAAAAATAAACGGTTTCTACATTTTTATTCTCAATGTCCTTCATCAATGTACCTAGAGTAGTTCCTTCTGTTTTTGAAAATAAATCTAGTCGAGTTGAGAGAAAAAGTTTTTTATTAGGGAAGGTAAAACAACACGTGCTTGCAAAAAATGAAAGATATAGCAGATATTTCATTTATTTTATTGTAGAAAAGCCTTTATATTTTTTATTGGTATAATATATGACACAATATTTATTTAGTAAGCCCAATTTAGATCCATATAGAACTGATGTAAAAATTCGAACATCTTTACAAGGTGTTGAATTATTAAACCTCGAAGAATTCAAAGCTGTGTTTAGAATTCCACTACGTAGAAGCGGGCGTCAAACTAAAGAAACAGCAGCAGCAGGAGAGGCAGCAGCAATCGAAGCCGAAGAATTATCACTTAGTGCAGCAATAAAACAACTTACAGAAAATGTATGTCAAAATAAGATCAATGAAGCATATCTTGGACAATCCTTTTTAAATGCATATAATTTGGGAGGGCTTTCAAAATATCCAGAACCTGGAGAAGTAGAAAAAGAAGTAGCAGTAGAAGGATTAACACTTCCTGAACTTTCTTTTGAAGATCAAAAACAACAACAACTGCGTAATAATGGTATGTTATCACAATTAGAAGAAGCATCACAAGCATCACAATCACAATCTGAAGAAGAATCGCAAAGAGAAGAAGACATACAACTACAAACACAACGAGAAAATAAATTAAAAAGAGTAACTAAAGAAATAGAAGCAGAAGAAGAAGAAGCTAGAGATAAACCCATTACGTTTGATTTACTTATTGCTTTTGCTCCAGGATTTCGCGATGGTATTGCAGAAGCCAACACAAAATCAATAGACGACAGAACAGCATTATTGTTAGAGAAAGTTGTAGGATTTATCATTGTTCAGTTGGGAGAATGTACAATTCTTCCCAATGCATATGCTGTAAATTTGATATGTACTCGAACGTTAGAGTTAGACGACGGAACAAGTACTACTATAAAAGGTGCATTATTAATGGGTGCATATTTGTTTTGCATTAAAAAACTTGTTAGTCATGGTGTGCAACAAGTTGGAATACTAGAATTGGCAGACGGTTATAAAAATTTTGCCGGATTTTCTTCTTACACTAAAATGATGTTTGATAAAGATATTGCACTGTGTGTAGAAGGTTGTTTTTATGATAATACAAATCTAGCAATGTCGGTGAATTTACAAGGTTTATCTGAACAAGAGATTATCGATCTTGCAACAGGAAAACTAAAACGTCTGCCAGGACCTTTTGATGACACTGGAATGTATGGACTAGTTCCAACAAATCTGAATCAGAATAAGTTGCAAAAAATAATGGCTGTTTATGCAAATCTAATGTACAAATTTCAAGTTGCAGATTTCCAATTTCGTAATGGAGATGAAAGATTTATGAACCAATTGTTAGAAGCACCATGGTCAATATTACCAAAAAATCAATTAGAGATAGTTAATGTATTATATAGTCGTTATTCTAAGGTATTAAGTCCAGCATTATTTCCATTTTTAATTAGAAAACTTCAATCATACATACAAACATTGATTCTTACATTTCGCAGAATGCAGGATCCTCTCGGTATTCAAACTCGATCAGACGCACTAGCTCGCAAAAATGATATGAACGACTTTGAAACTCCTGCGGGTGTTGCATCTCGGTCTGATGGGTTTGGTGACACATCGAGTCATGTACTTAGATCTACAGCAGCAGAGCAGTTGAGACAAGAAGCAGAACTAGAACGCTTGAGACAACAACAAGAAGTAGAGCGCTTGAGACGAGAACAAGAAGAAGTAGAACGCTTGAGACAACAACAAGAAGAAGAACGCTTGAGACAACAACAAGAAGAAGAACGCTTGAGACAACAACAAGAAGAAGAACGCTTGAGACAAGAAGCAGATATGAGATTACAAAAATTTAAAAGAAAATCGGAGACTGTACTTGAAAAAGAATCACATAAGGGCGGAGGAAAAACGAACAGAAGGAAAAAAACGAAAACTAGAAAAACTATGAAAAGAAGGAAAACTATCAAAAGAAAGAAAACTATAAAAAGAAGAAAAACTATGAAAAGAAGAAAAACCATAAAAAAAAGGAACAAAAGTAAAGAAGCTAAAAAATTGTAAAAATGTATCATAAAATGATAGATTTTTTATTCATCTTCATTTCTCTCTAAGAAATAGTTAAAAATATCCTTTTTAAGCTCGTCACTGAAGGTTTCGGTGGGAACTAGAATTCCTTCTTTATTACGTCGTATATCTTTTATTGGAGAAAATTGGTGCTCTACCAGAATCTTCCAACGTTCGCTATATTTTCGATTCTTCTTGCTTCCATGATAATAATGTCTTATTACACCAGGAACATATCCAAGCCGCAAAGTTTGCATATTTTTTTGAAAATGCAAAATATCATTTTTATAATCATCTGTACAATCTTCATTAATGGCACTTATTCCATTTTTCAATAAAGAAAGAACCATAATATGATCGCCCGATCCCAAAATAGAATTTTCATACAACCCACCAATTTTTTCGTATGCTTTGCGTGTTATTGCCCATGCATATCCAGGATGCGAATAATTAATTCCCGAACCAGAATGTTTTTTGTTCTTTATATATTGAAATCCGGCACTATTAAACACGCTCATGGCCATTTTGGAAGAATTCATATCTACAGCATGACTAAATAATTGTACAATATCGTGAGAACCATTCAAAATTTTAAGCGTATCTTGTGCCCAAGTGGGACTATCAAATTCAATATCCGCATCGATCCATGCAAATGCCTTATAGTTTTTGGGTAATAAGTATTTTACACCTAAATTAATCATATTTTCTTTGTGCCAAATGGGACACTCTGTTCTAATTTGTAAATGTCGCGGATTTTTTTTTTCTGTAATAAGAAATCGTTGATTTCCGTACGCAAGTTCAACAATATACACAATAACATTTTCTTCTTCAACGTTCATCCGATGAATAAATTCTTTCATAAGAATATAACGTTTTGCAAAAAGACAAGGATTTGAAATGACTGCAATAACATGTAACTTATTCTCGATTGGATCATTATTTTTAATAGCACTTTTAATAATATTTTCATGATATTCTATAAAATCTATTTCAATCCCATTTATAACAGTCATTTATACTAATTTAATAGATTATTATTTTTTGCTTTATTTATCACCAATAATATTATAATTAACTAATTTTGGAAGGATATCATGATGATATAAAATTTTACCCATCATGAGATCTTCAAAAATTTCAGTTTGTCTTAATTCTTCTAAATTAGATGAATTATACCAACTAAAAATACATTGAATGGCTTCTTTGCTAAGAATATAACTGCATCCCCCATCGAGCCAAGGTAAATATCCGCCCGAATAACATTTTTCATGCCAATAACTATCCAAATCTACCTTTCCATGATGATACGTATTTCCTTGTTCCCAAACCCACGGATAGATATTACGATCATTTAATTTTTGTCCAATATAATGATAATCTTGTAACTCTTTTAATTTATATAAACAATCAATATTTTCTTTTGTAAATACATTATCATGATCATCTATTTTAATAATGTGTGTTATGTCTGAAAAATGTGAAGAATGTAATATATATTCCATCATCAAAATCATTTTTTCAGGCAAACCGTCATATTTGTCGTTGCACCTGAGATGTAAGATACTTGTTTTTTTATCATAGTATGTTTTATCACTTCCTCCCGTAAATATAATTAAATTTTCAATACCTTTGGAAGTAATTTTTTCCCACAAATGATTATGTTTATTACATGATAAGACTACTACCAAAATTTTCATCGATAATTATATATATATAATAGACTAAAAATAGAGAAAAAAACGAAAAAATAACAATAAACATTTAAAACCACGGTTTTAATATTAATTGTTTATCATTATTAGAAGTCATAATAGGTGGGGCCATGGGAGTGTACATAGTACTAGCATCTACAATATATTTATGATATCCTTGCGCTTCACCATACACTTGAGGTATGCAATAATCTAATACCATTTTATTTAATTGTTCCACTTGTCCCTTAATATTGGTTGGTTGATTTGCTGCATATTGCAAAAAAATACTTCGCATGATTATTTTTAATGTTTCACATTCTTGATTAGCAATGACATATTTTCCATTGGAGTGTTTATATACACCAGCACGAATTCCATTTTGAATAATTTCAATATTTTCTTTAGAAAAAAATGTATTAGAAAGTTGTGTATTATCCCATAATCCTTCTGTTGGATTTCTTAATGTCGCACATTGATTTACGGGTATTTTATCGTACATTTGAAATAAATCAGTTGTTTTAGGCGTAAAAATATCTACGCGACCGTTACTAACCTTTTTTCCATTGATTATGTTATTTACCGTATTCATTATTTTTGTATTATAAAAAGAAAAAATTATATCTATTTATACAAATGGCAAGTTTTCAAACTATTATTGTTGTTATTGCAATTATTTTACTCATTATTTGTCTTATTTTTATTGGAATAGCTTTGCAAAAAACCAAAAATAGTGGGCAATGGCCTCCTATAGTTGGCGAATGCCCAGATTATTGGATAGATACATCTGGTAATGGTGCAAATTGTGTAAATACGCGAAAATTAGGAATATGTACTACTGGTGGAAATGGTGTTAGTCCATCTGATTCGATCATGGCAATGAATTTTACTGTAGCTCCTTATACTGGTTCGAATAGCCTATGCGCAAAATATACTTGGGCAAATAAATGTGATATTACTTGGGACGGTATTACAAGCGGTATTACAAATCCTTGCAACAAAAGTAGTTGATAATTTAATTTAATTATTTGACCAGAAGAGATTAGTATTTATTTTATTATGTAACTATAATAAAATGAATACTAATATTTATCAATTACCTGAAGAGATGGTAAAAGAAATTTATGCTTTTGTACCCAACTGGGTAAAGGTGTATCTAAATAAAAAATACTATCTAAAATATCATAAATTTATAAAACGAAAATGTATGAAACATGATGGTTATTTTCGAAATATCATAAGATTAGATTTTGATTTTATATTTCAACAAAGTTGTTCTGAAAATATGAAACAATGGCTTTTAAGAAAGCAGTATAAATATAAAAATAATGTATTTTTAAATTATGCATATTTACTAGAACATTTGTGTATTGAAACAGAATCAACCAAATGTCGAAACATACTTCATTTTTATATCAAAAAATCTGGTTTGAACAAAAATCAACATAAAAAGAAAGTAAGCAAAGTTATACAAAAAGAATGGAGCAATTAAAATTAAATGAATTATTAGATAGACAAGAACATTGCAATAAAATAAAGGAAGCATTACTATTGTTTGAATCGGATAAAAATAATATGCTAACAAAAAGAGGTATATATGTATATGGCGAGCCAGGTACAGGAAAAACTGCTTTTGTTATAAACTTACTCAAAGAATTAAATTACGATATTGTTAAGTATGATGCTGGCGATATACGTAATAAATCTATTATTGATACTATAACAAATCATAATATGTCAGATAAAAATATCATGAGTATGTTCAAAAAAAATATCAAAAAAATTGTTATTGTAATGGATGAAATTGACGGAATGAATAATGGAGACAAGGGGGGAATCAATACTCTTATTAAATTAATAAGACCTAAAAAAACGAAAAAACAAAAGCTTGAAGAGATTACTTTAAATCCAATTATATGTATAGGAAATTGTCATATTGATAAGAAAATAAAAGAGCTGATGAAAGTGTGCTATACGATTGAATTAAAAAAGCCTACGCCTACACAAATGACAAATATTGTAAAATCAATTATGCCAAAGATAGAAAATGCACTGAGAATAAACATTGTTTCTTTTGTTCAATCTGATATACGAAAATTAATAACTATTTATAAATTATATAATGAAAATAGTGATATATTAAACAGTGATATGATACAGAATATCTTTCAATTGAAATCATATAATGATGATACCAAAAAAATTACACAAAAATTGATAAATATGCCAGCAACAATTCATGACCATTTGACCGTTATGAATGAGACTGATCGCACCATTGTTGGATTACTGTGGCATGAAAATATTATTGATGTTCTTGGTAAAATGAAAAAGGAAGTAAGTATTCCATTTTACACAAAATTATTAGAGAATATGTGTTTTGCTGATTACATTGATCGTATTACCTTTCAAAAACAAATATGGCAATTCAATGAGATGAGTTCTCTGATTAAGACATTTAAAAATAATAAATTATATCATGAATCGTTCAAGAAGAAGGTAAAATTCAATCCAACAGAAGTTAGATTTACCAAAGTACTAACAAAATATTCTACCGAATATAATAATTATACCTTTATACAAAATTTATGTCAGCAATTAGGTATGGATAAAAAAGATATGTTTTTCTTTTTTTTAGATTTGAAAAAAAAGTACAATGAAAATGAAATCATTGCATTATTTGAAAATTATGATATTACCAAATTAGATATTAATCGTATGTATCGATATTTGGAAAAATATACGAAAGAAAATCCTGATGTCGAAGTCGGAGAAGAGGAGAGTGTCGAAAATGAATAATAAAAATCTTTTTTATAGAAAAAAATTTTTATTTAACTCCTATTGCGTTTTGTACTTGATTTTGATTTTTGTGTGTTCCTGCTTGTTGAATTTCTATTGCTTCGCTTCCTTTTAACAATAGCGGATTCTTTTTCTTCCGATAATAATTCTTCTTCAAATGTCACTGTCTTTTTTGAAGACGGAACTGGTTCTTTCTCTTTTTCTTCCTCTTCCTCTTTTTCTTTTTCTTCTGAGCCTTCGTCTTTATCACGTTGATAAATAGTATAACACAAAAAACCAGTTGCTATTGTAAGCCCTCCAAGAAGTCCTGCTAAAACAGTTTTACTCATATAATAATATTATTTGTTTAGATTTTTTCTTATTATTTCTAACTGATTGTGTAATCTTTTTATTTCTTTGATAGTATCTTCCTCCATTTTATTTCCGATTACATTTTTTACGTATGATGTTGTATTTTTTACAGAAGCCGTAAGAATTTCATTATGTTGTATCATATCGTCTCGAATAATATTACAAAGAAAATTAGTATCTGTATTCCTAAATGGACCAAACAAAAATAGATATAACATACACAAGTTCATTTTATAAATTATAATAAAAGTATTTAAATTATTTTTATTATAAAAATCTTTTTCCGAGTTACCTGAATCGAACAGGTGACCTTTTGATATCAATAAACTACTACAGTCAAACGCTCTACCAATTGAGCTAAACTCGGTCCCCAATATAAATATATATTTTTTATTTAAGTAGTTTTTTATTAAGTTGGTTTAGTGGATCTTTATTACACTTGGTTTAGGATCACTTTTGGCCTTTACTTCACCAGCCCTTTTAGCCCAGTTTTTCTTTTGATCCTTTTCTAGATTGCAATCAAAATGTCGCTCATATTGCTCAGGCGACTGAAAAAAAAGCTTTTTTCGCTCAGAACCACAAGGACAACTAACACGAAAATATGAGTCTTCGTCAGCAGATCCAACAATATCATTTGTATAAGCACCACTAATAGCATTACGAATATAGGATCCGTGTGAGCCGCTTGAAAATACGGTAATCGTCCGCTTATTTTTTCGCTGAATAATATGACATCGCTTATCACCAGCCTCTTCCATAGCCTTGGCCATTTTTCGCGTATTCTTATTTACACTGACATCGTCCATCTCCTCGTATTCCATCTCGTTATAAAACTCCTCATCATAATACATAGGCAAGTCTCTTTCCTGTTCTATCCATCTTTATCATGATTTCTTTAAGTAGTTTTACTATATCTATTTTGTCTTTTTGGTTTCAATCGCTTGTTGAATAATTTGTTTCATTTTATTTTCTAGATAAGAAATTTTCTCTTTGAGCATATTATTTTCTGTAACAACACTTTGAAACAAGAGAGTTTGATCATATATTTTTTTCTCTAACATTTGTATATTTAAATTTTGCTGACGTTCTTTTCTTAACTGAATAAGCTGATCCAGATTTTTTTTTACATCTGGTTTATGAATTGGATTGCCCGGTTCATACTTGGTTAAAATATTATCAATATCTTCTAAGAAAAACTTTTTTACAGATTCTTCTTTAACAAAGTCATCAACTGTTTTTGAAGATACTTGCATATACTCGTTTGGTGAATCCAACATTGTCTTTTTATCATAAGAGTTGTGAATATGAGAGAAAACCAAGATTGATTTTGTAGCATCTAATTGCACAAAAGGTATGGTATAATTCTTTAAAAATATCTTTTCTTCTGCGACACACGCTTCATCGTCATATCTTGTTTGTTCAAGAAGTTCTTTACGAAATGCAAATGTTGCTGCTGTAGAATGAGTCGCCCCGTAAGGCCCAAATTTATACATTTTATGAATATGTTTAAAATAAATGTACATTTCACTTGAACCGGCACATAATGCTTTTGGATTTTTCTGAAGGGTTTCAACAGCATGTGATATTCTAGTTTTTGGATAATAGTCGTCATCGTCCATATAAAGAATAATATCTCCTTTACATTTTTCATGCATCAGATTTCTCTTTCTTCCCAATGTCATTTTTTCGTCGTAAGAGAAATACTTTACTTGAGGTATTGATTCGACTAAATCTCCTATTTTATCTGTGCCATCGTCAATAATGATCCATTCTACACAATTTAGCGGATAATCTTGAGACAAAAAACACTGTATAATGATTGGAAAAAAAGGTCGCCGATTAAATGTGGGCGTGCATACACTTATATAAGGAAATTCTTGAAACATATTTATATCTTTGAGTTTTAATTTTATACTTTTTTATTATATAAATATATATTATAATGAGTACATTTACTGCTGGTGCAACAGCGAATGCTCAAGCAATAACGCAAATCGAAACAATTGTTACAGCTAGTGCTAGTTTTACTGCAACATCCGTACTATCTGAAGAGGATGCATATGCCAAGGCTTTAGCAGGAGCTAAAGCAACTGCACAGCAGACTGCTAATTATGATGCTGATTTAATAAATCAATCTATTAATGATACGATTACGACTGCCGAAAATGACGGAATTTTAGGAGTAACAGGTCCTACGGGCGCAACAGGAGCTGCCGGAACTAGAGGAGCAACAGGAGCAACAGGAGCTCCTGGAGCTGCCGGAACTAGAGGAGCAACCGGAGCAACCGGAGCAACCGGAGCAACCGGAGCAACAGGAGCAACAGGAGCAACAGGAGCAACAGGAGCAACAGGAGCTGCCGGAACTAATGGAGCAACAGGAGCAACCGGAGCAACAGGAGCAGTCGGAACTATTGGTGAAACAGGAGCAACAGGAGCAACAGGAGCAACAGGAACATTTACACCTTCATCTTCTACCTACGGAACATACCCAATATCAAATGGAAGTCAATGGATAATCGGAGGTAATTCAAATATTTTCCTTGGTTCTAATGCAGGACAAACAAATCAAGGCGGAAGTGCTATAGCAATTGGTTATGCTGCAGGATATGAGAATCAAAACGGAAATTCTATAGCAATTGGTTATGAGGCAGGATACAGTGATCAACAGTCAAGTGCTATAGCAATTGGTGAAGATGCAGGATACACTACTCAACAGTCAAATGCTATAGCAATTGGTCAAGGTGCAGGAAATGAAAATCAAGGCAACAATTCTATAGCAATTGGTCAAAATGCAGGAAATGACAATCAAGGCGGCAATTCTATAGCAATTGGTCAAAATTCAGGATATTCAGGTCAAACCGGAAATGCTATAGCAATTGGTCAAGGTGCAGGAAACAATGGTCAAAATCAATATGCTATAGCAATTGGTAATGCTGCAGGAACTGGGAATCAAGGTACAAGTGCTATAGCAATTGGTGAAAATGCAGGATATGAGAGTCAAGGTGCAAATTCTATAGCAATTGGTCAAAATGCTGGATACTCCCAACCTGCAAATAGTATTGTATTAAATGCTAGTTCAATTGTTACATTAAATGGTTCTACTGCAAATGCATTTTACGTAAATCCTGTTCGAAACACTGGTGCAACTGGTGGTGGTATGCGGTATGATCCTTCAACCTACGAAATTACATATAATTCAACAAAAAATTTTGTTATCGATCATCCATTAGATACAAATAAACTTTTGGTACATGCATGTTTGGAAGGACCTGAAGCAGGCGTCTATTACCGAGGCGAAGGTAAAATTAATGATAATTTATTTACTACTATTGAATTACCTTCTTATGTAAATGCTCTTGCAAAAAATTTTACAGTTCATATCACTCCCATCTTTAACAAAGATTACGCTCAATCCAGAGTGTATGAAGCAAGTCGCGTCGAAAACGGTTCTTTTACTGTTCATGGACCTAATGGCGAATTTAGCTGGATTGTCTATGGAGAAAGAACCGTAGTCAATGTAGAGCCTTTGAAATCATCTGTTGAAGTCAAAGGAACTGGACCTTATAAATGGATTTAATTTTTGTTTTTATATTTTTTATAATTTTTTTACAAATTTGCAAATTTATAAAAAAATAAAAATTATTATAATCGCTTCTTCCAACCACCTTGTTGTAAAGTTTTTGTTCCAACAGATTTCATTTCAACTGGTTGTAATTCTCCACATGTTTTTGTAGGAGGATCAAAACTTACTAAACCTGGACTTACGCCATCTGCTCCCTTTACTTGATACTTGCTATAAATTTCGCTGAAAAAGAATAATAATATAAAAATAATAAGTGTTGCAACTGCTGCAGGTGCGCCAAAACTAGATGACATATCCAAAATCAAATAAAAAGAAAGAATAAACATAAATATTCTTCTATTAAATTTGAGAACATCAAAAAAAAGACCGCTTATACCATAAGATTTTGTAGTTTCATCAGTTTTTACAGTACTTTTTAACATAAAAGGAAAAAAAAAAGAATATACGACGGCAATTGGAATCAAAAACCAGCCAACAAGTAACGGAATCCAATAGAAAAAAAAAGCAACAATAATTTTCCACCAATTCTGGAATTCCCAAATATCTTTTCCTTTAGAATAGTCCCAATTTGTCTTATTTTTATCAGCACTTAATTCATGCGGCAAACAAAATACATATAAATTTGCCAATACCAAATAAAAAACATAAAAAAAATCAACAAACCCTAATCCAAAATAAATAAAAATAAGAATAAAAGGCATCAAAAGAATAATTAATATTTCCGGTAATAAATTATTGATGGTTTGATATACAAAATTAATAATTGTAAAATTTAATGCTAGAATATTTTGCATCATTAATCCAAAGTATAATTTTATTTGATTCGAATTGGGTCCTTCTGTCAAATTTCGAAACCACATAAAAAATTGACTATTTGTCATCATTTTTATATTTTCTTCGATCGAAAATGTCATTTTTGTAGAATTTGGTTCATCGCCATTTTTTCCAATATTTACATTTGTTTCTAGATCATTTATTCTTTCGTTGCTTATTTTTGTAGAAAAGGTAGGAAATACGCTTGTATAAGGAGCAAACTCTACACATGTAGGAAATAAGTTTGTTTGAGCGGCCCGACATGTATAAAGAGCTCCTGTACCAAAAACAATGATAATACCCAAATGTATAAATTGTGCTGCAATATTTTTTACAACTGCAAGTTTTGTATTCGATGTGTTATTTTGTTTGTCTATTTCTTTTTTTTTTTTATCGATTGATGCCGTATTGTTATAATCTATTTATATATTTTTTTTCTCTTATAAACCATGTTGTTTTCTTTTCTTAATAATATAATAGAATACTCTTACTTTCATGAAAAAAATACAATTATTTTACATCCTTCTTTTTATTGGTTTAGCATTTGTTTTACTATTCAGTATATATCCAAGGCAAAATATAACATTTGAATCTTTTATTACCAATGATATAAATGGCCCTAATTATAGTCACACGGTAAATCAACCAATCAACACAACAATCTCTTGCAAAAATATGTGCGGATCCTTGGCTAGATGTTCTATAACAGGCGAACAATGTACTTCGGATGTTGATTGTTATGGATGTCAAAGAGAATCGCCAACAATCATAACAAATTTCGATATTCGAGGTCAAAATGATGCTGGGAAAGAAACTACTGAAGTAACTCCAACTTATTCTACTCTAACCACCGACATTGGAACACAAGCAAAATTATATAATAAATTACTCATTGATCCTCCACAGTACTACCAGGGCGAAAATACATGGCGCAAAAAATTTGACAATGGGGAAATTTTTTACGATAAACGATTTTATCCCGGCGAACAACAATTTATGCCCGTATATCCTACAAGAAAAACATTATCTGGACAATTTGAAGATGATGGACCTTTAGCAGCAAATGCTTATTTATAAGTTTGTTGCAATTCGGCATCTCTTTGTTGCTGTAACTTTTCAATTGTCATACCTTCAGGAGCCTTTCCTTTTTTGTAATCAAACTCATCTTTGGGTGTAGTAATTATATCAGAGTGATTTAATGGAACATAATTATGCATTTGTCTTAATCCGCCATTTCCCTTTGTAGTCAATTCTTCGGAATCCATATCTAGAAAACTAAAGTTATCGGAAGCAATTCCACCAAAACCACCGCCGCCTCCTAAAGAAAAGGCCATAGGTTCCATATTATTTTGAGTCGCTTGTTTAGTGACAATTTCTTGACTCGGCTTTAAATGATTATAAATATGGTCTCCATATAATACCTGAAAATTATTATTTAATAAAAGTAATGCCGGTACCTTTGTAACATTTTCAGGCATAACAATTTTTTGACCATTTTCTAAAACAATATTAATTTTTCCATCGGCCGCCTTTACTCTTTTATCAATACAAATAAAATGAATTGTTTTACTTACCTGTGTTTTAGAAAGCGTTTGCAATATTTTTTTCGAATGCTCGCAAAAATTGCTATAATAAAGTATAGAAGTCATTATTATTATATAATAAGTTTATTGGAACTATATTTAAACTCATTTTTTGGACATTTTACTAAAAAAAATTGATAATAAAATAGTAAATAAATAGATTGTACTATAATAGAATATGAACCCCAAAATTGAGAAAGTCTCTGATACAGATGGTACGCTTCGTTTTACCTTATCTGGTGTAAATGTAAGTATTGCAAACTCACTTCGTCGAACTATTCTTTCAGATATTCGCCAAGTTGTTTTTAAAACGGCACCCTATGAAGAGAATAAAGCCAACATTACGATCAATACAACTCGTCTTAATAATGAAATTTTGAAGCAACGTTTAAGTTGTATCCCTATCCATATTCAAGACCTAGACATGCCTCTACAGAACTATATCGTAGAAGTAGATGTAGAAAATCAATCAGATAGCATAATATATGTGACAACAGAACAGTTTAAAATTAAAAATATTACAAGAGATGAATATTTATCTGAAGAAGATACGCGAAATATCTTTCCTGCTAATTCTTACACAGGATATTTCATTGATTTTGTGCGACTACGTCCAAGAATATCAGAAGGAATACCCGGAGAAAGAATTCAATTAACATGCGAGTTGTCTATTGGATCAGCAAAAGAGGATGGTATGTTCAATGCCGTTTCGACTTGTTCTTATGGATATTCTATCGATGAAGAAAGGTCAGTTGAAATTCTTTCACAAAAACAACAAGAGTGGAAGGATGAAGGAAAAACAAAAGAAGAGATAGTCTTTGAATCAAAGAACTGGACATTATTAGAGGGCCAACGTGTTGCAAAAAAAGATAGTTTCGATTTTATTATTGAAACAATCGGAGTATTTGAAAATATAGAGCTCGTTAAAAGTGCATGTTCTATTTTAATTGATAAATTGAAAGAATTAAGCGATACCATGAGCAAAGACAATTTACTAATGGAACCATCGATTAACACTATGAAGAATAGTTATGATATTATTTTGGAAAATGAAGATTATACCATTGGTAAAGTATTAGAGTTTATGATGTATGCCAAGTATTTTGATGATGCAAAAACTCTCACCTTTTGCGGATTCAAAAAAATGCATCCTCATGATAGCGACAGCATTTTAAGAATCGCGTTTGTAAATGAAACTGACAAGGCAGCAATCAAACAAAATCTACAAAGTTGTATTGATGAATCTATTATTATATATCAGACCATTATGAAAAAGTTTTAGATGTACAAGAATTCAAACAAAATAATAGGGTATCTGGTTTCAAACGATTTACATAGTCTTTTACCACTTTTCGACAAATATTTCCCTTTTCCAATCTTAGTTTATTAATATACATGGAATGCAAATTTTGCAAATGTGATTGATATATTTTTATCACATTTTCTAGTTTTATTATTTTTTCTACATAGCATGCTATGTATTGCCGGTGTAACTTATGTGTAAATTCATGTAAGTAATTACGAAACTTGGAAAATTTTATTTTATCGGTCGAATTTATTTGTAAAAAATCTTTTACTTTTCCATAATGTCGTAAATATAAATATTTATACAATTCCTTTTCGCCAGTTCCTTTTATTTGTTTTATATATTGATATACTGGATTCAATAATTTGGTTCGCGTGTATGTTTTCAGATTTTTGATAATAACACCCTTACACAGGTACGGTGTATTTATAGATGCATATTTTTGTTTGATCTCATCATAGGATAAAAAATCATATAAGGCAGGAAATTGTACAGTTGTATTTTTCCAATATTCACATTGTCTTGTCTTAGTTTGATCCAACGGAAAAATAAGAATAGAATGATCTGGTGTTTGTACAATTTCATACATTTCAATCAAGTAGAGCGCTGGTTTTGTAAATGTAAATGTTGAAATGTCCTGATGTTGCATAACAAAACTATAACTATATAATGGATTCAATTGTCGAATATCAACATTCACATAGTGAATTGTTTCTTTAAATAGAGAATAATATGTTTTATTTTTGCAAAGAATAGTTGCGCCGACAGAATTTCTTGTAGAAATTTCCCAATCGCCGGCCAAATTTAGTGTAGGATTCCAAAAAACATTGATCATAACTCCATCTATAAATTCTTCGGCAATAATATCTGTAGTTTTAGATGGATATAATGATAAAAATGTAGTATAGGATAATGCTTTTGGTGGGGCAAATCCAATAGCTTGTTGCATACTATTCAATATAAGACATTTTAATACTCCAATTGTGCTAACAAGATCTTCCGTAAGTAAATATTTATTGTAACGAATTAATGTATATAATTCATTATTTTTTGTTTTACATATAATTTTATTTAGCTGTAGTGTTTCATTTGTGCCGTCTTTTAATAACAGATTAAATCCAGGAATCTTATTTATATGGAATACAATTCCTACGTCCATAAATAGATAACTATGTAACGCTTTAACCTTTTTTACAACATCATTCCATTTTTACATACCTTTTATAATTACATTTATAGATTGATAAAAATTTCTACTATAAATATAGGATAATGTCTCAAAACAAATTAGAAGATCCATCTGATGAACAAGTAATGGAATCAAAAGAAGATAAAAAGGAATCAGTTATTTTACAGTTGGGTGATGTTATCCGTTTAGAAGCATTAACCAATGAAATATTAAATAATGTTACTTTTATTATTGATTACATTGATTCATCTTTGATAAAATTAGCAAATGTTGAAACGTATCAAATGCTCTCTCTAAGTATTCATGAAGATGGCGTCTTAGGCGATGGTTCTATTACCGGAGTCATATTAGTTTATCGTAATGATAAACTTGGATATGCCAGACAAAATAATTTGTTACCTGGAACCTGGATAAATTTATATTTTGGAGGCGAACTACCTATTATTATTACTGGCGAAATAACAAATTTAGAAGAAGATATGATTGAAATTAAAACATACCCAGATAATGATGTTATATATATTAATTTTGGATATAAAGGATTGCCGCTGGATATTCCGATTGAAAGCATTGAAATTCGAGAACCACCTGAAAAAATTATATCGGAAGAAGAGGTGGAACAGCTAAAGCCATTAAAAAAACTAGAAAGTGATAGTATAGAAAGTGATACTATAGAAAGTGATAGTGTAGAAAGAGAAAGAGTAAGAGAAAGAGAAGGAAAAAGAGTAGTATCGAATGAAATTGAAGATGACTTGGCAGTAAATGTTCCGCTTGTAAATATAAAAGATCAAATAAGAGAGTTTATTATACGCGCAAACGATATTCAATTCGGTGAAGAATTTGGAATCATTACTCAATATGAAGACGTAGATGCATCTCAAAAAAGATTTACTATTGAAATACAAACAAATGATTTATTAGACGAAATGTTATCAACTGTTCCTAATGTACAAAGAACAACAAGTGTCTTGAACACAATTCATACTATGATTGAAAGATTTAAGCAACTTCGTTTGCAATTTTCCGAAGTAGATGCACACGGAAATATATTATCTTCTATTAAAAAAGGTGTTGAATGGAAACCATTATTACACAATTTGAAATCATTTAAAACTTCATTGGCGTGGTTGTTACCTGTTGCAAAAAATATTAAAAAGATATATGATGATAAACCAGTTGAAGATGCTGATTATTCTGATATTGTTTTGTTAAATATTGCAGATGATATAAAAGATATTAAAAATATTATTAATCAATACAGATCAGATGATTCTCCAGATGAACAAAATAAATATATTACTATGGTGCATGAACTAGATCCTTATTTTACGCCATTTCAAGAGCCATCTGCAGAGTCTGAAAATATAATATATCAAACAGCTGTACAAACAGATATTACTGCAATTTTGGATAATTTAACTGGATTCGAATCTTCTGTAATCAATCAGGATATGATTACTACCAAGAAATTTGTTATACAAAAATATAATTTGGGTTTAAAACGACTAGAAACTGATCAAATGACTGGGAGTAAAATGATCACTCATCTTGTAGATCTAACAAAACCAGATATACTCGCAATATCATCTATTACCATGTTGTCAGAACCAGTTATTCGTTACTCCAGAATTGGATTGCCTTGCACAAATATACTCGATAAATCCAACTTAAATATGACGCCATTAAATTATTGGCAACTTTTAACAAATAACACATCTATGAAAAATATTATTATAGATAATTTGGATGAAAAACTTTCGTTAGATGAAGACGATTTCGTTCAAGGTAATAAAAATTATGTATTTTCTTCTCCAGAATATAATATTGAGAATTATACCAGGTTTTTGTCAAAATTTATACCCAAAACAAGAGTGTTGTTTAATATGATTAAAAAATATATTCACGGAAAACTCTCTTTAGTAGATGTTGTCAGTACGTTAGAACCATTTTTAGTTTATATAGATGATATAACTTTCAAACAATACGAAGAAATGAATACATTTATTATTGAAAAGATTGCTGAATATAATACGCGATTTGCAAAGAGAGGAAATGATTTTAATTTATTAAAACGAATATCAAAAGAATCAGTTACTCCATCGAATACAAGAATAACAAAATTAATAAATGATCCAACTCTATTTTCAGAGGTCTTTGAAAAATATGATTTTCCAAAAACGGAATATCTAAGTAATTCAGAAACAATATTACAATTAACAAAGGATGATTGCTCTAGATTATATGATAGTGCTCTTTCTTTGGAAAATTTGCACCTTATGATACCAGAAAATATTGATCGATTTATTGATGAAGAGAGAGACATATTAAAAACAGGAATAGAAAGAGACGAGGCTGCCGATGTATGCAAAACCTATGTTCTAGCAAAACAGTATAAGGATCTAGAAGAGCTAGAAGCAGATAATGATAAGATGATTTATTTCGATAAAAAATATGATAACACACTTTACAGCATTCTGGATGAGTACAAAAAAGATCAAATGATGAAAACACCCGAGGAATTTAAAGAATTTTTAATAGATAAGCTCATAAAAAAACACGGAGCGTCTTCTCAATACGCCGATTTATTTGCAACTACGCTGATACAAGGCATAAAACGTGTAGAAAATGGTCATTATGCAATAGTATATGATAATAACTCAGAAACAGCAGGATATCTATTTTTTAAACGCGAGAACAATAACTGGGTTCTTGATGCAACTGTCAGTGAAGATATGTTGTCAAATGATGCCACATTTTTGTGTAATTTTCAAGAAAATTGCGTGGAAGTTAGCAAAAAATATGAAGCTGTCTGTCAATCCGAAAGTGTTAATAAAAAAACACTTGTTCAAAATGCATTAAAAGAAATGGTGAATCAATTTGATAAAACATATCAAATAAATAAAGTGGAACTTGAAAAACAGTTGCAGCGCACATTTGAATATAATTTGACTATTTTTGATACATTACGAAATATTGAAATTGAAAAAAAATATAAATATAATTTTCAGCAAGTAAGATTGGGGTTAAAAGTAGATGAAGAGGGGCTAGAACAAGTAGCCAGCCCTTATAAAAATATTCGCGATATCATTCTTGGTCAAACCGACTTTGTTAAAAAACAGGTAGATATTGTCAAGTTCTCTATGCGTTATACGAGAGAAGCCATACGATCTGCAAACGAGGATGAACACTGGCGATATTGCATAGAAACAAATACAAAATTGCTTCCTCTATTCTTATATGAGTTGGCTGGAGTATGGTGCGAAACTCCGGATGAATATTCAAGAAAGGTTGATTTATTAATAAAAGAGATTGGTGCGCTTAGTGACGACGGAGATTCTTGGGTTGATAAATATAGTGGTTATGTCATTAAACAAATTGATTTTGACATTGATGAAGGTTATGAAGAAGGTTATAAAGCAATTAGTCGGAGTGTCTTGGAACAAGACGCTGGATCAGGCATGTTCGAGGCTAGAAAAGTTGTAAATGATTCGCCAATGACTAAAATGATCAATAATATTATTAATGCGGTTTCTGGATTCATGGGAATTTCAATAGAAGATCAAAAAGAGTTTATTATTAAAGTGGCTTCAACTGAAATCCTAGCACAACTTCCTTTAGAATCTGATTATAAAATAAAAATTGATGAAATGGGAAAAAAAGGAAAAGCAATTGCATCTTATAAACAGGTTTATAATTTAACTGTCCTCTACATGAGTCTAGGCGCTCTACTTATAGGTATTCAAACAAGTATTCCATCGGTTCGAACAAGAAAAACATTTCCAGGCTGCGTACGATCTTTTGATGGATTTCCATTTCAAGGGAATGGTGATTTCAGCGCCGTACATTATTTGGCGTGCGTCGTGTATAAGATACGAAATAAAACAGATCCTTGGTCGGCACTCGTCAAATCAAAAGAAGAATCCGTATTTGAAAAAATAAAGGCATTTATCGAAACCTATTTGTTAAAAAATGAAGATGTTGTTAGAAAAATGCAAGAAAAAATCGAATATTTATTGACTAATCCTCCAGTTTCTATACCAAAGGAACACGAATTATCTACATGGCTAGGATTTCTACCGCCACTTGTACGAATCGTATTAAAGCCCTTTCCTCAAAATATTTCTAAAGCGTTCAAAGATAAGCTGATGCAGGAGTTTAAATCAGGCGCTAGATCACAGCGTGAAAATATTCTAGTAATTGAATCAAAAATGATACAGTTTTCTCTCGCCATTCAGGAAAAGATACAGACTATTCTAGATAAAAAAAAACTTCTTCTCACCAATGCAACGAATGAACCTTTTTTGGAAAATGCTTGCTGTAATGAAAGAGAAAAAGCGAACGAAACCGTTATTCAATATTTTGAAAAAGAAGACAAAGATATTGAGCTCTTCAACACAATTGTGAAAGATTTGTCGCATTTATTGTATGATATTCAGAGAGTATCAAAAGCGCCATTTTTTCTTAGTCGTGTCAATACGAAAAAAGATTACCCGCCGTCGTCGAATGATTTTAACGAAGATACAATTTATCAAGCATTTATAGTATTATGTAAATTTAATACGGCTGTTCCTATTACCCCAGACTTGATTGCGGTTTGCACAGATAAACCAGATTATTTAAATTTATCAGACTCCATTTCAGAAAAAATTCGCAAACTAAAAGAAGATGGAAGAAATTATACAAATGAATCTATGCTGCGTTTAATTCAAGTAGTCTCAAAAAATAATATAATTACTGTTCATTTTGATGAACACTCTGTAACTCTTATTCAAAAGTTACGCGATGTATTGGAAGCTATTTCTCGAGAAGAGGATGAAGTGGTGAATAAAAGTATGATCCAACACATTGAAGCTACGCTCGATACATTTGACATTGGAGTTGAAAGCGATTCTGAAGAGATGAGATCTCTCAAAAATTATGCAAGCAGGTCGAATACAGAAATGAAAAAAGAAATTATAGAGTTTCTTGGAAAAAACGGCGGACTTTCCAAAAATAAAATGAAAGCTATAGCATATTTCATAGAAAACGTCACTCTGTGGGAAACTTCCGATACTTGGAGAAATCAAACAACAACCATATCGGATGATGCGACTTATAACTCTTTGCAATTCATGAAAGAGTATATGCAAAATATGATCAAAGTATTTCCAAAAATAATTTTAGACAAGGTAGATTACCAAAATATACAGTTGCCCAGATATTGGGGTCTTTCAAATCGACACATGGAAGATATTAAACAATCAATATTAGAATATTATGGAAAACTACGTACATTTTATGATAGTACAGTTTTGAAAAATGTATTACTAACTATTTCATCTAAATGTGATCGCTTACTGATGCTTGCTTTAGAAATTCCATATTTGTCGGAAATTACATGGAAAAATAAATCTATGCATTCAATTTTTGATAAAAGAACCGTTACGCTTTTAATGGAAAACTTTTTTTTGCAGACATTGACGGAATACATACATTTAGCAAATGATCCTGCTATGATAGTGCGAACCATTGCTTTTGAGCCGGAAGAAGAATTTTTAACACTAGAAGAAATGGAGGATAGAGAACGAGGATTGTCTGCAAAACCAGATTCTACATTATCAAGTGGAGAACAAAAACAGTTGCGTGTAAAGGTTAGCGAATTATTAATTAGTTTCTTAACTATTATGGAGGATCATAAAGACATAGTAGATTTAAAATATGATCGTGTTATGGACTTGGTGTTTAAGACAAAAGAACGCGAAAAAGATACATTTACAGATAGATTGAAAGCATTAACGGATGAAGAGAGAGATGCTGATACTATTTTGAAAATAAATAAATTAGGTGTTTGGAGTAAAGGTTTGCAAAAAGGACTAACCACTTATACAAAAGAAACATACGATGAAGAGCGAGATTTTGCAGAAAAATTGGCGGAAATAGAAAATAAAGTCAAACGAAGTGAAAATGTTACTGAGCAAAATTTGGAACAATATATGGAGGATTTTATGGAGGAGCAAGAAATGGGAGAACAAATTGAGCAAGAGGAATTAAATATGGGTGGATTAACTGAAGATTATATGGATGGCGATTATTTTGGCCAAGAAGAAGAACACTTTGATGACTATAATTAACGTTACTTTATTATAAAAATATTTCTATTTCTATAATAAGAATAATTTATCTTGATGCATCGAGAATTCATAAGAAAAAATCCGGTAGTTGTCTCTATTTTAGTATTTTTAGTCATTTTTATTCCTATTCAGGTATTTAAACCAGCATTTTTATATAATACTGATGGAAGCATACGTTATTTTGGTGTTGGATACAAAAATAAAACTATTCTTCCGGTATGGCTTTTTTCTATTATTTTAGGAATTCTTTCCTATGTTTTCGTATTATATTATTTATCTCAACCTGCATTGTTCTAAGCAATAATTTATTATTTTATTTCTTTACAGATTAAGATTATTGCAAAAAATAAAATTTATTAATGAGAATAAATTGTGGATTGTGCAGCAGCATTTGAATCTTGTACTGCTTGTTGCTGTTCTTGGAAAATTTGTTGATTTGCATTTAGTGATGCTATATCGGGTTTGCAAGCTCTTGTTGAAATATTATATTGAACAATAGATGTCAAAAGAATGGCAGTATAAATATACCACATAGCTTCTCCAACATTATCTCGTAAAACAACAATATTCAATAATTTTTGTTGTAGCGCTGAGGCTTCTTCTATATTTGTTTGATATTGTTCTTTCATCAAAGGTGTTAAAATACCCCAATATTGCATAAAATTTGAAGGAACAATTTGATTAATAAGCAGTGACATGTTGCCTGTTAATTTAATAATAGCAGATGCAGCTTCTTCTAAAGCATCTCTTTTTTTAGGATCTCCTCCTGCAGCATCTTGAATAGGTTGATTTACGTCACTTACAACAAGTAATTCTGATAAAATAGTATTTGCTTGTCCGCTTACTACAAAATATCCTACTACATTGGAAAAAGCTGATTTCCATCCAGGAAAAACAATCAAAACTGCAATAACAACCCCAAATATGAGAATCCATGGTATAAAAGTCAGTAATGCTGCTGAACCAACATTTTGACTAACACTCCCGCCACATGTGCTAATAATTGCACCAATATTCACACCAAATTGTGTTAATACTACAATTAAAAAATAAATAAGTAATTTTGAATATAGACCCTTTTGATAAGATAAATATGCTGCTTCATTTTGTAGTATATCGGGAGTCAATTGAGGTCCCTTAAGAACAAAAAAATAAAATATAGTTGCAATAATAAATATCAAGAGAGAAAGATATGAGCTGCCCATATTAATAGTAATGTATATTTTTTTTTACTAATGACTCAATTCATTCTATTTTTTATCTTATCTTTTGTCTTTTATAGTCGTATCTTTTATAAAAAACTTTACTAGTAATATAATAACAAAATATCATGAATATCGAAAAACCAACTCTAGTCGAACCAGGTGTTAAATATTTTTTGAAAGAAACACTAAAACAATGTAAAGAATTTAAAAATAAGTATAATAATTTATTATTTAACATTGGTTTATGTGTTGGATTTTTTTTAATTTTAGGAATAATTTTACTCTATAAATACAAAGGAAAATTGACTCCTGTAGAAAAAGAACAAAAAAATAAAGAAAAACAACAATATATTTTAACAAAAATTAAAAACTTTCAAGATGCAAAGCGAATAGCTCAACAAGAATTAATTACTGGCCTACCGCATTGGGAAAATGACTATTTTAAATTTGGAGGAATATCGAAATAAATATATGGTGTTACATTAAGGGTTAAAATGAGCTATGAATTTAAAGATGCATTAAATACTTATTATAGTTTAAAACAACAATATGAAGAAGAATTTTCCAAGCAAAAAACCAAAATAATAAAAAAACGTGATTTAAGTTGGAACGAGAAACGTGCTGAATTTTTGAAATTGAAACAAAAATGTATCAATTGTAAAAGACCGGTTGGAACCATTTTTTCTACCAAAAAGGTTAGTGCTGAATTTGATAGACATCTTATTGCTATTTGTGGGGATCGTACGGATCCATGTCCATTGAATATTGATTTGAATGTAGGCTTCATGATTAATATATTAGATTCAATACATACCGATGAAAAAGATATAGAAAATTATAAAAAAGATATTATCAATAAAAAGAATGATCTGTTGTTTGGTTATATTAGTTCAGAAGAAGCAGTAAATCAGTTTGATGAAATAAAAGAAAATATTTCTGCGATAATATCAACATACGAATATACTGTAAAATTATATCTAAATACGGTTGATAATAAAGAAAAAAAGGCGGAACTAAAAAAGATACAAACTGAATTATTTCTACAAATTTCAAATTTCAAAAAGATAGTAGATAACTATGAAAAAAGTGAAGATACGCAATTTATGACAGACGCAATTGAATTATATATACAAGTAATTTTACCAAATGCTCATAAAATAAGAGATTTGACATATGAATATTCTGCTGTAGAATATAATGAAGACGATAATATGTACTATCTTATACAAAAACCAGTAACTATAGAGCAACTAGAATATAATTTTTCTACAGACCCCATAGAAATTGTATCCATGAAAATAGGTTTTGATAAGTCTCAAAAAAAAACAGTAGAGAAAAAGAAAAAGAAAGAGAAAGAGAAAGAGAAAGAGAAAGAGAAAGCTATTCCAGAACTAAAAAAGAAAAAAAAGGCATCTGTAAAATTGGTATTACGAGAAGAAAAAAAAGAAGAAGAAAAAAAAGAAGAAGAAGAAGAAAAGGGAGAAGAAGATGAAGAAGAAGAAGAAGAGCAAGAAGAAGAAGAAGATGAAGAAGAGCTTAGACCAAGAATCACAATTCAGCCAAGACTATTAGACGATGGGAGCATTTCTGCAACAGAAGCCGCAAGACTTGGATGGAAAATCGAGACTGCAAAAGGAAAATTAATTGTCAGAAATCCTACCTCGGGAGAAACGTATGAAGTTACTGCAGAAGTATAATCCGTCTATTTTTTATTGAAAAAAAATAGTATTATACATTATATATGATTAGTAAATACATATCTATTCCAGTATTTTTGATTAGTTTCGCTATTGGTATTTTTGCAATATATATTTTAGGAGCAGATACAAAAACAGTTTATATCTATCCTACTCCAGAAAATATAGAAAAAGTACAATATAAAGATCATGCTGATAATTGTTATACATATACATCGAAAGAGGTTTCATGTCCATCCGATATTTCACAAATTAGTACTATTCCTATACAAAATTAAGGTTTAAATATTAGTTCAAAATAATAGAAAAAAATTATTATATGCATTATATAAGTAATGCATTTATCCAAATTTTTACATACAAAATCTGGTAAATATATCATGTCTGTTATCCTGGGATTTGGTTTAGCAACTCTTTTTAGGGCAGCGTGTAAAGATAAAAACTGCATTATAAAATATGCGCCAAAGTCGGAAGACATTGATGGTAAAACGTATAAATTTGATAATAAATGTTACAACTATTCAAAAACTGCTCAAAAATGTAATTCAAATATGGAAACTGTTTCTGGATAAATTCGTAATTATTGTAATTCAACCTTCTTACAATAATTATATGACTGATACAACAAGTATTTTAGATCTACCAACGGATCCTACTGGTGGAGGCTCTATAAATGGCAATGTCAGCTTTACTGCAACTGAAACACATAATCAAGAAAATACGAATACGAATATGGGTGGAAGCGTTGCTTTAGATCAAACTACCATCAATCAAATTGTAACAGGATTACAACAAGCAAGTGTTTCAGGTTTAACGCAGTTGCAATCGAGAGATATTTCACAAAATTCAAGTTCTATTACGCAAGATCCAGAAGTTCAACCCAATTATATACCTCCTGCCGCAAAAAAAGAAGATTATATTCAAAATTATGAAGATAATGATGTCATTATTCAGAATTATAAGAAACAAACGTCGATTCATAATGCTTTGGATGAAACCTACGATGAAATTCAAATGCCATTATTAGTTGTTATTTTGTATTTTATTTTTCAGATGCCGATCGTAAAACGATATGTATATAAATATGGGCCCGCTCTTTTTACAAAAGACGGAAATGCGAATATTTATGGTCTTATTTTTATGAGTATTACCTTTGGAATTATTTATTATATATTATCAAAGACTATTAAACATTTTACTTAAACAAATAAACCTCCTCTCCCTCGTTTTCTTGTTTTTTCTCGGATCATTCGTTTCCTTTTTGTTGGAAGCATTATTTTTATTTTTGAATTTTTTATTTCTTTTTTCCGCTTTTGAGGTTTTTTTTCTTCTTCTTCTGCTTGCACAGGACGATATCGCAAAAACCACTCCTCATATTCTTTTGTATTTTTCGTATTCTTTAATTCAATAAATTTTGCTGCTTTTTCAGCACGCATTTCTTCCAATGTCATTTGATGACCGTAACAATTGATGCTAAATCGTTTTAAAAGACCCTTTTGTTTTAATCGATTCTGTTGTTGTACTCGAAATAAGTATTGAGCCATGCATAAAATTCGATCATTATCATAATAATTACGACCAGAATATAAAAAAGCTAAATAAAAACTCAACATGGTATCGATGGTTGCAATCTTTACTTGTTGGCGTCCTATAGTAATAATATTATAGCTATGACATGCAATTGGTTTATAAATAAAGGCTACTGTGTCGGCTCCCACATTGATTTGATAATGTGGCGCAACAATCTCTCCAATAGCGGGCTTTGCAATAATTTTTACATGTTTGATTCCTTCATCCTCCAAACGCTCTTTTAAAATTTGAGCAGTCATTTGAGGTTCTACAGATAAAACATCAAAATCAGCAACCTTTTGCAAACGTTTTTTAAGTTGATGTGGCATATAGTCTGAATACAATGAAATCGCATAACCACCAAAAAATACGACCCCTTGATCAATAAATGTATTTTTTACAGTTTCATAAATTAATTCTGCATCATTTTTTTTGTCCATTTCTCGCTGAAAATCAATAGATTCGCATTGATGCGCTTTCAATGGATAGTTTTTATTGAGAAGTGTTAAACGTTTTAACACCTTCTCCCATCGACTAACATCTCCAGCAGGTCGCGATAATTCTAAAAACATGGACATTCTTAAAAAATTGGCCGGCGCATAATAAATTCCAGCAACTCGAATAGCATCTTTTTTGATCGCTTTATAAATATCTTTATGCAAAGCAGTAATATCAGCAACTGGTATAAAATTGACAAATACTTTATAGGTGCCTGCATGAACCCCCGGTTTTGCTTCTACTTCATCAAACCCATTTTTATAATATATATCTGTTAAATCTTTTGCATCCTGCAATGCATCTGGGCTATAAAAATCGTAATCTGGTATTTCAACCTCCTTGTCATAAAATTGGTCTTGTTTTGGTAAAATATTATTAATTGCTGTTCCGCCATAACAAATGAGTTTTTTTTGTCTTAAAAAATTCTCTACAATAGTTATAATTTTTTTCACTTCAGAAGAATTGGCAGTCATTTTTCCAAGACGTGTTTCTGCTTTATCTACAGCCGCGCGCAGAATAGCCAATTCACATTCTTGAAAATTCATTGTTTTATTACAAACTTCTTCTTTCATTAACTTTCTTTATATTATCATAAGATGATATAAAAAATAATTTTATTTGTTTAATTTTGTTATTTTGGTTTATCGTAAATCTTCATCGGCATGATCTATTAAAATATGTAAATTATCTAACATAATATAAACATCTTCTTTGCGATCGTGTTCTTTTAAATGTTTCAATTTATGTTCTAAAGCTTCTTTTAATCGTTGAAGTGAATGCAAATATGTTGTCACTTTGTCTTTATAACCTCGATGTTTTGCTAAAATCATCCAACCAAGTTTTTCAAATTCCATAACATACCATTTATTCAACCCGTCAAATGTTACTTCATACTTCCCCTCATGCAATCGCATCGTTTTATTTATTTTCGATCGTCTATTACTTTTATTTTTAGTTTTAGTCATATTTTATATTATATAAATATTTAATCTTTTACGTAATTAAGAATTTAAAACATAAATTAATTATTAAAAATAGTATTAATATCATCTTGCCAAGGTAAATTTAAACTAGTATTAAATAATTCTGTTAATATTTTTGCACAAAAAATTCTTAAATTAACAAATGGAGAATTTTCAGGCGTATCATATACATTGGTAGTATGCAATACAATATTTATTATATTAGAATTTGTAGGTATATCATAATGTTTGAAATCAAAGTATAATATATTATAATCAATATTTATATATTTATCTTTTATGAATTTTTCAAGTTCTAACATTTCATTGAAAATGTTATCATTGAATTGATCTTCGCGGTAATTATTGTTATATAAATAATCTTCATTGACATAAACAAAATATATTTTTTTAGGTTGATTTATAATATCATTAAATCTATCAATTCTTCTTTTATATTCTTCAATCCCATCATTAATATTAGAATTAAAATGCGCCAAATAAATTTCATATTTATTATTAAAAATATCATTATAAACATCAGGAATAAAATCTCTAAAATTTTCTTCTAATACTTTTTTAATTTTATTTGGAAATAATGGGATAGTCCAATCAAATGGTAATGAAAATTTACGAATATTAGCATAATTACACACCATTGCTGACGAACATCTACTACCAAATGGTATTATATAATAATCATCATTTATTACTAATTCATTAGGATTATTTATTACGTAAGAAAACATTTCTGTTTCCATTTATATTATATAAATATATAAAAAGAAATTATAAAGAGTAAAAAATTGTTATTTAAATGTTTAATCATATAAAAATTACATATTTGGCATGATCATATGAGGTACGGTTCTAAGCCAAACAAATTTATATGTTAATTGCCAAACAATTCCAAAAACAATGGCGTGCGTTGCAGCAACTGTCATTGTGCTTCCTCTAGGAGGCAAACGCAAAAGAACTCCCGGTGTCAAAAGAAAGAAAAGAAGCACAATGTAGAGAGTAAAAATCCAATCCATCGTTATATATTATGTTTATAATATATTTTTATTTTTTTAATTATTATAAGATGAAAAGGTAAATATTATTTGGTTTTTGAATGAACTAACTACTAAATTAAATACTTTTCCATAAAATGGATTTATGCCAATTTTGGTATTTGCTGTAACAATACATTCGGTTACCATACTATTTACAATAGAATCAAATTCTAAATTTGCTGGTCGAGATGGCGTAAGCCAAGATACAACTAAACCATTTTCCAATGAGATATAATTTGTAATATCAGTGTAAATATCTTTATTGTTTTTGCTACACATAAAGGACGCAGAGCAAATACCGAGACTAGTAGAATCACCACTTTTATATAATGGTGCGCGCCCATACACATATAAAGAGCTCTGTGTAATTGTTGTAGTAGGCGGTAAAGTAGTTGGTACTTCCACCATAGATTTAATGAAATCATCTACATTCAAATAATAAGTAAGTGTTGGAACTGTTTCATTCAAATAAGAAGTATCGATCAATGCTGATTGAGTTTTGGCGACAACTAGCGAAGTTTCGATGGCTTTTTGTTCTGCCTTTTGATCAGCGTCTAATTGCGATATATCAGATGTGGCTGACGCACTTGCCGATGCAGTTATTACTTTATTTCTTGTTGTTATTGCGCTCGAAGTGCTTGTTTTTATAGATGAAAAACTCATATATAAAATAAAATAAAAAATAATTAACATAAAAAGTAATTTATACTCTCATATTTTTTTAATTTAAAAAAAATTGTTCTGAATAGTATTTTGCATATGTTCAAAATTGTTTATATCATTAATAAAAGGGACAACTGTATTTTTTATATTAAATTTTACAATATCATGCCACTGTTCTTGTACTAAATGAAGCGTATTAATTGCATATTGTAAATCATCCATTCCGTAAGCAATTCCATATAAATTATCTAATCCTTTGGCTTCAAGATAATTAGAAACACATCCTGTTTTTGTTATCCATTCTAATTTTGTTAAACCATCCCACGGATATACTACAGAAATACAACCACATATTGCTGCCATAATTGTTAAAAATGTACATGGGTCATAACATATAAATACTTTATATTTATTGAAAATCTCAGAAAATTCAGAGTGCGTTAATGAATGAGGCAACAAATATGCGTTTTCAATTGGAACGCCATTTATCTCCGAGTACCAATTAATTGGATTTCTATGCCATACCGATTTACGTAATGCATAGCAAATTCCGGATCGTTCTTCAAAATTATGCTGACTAATACAGGGGTTTATATATAGTGGGGAAAGTAGCTTATAAACTACATCCTTTTTTTCTGGAAAAACCCCAAACTTTGTTTCTGAATTAAAATAATAAACCAACTCATCTTTTCCCCACGTATTCACCCAATCATATGGAACATTTTTACCTAATTCACTAAGTAGCCAACGCACAACATACTTTGCATTTAATGGATTGCCAACCGTACCTTCACAATATATGACAACACAGTTATCATCTATCGGAAATTCATTATTATAAAAATTAGCATAAATACCATTATCTGGACGAAATCCATCAACTGTATAAATTTTCACATTTTGTCCTAACTCTTCCAATACCTTTCCTAAATAATATTCTACAATTGTCCCACCGCTTAAATCAGTTCCTCCCATATGGGTGAATATTATGATATTTTTTGAAGGAGTTATACTTTTTTCTTGATTTTTTTCTCCCAAATAAATATCTTCATATATTTTTAAGCTTTCTTTTAGTCCAATAAATTGTAAATTTAATTTTTGTAATTTGCTAGAATCTCCACAATAATTTTTTTGTAAGTTATTATTTAAAACATGTATTCTTGCATAATCTTCTGTTCCTAATATTATTTTTGCAATATCAGAAAGTTTAAATTTTTCTTCATAACAAATATTTATTGTTTTTTCAAGATTTTCTTGTGTATTTACATTATCAAAATAATATTTTACTATTTTAACAAAATCATCTTCATAAACAAAATCAAAAAATTTATCTTCAAATATTGTTGTTTCACTATTATTTTTTTTTGCATTGAAACAACTTTTAATAAAACGCGTGTCTTCTTCATTTGTATGAAATATATTAAAAATTCTAAAATTAAAAACATTATTATTCTGCAAAGAGCGTTGATATATCAAATATTTTGAAAATCCGTAATAATCTGTTGGTATTTTATAAAGATCTTCTTCTTTTCTGTTTAATATATCTGTATCTCTATCATATATTGCTGCAGAATCTAAATTTATGATCATTTTAAATTTATGCGAAAACTTTAATAAATTTTCAAACATTAATAAATTTGTATGGGTAATATCCCCATTTTCTTTTTTTGTTCTTCTTCCTCCAACAATAGCAGTATGTACTAAAATATCAAATTCATTATCATTCAAAAAATTTTTGATTTCTGATTCATTCAATACATCTAGCTGTGAATGTGATACATTAGTTATTTGTGTTTCTTCACACGATAAGTGTAATTTAATCATTTTTGCAATATTTCCATTGCCTCCAGTAATTAAAACCTTCATTACTATATATATATATATATATATATAATTAATATTTTTTAATTTACTAAATACATGCAAGATTTTTAGTTTATCTTACAAAATTAAAATCGTAATTTTTTTATATATATAAATAATAAATGCATAAAAAAATCTGGTATGCACCCAATCAAAAAGAAGCATATGGCGATGAAGAAATTAAGGCAGTTGTTGATTGTCTGAATGATGGATGGCTTGCAGGATTTGGACCTAGATCTATTGCATTTGAAAAACAAGTTAGCGCAATGTTTGGTAAAAAATATGGTTTATTTGTAAATAGTGGATCCTCTGCCATTTTATTGGGGCTGAACGCATTAAATTTAAAACCAGGTTCAGAAGTCCTCACTGCAGCTTGCACATTTTCAACAACATTAGCACCTATTATTCAGTGTGGCTTAAAGCCCATTTTTTGTGATGTAGAAATTGGAACTTATGTTTCTTCTCCTGACCAAGTTTGTGAAAAAGTAACTGAAAATACAAAAGTTATCATACTTCCTAATTTGATTGGATCGAAACCAGACTGGGCAGAAATTCGTAGAAGAGTTCGACCGGATATAATCTTATTTGAAGATTCTGCAGATACAATTACTTTAACACCCGATACTGATATTTCTATAACCAGTTTTTATTCAAGTCATTTGATAACTGCAGGCGGTTCTGGTGGAATGGTAATGTTTAATGATGAAAAGTTATTAAAAAGAGCTACCATGTTTAGAGACTGGGGGCGAATCGGCGATAACTCTGAAGATGTAAAAACGCGATTTGAATTTAGCATAGATGGAATTCCGTATGATTATAAATTTCTATATGGAGCAGTTGGTTATAATTTTAAATCATCTGAAATGAATGCAGCTTTTGGATTAGTTCAGTTGTCGCGCATTGAAGAAATTCGTTTCAAAAGGAAAACCATTTTTAATAGATATTTAGAAAATTTGAAAGATACACCAGAAATTACATTACCCATTAATACATACGATTCAGATTGGCTTGCTATACCATTTATGTGTAAAAATAGAATGGCGCTTCTAACCTTTTTAGAAGAAAATAATATTCAAACACGTGTTTGTTTCGCAGGAAATGTAACGCGCCATCCAGTGTATCGTGAATACTTGGAAACTTTCCCAAACTCTGACAGAATAATGGCCGAAGGATTTCTACTCGGTGCTCATCATGGCATGGTTGTCGAAGATTGTGATTATGTATGTGACAAAATTAAAGAGTTTTTCTTAATGAAATAAAATAAATATTTCATATCAAGTATTATTCCCATTTATAAAATATTTTATATATTTATAAATGAGAAATTGTCCGATATGTGGTAAATTATCAGAAAATTTAACGCACATAGTAAATATTAACTTATCGTTAGTAGATGATAGTATTTTAAATAATAAATTAAGTGTGAAATACTGTAATAACTGTACTTTTTATTTTTCTGATTCTGAAAATACCCAAGAAGATTATAATAATTATTACATGACATTTAATAACTACCAACAACAAAATTACTGTGAAGATAAAGACCTAAAATGTAGAGATTTTATATGCAATAATATTAATAAAGATCAAGTTAAAACTATAATTGATTATGGTGCAGGAAATGGAGTTTTAGCAAATCTTTTACAAAAAGATTTTATTGTTGAAACATTTGATATTGGAATGGAACAGACCGATATAAAATATGATTGTTTAATATTATCACACGTTTTAGAACATATTTATGATTTAGATTCTTTTATTAATGAAGTATCAAAAAATATAAAGGAGGATGGTTTATTATATATTGAAATTCCAAATGCCGAATTCTACGAAGAATTTATAAATATATGCCCTTTACAAGAGGTTAATATTGAGCATATTAATTTTTTTTCGAAATATGCACTTAATAAATTATTGATAAATAATGGGTTTTATTCTATTAATTTGCAAGACGATTATTTTATGTTAAAAGATATGAAATATCATGTTATTCGAGGATTATTTAAAAAAAATAATAATAACAAATCTTTTGAAAAATATCTCAATCATGGCATAAATGAAATAGAATCGTTCAAATTTTCAAACTTGAAGCAGTATGAAAAAATCTATGTTTATGGTTGTGGGCAATTTTTATTCAAAATTCTAGATAAAATCCAGGAAAATTGCAATATAATAAATATTATTGACGATAATTCATGTTATTTGAATAAAAAAATAAAAAATATTGAAATAATAAATTATGATTTGTTTAAAGAAAAATGTAAAGATGGAGATACTATATTATTAACTACATTGATCCACGATGAAAAAATTAAAAATCGTTTAGCTTTGATAGATAAAAAAATAAATATAATCGACGCATTGTTTTCGCTTGAATAAATTAGAAAAATCATAAAAATATACATTTAATAAAATTAATAACTAATTATTCTAGTTAGGACTTTTGAAGAAGAATACAAAATATAAATTTATTATCTATTTATATAGTAATATGGATTTTTCAAATTTTTCAATTAGTTGGTCCAGCATGGCGGAAATACTACCTAATATCGAAACACCGAATTATGATGTATTTACTGAACTAGATAATTCTTGGAACGAATCGATACAAAAATATGGACCATATATAATTGATCATAGAATTAAACATGATTTATTTTTATATTTTCATTTGATCAAAAATATGTGCGATAATAAAAAATTAACAATTAAAAACCCATTGCATTTAGAAAATAATCAGTCTGAAGTAATATCAAGCGATATTTATTTTATAACACGTTATAGCGACAACTATAATCACGGTCATGCAATTCCAAAATATTATCCTGTTGATTTAATAGCAAATTATTATTTTGAAAATGAAAATATCGTTGTTGGTATTTTTTTAGGAACAGGCGATGTTGGATTTCATATTACAGTAGCTTACATCATTTATTATAATCAGTCAAAATTGGTATTATTTCATCATCTAAATGAAAGATTAGATCATCAAAGTTATCCATACTATTTGCCTAAGATATATGATATTATTAAAAATATTAATACTGATACTATAAAGAATGAAGTGTCGTTAGTTAGATCAATAGATGGATATAGTTTTGGTTTATTTCATACGTTGTGCTCATTTGTTAATGGTATATACTTATTAGATTCTGTTGGAATTCAATCTAATATAGATGAAGTTATTCTAGGACCAAACGACCCATTTCTTATTGAACAGTATTATAGAAACAAATATGAAAATATAACATTTGTTAAAGAGGTACCAGTCGATGGCTTTGACTGTAACAAGTTATATAAAGGTGTATTATTTAAATATGGACACTTTCACGTAACAAATAAATTTTCAGAATTTGTTAAATCATATATATCTAGAGCTATGCCGATTAGCGATGAATATAAAAATGAAATACAATATATATTAAATAATTTTTATCCCATTTTTTCAATAAATTTACGATGTTTAACATGTGAAATAAAAGACCAAGATATAGTTATTAGCGAACTAATTAATAAATTAAAAGAAATATATCCAAATTCTTTTTTTTTGATAGGCGGATTTTTGGGAGATCACAATGAAGAAATATTAAATAAATTAAACTCGACTATAGGGATTACTTCTATTAATTATTCAAACACTTTAAATGAATACCTAAAAGTATTTGCATCTATACAAAAAAAAATAAGTCATCAAGATATAAAATCATTAATAAACTTGAAAATTAATAATGTTCTAGAATATACAAAATTAGTTAGTTTTTCTATTAATATGAATGCCGGTTATACTTGTATTGAAACTATTTTAAATGATATTTCCAGTGTATATTTTGGAACAAAATGGATAGACCATAATAAAAGAATATGGTATATAAGCAAAAAAAATTATAAAGAACCATTTTATATCGACGATGCAGAAAAAATAAATTTTATTTCAATAAATATATATGACAAAATTACATGTGAAATTTCAAGCGATACATTAGTGAATTTAATAATAGATTATGATAAAAGTAATAATAACATTCTTTCAAATATAAATTCTAACAGTAATATATGATTAAAAAAATTAATATTTTAATTCCAATGGCTGGTTTGGGTAGCAGGTTTTCCAAAGAAGGATTTAAAAATATAAAGCCACTTATTCCATTAAATGGTAAAACTTTTATAGAATGGTCAATTGACTCTGTTGATTTTAAGAACGTTGAAACACAATTTATTTTTGTTATTTTAGAAGAACATCGAAACATTCTACAAGATCATTTAAAAACTATAAAGCCCGATTGTATAATTTTAAGTGTTCCATCTCTAACGCGCGGTGCGGTTGAAACTGCTCTAACAGCAGAAGAATATATTAATAATGATATACCATTAATAATAACAAACTCTGATCAAATTTTTGAGTGGGATAAAGATAAGTACATAGATTATTTAAATAAAACAAAAACAGACGCAGATGTTGTTGTAATTGATGCGAATACAGACAAATTTAGTTATATCGAATTGAACGAAAATGGATACGGAGTTCGATTAACAGAAAAAGAAGTGATATCAGATAAAGCGTTGGTTGGAATACATTATTGGAAAAAAGGTAAATATTTTGTTGAAAGTGGAAAGGAACTTATTTGCAGAGATATTAGAAGTAAAAATGAATATTATATTTCTTTATCTTACAATATGCTTATTGAAAAAAATATTAATGTAACATCTTATATGCTTTCAGAAAATGAAAAATATTTATCTATAGGAACTCCAGAACAAGTGTATGATTATCTTGATTACAAAAGTTTAAATATTAAAATATACGAATTAGAAAACTATGTAAATGGATGGTTTATAGGTGATTTTGAACCGTCAATATTAAAGAATTCTGGAGTTGAATTAGCAGTAATGAATAGAAAGAAGGGAATTGGTATTCACGATTTTCATTATCACGAACATTGTATTGAAATTAACGTATTAATTAAAGGGACAATGAAATGCAATAATAAAATTATCAAAGAAAATCAAATTTTTGTATTTAATCCATGTGTTCCTTCTGTATATGAATATTTAGAAGATTGTACCTTTGTAGTTTTCAAAAATAAACCATCTAATACGGATAAAGTTATAATGTAAATATATATCACAACTAATATAATGATATATATTGCCCATAGAGGTAATTTAAACGGACCCGATCCAATTAATGAAAATAAACCGGAATATTTACTTACTGCAATTTCAAAAGGATTTTATATAGAAACAGATTTATGGTTAATAGATAATATATTATATTTAGGACACGATATTCCACAATATAAGATTGAAATAGAATTTTTATTACATATAAAAGAATGGTTATTCTGTCATTGTAAAAATATAGATGCATTGTACTTTATATTGAAAAATTATAATGAAATAGAATGTTTTTTTCACAACGAAGATGAATGTGTATTAACATCCAAAAATCATATATGGAATTATCCTGATAAAAAACTAACTTCTTTATCAATATGTGTAATGCCAGAGAGAGTAAATAAAGATATAGATATAGATAATAATTGCTTTGGTGTTTGCAGCGATTTTGTAGAAATTATTAAACTATCACACACAAAATAACTTTTAATCATAACTATATATTCTATTTAGAACAAATTATTTTATTTTTATAATATAAATGAGCGAATTAGTTTTTACTAAGGACTTAAAAAGAGATGACTATCTTGTAGCGACGTATTTTCTTGAAAGCAAAACTAATTTAGAGAAAGCAGCGTGGGAGTTGGCAATAGGACAAAGTGTAGGAAATCCAAATATTAGAAATGAATGGGAAACTGATGATTTATTTATAAAATATTCATGCAAGGTTATGCACAATATTGATGAATTACAAAATAATTCAGGAATTGTCAAGATTGCATTCCCTGTAATAAATACAAATTGGGAAGAAGATGGTGTCAGCCACCTTCTTTGTCAATTAATGGGTGGGCAAATGGATATAGATAATATTATCAAATGTCATTTATTAAAATTAGAATTTCCAGAATACATTGTTAAAACATATTTTAAATCCCCCAAATATGGAATAGAAGGTGTAAGAAAATATACAAAGACATTTGATAAGCCTTTATTAGGTGGAATTGTTAAACCCAAAACTGGAATCTCTCCTGAAGTTTTATTAGCCATGGTTAAACAGATGGTTGAAGGTGGTGTAAATTTTATTAAAGAAGATGAAATATTATCTAACCCTTCCTTTTGTACCATTGAAGAAAGAGTGCCTCTTATTATGAATTATTTAAATCAACGCATTCTCGACGGTTTTAGTCCGGTTGTTTATGCTGTTTGTATTAACGCAGATTCACCATATTTATTGGATAGAGTCAAAAAAGTTTATGAATTAGGAGGAAATGCTGTTCATATTAATTTTTGGTGTGGAATGGGTTCTTATTTATCAGTTAGAAAATTGACCGAAACGTTTGAGAGAGAATTTTTTATTCATTTTCAAAAAAGTGGAGATAAAATATTAACTAGTGTAAATCACGACTATCATATTGATTGGAAAGTTATATGTCAATTAGCAGGATTAAGCGGTGTTGATTTTATTCACGCTGGAATGTGGGGGGGTTATATGAACGACGATGAAGAAGAATTAAAACAAGTTATGGATATATTGCATGAACATAAAGTAATTCCGGCACTCAGTTGTGGAATGCACCCCGGAATAGTAAATGCAATTGTTAAACGATTTGGTAATGATTTTATGGCTAACTGTGGTGGTTCAATTCACGGTCATCCGGGCGGTACAATCGCTGGCGCAACCGCGATGAAACAAGCGATTGATAAAACATTTGGATCTGAGTATGAATCCGCAATAAAAAAATGGGGGTTGGTAGAATAATTATGTTAAAATAAATTTTATAATATATATGTGTATATTATAAAATGGATAATACATCATCGGAAAGTAACAATATTATATATCATTTAATACAAAAACCCGAACAATGTTTATATGATGCATTTAATATGTTAATGTTTGACAAAACTAATTTGGTTATTCAAAAATTAATAACTAAGATAACTATTTATAATAATGTAAAAGATTTATATGGTGATATATTAGAGTTTGGGGTTTTTAAAGGTGCATCACTTGCGCTGTGGTTGCAACTTAAAAAAATGTACGAACCAAACTCTTCAACAAAAATAATAGGATTTGATTTTTATAATTGTTCCAATACTTTGTCTTCATTAAATGAAAATGATCAAAATATAACATTAATGAAAGAAGTATTGTCGCGCGTAGATGAAAATGATTTAGACATAAATAATATCAAAAAAAAATGTGATAATATTTTAGATAATTCTACAATTTTAATTAAAGGTGATGCTTCTTTAACAAGCAAAGAATTTAACAATAATAATCCAGGTGCAAGAATTAAATTATTATATTTAGATATGGATGTAGAAGAACCTACTTATAATGTACTACATAATTTATGGGATAAAGTGGTAATAGGAGGACAAATAATTTTAGATGAATATGGTCATCATAAATGGGATGAATCAAATGGTGCTGATAAATTTTTAAAAAAAATTCCGAATAAATATAAATTAACATGTACAAATGTTTCTGCGCCAACTTTAATTATTACTAAATTAGAATTATAAATTATACTTTGAAACTATTTGTATAAAATTGTATAATTTATTTTTACATATAAAATAAATTATACAATTTTAACAATCATTTCTTTCTCAAATTCTTCTCTACTTAAAAATGGATCCATATCTTCAAATGGTCTATTTGTAAATGTTCCATCATCATTTTTTATTGCATTTAATCTTGGAACTCTACCTTGAATACAGCAAAATATTTCTAATATAATAGCACCTTCATCATAACTTAAAAATGTGTTTATGGCATTTTCAATATCTTCATTTTTTCTAACAGATATATAGTTTATACCATATGCATTTGCAATTTTTTTTGAATCTGGAAAAGATAAACCGCTACTATAATCTACTCCGAATTTTGCTTTAAAAAAATTGGTTTGAGTGATTTCAATTGCCCCATATGCCCCATTATTAAATAATAATATTTTAAGAGGTAATTTGTATTGCACGATTGTCTGTAATTCTTGTATATTTAATTGAAAAGACCCTTCTCCTAGTATAGGTGTCACCAGTTTCTCTGGTTCAGCTATCTGCGCTCCAATCGCACAAGTTAATTCAAACCCCATGTCACCCTGACTACTATGTAGAAATTTATCATTTTCTTTTATATTCACCATATGCCATACATTAGTAACAATGGATCCAGATGATGCGATAGTTATTTTATTGTTTGGCGCAGCATAATAAAACTGTTTTAAAAAATGATACGGATTAATTCCATTTGCATCGGATAAATCCTTCGGTGTTTCAAATTGCCATTTATTTTTCCAATGCAAACATTTATTATTCCATGAACTATACTCTTTTGCATCAAAATAAAAAGCATCGAAAAAATTATTCAAATCCATATTTATTTTAAGGTCATAATGTGTGTTTGTTTTTTCTAATTCATTTTGATCATTATCAATATATACTATTTTTGCTTCTCTTGCAAACCAATCTTCTCTATACCCCACAATACCCTGCGCCATTCTACAACCTAAAGAAATTAGCAAATCGCAGTTTTGCATTGCAAAATTACCAGCTCTATCTCCAATCAACCCTATCTTTCCACAAAATAACTTATTATCATTTTCTATGACATCTGTTGCTAAAATTGTAACAACTACTGGAATATTATAGTGATTTAAAAACTTTTTAAATTTTTCGATACAATTTCCAAGTTTTATTCCGTTTCCAGCAATAATTATAGGCCTTTCCGATTTTTTTAATAATTCGTATATATTTTCAAAATTATTTACAGAAAAATTATTTTCTATATTCGCTTTTTTAAGTATTGGAATGTCAGTTTCTTCCATCAATAATCCTTGAATATCAACTGGAATAGACAGCCATACTGGTCCAGGTCGTCCATTTATTAGATTATTAAACGCTTCGATTAGTACATCTTTTACTTCTTCAATATTTAAAACTTCCTTTGCATATTTTGTCACGGGTGTTACCATCGAAATAATATCACAATCTGCGCCAGCATAATGTCGCAATACCATATTTTTTGTATTAATTTTTTGAATAGACTCTGTACTTTTCACTTGTCCTGATATAAATAGTACAGGCAAGCTGTCTTGATGAGCTACTAAACAAGGAGTTATTGCATTTGTTGCCGCACAGCCTGCCGTCGTGCATACAATACATGGTTTTGAGTTTGTTTTACTATAACCAACTGCAGAATAACCGCACGCTTGTTCATGATGCTGATAATGAATTTTGTAATTACTATGTCTTCCAAATGAATCATTTAAATGCATAGCAAATCCTCCGGTAATTGTAAATAATGTATCTATTCCATTTTTATTAAAAAAATTTACGATATAATCGCTTACTTTTATTTTCATAATATAAATAACTACGTTATTTATTTATATTAATTCTAACGATATTTATACAATAACACAATAATTTATTCTACTATTCAGCAAATTTACAAATTTATATTTGGTTCCTAACTCTTCTAAAACTGCAATTGTTTCACCTGGAAATGATTTCCAATTCAATTCGTCAAAAGCTATTATAGATCCCTTTGCCATTTTTGGTAATAAATGTTTTAAAGCAGTTTTTGTAGGTTCATAAATATCCAAATCTAGATACAACAAGGAAACAATAATATGTTTATTTTCTTTTAAAAATTCAGGTAGTGTCTCATTAACATTTCCTTTAATTAGTTGTACTGGTGGTGCTGCATAGCAATAACTACCATGAATATCTATTATATTATTCAATTTATCATAACAATTATTTGAAAAGTCTCCCTTTTCCCATTTAATATTGGCTATATCATTTTCATGAACATCAGGAAAACCTTCAAATGTATCAAATCCATAAAATTCACGATACTTGTATGTTGGTTGTAAAATATTATGACAATGTATCAAACTCATTAGTCCGTTTCCAGAACACACTCCCATTTCAATAACTGCTCCAGGAATACCCTGAATCATTTTCATTAATTCATATTTAGCTAAAAATGATTGCATTGAATTAATCGGAGTATATAGTGCAAAGTCTGCGATATGCTTCTCTGGTAAAGCTTGTAACTTATCTATATAAGTATCAAGTTTTTTATTTGATGCCTTGTTAAATAAGATTGCAGGTTGTTCAGAATTTTGCATTTATATATATGCGTATATATATCTTTATACTATTTTTATTATTTATTATAAATTTCCAGAAACAAGTTTTCCCAATAAAACATGTGTTTATTGTCTTCTTTTAATTTTTTAAATACATTATAGATATCACGTACTTCCATTTTATCATATTTTTCAACGATATCTATTGCATATGTGACATGACACCCAAAATACGATGATAAAACATAAATTATATTATAACACAAGTTATTCAAACATTCTTTATAATTTATTAGATATTTGTCACCATACTCTATAATATTAATAAAATCATAGGTTTTTCCGTGATTTTTATTTAAATCCATCATAATTAATTCTGTCTTTGCATTCCCAGAACCTCTACCATATCCTAAAATACAACCATCTATCATATCTGCGCCATATTTAAGTGAGTGTAACGCTTTACACGTTCCATTGCTCATGTTATCATGTGAATGAAATCCAATTTTTATATTTGTTTCAAATACCTCAGTCAATAAAAATTTTACATAGGGTATTAATTTTTCTATATAATCCAAATCAACGGAACCATATGTGTCTGCCATTGTAAAGTGTGTTATTTTTTTTTCTGATATAATTTTGCATACTTCGTATATTTGTTGTCTGCTCATTTTATCTATTCTTCCAATATTAAATGAAATTTCATATCCTAATTCTATTAATGCATCTATTTGTTTCATTCCATCCATTAATTGTTGTACATCAAGAATGTCATCACTCTTATTCTTTGATCCATGATAAGCCATTAAAACACGCACCATACTAATTTTTGACTGAGATTGTGGAATAAATTCTTCAATATCAAATGCATTTATAGTAACCATTACCGCCAATTTGCATCCATTAATATCACCAATGGCCCTATTAATATATTCTTCATGACAAAAGAAAGAGGGTCCATACTTATTTGTTAATTCGAGTTTTTTCAAGTTTCTAAAACCAATTTCCATATAATCTACTCCTGAATTGGAACACGCGATATAACATTCTCTTACTTGCGAATCTGTAAAATGCCAGTTATTTACATATCCTCCATCCCGGATTGTACAATCTAATAATTTCATTATGATATAATAATACAATACATTATTTTATAATGAAATAATTATAAATTTTTCAAACTATTATAATTCTCTAGTATGTTGCTTAAGTTATAATTTTTAATAATATAACTATAATAATAATAACTAGAATTATTAATAAAAATAGTGTCAATCGTTTTTACTTGTGTCATTGCATGTATTCCTGTAACACTATCCTCAAACCCGACCATTCTATTATCTGGAAAATCTTCAACTACCTTTAAATAACATTCTGGATGTGGTTTTTTATTTGTTAATAATTCACGATAATAATTTTTTGAAGATTTTTTTAGTATTGGAAATAATTCAGAAAAGTAATCAATGTTACTTTTTACACTATTTGATACGATAACAAATTTTTTATTTTGTTCGATTATTTTTTCTATTAATTCAAGAGCGCCTTCAATTAAAATGATATTGGTTTTATCACGATTAATGATATCCAAATAATATTTATTTTTTTTTTGTATTATTTCTTCATAGTTTTGTATTCCCAATTCATTTATTAAATAAGATTTTATATTATCGCTTTTAACGGAATGAAATTTAGAAATAAAAAAATCGAAATCAATATAAAAATCATTGCCTAACTCTCTTCTTAAAATATTCAACCATGCATTATAATGAAAATTTTCAGTTTTAACTAAAGTATCATCTAAATCAAAAATAAATAAATCGTATTTATTTATAAAGTAATTCATAATTTATAAATATATTATTATTTATTATAAATTTTATATATTGAACGAGTAATATTGGCTGCTTACAGTTCTTGTTTCATAACTAAGCGCAGGATCCGGTTGAGTTGGAGCAGCAATTGTAATCTCAACATATCTCAAATTTTCGGGTTTCAAAACAAACGCATACCCCCCCTGATCAAAAAACTGGTTGTTTTCTTGTAAATATACATCATTCAGTTGATAACACATGGCAATCATTTGACATCCCGTTTCTCTGCATATAATTGCACTAGGATTTATTGGTGCGGCAGAAATATCGGGCAATGAAATAGTCATATTTTGTTTATTATACGTTTGTAATTCTACAATATCCGGGGTATTCTTTACATCATAATACCGTAATGCTCTCATGAAAACGGAATTGCTTGTTAAATTTACATACTCGTAAAATTCAGGGTTGGCAGAAAAACTTTTATTGCTATTGTCTGCAATAATAACAATTTTTCTTTGTAAAGATAACAATGGAACAGTGCCTAAATTCTGTTTTGTAGAATCTTGTTCATTTTCAAAACTATATTCCGGACCCAAGAAAAGTGAATCATAGTTTTTGAATAATTTAGCCAATGCGCTGTACATTTTTTGATTGTTACTCATGAATCGCAAATGAAAAATAATAGGGTCTTGTGGATTCGGGGCAGTTGATTGTGAAAATGCATAATTATTTATAATCGTCATGACATCACTAAAAGCAACATAATTATAAGTTTCTTTTACATAGTAACTTGAAGAAGTGGATGTGCTTACCACTGGCTGGTCAGCTACCGAATAAATCTCAAAATCTAAGCCTCGAACGCCTTGGCGTAAAACGTCTTTTAATGCGCATGTCCCAACAAAATCGTTTTTATAAGCCCCTGCACTACAGCAATTATATGCGGTTTTTATATAATAATCGCGCAAATTATGTTTGCAATTTGGATCGCTTGTATTTAAAGAATGAATTTTTGTATTTAGTGCGGAGTACATACTGTCCATTGCACTACATTCTTTTGAGAGTAAATTGCGCATATAAAAATAATACACAAGGATACAGATTATTGTTATTAAAATCAAAACAAATAATAATAAAGAGGTTGCATTTTCCTTAAGTAATAAGCTTTGAAAATTAATTTCTTTTATGCTTGATGCCATATTATTCATTGATTTCATCATTGTTTATCTATGCCAATACATTATTTTTATATAATAAATTATTGTTTTATCAAAGTACAAAGTATAAATATAATTAAATATATAATATATTCTTGTATATAATGGCTGGAGGATTACTTCAATTGGTGAGTCAAGGCCAACAAAATATTATATTAAATGGCAATCCGTCAAAAACTTTTTTTAAATCAACATATGCTCATTACACTAATTTTGGTCTGCAAAAATTTAGGGTTGATTTTGAAGGCGCGCGTACTTTACGGCTTACTGAAGAATCAACCTTTACTTTTAAAATACCTCGATATGCCGATTTACTTATGGATTGTTATATATCCGTAGATTTACCCAATATTTGGAGTCCTATTATTCCACCCAATGAAACACAAGGTAATAATGGTCAATGGATTCCTTATGAATTTCGATGGATTGAAAATTTGGGAGCACAAATGATTTCCAAAGTAACGATTACTTGTGGAAATCAGACAATACAAGAATTCTCAGGTGCCTATATTTTGGCATCTATACAGCGAGACTTTTCTACAGAGAAAAAGACATTATTTGATAAAATGATTGGAAATGTACCGGAATTGAACGATCCTGCAAATGCTGGTGCGCGTGTTAATGCCTATCCAAATGCTTATTATACAAATAATCCAGTAGGGGCAGAACCATCACTAAGAGGTCGCACTTTATATATTCCTTTGAATGCATGGTTTAATGCAAAAACACAAATGGCGTTTCCACTCATTTCATTACAATACAATATTTTACAAATAAATGTTACTATGAGACCTATTTTTGAATTATTTCAAATACGCGATGTCTATGACTCTATCAATAATTATCCCTATGTAGCTCCTAATTTTAATTTATATTATATGCAAATGTATCGCTTTTTACAGACACCTCCTGATATTGACTTGGGTGTTAATTCATATACAGATCAACGAGGTGTATGGAATGCGGATATTCACTTGAATTGTACGTATTGTTTTCTCTCCAATGAAGAATCTCGAATCTTTGCTTTAAATGAGCAAAAATATCTTTTCAAGCAAATTCGAGAATCTGTCTTTTATAATGTTACTGGTTCCAATAAAATAGAATTAGATTCCGTGGGTATGATCTCATCTTACATGTTTTATTTTCAACGAAGTGATGCCAATTTGCGCAATGAATGGAGCAATTATTCAAATTGGCCCTATAATTATATTCCGCAAGATATTACACCAGCGCCCACCGACGGTAGTTTTAATGTTGTAAGAACAAATCCGGATGGTACTACAAGTGATGTTTTTATTGGACCCGGAGTGAATACAAATGGTCTTTTAACCGGTTGGATGCTTACAGGAGACTATACTTCAGAAAATACAAAAGATATTTTGATCAGTTTTGCTATTTTACTCGATGGATCTTATCGAGAAAATACGCAGCCATCTGGTGTATATAATTATATAGAAAAATATACACGCACTACTGGAAATGCACCTGACGGTTTATATTGTTACAATTATTGTCTGGATTCTTCTAATTTAATTCTGCAGCCTTCTGGAGCCATCAATATGAATCGTTTTAATAATATTGTATTAGAAACAGTAACGATTAATCCACCATTGGATCCGCTCGCTCAGACTCTAACTATATGTGATCCACAAACCGGAAATATAGTGGGTATTAATAAACCCACATGGCGCATTTATGATTATAATTTTAACATGGTCTTGTTCGAAGAACGTATTAATATGGTGACCTTTGTTGGCGGAAATTGCGGACTCATGTATGCAACTTAATATCTATTGCTGGATTTGAATTATGATAATATTTTTATAAAAAAATTATCATACAAATGTAATTATGATCTAAAAATATATTTGCAACAACTGGTTTTGAAACCGTTGAAAGAAGAACTAGCTGCTACAGTATAAGCCCCAAAATTTTCTACATATACCCATTCACCAATCGCTAATTCTGGCAACATGATATTTTCAGAAATTAAATCAATGCTGTCACACGTAGGTCCAAATATGCGGCTCTTGTGCAATTTTCCATCTCGCTCATTGAAAGGCAAAATTACTGGCTTACCATGATCAAAATAAATACAATTAAAAGAACCATAAATTCCGTCATTCAAATAATAAATGATAATTGGTTCTTTTTCCAAGGGTTTATCCGAAATTTTATTATTATTATCATTTTCTTCCCACACCGTTTTCTTTCCAATTACATTAAGAACCAATGTATGTGATTTTTCAGCAAAGTATCGCCCGGGTTCCGCAATAAATTGAATTGTTTTATCTTCTAGTTCTTTTCCAAAAAAAGTCTCTATGCCACGATTTACCTCTTTCGCAATATCTTCAAAACTAACCTCTTTATCTGTACCTGGAAATCCTCCTCCTAAATCAATAATATTTATATATATTGCGAGTTCTTTTGCAAGATCGACTGCTTTTTTGCAATCTTCTATTGCATGATAATAATTTTCAGCTGACATGCAACCGCTTCCTACGTGAAAACTAAAACCGGTGACATCCAATTTTAAAGTTTTTGCAATAGTCAAAAGTTCTGAAACCTGTTCCAATTTACATCCAAATTTTTTATTAAATTTACACATACTTTTACTGTCATCTACAGCTAAACGCAGAATGAGTTTAGCGTAAGGATGATATAGTTTTATTTTATACAACTCTTCTTCACAATCAAATGTCATACAATCGACGTCATTGGCTCTTGCATAACGAATTTGCGATGACATTTTGCACGGATTGGCAAAAATAATTCGCGTTGGATCACTTGTAATTTCAATAATTGTTTTTATTTCATTCTCACTAGCACAATCAAAATTGGCACCAAGTGATGCAAGTGCTTCTAATAAAACTGGATTGGGGTTACACTTAACAGCATAATATGGTTTTATATCCGGCATAAATTTCATCCAATTAATAAATGATTTGGTAATTTCACCCAAATCAATCAAATAAAAAGCATGCTCGCTTTGATTTTTTTCCAGAAAATCATTAATTATATCATATATTTCAATATCGCTGCCATATAATTCTACGTCATATTTTTGTAGGAAAGCATTATCCAAGGATTTAATATATTCGGACATTTGTCTAATTAATAATTCTTTACTTTATATATTTAGATCCTTTCTTTTAAAACAATATAAAAAAATAACGATTATTTTATAAACAATGTCGAATGATCGATCTACTATTTTATCGGGGTTTAATGATCATTTTTTGGAATTTATTACTGATATAAATAATGTGTTTCCAAAAGATGCAGATATTTTAGCTGCTAAAAATTCTCTTATTCTTATTCGTAAGGCAAATCCAAAGATTATTATTGGCATATGGTATTCTTATATTGTTATAAAATACAAAGATGCAATAGAATCGGGTGATATCGGATTTTTTTTAGAAAAAAATTATTCGGATGATTTGAATCAAGCGGCAAATGCAGGAAAAATTGTAGAAGCAATCGATCGTTTGCGTACCCCAGTTAAAATGATGAATCCAGATGATCAGAAAAAGACGATGAAGTATATTCAAAATTTGACCAAATTGGCATTTTTATTTCATACCACAGATTAAAATTGATAATAAAAACATATAAACATATAAATATATTGTATATAGAGTAAGATGTCCCTTTTAACAAAGTTATTACATTATGTTATGTTGTGTTCCGCAAAACATAACATCGATTCGTCGCATGGATTAGATCATAGTATGAGTATGATTCATTTTACGAAAGAAATTTTTGAACTAGAACTAGTAAAGAAGGATACTTTGAAAAAACAAGAGAGATTGATTTATATTTCTGCTATTTTACACGATATGTGCGATAAAAAATATATGAAAGAAGAAGATGGAATTATGAATATTACAGAGTTTTTGTGTCAAGAAAAAATAGAACCATGGGAAACTGAAGTTGTTAAACAAATTATTACCACGATGTCTTATTCAAAGGTGAAAGTTAGCGGATTTCCTAATTTAGGAGAATTTCAAGATGCTTATCATATTGTCCGAGAAGCAGATTTATTGGCTGCTTATGATTTTGATCGATGTATGGCATATCGATTGAATAAATCTGTAGGTTCAGTAGAGGAAACATTTGTTGAAGCATGTGAATTATTTGAGAAACGTATTTTTAAACACGAAGAAGATGGATTATTTATAACAGATTATGCAAAAAATAATCATATGGATTTGCAAGCAATAACTTTACAACAAATGGCTCGATGGAAAACAGTCATTCGAAATATAAGATAATAAAAAATATGATGATATAGTATGAGTAAATCTGATGGAGTATGGGTATTAGTCTTTGATACAGAAACCACTGGTGTGGGACCGGATTATAGAAAACAGCTTGGATATGATGGAGCAAATAAAGTATCATCTAAATTGGCCAATGGTGAAGGTTGGCCAGAAAATATTGCAGTATGGGATGAATCCAAGACATATATTGCACAAATAAGTTATATCATGTATAATTTAACAACAAATGAATATAAAATAATAAATAAATTTATTTCTGATATTCCTGAAAAAGTTGTTGATGAATTGCTAGCTAATGAAGAAACAACACATCCGATTATTTTGGCAACTTTGAAAAAAGCGCGGGATGCATCGGCTTTTGAAAAGGCGACAATTTTGGAAGCAATGACTATATTTATTGCTGATTGTCAAAAAGCACAAGTCGTTATTGCACATAATGCAGAGTTTGATCGAAGATTGGTATTTTGTGAAGCTGCAAGATTAATAGGTTTGAACGTAGAATTATTTGATATTTTTTTAGCAAATCAGCATAAAATGTATTGTACCATGTGCGTAGCAAAAGATATTGTAAGAATTGATTCAAAAATTTTTAAAGAAGGAGATATTTCTAGAAGAATCCCTTATATGGAAAGGAAAAAAATATATCCAAATGGACCGAAAGGCAGATATGAATTCACTGAAGTAGCTGCGTTTAAATCTCCTGCTTTATGGGAGGTATATGATCGCATGTTCGGATATCCGCCCGATGATAGTGCGTTACATGATGCGCTTGTAGATGTTGTCGTTTGTTTAAGAGTCTTTTATCGATTATGGATGACTGGAAACACGAGTTCAAATGGTCCAATCAATATTCTTGTTTGTGGTTATGGAGAACCCGATATTTATGAAAAAGACCAAGATACTGGTGGAAGAATTTCAGAATATATTCGTGCCATTACTCCACCTGGTATTGATCCAGGAGGAAACTTTGATCCATCTTTAGGTTTGGGTATTTGTTTTATAGAAGGCCAACTCTATGGACGCATACCTGGTAAAAAAGTTTTGACGTGGCAACAACGCATTCAAATGGAAGAAAATCGAGAAAAAGCATTGAAGAGAAAGAGAGACATAGAAGCAGTAGCAGAAGAAAAAAAAGTAACGTCTGCAGAAAGAAAAAGAATGACATCAACAGAAAGAAAAAAAACATCAACAGAAAGAAAAAAAACATCATCTGAAGGAAAAAAAGTAACGTCGGCAGAAAGAAAAAGAGTAACAATGTCAGAAGAAAAAGCTGGAGGCAAAAGACGATCTAAAAAAATAAAAATAACAACCGGTAAAAAAATAAGAAAAAGAAATTGTACAAGAAAAGTTAAGGTTAAATATACTCACAAATAACAGCTTCAAATTCGGTATCTTTTTTTTTTTCTATGATTTTAAACGGCTTTCCACAACCATAAATTAAATTTTCATTTATTAATTTTTCACATAGTACCTGTTCTGCATGTGGATCCATTTGTTTTCCACTTTCAATAAAAACTCCATGTCTAAAAATTCGGCAATTTAATTCTTCTATTACAACCGGATCTTGACAATGAGGGCATACAACGATCAACATATAAATACTAGTTATATACTATTTATATTTATATTTTATATTTTATTTAAATATAAAGTTTGTAGAACCAAGTATTTAAACAAATAATTTTATATCAAACATATACATGGCTGATATGAAAGAGGAAAAAGAGAAACGGGAAGAGAAAGAAGACGAGAAAGTAAAAGAACCTGTAGAAATTCCGGCAGAGTTTCAAAAAATTATGAAAGATTTTATTAGAGATATTACAGTAACATTTCCAGAATATCAGCTCATTGTTAATAAGTGGTGGAAGACGGATATTGAATCAGCCGAAATAAGCCAAAGTAGTATAGAATTTATCTTTAAGCACTCTTTAACGGTTTATCCCGAGAGATTTTTTGATATTTTGTATAAAAATCCGGAAATGTTTTCTGAAAAATCAATGATTAATACAGAATTTCTCCCGGGAATCAGCTTCAAGTATTTATGGTCTTGTGAAATTTCCGATGGCACTCGAGAAACTATCTGGAAATATTTGCAATTGATTATTTTAGCCATTGTTGGATGTGTGAATAACAAAGAAGCCTTTGGTGATACATCCAAGATATTTGATTCCATCAATGAAGATGAGTTTCGCAATAAGCTCCAAGAGACTATGGAGGGAATGCAAAACTTGTTTAAAAATGAGGAAAATGCAACATCATCTTCCGGTGTCAATATGGATAATATCCCTTCAGCAGATGACATTCATAGTCATCTTAGTGGAATGATGAATGGAAAATTAGGAAATCTGGCAAAAGAAATTGCTGAAGAAACGGCGGGCGATCTTGATTTGGATATGGAAAATATTACAGATATGAAAGACGTATTTCAGAATTTATTCAAGAATCCTGGAAAACTAATGGGACTTGTAAAAAATGTAGGCGAAAAATTAGATTCTCGTATAAAATCGGGTGAAATTAGTCAAACTGAACTGCTAACTGAAGCAACAGAAATGATGGGTAAGATGAAAAATACCCCGGGTATGGAAAATATTCAAGAAATGTTGAGCAAAATGGGAATGCAAATGCCCAATATGGCTGGCGCTAGTCGAAATGCTAAAGTGGATGTAAATGCTATGGAAGCAAAATTAAAACAAGTTATGAAAAAGGCAGAAATGTCTGAAAAAATGTTGAAGAAATCGGAAGAGAGGAAAAAGGTACAGGAAAAAGCTGCATCAGATGCTGCAGAGGCAGCTCTAGCAGCTTCGAAACAACCAACTTTTACAGATGAACAACTTATTGCCATGTTTAGTAATATGGAGAAGCCTACAAAAACACCAAGAGTTTTGAAAGAGGACAAAGATAAAAAGAAGAAGAAGAAATAGAAAGAAGAATAGAAGAAGAATAGAAGAAATAGAAGAAATAGAAGAAATAAAAGTTGATTTTGTTATAAAATTATTACTTCTAATATATATATAATGACAACAATTTCAACACCATTTTGGGGAAATGATCCATCTATATTATTTGATAAAAATGAAATAGTTCAAATATGGCCAATGCCTACTATGACAATGGAAGAAAAAATGAATGCTGTTAGTCGAATGATTATCCTTCTTTCTCTTTTAGGATTTTTATGTACATTCTCGATTCGATTTCTAATAATTGGTATTGTAACATTGTTCATCGTATGGATTTTTTATCAATCTTATAAGTCAAATAACAATAAAAAAAAAGAGGGGTTCTTTCAAGATGGAAGAAATCAGTCTTCACAAATTAAAATAACAAATCCTGAGACACTTGAAGTAAATCTTAGATCTGAATTTGAAGACATAAATAAAAAAAATCCATTTAATAATGTTCTTTTAACGCAAATTAATGATGATCCTCATAGAAAGGCTGCGCCTCCCAGTTTTAATCCTGATGTACATGATGATATTAATAAAGAAACCAAAAAAATGATTCAATATTTGAATCCTGGTATTAAAAATACGAACAAACAATTGTTTGGTGATTTAGGGGAAAGATATCAATTTGATACGCAATCGCAATGGTATTTTTATTCTACCCCCAATACCAAGGTTTGCAATGATCAGGGAGCATTTGCTGACTATTTATATGGAAATATGCCGAGTGCAAGAAATGGAAATGCATTTGCATTGGTACAGGACAATTTGCGATATACTTTATATTAAATATATTCTATTCTTAGTACTTTTCTTTTTTTCTTTTTTAATTTTCATTTTTTGTTTAGGTGATATCTAAAAAATATTCTATAATGTATTATTATAAACCATGGCATATGTTTATAATTATACTTTTGATAATTTAAGCAGAATTGGTAATGATGCATGCACACAAGATCAAAATACAATTCAAAATATAAATGCATCAAATTACTTATTGCAAAATTATTTCATCAATGATTGTTCCATGAAGCAACCCATTGCTTTAGCAACAACTCAGCCAGGTATTATGTATAACGGCGGAAATGGCAGCGGTGCAGGAGGTTGCAATATTGATTCTAGCTCTAAATTATTAATAGGAACAATTCAAACGCATCCAAGATGCAAAATTTCCCTCTTCCAGCGTCCTTTTGCAACAGTTCCCTTTTTAGGTCGTGGTTCCGTAGATCCTATTTTAGAATCGCAGATTATGCAGGGCGAACTTTTAACCAATAAACGTTCTGTCAATAAATTGTCCGAAAAAAGCGATATTAAGTATCAAATTACGCCCTTGATACCCAGTGTAAAGGATCGCGTTACGAATCCAGCATATTCTGTGGAAGGCGTTGCTTCTGAAGGATGGATACGCGGCGGTATTCCATCCCGTGATTTAACACGCGATCGTGATTTTTATAATGCACATACTCCCAATCAATATGCTTAAAAATATTTTTATAGTTTTTATTTCAGATGTATAAAATAAATAATGATAGATTTTTCTGTCTATCATTATTCTACACGATTTTCTTCCTCTTTACAGATCACAACTTCTTTTGCCACTGCTTGTATTATTTTATTATAATTTTTGAAATCTTCTTCATCATCATGTCCGCCCATTGATTCATTTACTATTTTTAGAAACTGTTCATGAACTACTGATTCTCCATCTTTATATTCTGGATGTTCTTCTTTCCATTCTGACAATTGTTTTATATTTTTATGTGCAACATGCTTAATCATTGTGGTTATTTTTTCTTTATTATTTTCCTTCTCCCAAGCATCCTTATCTTTTACATAAATTATTTCTCTTTTCATATCGCTGCAATGAATCGGACGTTTAAATTTGTCCAAGTTGTGCAAGGCATTTACAATAATATTACCGATCCCTTTTGCATAACCAAGTTCGCCGACCCTTTCAAGATCCGTTATTTGTAACTTGAGAGAATCGACAAAATCCATAATATTCATTGCATCTTTGCACTGTTCATTTAAGAAAATATTCAGATTAAACTTGTTTTTATTTGTCGTATTATAGGAATTCGTATTTGTTGTATTTCCTAATCCTTTTTCCATAAGTGCAACCATCTGTTTGTTTTGTTCCGCCAGCATGCTACCAAATTGATTGTTTTGTTTTAATAATTCTACAATCAACTCTTTATCAATAGGCGCTTTCTCTTTCTCTTTCTCTTTCTCTTTCTCTTTCTCTTTCTCTTTCTCTTTCTCTTTCTCTTTCTCTTTCTCTTTCTCTTTCTCTTTCTCTTTCTCTTTTTGATCGCATGTTTTTTTATGTCTAGACAATCCCGATGCATATACAAACTGTTTCCCACATTCGCATGCAAACATGGTGTGGGGCTTTTTGGGACTTTTCGTTATCATTTTGTTATCATTTATTACCATTTTGTTATCATTTGTCCTTTTTTGATGTTTTACAGTTGATATATGGCGATTAAAATCTTTTTTATTGCATGTATTATAGTCACACAATTTACATGAAAATTTTAGGGGTAAAACTGGGGATTTAGTTACCATATACTATGATAAGAGAAAAAACCCCTAAATCTTTTTCCAAAAAATATATAAAAATTTACAATCACAAATATTTTTGCCAATTTTAAAATTGAGACGATTATGGTCTGGTGCATATTTTGCATATTTTTTTCCCAAAACTTTTTTCGGCCAAGTGATTTTGGACATTTTTTTTGTCCATTTTTGAAAAGTCAAAAATACTTTGGAATATAAAATATGTTCGTTTTTTGACATAGACTGAGAATCTGGGTTTTAAAATATTAATTATATATTTTAGATCTAATACAATTTCTAGTCAGAAAATCGGACTAGAAATTTAAATATTTATCATATATAAAATATTATTTATACAGAGTTGGTCGCACTTTTTAAAATAGTAATTTCAAGACGCGCGCCATCTGTCGAACGACGCGTTCTCCAGATATGAGGTACGTATGTTTCTTGATCTGGTGTAATAGTATCATCCGCATATGAAACAACTGTGGCTATGTCAGTTTTTCCATACGCAATATATTGACTATTTTGAACTCTATTACATGTGTAAGATGCGCCAGTTTCATCTATAACAATATAATATTGTTGCTGTGCATAGTAGTTACTTGGTATATTTATTCCATTTATACTTATTTGCTTGAAATTACCCCAAGTTCCAATTTTTGCATTTGTAATTTTATCATATAAATTTGCATAGGAAGTTAATAATGTATATTTTTCTTCTTCTATAACATAATTTTGTGTTGATAAAATTTCTGAATATAAAGCATAACCTTCTATAATTGACGTATATTGTTGAAGATTATCGACAATGATACTTTGATTTAATAAATTTGCTGAGAATTGAGAATCTGAAGTAGCATTTTGTTTTGCAATTGCATCTGCCTTAGTTTGTGCATCTTGTTGAGAGATGGTTGATGTGGCTGTTGCCGTTGCACTTGCAGTAACTAAAATCCCATTTACAGTAGATGAAGTGCTTTCTTGACTAGACGTTGCCAAAAAATTAGACATTATACTATTGTACAATATTATTATTATACAATATTTATTATTATTTTATGCAGAGTTAGTTGCAGATTTAAGAATAGTAAAATTAAGACGTGTTGCATCGGGTCTGTATGTTTTCCATATATAAGGTATGTACGTTCTTGTATCTGGTGTCATGCCAGTGTTAAAATGAGATGTTACTAATTGTATATCAGTGCAACCAATAGTTGCGTATTCAGTATTTTGCAATCTAGTGCATGAATAAGTGGTGTTGGTTTCATCCATAACAATATAATATTGTTGCGTACTAAATACATTATTTGATCCTACTCCATTGATGCTAGTATTTTTGAAACTTCCCCATCTTCCAATTGGCTTATTTGTAATGCTATCATATAAAGTAGCATAATATGTTGTTATTGTATAATCGGGAGATTTTTCAGTATAACCTGGTCCTAATAATGGCTTCATATTTTTCTGTGTTGGTAAAAGTTCAGAATATAAAACATATCCCTCAACAATCGGGTCGTATTCTTGAAGATTATCAACAATGACACCCTGATCTAATAAACTGGCAGAAAACTCAGCCTCTGATGCAGCATTTTGTTTTGCAATAGCATCTGCGATATTTTGCGCATCTTGTTGAGAGATGGTTGATGTAGCTGTTGCTGACGCAGTTGCGCTAACTTGAATACCATTTGCGGTGAAAAAAAATCCTTCCTGACTAGAAGTTGCTGAAAAACTCGACATTATAGGTTATTCTAATATTTAATTTTTAACAAAAAAAATAATTCTAAATTTTCTGAATTTTATTATATTTATTTATACAATATTAAATATTACGCATTAATAAATAATACAATGTATAACAAAGATTTTGTCTGCACTTATCCTTATTATAATGAAGTATTGCTAAAATATTGTCCCACCCAGTTGGAACCAGATTTTATGAAAGAATATGTAGATGCTTATTCTACCGATGATCTAAGCGATTGTTTATATAAGGCGAATTTTTTGGAATCGTTTTGTTTAACTGAATATCATGAAGAAATGATCAATCAAGAATTAGATATATTGTATAAACTTTTTTTGACGAATGATCGATTTAAAGAGTGTATGAAAAAACTGGCAAATAAATATATTAGTGAAGATTTATATACTGGATTTATGCTTTTATTTTCATATGACTATTTTTTTTTAACACATGTTTGTGTGTGTGAATTTTTAAAAACGAGTGAAATGCCATCTTTATCAAAGTTGGAAGAATATATTAAAAATACTTTAAAATAAAAATTAAAAAATTTAATAGTATTATAGTAGAAAAGGATGGCATCGACACGAAGCAATAATACCCAAGGTAATTATTATTTAGAACAGAGAGAGTTTAAACAATCGGAGAATTATACATTGTATGAACATTCTCAATACGGTTCAGCTTATTCGACGAATCTTCCAGGGAATGGTTTAAATCCTGCACAAATTCCATGGAATCAACTTTCAAATAATGCAGTAGAAATAGAATCTTTTTTATTTGGAATCAATTCTACAAATTTGGTGAAACCGGCTCCGCCATTGGTGGCCGAATTGAAATATCTAGACAGTGTAAATATTTTTAAGAAGGAACCTACTTTAATACCAGAACCATTAGTTGTTTTAAAAAGTCAAAGACCTTTCCCTTGTCCATAAATTATTTTATATTAGAATTTTATTTAAATATTTTAATACTACAATAACCGCATGAAAACTATAGGTATTTCTCTTGGAAATGTTTGTGAATCGGCTGTGTATGGGGTTCAAAAAGGATTAAGAAAAACGGAGGCGCAAGGCTATAATATTTGTCCATTTGATTTAATGGTCTCAAATTATAATGGTATCATAGAATGTATTAATGATGACTTTCGATATTTTTGTGATCCTAATTGTTTGAAACTTCAATCGCATGGATTGACGAATACAAAATATAACTTTGGTTTTAATCACGAGACTCCAGGACATGCTAATTTATATTTACATGAAAAATGGCCTGAAGGATCGAATCATTTTATTAATAATAATTATCGTCATTTTATTGAAAGATACAATAAAAGAATAAAATCATTCAGAAAGTATTTATTAGATCCTAATAATTTTATTATTTTTATTATTCAATTTGTAAATGAGCCGCATCCTGAGAAAAATTTGCAAAGATTAAGAAATTCGCTGGTCACAAAATATCCAAAATTAAAATATGATATTCGAATAATTTCGTAAAAATTATTTTAATATAGTAATTATACATATATGAAAACTATAGGTATTTCTCTTGGAAATGTTTGTGAATCCGCAATGTATGGAGTTAGAAACGGATTAAGGGAAACGAAAGCGCAAGGCTATAATACCTGCCCATTTGATTTAATGGTGACAAATTATAATGGTATCATAGAATGTATTAATGATGACTTTCGATATTTTTGTGATCCTAATTTTTTAGAGCTTACAACTCATGTTTTATGTAATACAAAATATAATTTTTGTTTTAATCACGAGACTCCAGGACATGCTAATTTATATTTACATGAAAATTGGCCCGAAGGAGTAAATCATTTTATCAATAATAATTATCAACATTTTATTGAAAGATACAATAAAAGAATAGTATCATTCTGGGAGTATTTATTAGATCCTAATAATTTTATTATTTTTATTATTCAATTTGCAAATGAGCCACATCCTGAGGAAAATTTGCAAAGATTAAGAGATGTACTTGCCAGAAAATTTCCAAATTTAAAATATGATTTTCATGTAATTCCATAAAAATTTGTATATCTAGACAGTGTAAATACTTTTAACAAAGATCACACATTAATGCTAGAACCAGTAATTATTTTGAAAAGTCAAAAACCGTTTCCTTGTCCTTAAAAAGATATAACTCATTTTATTTTTTCTAATTATTGAGAAAAAATGAAAGATGCATTAAAACTAAAATATAAAATTAAAAGACCCATTCCAAAATATAATGTATAATATTATTCTTGTGAATAAATATAATGTAATTCTAATTCTAAATCATTCATATGTGCTAATTGCGGATTATCATTTCGAAAAATGGAGCGATCAAATTGTGGAAATTTATCTCCTATATGCATTGGTCGTCTTTCTCTTATACTAGAACTTAGTAAATGCTCATAACATTGAGTATTATTAAAGGATCTTAAATCGGGATTTAATGCACGATATATATCATTATTTACAGCAATCATGCTAATATAACTCAATATCAAATTCATATATTTATTTGGTAAAAAATCGTCTATTTGATGATTATGTAAATTGTGAATAGATTGATCATAAAGATTTCTTCTATTTTCGCTATCTGCATTTCCACGATAATGTTTGTTATTACATTCTTCTAATGATTTAAAAGTATAATGGTTTATTTGAACAATATCAGTTGTATAATTATGATTAAATGCACTATTTAAATTATTATCTTTAATATCTTTAATCATATACCCTTGTTTCATAACAGGAATATGAGGATTATTAAAATAATTAACTGTATCTGGTTTGCAAATTACTTTAATATGTCTATCTTGGTCATTTTCACAATGACGATACTTATCAATTATTAATCCATTTTGTTTTGTATTATGATAACTTGTTCCAAAAAAAAACCAGTTAATCCCTATTGCATCTTTGTCTTCATGTTTTTGAAGTAATTCAGTCAAAGTAAATGTTTGTTTGGGTACAATATATTCATCTCCATCTATTACGGCCAACCAATGAATATCGCTTTTATAATTTTTTATGCAATGATTATACGCATTCATTTGCTGACTTTTTCCTGGAAAATTAATTACAGTGCAATATTTTTTAAAGAAAAAATTGTGTAAAAGTCTATCTTTAATAGGAATTTTACTTTCATTATCATAAATGTAAATTTGTGATGCTCCTAAAATAATATTGTATATTATAAACTCCTCTAAATTGTCTTCATCTTTTATAATACAACATACGGCAAAATAATGTTTCATTGATAATTTATTAATATATTATTTTTTTTATATAAATTTATTCTCTTTTAAATTAGTATATTACTATAATAATAATGGCAAATACAAGATTTTTCTATGATAGATGTCGTGTTGAAAAACAATTACAGGAATCAACTGATCAAGGGAAATGGATTTTAAATGTTCCTGGAAATGGAGACCGACCAGATTATATTGCTGATCCACAGATACGCATACAAAGTTGGGGCGCCAATTTAATGACAAATTCAGTTGATTTGGAAAGCGAACTTTTAGGTGTGAATCGACGTGCTGGAACAGATTGTTTAGGAATAGATCAATACAATAACAAGAAATATTCTGTTCCTTCAAAAAAAATGAATTACCCTACAAATACTGTTCTTACAACAGAACAATCGCGCGTGATTACACCGGCGTGGATGGTTAGAGATGTAGAACAAGTAGATTGGTATTATCCTCCATTAAATCCTCAAGAAAATACGTGCATGCCATTTTTAAACAATGTAAGTACGCGAATTTTAGAAAAAGATTATTTTGTGCAAAAAATACCGTGTTTAAATCAAGACACTATGCTTTTTCCTGTTCCATTAAACTTTCAGCCACAACAAACAAAAGTAGTCAATTAATAGTTACACTGTAAAGTATTATCATGAAAAAATAATACTTTATATATATAATGGAATTTGCAATCCCTTTAATCGCATTGGGTGGAATGTATGTAGCATCTAATCAAAAAAAAGACTCTTATACAAAATCTAAAAAAAAAGATTCTGAAAAAAAAGATGATCATGTAAAAGAAAATTATACCAATATGGGAAGAAAAATAAATTATTTACCAAATACAGATATTCCGCCTCAAAATTATCCTATTCCTAATGAAACTGAACTTGTCAATACAGTACAACGATATTCTAATCCTAACGTTGCAACAGATAAATATTTTGATCAGAATTTATACGAAAAAAATCAGAATAATGGAGTACGTGTAGGAAATAATATCCAGGAAATCTATTCACTAACCGGTAATTACTTGGATAGTTCTGAATTTAAACATAATAATATGGTTCCTTTTTATGGTGGCAAGATTAAAGGACAATTATATAATGCAAATACGGCAGAAACTTTGTTGGATAATATGGTTGGTTCAGGATCTCAAGTGACTAAAAAGATAGAACAAGCGCCTCTTTTTAAACCGCAAGAACATATGCAGTGGGCGTATGGTGCTCCTAATATGAGCGATTTTTATCAATCACGGGTGAATCCCGGTATGAATAATGCAAATGTGAAACCATTTGAATCAATTACCGTCGGACCAGGCTTGAATAAAGGTTATACAACTACTGGCAGCGGTGGATATAATTCAGGCATGGAGGCGAGGGATGAGTGGTTGCCAAAAACAGTAGATCAGTTGCGAGTTGAAACAAACCCAAAATTAGAATATTCTTTAGAAAATCATGAAGGTCCGAGTTATTCCCATGTGCAAAATCGAGGAATATTAGGAAAAGTAGAAAAATATCATCCAGATACATTTTTTATTCAGACACAAGATAGATGGCTTACTACAACAGGTCAAGAAAAAGGACAGGCATTGCGTCCAGTTCAAGAAGTGCATGGAACAAACCGTCAAGTAACATCACAGTCTTATGTGGGAACGGCTGCGTCCAATGAGGTGGCTGGTTATGCTCCCTCTGAGTTTCAACCTTCTAGAAATAATGTTTTGCCGGCAAAGGCTATTTTAGGGTCGGCTGCAGTGGGTCGTGGCGAAATTTGTAATCAATCGCCTATTAATAGTTTGACAAATTATTCCAATAATCGCTCTACTATTGTGCAACCAGATACGATGCGATCTGGATTTAGTCGTGCCATCGGCGCCGTTATTGCGCCATTTACTGATATGTTTCGCCCTACACGCAAAGAAGAATTCGGACCTAATGTGCGAGTTTATGGAGATGCAGTTAGTGGCGTAGCACAAGGATATGTCTATAATCCGGCCGATATTACACCAACAACAATCAAAGAAACCACACTTTATACGCCGAATTTATTTATTGATGCAAGTCATACAAATGGTACGGGTTATCTTACTGCGGAGCAACAACCCATTTTCAATCAACGAGACACGACCAATTGCAGTACTATTGGAAATGCAGGAGGAAGTTCCACAGGTTGGGGAGAGATGAGTCATGAAGCTGCTAATAATCAGCGAAATAATGATGTAAAACAAAGTACGGTAGCTAGTTGGACGAATCATGGAAACTCGCAGATCTTTAATCAGCAAATGAATGTAAATGTGGCAAGAATAGATTCTGATCGCGATAATACGCGAATGTGGGTTCCTTCTCATATGCCACAAATGCCTATGAGCAAAGAAACATATGGTAAAATTCGAACTCCACAATATTATAACGAGTGTATTGGTTGCGATCGCATAGAACCAGACCTTTTAACAGCGTTTAAATCAAACCCTTATACACATAGTTTGACAAATTGTGTATAGATATCTTGAGTTTTTATACTTAAAAAAGTATAATTACGTTCAATAGCTACTTAAATTGTAATGACGTATGTATAATTATGTCACTACAAATTCATGAAACAATTCTTGAAAAATTGGAATATTTTCGCAAAATCCATAAAATACCTAATATTATTTTTCATGGTCCAACGGGTTGCGGAAAGCGAACTATTGTAAATCAATTTATTAATATTATTTATGATCATAATAAAGAAAAAATCAAAAATTTTGTCATGTATGTGAATTGCGCACATGGAAAAGGGATTAAATTTATACGAGAAGAATTGAAATTTTTTGCAAAAACACATATTCAATCGAATGGAGGAGATATTTTTAAAAGCGCTATATTATTGAATGCTGATAAATTAACAATAGATGCACAGTCGGCGCTGCGTCGATGTATTGAATTATTTAGTCATACAACTCGATTTTTTATTATTGTAGAGGATAAATATAAATTATTAAAACCTATTTTGTCTCGATTCTGTGAAATTTATGTTCCTGAGCCCATATATCAAGGAAAAATAATTAATCTGTATAAATATAATTTGAACAAAACTTTCAAGTTGGACAGTATTAAAACGGGAAGAACTGACTGGTTGAAAAAAGAGTTTCAAAAATTTATTTCGGGTGAAAAAAAATTGCTGCATGATGATTTGACGCAGATTTCAGTAAAATTGTATGAAAAAGGATATAGTGGGCTTGATATTATTCAATTATTGGAAACATCTTCCTTGTTTGACTCTTATATTCCCACGGCTAAACGATACGATCTGTTATTTGCATTTAGTAAAATTAAAAAAGAATTTAGAAACGAAAAAATTATTATAATGTTTATGCTTCATTTTTTGTTTTTGGATACTGAATTTAATTTAGAAAATATGTCTTTTATGTAAAGTAAATTTCGTGAAATCTTTGTAAAAAAAATATTGATACATTAAAAATGGATGATTTTAACGTATCTAGTTTGCACGAGTCTAAAAATGAGTGGGGATCACGTTTGCTTACTATTCTAACACCTCACGTTATGGAAGGATTGCGATCTATTTTTGATGAAGCCGTAAAATTGTGCAAGGAAAACGGAGAAACCGATAAATATTTAATGACATTTCAAAATTTTATTACTAGAATACCCAAGTGGAATCAAGCAATTATTGAAAAGGAACGAGCAAGAATTGTGGAAAAAAGTGCATGCACTTATTTGGAAGATTTAGTAACTTGTGTTCATATTATTCAATTGAAAATATTAACATCAGTTCGTGTTGGACAAAAACAAAAAAAGATTGATATTAATATCTTGAAATTGGATGATTTTATTCATAAAGTATATATTTATGTTGCGCGAAAGGTGTATAAAAATGTATATTTATTTGAACTAAATATACCTCCTCTTCAAGTACAAAAAAATTATCGAGAATTGGAAATTATTATTCAAGAATGTATTTTGAATACAATTCGCGATAGTGTTCCTGTGGAATCTATTTTGCGCGCCTATATGGACGAAACAATAGAAGAAGATGTAGTAGAAGAAATTAAGGAACAATTAATTGAAACTCCGGCTGAAAAGGTTGAAACTGAAACAGAAATTGTTAGTGAAGAAGTTACGGCTCCCATCAAAAAACAACTTGAATCGGAAATAATGACGGAGAATATGGTTGTAAAAACAGAGGCTTTAGAATTTCCCGCATTGTCTTCCGATGACGGACGTTTGACATTTGACGATGTGGATTATGCTGTTGATACTCAAAATAATGAAGAACAAATTAATGCACCCAAAGATATTAATCGATTGGAAGAAATTAGTCAAATTAGAAATGCTCAACGGAAATTAGAAGAACAAATGGATGAAGACAATGATGAATCGCAAAATACAAAGATAAAAATTTTCGATGAGGGCGCAAAACTAGATCATTTAGATATCCATAGTATTGAAGAACCAAGTCTCAATTTAAATTCTGATTTACTTTTAGGCGATATTGAGGTACTTACTTAGAAAAAAGAAAATAAAAAAAATAATATTGCGTAAAAATCTTTACTGAAAAGTGATAGCATAAATTAAATGGCAAACACTTTTATTGTAGCCGGTATTATTTCAATTGTCTATTTGTTGATGAAGTTTGGTGAAATGCGTTTTATAGAGAAAGAAAGTAAGCCGTTAAAATACCTCATTCGAGATTCTCTCTTGGTTTATTTTAGTGTTATTGTGGGTATATTTTTTGTAGATCAATTGAAACCTATTATGGAAGAAGGATCCTCTGCTACAATAAATCCATCGGTTTTTACAGATAATCCAGCATTTTAATATAAAATCTGTATTACATTATTTTTCAAATACTTTTCTATACTAGAATATATAGAGACAATGGAGAACGGTCGAATGATGTTGTTGCACGCAACGATCATTGGTATTATATTATATATATTTATGATTTTTGTACTCGGTCAAAAACAAATAGTTGCTGAAAACCGAAGTATTTTGTTGGCTGCTTTTATATTGGCATATATGATTTTATTTGGTCATGGATTACCGACGTCGATGAACAAAAATTTATTTTGAATATGAATATATTAAGAGAAAATATGTAATTATTTTTTACATTTAAAACGGTACAAAAAACCAATATAAAAATAAGTATTATTTTTATCCTACTTAATTCATGTTATATATTTATCGCAAATACACGACAAATATATAAAAATATGATATATACACAAAATCGCAATCCAAGTACTATTTATGCGTCGTCTTCTACAATAATCAACTTCTTTTTGGGTTTCATGACTTTTTTTACATTGTTTTGATTGCTCGTGCTAATTTTTACCGTCGGTTTTACTTCTATTACTTCGTTTTCTAATTCTTCTTCTACTGTTTTATTTGATGACGGATTTTTTATTTGGTTGATTTCTTGGTGTGTTAATCCTATCAACTTGTAAAACTCATTTTCTGTAATATCCGTAATTCCTAATTTACGAATGTCTGGAAGATATTTGAATGCTTCATTATCTAAAAACGATTGTCCGTATTTAGAATAATCACTAATAACTACGCTAATGTTGAAATCCATTATTTTTTTAATCAATTCCAAATTGTCCGCTAAAATATAAAACTTGTGATTTCCAGTCAAACTTAATTTCCCTTCATCAATAAACGCTCCTTTGAATCCTCTTTTATTTGCAATAATAAGTTTGCGTTTATTTGCGTCTGGGTGTTGTTCAGTTGTTTTTTTAACCAAAATGCCTTCATTTAATGTATATGTATCAACAGCCCACATATCTTCTAATGTATATTCATTTGGTATTTTTGCTTTTACTCCAGATGATTTTATGGTCTTTATTTTGTATTCTAACTCGCAATTATGTTTTTCTATAAATTGAATAAGTTTATCAAATATACTATGGAACGCTAATGGAATAGAATAGTTTTTATTGAGATATTCAAGCGATACTGTTGTAAGTTTCTTTCGTTTGATTTCGCTAACAATCTCTGTTTTTTTATTTTGTGTATTAAGTGTGTTTTGTAATATGTATAATGAAATAGGAATATCAGCATTAATCATTCCTTTTGATTGCGAGTCGTCCCATAATTTCAACCAAACAATATGTTTCTCCAACATCTTATTATGTAGCGAATGACTTTTTTTCAACCAACTTAATGGATTAATGAATACTAAAAATCCATTTGGCTTCAACCATTCAAACGATTTTTCAATAAACTTTGTCCAGATGGTTTCATTTTTTTCTCCCAACTGTTTTCCAGTATGCGAACGAATACCTCCTTTATTATATGGCGGATTTCCTAAAACTACATCAAAACTATTGAGTTGTAATCCCCATACACTTACTATATTCAATTCTAATGTATCGCCTTCATAAAGGTTCAATTTGAACTGGCCATTCACATTAAATAATTGATGACAAATAAACACATTTTTCTTGTTTAATTCACTCATATACAACATATTTTCTATGATGTGTTTTTTGCGTTCTTCATTATTTGATATTTGCGCTTGTAAGCCTTCCATTAATTTTAAATAAACTGCTACTGGAAAATTACCCATACCAGATGCTGGGTCAAACCATTTGAAGGTAAGTTCTGTAAATATGCTTCGTCCATTTTCTTTGATATAGTGTTTATCCAAATTATCTAACATTTCAAATATCAAAGACATCGATGTAAATACTTCGCCGTTTTCTTGCTTCTCTTTTTGCTTTGGTTTCAAACAACTATCAATTAATTCTAATAATTCTTTGGGTTTATCAATCAAACTTTGTAAAGACATTTTAAATTGAATTGCTATATTATATATAGAAGTGTTCTTCTTAATATATTTTTCAACAATTTTTTCAATCAATTTTATAATATCTTTTTTGCTCCACCAAATAAACGACTGATCGTTAAATACACTTAATAATGATGGACTACTTTTAATAACATTCAACATTTCTAAAATATCCTTATCTTCTGTATTCATAGTTAAAATGCAACTTAATGGAAGAATAAACGGTAATACATCTTTGGTTAAGGAAATGTTTGCAGTTTGACTATCTAGTTGGTCTTCTGTTTTTTCTTTTGGTTCATTATCATGGTCATCTTCATTTTTAACTATTTCTTTTCCGTCTTGTAATGGTTCATCGCTTTCTTCGTCAAATTGAACTTTTATATTTACCTTTTCATCGCCAATCGAACTTGTAAAGTATTGATTTAACATTTTTTGGTCTTTTGTATCCAAATCAATAATGTTCTCCTCAATTTTCCTCAATAATATTTTTAGATTATTGATTGGGTCTGTTTTCCAAATATGTAGTAATTTTTCTACCAATTTTGTTTTGTTTTCTTTACTTTCAAATAAATCACTATCAATATTAATCAAATTGTTTTCTACCAAATAGGCAATTTTTTGCTCTACATTCAAATCTTTTTTATGCGTATTATAATCTAATAATGTATTAAGCACTCTGGAAATATTCAAATCTACAACAAATCCCATTTTTTTTTGTCCGCCGTTTATTTTGTCGTTTTCTATATTATTTATGCTTTCTGTCATGCAGCGATACATCATTTGAATAATTTTATCACTAGATAGAATATCGTTAAATAGAAAGACGATATCAACAAAGGGTAATGTAATTCCCAAAGTTAATTGATTACCGGCCAACAAAATCAAACCATCTTTTCCATCTTCTTTTGCCTTCAATTCCCAGTTTTTGATTTCTTCTTTGATGTTTTTTAATTTGTATTCTTTTTTTGAATTAACTATTTTCACCTCGTAGTTTCGTAATATTCTATTTTTAAACATTCTATCCTTCAAATGTTCGCTGACTTTGTTAATTGTCATATTGATCCCAAAAGGTAAGAACCATAATTGACTTGTAAAATCACCATTATTCAATTTGGTTCTGCTGTTAGATTTTATGCATTTTTGTTTTATTCTGCCAAATATTGATAAATCTTTTTTAGGGTAGTCTTCCTCTTTGTTGCTTCCAGTAATGTATGCCAGCATAGTATCAACTTCATTTGGAAAATTACCACTTAAAAGGGTACTATTTGAAAACCCATAAGAAGTATCCTTGATTCGTTCTTTGATGACTTCGTATCTTTTTCTATCCATAATATTTGTGATTAATTCCAAATCTGGCATTTTATCATATACGCCCAACTTGGTTTCTTTATTCTCGTCAGTTAAGAATAATACTACATCTTCGCCGTGTTTTTCTACTAATCCTTTAATGTTTCTTTTTTTACATAGTTGTTCGTCTTCAATATCCCAATAAAACTGACAATCTAAAGGTATATTCCATTCGCATAAAGGTTTCGCATAAGTCGCCGTCAAATACAATTTTATTGTTTTTTGTGATGAGTATGATTGTAAAATATTTTTAGACATTTGTGTTGTTCCGTGAAAGTGATTCTCATCAAATACGATAAAATCTAAACCAAGTTGCAGTATTGATTCCACTTTTTTTTCAAATACATAATTATCTAATAATTGTTTGCTTACAATAATAATATTATTATCTTGTAAAACCATGCTATTAAAATCGACTCCTTTTTTTATTTCAACAATATTTATCCCAATAAAGTCCCTAAACTTGTGGAACAAGTCATCTGTAAATTGAGATAAGGTTTCGGTTGGGGCTGGCGTAATAATAAGGGAGTTTAACGATGCATATTTTTTGTGGTATTTTACAAATAATCCACCAACACAATATGTCTTTCCAGACCTTGCTTTTGCTCCTAATAATAATTCTTTCTCGCCCTCGTCAATTTTTCCCATCTGTTTAGATGTAATCAAATCTTGATGAAATCTCAACTCTAATGGTATTTTTGTATTGCAGAATATAGAATTAATTGCATCAATACTAACGTCTTGTATAGCGTGTTTTAGATTTTGAAATCCAATTTCCAAATCACTCAAATCCAAAATATGATGGATATTATCTTTAATATAGTTATTTGTGGATTGGCATGATGAAATCACATTTAATACTTTTTGTTTATTATTTACAAGTAAATAAATATCGCATTCTTTGTATTTGTGTGCGTGTTGTTTTGTAATTGCTAATATTTTTTCAACATCGTAATTGTCAATAGATTTTTTACTATCATCTAAGTAAAACTTGGATGACATAAATACCCATTTTTTAGTAAATTTATCCTGTAATGTGATGTCGCTTGAACCTCCCTTACCTTTGCTAAATATTAGCATTTTTTGTAAATAAATTTCTAAATTATCAACTTTTTTCAATTTACATGTATTGATGTTTCCTTCGTAATGGTCGTATTTGTCATTTGACAGAAGAGTAATAAACCCAAACTTAATTACATAATCCCACATTTTTTCAAATAGATTGCCACATTTAGATTGCGTTTCCGCCGTTGTTTTACCTTTTACAGATTGTAAAAGGTCCGCAAACGTATTGACCTGTTTAATTTGGTCATATAATTCAATTCCGTTCATTTTTGATATATCTATTCAGTATTATACTATCTTTATTATTTATTAAAAACAAGTCAATTTTTTATTGAATTTTATAGTTTTCTGGTTTAACTTGCTCTATTGAAGCATCCATATTTTTACGAATTCTATACAAAATAGTTTCAGATGATATAAGAGTCAATATCCATGATTGATTCTTTCTTATCCATCTGTTGCTTAGTAATGATATATTTTGCAAACTCTTTTCTCTCCAATTGTGATTGAGGAGTATGTTTATGGACTAAACGCGCGATCATTTTATACAGTTTAAAATCAGGATATCTCTCTGCTCCATTATTTTTATACATAATATTAATTCCATTATCATCTAAACACCAGTCATTCACAAGTTTTACAATAGGCGAACAATTGGCTATATTTTGAGGGCTTACATCTTCTATATCTTCTACAACATAATCAAAGAGAGAACAAGCTAGACGGCAAAGATCAAAGCTGTAATTAGGTTCTAATCGGGGTTTCTTCTCGTCAAAATAGGGTTCTGTATTGTATTGCGTTGCGGCATCGGCGCCCGGTTGAAAACTATCACTGCAAAATAATTTGTCATTGCATTTATAAATGCTTCGGCCAAAATCGATGATTTTAAAAATTCTGCCAAATGTTGGAACTCTGTAATATGTCTTTTTATAACAATAGTACAAGTATTTCTTGTTTGTTTTATTGTACATGATATTATTTGTATGTAAATCATTGTGCGTAAAAGAAAATACTTTTTGATACGTAAGTAATATCATAATAATTTGCATGAGGGCGGAAAACCATTCAGTTTCGGGTAAATTGTCGCGATTAGCTAGCAATGTGTCAAATGTTTCATCGCAACATTCCATGCAAATGACTTCTATGGGGAATTTAGATATAACTGCTTCCACCTTTTCTTCTTCTAAAGAGGTATTTTCATCAGAGTCGTTACTTTCTTTACCTGTATCTTCTTCTTCATCTCCATCTTCATCTTCTGTGTCATCGTCTTCATTTGTATTTGTATTTGAATTTGTATTTGGTTTTTCATCGTCAGAAGTATGTGAAGTTCTTGAAGAACACGTAGAGTTTGTTTTTATGGTTGTTTTATGATGTATATCTTCATTTACCATTATATCAGGAATTTCTAGAGACATATCTTTCATATCCTGTAATGTTACTATAGTATTGGACTCCATAGCGCTTTCATGATTTTGCAAAAAAAGATCTTCGTATAATTCATCATTGATGCTTTGAATAGAAAGTGTAGATTTACTGGAATGATGTTTATCAATGATAAGCAAAGGTTTTTTCATATTCACATCATTCGATTCGAGCAAAAATTGATAATCTTCTACATGAAATAGACTATTTTTATGCTGTTTGAAAAAATCGGATCTGTCTAGATATTCAACATCATCAATAACATCGATAGCAAAATTATTTTTAATAGAGAGAAAAGATCCATAATAATCCAATCCATGTACAAATCCAGCGCGATGTAATAGCATGCTAGATAAATACACGAAAAGTCCATCCACATATGATGCATTGTTGGCGTCTAATAATTTTGGATGGGTATCTCCTTGCACTGAATTATATTTGGGCAAAGTAAATAGTTCTGGGTCGTTGATATTATATTTACCAATAAAATACTTGAATGGGTCTAAAAGAGGCGCCATTTTGAAAAAGACACGTTTTTTTTCGGTATCTTCAGGAAGTTTTGTATTTCGAATTTCACAAGTATAAATGTCCTTTGTATCGTGATCTTTTTTGATAATATTTTGTATATAATAGTTATGATTTAAATTAACAGAATTATAATTTGTTTCATTTAATGAAAAAAATTTATTGTATATGGGTATATAGTTTTGCACATTCGATAAATGCAATCCGTCTTTTTTTTGCATTTGTTTAAATAGATCGCCATTCTTCCTTTTTTCGTAATGAATCCTTGGTTCCATTCCTAAATATTATATAAAATACTTTAAAAAAAAAGCGATCTGAACTTATTTAGCATTATGGATTCGTTGCACATTTAATTCCTTTTTCTAACTATTTTCTAGAATGGCGCTAGAGTTGAAGAAATTTGATATGAAAACAATCAGTTTTAAGCCAAATGAAGCAAAAGGCCCAGTTGTTGTTCTCATTGGACGTCGTGATACTGGTAAATCATATTTGGTGCGAGATTTATTGTTTTATCATCAAGATATTCCCATTGGCGTTGTTATTGCTGGCACAGAAGAAGGCAATGGATTTTACGGAAAAATGGTACCGAAACTATTTATTCACAATGAGTACAATACTGCGATTATTGAGAATATTTTAAAGCGACAAAAAACTGTTCTAAAGCAGATCAAAAAAGAGATTGAGACGTATAAGCGAAGTTCTATCGATCCGCGTGCTTTCGTCATCCTGGATGATTGTTTGTATGACAACACGTGGTCGCGTGATAAAATGATGCGCCTCCTTTTCATGAATGGCAGGCATTGGAAGATCATGTTAATCATCACAATGCAATTCCCTTTAGGCATTCCTCCCACACTGAGAACTAACATAGATTATGTTTTTATTTTGAGAGAACCTTATATCGCGAATCGGAAGCGCATTTATGAGAATTATGCGGGCATGTTTCCCACATTTGAGTCGTTTTGTCAGGTCATGGATCAATGCACGGAGAATTATGAGTGTTTGGTCATAAACAATAATGCAAAATCGAACAAAATATACGATCAGGTCTTCTGGTATAAGGCGGATTCGCATAACGACTTCAAATTGGGGTCGAAAGAGTTCTGGGAACTCAGCAAAGACATGAATTCTGATGAAGAAGATGAGAAATATGACCCGAACAATGTGAAAAAACGCGGCCAAGGTCCCAAAATCAGCGTAAAAAAGACGAAATGGTAAAAAATCTTGCTTTAAAGCGGTTTTCTTAATCTTGCTTTTACATAAACCGCTTTTAAATATATAAAGCGCTTTTAATAGCTTAAAGATAAATTGACTGTCAATTCTATAACATGCAAAAGGAGGAGTTAAACATTGTCGATCTGATCGAGAAGAACCCGATAGCTAAGCTATCAAATACATATAATAGCAAACTTTTAACCAAGATTCAAGAAACTTTTACTGGATTTGAGCAACAATTATTTGTTAGTAGCTTTTATTGCTATTTACATTATGACAAAAATACCGATTTTGTTGTAGATTTGGACAATGTATGGAAATGGTTAGGATTTGTATCAAAATTTAATTCTATAAGAATGTTAGAGAAACATTTTAAAGTTGATTTGGATTACAAAACCGCTTCTCAAGTTGGAGAAGCAAGTTCAGAAAAAAAACAAAATGGAGGTCAAAATAGGCAAATCATGATGCTAACTATTAAATGTTTCAAATCTTTATGCTTGAAAGCGCAAACAAAGAAGGCATCGGAAATTCACGAGTATTATATGAAAATGGAAGAAGTCTTGCATGAAATTGTAGAAGAAGAAACAGATGAGCTTCGTAAGCAATTGGAACAAAAAGATACTATTATTCTAGAGAAAGAACAAGAAAAGCAAAAAATTACAAAAGAGAATCAAAAGGCAGTAGAACAAGCAACTGTTGCACAATTTCCATTAAATACTGAATGTATCTACTTTGGGACGATCGACAATACAAATGAATCAGGTGAAAAATTAATCAAATTTGGACATACCAACAATCTTGCAACAAGAGTGATGGATCACCATAATAAGTATGATAATTTCATTCTTGTGGCGGCATTTCGTGTTCAAAACAAAGTAGAAATTGAAAATCTTATTAAATCACACCCAAAAATTAAACGACAAATTCGAAGCATAGAAGTAAATGGAAAAAATAAAACAGAGATTATCGCTTATGATGGTACAAGCTTTACTATTGAAAAGTTATCAAAACATATCAGAGATATTATTCACTCCAAAACATATAGTATTGATAATTTTAATCGTGTATTACAACGCAATGAAGTGTTGGAATTGGAAAATATACAATTAAAAGATGCTCAAGAAAAAAGAAAAATGGATACTATACAGTTAGAAGTTGAGATAAAATATCTAAAAGAATGCATTGAAGCACAACAAAAAAAACTAGATTCGATTAATATAGAAGAGCAGTGTGTCTATCAAAATGTTTTATTACCAGAAGATGAGCTAACAAAAAAGTTTAACGAGTTTATTGCAGATTCTTGCATTGTTCGACCAGATGTACAAGAGCACTCTGTTAATTTAGAAGGGCGATATCGTCTATGGAGTCAAGTAAAACCAACAAAATATGTGTTTTATGCTTTAAAGAATTATTTGGATACAAGATTCAAACCAAAACGAATCAATAACATTCATGGTTATGTCGGAATTAAATTGAAAACTATAGAATATAAAAAAATGCATATAGATTCTGATATACAAACATTCCTCTTTCAAGTGTGCAAGTTTTCTGATTGCGGTAAGATTTTAAATTCGGTTTTATTAAAAGAATATCAAGATTGGAAGAAATCTGTTAATAAAGAGGTAAAGGAAAAAGAACACGATATGAGAGAAATAAAGGAATATTTAAATTCTTCACCATACGCTCTCAAAGCAACGGTTTGGACAGATCAAGGCAACAACGAAGGCTATTATGGTTTATCTCTTCGTCGTGATTCTGAAGTTGTAGTTGCTTCTTCTACAGGAAAAAAGGTTGAAAAGAGAGAAATAGAAACGGATAATATTCTTGGAATATGGGAATCTATTTTGAAAGCGGCACAAAATGAAAACATATCTACTGCAAAAATGAGTAAATATGTAAAAAATAAAACAGTAATTGGCGATTATTATTACTGTTGTAAAATTTAAGATAATATAAGTATTTATATAATAAAGAATGGAAGACCGTCCAACAAAAATATTAAGAGGTGTTACACCAGATGATCTTATAAGAGAACTTGTTGATGCTACAGATACACCTACTATAGAATCTATTCTTTCATTGGCTTCTGAATTAGAAATGGATATAGATATAAATACTCGTAATGAATATGCTGATACTGTACTAACTACAAATATTCAGAAAGGAAATGTCGATATTGTTGAATTTTTATTAAGTAAAGGTGCAAATGTAAATCAAAGAGTTCATCGCGATAAAACAACCCCATTGGGTTATGCGTGTGAATGTAATAATCCAGCAATAGTTGATATATTAATAAAAGCAGGGGCTGATGTGAATAAAACTGACAAAAACGGATATGCACCTTTACATGTTGCGTGTATAATAGAAACTGGCGAAGATCAAAGCATTATTCATATGTTAGTAAATGCGGGAGCACATATAAACGCAGTTACAAAAAATAAATACACACCTTTAACTTTAGCGTGTAAATATAGTAATCCCCGATGTGTTCTTTATTTAGCTAAGTTACCACAAATATTATTATTTATTCCAAATACGAAGCATCCGATTGTTGCTTTATGTATGACTATTTCTCATGTATTACAAGAAGGTCGTAATATGTCAGAATTTTGGTTACAAAAATTTTTTATGTTATCGAACGTATTGAACGGGATACCTCCCATACCAATTACACGTGAGGTGCTTGAAAAAGCTATAGAGAAAATAAAGAAAATTGAAAGCATAAATAATCAAAGAGTAGAAGGGATGATTCCAGAAGTAGGAATGAGTACAGGATTAAAAGACAACTTTTTGGCTATACTAGAAAAACGATTAGAAAACATGGCTCCCGCAGGTGGTAAAAGAACAAGAAGAAAGTCTTCAAAAAGAAGCAAAACAAGAAGAAAGTTTTCTAAAAGAAGCAAAAGAAGAAGAAATTCTTCTAAAAGAAGCAAAAGAAGGATCTAAATAAAAAGAGAAATAGAAACAGATAGTATTCTTGAAATATGGAATCTATTTTAAAACGAAAATATATCTAACTGCAAAAATGAGTAAATATATAAAGAATAAAACAGTAATAAATAATTATTACTGTTGTATAAAATAAAGTACTGTTAAAATATTATTTACAGAGGAACAAGAATAGTGTCAGAAACGCTCTTTGATGCATATGTTATGATATGAGCATAAGGATAAGCTTCTGAACTTTCATCATCTTCGCCAAGGAGCATTATTTTGACTAATAAATTTGCTATAAAATCTGCTATAAAAACAGCACGTTTTTCAGTTAGAGCTGTTGCAGATGCCGAAGCTGACGCAGATCCTGATATTTGATTATCCATATCATCAAAGGATGCATCTATAGTTACAGTAGAAAGAAATTGATACCCAGGCGGTGCTGTAGGTGTTTCTCCTGGAAAAATGGGAGGAATCGGAATTTCAAATTGATTTCCATTAATGTTTAATACAACAAATTGAAGACATTGAGAAACAACATATACAGAAACTCCTGACATTATTATTTATATAATTTTTGTACAAATTATTTTTTACAAAAATTATAATTCTTTTTACGCTTTAACAACACGAATGGACATTTTAATGACTTCATCATTTCTTACATTATCAAGACTCATTTGAAGATTCGATCTAAAACATTCATTCATTGCAGGTCGGAAACTATTTGTTCCGGTTGTCGATCCACTGGATGTGTAATCTAGACCGATTGTTGATATTTCTGATTTAGATGCAGCAATATATTCAGCGCTATCAACATCTAAAAGGGAATATTTGATATCTGCTAGTAACCATAATGTATTATCTGTATTACGTAGATAAAAATTAAATATATTTAACTCTTCGTCATATTCAATAAAGACCAAAGAAGGTACATCGGTTGGTTCTAAATCAGGGTGATCCAATGGAGAGAGAGGAACATTTGTTGCTGTAAGATGCATCGTATGGGTTCGATCAGCATTTACTAATTTTTGAAAACGCATGGTATTAAGACATGCCATTTCAGCAGCAATAGCTCTTGAAACAAGAGTTGTATAAATGAGACCATAATCCTGAGCCGAGGATTGAGATGTTCCTGTAAAAGTAGGTTCCGAATTATTAAATTCTGTTACCATGTGATACACTGCTGCATCTACTTTGTATAAAGTGGAAGAATCGGAATATAAATCGTCATATACTTTACGGTATATATTTTGTTCTACTAAAACTATTCCATTTTCTCTTGAATATACTATATTTGTGCCTAAAGTATTTGAAGTAACGGTTACTTTTACATCTTCTGTTGGAATAGGACTAGTTGCGCAGTTACAAATACCTTGACAACACACTGAATATGTGGATACCAACAAACATTCATCACAACTGAGACCGACGACCTTGTCTTTACACATTTATATATTTAAATGTTTTTATAATTTATACAAAAAAAATAATTCTAAAGCAATTAAATAATAAGTAAATAACTTGTTTTAATTTCCAACCAGCAAATCATGAATCGTTTTAAGCCATTCTCCCATCTTTGCAGGATTTTCTTTAATATTCGTATTTCCATCAATGGTTAGAGTATCGATATCTTGAAATTCGGTTTGAATCATGGTTTCATGATATCCGTGACAACGTTTTAAATATCCTAAAGGAATTGTTTCTTCGCCAGTTCTAGAACGCGTTTGAATTCGCTCAAAGCATATTTCTGGACTTGTTCTCACATAAATAACCTGATTCATAGTATAATCGGCTGCAAAGGTATCGAACCAACGCATATAAATCTGATAATCAACATCTTCAATATTTCCCATATCGTACAGCATTTTTGCAAAGACGTGCTTGTCCGTGTAAAGACTTCGTTCTGTAAAGAAGATGGTTGCGTCAGGATTTGCTTTTATCGCCATTTTAAATTCCGCTAGTCGTGTAATATACGCCATCATTTGAAAGGAAAAGGAATATTTCTTTTGATCTGCGTAAAATTTTTCTAACATTGTACGCCCTTCTGAATCTTTAATCTTCTCCCACTCAGTCACGGGTTCCTTCAAAAAGACAATACGTTCGTCGCATTGATATATTTGTGAAAGATTCTCAAGAAGGGTTGATTTTCCTGACCCGATATTTCCCTCGATCGTAATAATTTGAATTGACTTCTGCATGATGGTAGCCTTCTTTACATTTTATTTTATCCATTATCACAAATCAATTTTTAATAAAAATTGAATTGATTTAAACACTTTATCATGAAGGTATAATACACGTCGCAATATGGATTTAAAGCAATTAAAACTCAGTAAATCGGAATGGCAATCTATCGAGGTTCCTGCATCCGAAGATGAGAAACAAATATTAAAGCTGATAACACAAGGTTATCATAATGTTAATATAAGACACAATAAAAATTGTTCTTTGTTCTCTTATTTGAAAATCGAATATAGCGAAGTAATAGAAGATTACCTGTATAATAAATTCTTTCTTCCAACTGTGGAACGTATTAGAAATCTAGCATCCAAAGAATTTGCTTCGCAAGTTATAGCAAACCCGGTTTTAAAAAAAGCCGACCTAATACGCATTGAAAACAACGAATCGGCAAAATTAAAATCAGGAGAGATTTATGAAACTATCCTTTTGACATGCATTGAAAATATGTTCAAGTACAAAACAAAATGGCGTCTTCATTATTTTACCCTCTACAAGTTGGTACAGAATTCTGTCGCCCACGTAAATCGCCATGTTCTGCAACTTGCACAAACAATAGTACGAGATTATGAAGAAGAAATTTTGATGGTTGAGCTCATTGAGGAGTCGGTTGAATTGCTAGAAAAAAATTCGCTACTTTTAAAGCATGCGGATATTACATTATATGAGCATCAAAAACAATTATTTTCATTGATGCATCAAGAGGGTCCCAAACTGGTTTTGTATATTGCTCCCACGGGAACTGGTAAAACATTATCTCCTATTGGTTTATCTGAATCGCATAAAATTATTTTTGTGTGTGCAGCAAGACATGTTGGTTTGGCGCTAGCGAAAGCCGCCATTTCCATTCAAAAAAAGGTAGCATTTGCTTTTGGCTGTTCTAGCGCGGATGACATTCGTTTGCATTATTATGCCGCCAAGGAATATAGTAAGAACAAACGCAGCGGCGGAATTGGCAAGGTCGATAATAGTGTTGGAGACAAAGTAGAGATTATGATTTGCGATTTAAAATCGTATTTGCCTGCCATGTTTTATATGATGGCTTTCAACCCAATAGAAAATTTAGTGGTCTATTGGGATGAACCAACGATTTCTTTGGACTACGAGACGCATGATTTGCATGAGATAATTCAAAAAAACTGGAGCGAGAATTTGATTCCAAATATGATTCTTTCCTCTGCGACGTTGCCCAAAGTGCATGAACTCACAGAAACCGTTGCAAATTTCAAGGAAAAATTTGTCAAAGCAAAAATTCACAACATTGTTAGTCATGATTGCAAAAAGACGATACCATTAATAAATAAATACGGGTTTGCCGTATTACCGCATTATTTGAGCGAAGAGCAAGAAGAGGTGATATCCATGGTCCAACATTGTGAAAATAACCAAACTTTGCTTCGATATTTTGATTTATATGAAGTAGTGCGATGCATCCTCTTTCTAGAAAATTCGGAATATATTCCTGAAAATTCTAAAATCGCGCGACACTTTGCTGCACTGGAAGATATTACTATGCATAAAATTAAGATGCATTATTTGCATTGTTTGAAAAAGGTGATTCCTGATGCATGGCCAACTGTTTGCACAGGATTAAGAGATTTGCAAGAAAGGAGATTGACACCAAATAATACAGTAGATACAAAGGGCAATAAGGTGCGACGAATTTCAAGTGTTGGGCCAGGAGCTATTGCAAAAACAGCTGGAACGCGGCCTTCTTTAGCAGGTCAAGCAATTGTAAAAATGGAGAGTACTATTGCAGAACCACGCGAAGAATGTTCTGTATATGTTACGACAAAAGATGCTTATTCTTTGACGGATGGACCGACAATATTCTTGGCAACCGATGTGGAAAAAATTGCCAAGTTTTGCATTCAACAAGCGAATATTCCGGCCAAGGTTATGGAAAATATTATGGAGAAGATTGAATTTAATAATACGATCAATGAAAAAATACGATTGTTTGAGAAAGATTTAGAGGATGTCATAGCAAAACTTACCATGGAAACAAGCAAAGAAGAATCGGTTGGGAAAGGAAAAAGCTCTGATAAAAAGGTGAAAACCGCAAAGAAGGGTTCAACAGAAGACAGCTCCATTGAAAAACTCACAAAAAAGATGGAATATTTGAGAGCTCTCATAAAAATGGCCGAATTGAATGAAACATTTATTCCCAACAAACAACTCCATGTTCAAAAATGGGCGGAAGATATTGAAGTTACGAAACCATTTACATGTGATATTGAAAACAGTACTATTATTGATATTATGATGCTTGATGATGTGTGCGATAGTTGGAAGGTTTTGCTATTAATGGGAATTGGAGTCTTTTGCAAACATGAAAGTATTACTTATACGGAAATTATGAAAACATTAGCAGATCAACAAAAGTTATATATGATTATTGCATCGAGTGATTATATTTATGGAACAAATTATCAGTTTTGTCACGGATATCTAAGTAAAGATTTGATTTTAACGCAGGAAAAAATTATTCAGGCGCTAGGTCGCATTGGTAGAAATAATATTCAGCAAGATTATACAATTCGGTTTAGAGATGATGCGCACATTAAGAAGCTATTTTGTCCAGAAGCGGACAAGCCGGAGGTGAGAAATATGAATCGGTTGTTTTATATGATTTAAAATCAAGGATTATGGATCAAAGATTTCCAACATACGAGTAAAAGAATTGCGACAAATGGGACAAGTATGAATGGACGGATTATTGGAACAATCGCGACAAATACATAAATGTCCGCATGGTGCGAATGCAATATGACGCGGCGAGGAATGGCAAACTACACACAAACGCAGAACAGGCGTGCCTACTTCTAAAGGCGCGCTGACTTCTACTCCTATAGGTATAGTTGCAGCAACAATCGGGCGAATATAAAGAAAGGTAGAGTCAGAATTGGAATTGCATATACTAGAAAGAGGTTGGTCAGAAGGTTCTAATGCAGGACCATCTTCTGCGTCGCAAACAGTATCTGTTAAAGGAACCAATTCAAATTCTTGTATCTCTGCAAAATCGGGATGTGCGGCTATATTATGTTTCATTTTTTCAATAAATTCTGCAATGGTTGATTCGGCGTGCATAGAATAGGCGCACGTAACTCCTGTGCGAACAACCTTGAAATGAAATTCAAACATGGGTGACATTGGTTTTGCGAGTTGGTTTTACAAGTTGATTTTATATAATAGATAAAATCAATTTTTTAACATATTTTTATATTGTTTTTTTGTTTTTAAAAGTAAAAAGCAATATAATTAAACTATTCTATAAATATAAATATATAAACCACGCCATATATGGTCTTAATTGGAGTAAGCAAGACCACCCATGCCCGACATGATGCGGAGCACGTTGTAGTTGGTGGCATAGACGCGGACCTTGGCCGTTTTTGTTCCTTCGACTGTGGCGTTGGAGAGCACAAGTTGGAGTGTGGCGTTATCAATTCGCGAAAAATTGCACGTGCCTGAGGGCTGGTGTTCTTCGGGTCTCAAGGCAAAAGAATACACGTTGATGCCCTCATCCGGCGAGCGCGTGTGAGCCTGGTAAGGTTGAACCCACGAGAAGTAAGATCCTTCACGCTCAGAGAAGCGATCTTGACCATTGAGCTGGAGCTTGGCAACAACAACGGGGTTCTGACCCCAGCAGTGCATGTCGAGAGAGGTCTCAGACAAGACGAATGTTCCGGCATCAGAAACTGTGGATCCATTGTTAAAGTTGGCGGGGCCAACAAAGTCCTTAAGTGTGACGCCTGTGCCAGCAACTGCGTTTGCTTGCTGTTGGAGCTGCATGTAGTAAGCATGGTAAGGATCGCTAGTATTGTTGATAGTGGCACTGTCAAGGGGGTTGATGCCGCCAAACTGAGGACCAGAGTAAGGGTTGGAAGGTCCATCCCAATAGCTGGTAAGGTATCCTTCGGGCATAGCATCAAGAGCGCCGGCATCATTGAATGTGCCCTGGGCATTGATGTAAGAAAACTGATTTTCGCCTTGGTGGTAGGGACCAGTAAGTTCCTGGGGGCCGCCAAAGGCATGGATAGCGTTGGGAAGAGCATCAATGGCGTCCGTGTAGTTGAAGGGCTGTGCACCAAGAACCTTGAAGAGAACGGAATCGCACAAAAGCGACGAGCAATAATCAACGTTCTGATCGGGCTGGACAACCCAGATAAGCTCCTTCACAGGATGGTTGAAATTGAGCTTGATCTTGTTCGAGGACGAACCAACAGACTCATCACCAGTGAATTGAAGCTGTGTGATCAAGTACTCGTGAGGATTCTGGGCAAAACGACGACGCTCGTCCGTGTCCAAGAAGACATAATCGACATACAACGAGGCAGCAACAAGAGACTGGTTATAAGCGATGACGGCTGTGACAGGTGTTCCGGTTCCGGTGGAGTAAGCCTGAGCACTGCTTGTGGTAGCATTGTTCAAGCAGTTCAAGCTGGTCACGGCCCACAAGCACTCATCGATGGGACGAATATCAAGATTAATCTTCACCTCGTGATACTGCAAGGCAATCAAGGGCAAGGCAAGACCAGGGTTGGTGCAAAACCAAAACTGGAGGGGCACGTATAACGTGGTCTCGGGGAGGGCATTGCGGGGGGCGCAAACCTGGCGAGGAGCAAGGGAGTCACAAGGTCCATCAACATCGGCGAACGAAGGATCCGTGATAAATGTAAGCTGAGTAGTATTACCAATCATCTTGAAATATCCACGCTGTTGTTCGGCAGTCATTGTGAGTTGATTCCAGATATGCATCCAATCGCCGTATTGGCGATCGATGCGCTGGCCTCCAATCTCAACCTCAACTTGAGCAATAAGCTGCTCTCCGGGGTAATCTAGCCATCTGGCATAAACACTGGCTGTGCCTGTAGAAAGAGTTGCTGTATTTCCCATAAGTTGATTGATCTCAGGGAGAGTAACCTGGAGATATGTGCGGTAAGCAAGATCACCATTGCGGCTGATAATGCATGTAACACGTCGGCCAAAATCGGCCTGGCCGTTGAAAGTCTGTTCGATAGACTCAATAGCAAAGTTTGTGTAGCGTCTGTAGGTCACTTTCCAAAAAGTAATCTGAGGGTTTCCAGTAAGATAGACATCTTGAGCACCATAGGCAACGAGCTGCATAAGACCACCTCCCATTTTATAATATTGCTAAAGAAAAAAATTTTTTGAAATTAAATTTAATTCAACTATAATTAAATTTATGAAAGTAATGATTTAGTTGTATCAAAATTATTTTTAAGAAATGACATTAGATAAGAGTCTAAAAAAACTTCTTTTTTTCCTTCATGATTTTTTGTAAAGATATAGGATTCTTTTCTTTTTTTAATGGTCCATCCTTCATTTAATGCGTTAAATAGAAATATCATTTTTTGAAACTGAATATTTTCCATTTTTATATGATCTTCTTCTAACTGTATTTGTAATTCCATTTACTAATAGAAAAGAAAACTAAACATTATTTTATCGGTATTTTTATAACTTTTGATTATTGATTGTTGATTTTTGATATTAATATACTTTTCACAAATTATCAATTAAAAAATTATTAGTTTTAAACTATAAAGATGCCTTCCTTCAAACCTAAAACGATTAAAAAATTCAAGATCAATAAAAAGGGTTCAACAACATTAGATGGAAAACATAGAGAATATATAAATAATTTTACCAAAGATGAACAAGACAAGATTCCTAAATTAAAACAGGAGAGAATTTCTCTCAAGGATTCTCTTCAAAAAAATGAGACTTGCCAACAATTATTGACTATCGAACAAATTATGGACATAAAAGATCGTATCTCAGAAATTACAACCGAGATAAAGGTTTTAAAGTGCAAAAAGGTAGAATATTTTTTAGATAATTCTAAATATATCTTTGATTATTTTGAAAATAAAAAAAATATTTCTGAAAAGCCTGAGAATGAGTTAAATAATAAAAGTAAAATTCTTGATTCTTTTTTCAAGATAAATAAAGATAATATAACAAATCAAAAAATAATAGAGACAAAAAATAATAATATTTTTCAAAAGTATTTGAGTAACATAGATGAGTCTTTTTTAGATATTTCTTCTTTTGTAACACCAACAGATATTTGTCAGAGTTGTTATAAAGGGGAATTGATTCCCATGGATGATGAAGGTGTTTTAATATGTAATGTTTGTTATAAAAATGTGCAATATCTAATAGAAAATGAAAAACCTTCTTATAAAGAACCGCCAAAAGAGGTATGTTTTTATGCATATAAAAAAATTAATCATTTCAAAGAAATTCTTGCTCAGTTTCAAGGGAAAGAAACAACGCAAATACCGCCAGAAGTCATTGAAAATTTGAAACAGCAAATTAAGAAAGAAAGAGTTGATATTCTAACAATAACCTATTATGAAACCAAAGGATTTTTGAAAAAACTAGGATATAACAAATACTATGAGCATATTAATTTTATCAAAGATAAGTTAGGGTTAAAACCGCCTATTATTTCTCAAGATCTAGAAGAAACGCTCTGCAATTTTTTCATGGAAATTCAGTATCCTTATGCAAAACATTGCCCTGATTATCGTGTCAATTTCTTGCATTATTATTATGTTTTGTACAAGTTATTTGAGCTTCTTGGAGAAACCCATTATTTGCAAGAGATTCCAATGTTGAAAGATCGAGAGAAACTAATAGAACAAGATACGATATGGAAGAAAATATGTGAAGAATTAGACTGGGAATTTATTGCAACGGTTTAGATTAAATTTTAGGGAATCTTTTAATTCTTTGCAAATTATATAAATATGCCTGATACTCCGACACCTGATTTGACAGTATATTATTCACTCGAACAGCAAACTGTAACAAATCTTCTTGACGTGTCTCCTTGGAGAGTAACAATATCTAGTAAGCCCATATATTCCGATATTGCGCTAACAAATAAGATTGGTGAATTTATTTTTGAAGCAACATCTAACTCAGTAGTAAATAGTTCAGATACAGTAACGTCGCACTTATACTCTTATTCTTTTTTATTTTATAAAAATAAATCCTCCATTAACTGCACTTACAATGTTGAATATGATACAACTGAACGCGATGACCACGGAAGATTACCTTTAAATACAATTGCACTTATTCAAATTACAAGTGCGTTGGGCGATTATATAACAAAAACAGGGTACAGTATTATTATAACAGATTCAAATACTTTGACGCGCACCGTTAATTTTTATTTCAATAAAACATATACTGCAACAGCATCTGCATCAGCCTCTTCTATTTTAATGAATGGAAAAGAAAAAATTCAAACTGCAACTGCGAGTGCAACTTCTTCAGTATCAGAAGAAGATGCTTATAATATAGCACTTACAACCGCAACCGACACAGCAACCATGTTGGCAAATGCTGTTAGTGCTTAAAATATAGAATATTATTTGAAAAAATAATATTTTATTTTAGAAAATTACAATTATATTTATAATAAAAGTTTATAGACCGCCTGGGAAGCCAACAAGATTAGCGCCAATACCAAAACCAGCACCAGCTCGGGTCGTAACGCCAACCGTGGGAATATACGTGTCTAAAATGGCAAACGTTGCAGCGGCAGTGAGCGCAAGCATGCAAATCTCTTCAAGATTTAACGAGCGTTTAGGGATGGCATAAGCAGCAATGGCTACCATCAAGCCTTCTACTAAATACTTGATAATTCTCTTAACAAACTCCATAATGTCAAACATTGAATATAATAAAACAAAAGAAAAAAAAACATATTATTAAATAAAAAAACTTAAATGAATCCTTCAACTTAACTATACAAAAGAATGACATATGAATCTAAAAATTTGAAAGATGGACTAGAAAATCCTAAATATGTAGATTTATTAGAAGAAGATAAACCGATTGCTGGTCAAAAATTTGTATGTGTTTCTTTTGTAAGTCCAGAAAAAATTGTGAAACAAAAGGAAATATTTTTCTTTGAGGAATTCCTAAAACAGTGGGAATTGTCAAAAAGTATGGAAAAGTTTGTACAGTTTCTCAACTTTGTAAGTTTTAAATTCAAGTTATCCTTTGACGATATTATGAAGGACTTTGAGGGATTCACCAAGGATCAAAAGGAAGAGTTGTGTAATTCATCTTTAGCCGATGATTATCATACATTTTTGGATAAGAATGATCAAGATCTAGAGAATAGCTTCAATATAAAGTTCAATTTCCAAACATCAACACGCGGTATTAAGATTAGAGGCGTGTATCCGACACTGGAAGAGGCTGAACTTCGATCAAAAATGTTGCGAGAAATTGATCCTAGCCACGATGTTTTTGTGGGTCCCGTTGGTTTGTGGATGCCATGGCATCCGGAAGCTTATAAAACGGGACGAGTTGAGTACTTGGAAGAAGAGTTGAACCACTTGATGCACGAAAAGACGCAAAATGAGACCTTTGCCAAGTCAGCTTTCGAACAACGTGTAAAGGATTCTAAAAAAGCAGCAATCGAGGAAAATATTAAACATGCAGAAAAAACAGGTACTACTCTAACACAAACAATTGATAATGAAGGTAATTTGATTGGTGTAAATAATCTGAATACGCAAGAGGCTGAATTGGAGTCGGATCAAATTTCTGCAGCGGATATTCGCCGAGAATTGTTTGAAGGTGAGAATATTATTATGGGTAAAACAGACAATGGTAGAAGTGAATTATTGAGCGGTCCTTTTGCTATTAAAAAAGAGGAATAATGCAGATTTTTTTATACCTTAAGAATGGTTTAATACAAAAATTACTTAAAAGAAGTTATAGTAAATTGTGTAATGGAAACAAGTAAAGATTCAGAAAAATATATTTCAGGTTCAAAAGTAAATATTGACAATTATATACACAAAAATGAGTATAGAAAAGCATTTGGATTGTTAATTTTATTTTTAGAAAGACTGGATGGTAAAGAAAAAGCGGAAGTTATTGATTATTATAGTAAAAACATGAAACAATTCGGTATTTTTGACAATACTTTTCCGACTAGATAAAAATAAATAAAAATAAATAAAAATTATCAAAATTTTATTTATTTATAATCGATTAATCCAACATGCAATCGTTGATTGGGTTTATATTTTAGTATGTCTAATTGTTGCGATGTGGTCGGAAAATCTATCGCGCCATATATATCTTGAAGTAAAAGCCACTCAAATAATCCGCCTAGATATAAATAGACATTTGAAAACCCTAATTGTAACAATTGTTGATATTTTCTATAAAGAGCATCATCATTTGAATTTTTTCCATAAATAATAATAGGGACATTATTTTTTAATTTCAAATGTTTGTTTATAACGACTTCTTCTTGTGAAGCGTGTATGCTATTTATAATAAGACAATCTTGTTCGTAAATAGCCAATGTATTTATCAACAAATATAGTTCGGGATGTTTTGATGCCATTTGAACATCTTCAAAATTAATTTTGGGTATAGATTGGGAATTTCCCATGAGTCTAATATTAATATTACTATTGCAAAAGGTTTAAGTTTTGATTACGTAAAATTTACTACTATTTCAACTTTTTCTTTTTTAATACTTTTTGAAGCCGAAATCGACAACTCTTCTCTCTTCTTCCTAGTTTTGGTATTTTCAACAAGAGGTTCCTTCCTTTTAGATGTGCTATTTCTACAATTCATATCTTTTTCAATCGCATCATAATTTTCTTCGATATATTGAACCACCTTATTTTCCAATGTCCATTTGAAAAAGTTCAATTGACCAATGGTGGTCTCTATAAATGTATCCCCTTTATAAGGGATGCTAATTCTATCCCATCTACAAAATGGGTCAAACCGTCTCTTACTATACGCCTTTAATTTTAATTTATAATCTACATACACCTTGAATCTGCGCACATTTCCACATGCATCAGAAAGAGAATACAATGTATAGTATTTTTTTGCATAATTTGTTGCAAACCAATCAACAATTCGGAGAGAAATTTTTGATTCGCCTGTTATAATTTTTAGCATATTGTCCAAATTCGTCTCATTCTTGTAAAAATCCATTAAATTATTCAGAAGTAAATCATTTTGAGTTGTATAATTTGTTGCGGAAGACATCAAATATTAGTAAGTATTTAAACTATTTGTTTAAATTCTTATTTTATTAAATTATATGCATTCTTTATAGTTGATAATATGCATTTTTTATTGGAGGCCGTTCTTGTGGGAATTTATACATTCATTATATTTTTATGTATTTCATTTTTTCCAATCCATAACATATACCTTCTTTTATTTTTTATCGGATTTGTTAAACATTTTTTAGGATATTATTTATATTTTCAACAATATTATTGCAATTATGGATATGCATGCAGTTCTAAAAAACAAAAAAAACTTGTAACTCCGTTTGCAGAACTAGTTGGTGAATCGTGTATAGAAGGATTCGCATGTATTGGTCTAGGAACTTTATTATTACAGATACCTTATCTACGTAGAAGAGAAAAGATTATATTTTTTCTCCTTGGTTTTATTTTACATATTATAAGTGAATTCATTGGCTTACATACTTATTTTTGTAAAAATAAATGTCAAATTTTATAAAGATTATTTTTCTTTTTCAGACGATGTTGATACAGGTTTTAAGAAATTATCCTGAGCTATTACATCATGAAGATAATTATTATCAGAAAAGGGGTTCATCCCTATTTGTCCTATCATTTCTCTCTCAGCCATTCGATGATAAGTATCTTCACGTTTATTAAATGATTGTTCATGGTCTTTATTTTTGTCTAAAATAAATAATTCTCCTTGTTGATTCATTAACCATGAATCATTTTCTGATAATAAAGATTGTTGAATTGCAGTTTTTTCAATCAATACAGTTTTTTTTGTAGGAATGGTAATTTTTCGCATACTTTTTTCATAAGTACCCCCATAGGACCATTTCCATTCCATGAATTATATGTATGCCAAGGTTTTCTTTTTTTACCCTAAACTTGTCTTTATTAGTTGCATTTTTTTTGTAAATAAAAAAGCATCTTTATTTGTTCTCCTTCTTTTTAGATTGCATTGCAAACAAGATATAATTACATTAGAATCATTGTGAGCTATATCATTGTTCAAGCGATCGAGTGTCCATTGATTAGATTCTCTCGCATATTCATACATTATATAAACAAGACTATTGCAATAAGCACAAGTTAGTTTTGATTCATATAATTTTGCAACAATTTCAAAAAAATTGATAAACTCCGATTCTGAAAAGCGATTTTTATAGATATCTTGTTGCTTATAACTCTGTCTTTTTTTTTCGATTTCTCGTTTTGCTAAATTTGCTTCTGTAGAGAGTACCTTTTTTTCAGTTGATTTATTGATACTTGCATAAAAATTATACAATTCATTAATAAGTGTAACCTGATATAAGTCTGTATATACTTCGGGAGAAATGTTCCATTGTTTGCATTCTTTTCTTACAGTTGGTTCTTTTTTTTCATGAATCAATTTCTTCATTTGATAGCGATTTGATGTTCCTTGAATAATAATTTTTTTTTCATCCATTTATTTTGTATATTTATCTTGTATATTTATCTTGTATATTTATTTTGTATATTTATCTTTAAAATGAATATAGATATTTCTTCTATATACTAATATTTTGAAAAGTGAGTTAAACCCAAAATGACAATATAATATATCATGGATAACAAAATAGATGAAGAACTAGAATTCACTAAAACAGAGATACCAAAAGTAAAAATAGATGAATGTATTGAACTTAAAAATATCCAATATAAAACTATGCTTTTAAATGGAAATTCTTTAAAAGAATCAAAACAATCAGATAATTTATTAAATTTAGATAAGTTTTTAGAAGATGATAAAAATAATAACCAAAATGATCCGTGGAGTAAATTAGATAAAACGGCCAAGACGAAAAAGTTATTGGCCTTTGCCGAAATATATGCAAAGGAGAAAGATTTTACAGAGGAAGAGATCTTAATTTTTCATGCCTTTCTAAAAGATTGTCTCGATAGAAAGCGTCTTCAACGGGTAAAAGATGTGGAATATGATAGAACGACAGGAGAAGTAAAGATGATTCATGCTTTATCATATAATAAAATAGCTCGTCATTTTACTATTAAAAATATCGATAAACGTGTTTCTACACTCAAAAGTTTGCCACCTAAAAAAAACAGAAGTACTGCAAAGAATGTTGTTAATTGTGAAGCAACCAATTCAGATTCCGATGGATGAAGTTTCAAACTATTATGATATAAAGACGTTTTTATATTTAATACATGCATACATGTATTAATGAATTACCTGATTTAAAAGATGTTCTTGACGATATAACAGTGGAAGATGATTTGCCTTTTATAGATGAACAAGATGAAATAGAACTTGTTACTACATGTCTAGAACTTATGCATAATTATATAGACGAAAATCCATATGCAATTTCGGAGCCTGATTTTGAAGAAGAGATGATGGAAAACATTAAAGAACTTTATAAAATTATGCCGACTTTATTATCAGAAGATGAAATGGATGATTTTGAAGATATATTAGATACATCTTTAACACTATTTTATACACAGATTATTCCACCAAGATCTTATTCTAATACATTTGCAAAACCTTTATCAACAAATAGTATTAAAAAACGGATGGAAAAAATAAATTATTTGCAAACTAAACCGCAGCCTGAACAACGAACACCGGAATGGTATTTATTTCGACACAATCTAATAACGGCAAGTAATGCATATAAAGCATTTGAGAATGAGGCGACAAGAAATCAACTAATTTACGAAAAATGCCAGCCTTTAAAAATGGATCTTTTAGAAAACAATAAATCGGCGCAAGTAAATATTCAATCGCCATTTCATTGGGGACAGAAATATGAACCGGTTAGTGTTATGTATTATGAAGATACATATAAAACAAAAATTGGGGACTATGGTTGCATACAACATGATACATATTCATTTTTGGGAGCAAGTCCAGATGGAATCAATATTGATGAAAGTAGCCATCGTTTTGGAAGATTATTGGAAATAAAAAATATCGTCAATCGTGAAATAGACGGTATTCCTAAGAAAGAATATTGGATTCAAATGCAATTGCAAATGGAAACATGTGATTTAGATGAATGCGATTTTCTAGAATGTCGCTTTTCTGAATACGCGGGCGAATCTGAATTTTATGCAGACGGTACTTTTTGCTCTTCAGAAAAAGAGGATTGCAGAAAAGGTGTAATTATGTATTTTTGCAAAAAAGATGGCAATCCAAAGTATGTATATATGCCATTGTCTATCCAAACAAAAGAAGATTACGAAATATGGGAACAAGAGACGATGCAACAGTTGGAACAAGAATTTACCTGGATTAAAAATATTTATTGGAAGTTAGACGAAGTCAGTTGTGTGTTAGTTTTGCGAAATAAAATATGGTTTCATGATACTGTTGGAAAAATTGAAGAAGTATGGAATATTATCGAAAAAGAACGTGTTTCTGGATTTCAACATAGAGCATCGGCAAAACGCGCAAAAAAAGCGACAGAAGAGTCATCAACTTCAAAAATCGATGGATGTTTTCTCACTGTAATAAAAGAAAAAAAAAATACTCCTGAAAAGAACAGTACTATTCAAAATTTTTTTCATAAACAACAATCACTACAAATAGTAAAAATAAGAACAGAATCATTTGACGAAACAAAGAAAAATATGTAAGTTTATTATACTGTTAATCCACCCTTTACTTTTTTAGTTGGTAAAACAAGTACAGTGACACCTTTAAAAAGTAAGGCCTTTTTAATTTCTTTAGAGAAATCAGAAATATTATCAATTAATGTACTATTTGCACCGTATCCTTTAGCTAGCGAAACAATATCTAATCCGGGTAAATCTAAACCAGGAACATTTGGAGTGTTTTGAAAAACAGCAAATTCTTTTAATATACCGTATTCATGATTTTGAAATACTATATATATAACATGCGCCTGGTGTTGCACACCAGTAAATAAAGATTGTATGGAATATTGAAATGATCCATCTCCAATTAAACAAAATACTGGTCTATAACGTTTTTGTATTTTTTCACCTATTGCCAAACCAATTGAAGCCGGCATGGTCCAGCCTAATCCACCTGATGCAAAAGTGTAAAATGTATCTGGTTGGTCAATTCTAATTATATCCTGCATAGTAGAAACAATAGAAGGACATTCTTCTGTTAAAATATATTCATCTGGTAAATTATTGTTTAATACATGCAATATCGTCTCCGGTAAATATGGTCTATTACCTAATTTTATGTTTGTGGGTGGAGGATTTCTTAGTGGTATTTTATCATTTCTAATATTTTTATCTATTTTATTAATTATTTCCTCAAAAAATAGTTTTGAATTAGATAATATACTATCACCCACAGGTGCTTTAGATATAAGATCACTATCATCTGAAACTAGTAATAGTTCCGCATTTTTTGGAATGTACTCTCCAGCTAAATATGGATAATACCGAAATACGGGTGCTCCGATAACAATAATTAAATCATGTCCTTTAATTTCATCACATAATTGTCTTATAGATGATTTTAATTGTCCCTGATATAAAGGATGTGTTTCAGGAAAAGGAGTTCTTTCATTAAATGGCCCAGACCATACCGGCGCATTTATTTTTTCAGCAAATTCAATGCCGTTATTCCAAGCTGAATTTCTAGCTATATCAGATCCATAAATTAAAACAGGATTTTTAGAATTGTTTATTTTAGTTGCAAATTCCATAAGTATTTTAGGATCGGGACCAATTTTTTCACAAATATTTCTCGTTTGAATTTTATGTGAAGTTGTTTTACCCCAATCATCTAATGGAATGGATAAATATACAGGTCCTTGTGGCTCTTGAACTGCTGTAGCATATGCCCTCATAAATGATCCAGGTACATCTTCATGACGGCAAGGCTGATATGCCCATTTTACCCATGGCAATGGTAATAAAGTGGGCTGAATATTCGTTAATAATGGTTCTATTAACAACATATCTCTAGTTTGATTTCCCGAAGTTAATATTAAAGGTGTTTTATTTTGAAACGCTGTTATAATATTTCCCATTCCATTTCCAATGCCAACACCAGTATGAACATTTACTATAACCGGTTTTCTTATGCTTTGTGAAATACCATCTGCTATTCCAACAACACTTGCCTCTTGCAAAGCCATTATATATAAAAAATCTTTTGGAAAATTCATTAACATGGTTTCTTCTGTTGAACCAGGATTTCCGCAAATTATTGTAATTCCTAAATTTCGTAAAATATCAAAAGTATTATCACGTATTGTATGATTGATATTTTTTTTAGATGAATTTTTTTTTATTTTTTTTTGTAGTCTTTTTGTATTATTCATTTGTATATAATATATTATAATTACTAAATTATTTTAGATATTTTAGTTATACATAAAATATAAATTATTACAATAAAAAACAGATGAAACAAAGAAAAATATGTAGATTTTTAATAACTATAATTATATTGATAATTATATAGTTATAGTTATTTAATAAATTATTTTTCTATATTTGCTATATATAAAATATGTATAAGATAGATTTATGCCATTTAGGTGATAATTGCGAACCTGGAATGTTAATAGATAGTATATTAAATATAAATAGAAAATGCTTATTTATGCTTGGTATTTACGAATTAAATAATATAATAAAGTATCTATATGATAATAATTATGAAAAAATTTATGATACTAATCATTTTTATATTGGAAATGATCCCAAACTAGTTTCACATACATTGTATAATTTTAAATTTAATCATGATTACATTATGGAAAATAAACAAATTACAAATTATGACTTTATTAAAAATAGATTTGATGAAAAAATAAAAAATTTCAGAAATATGTTACAATCTCCAAATAAAACTATTTTTATAAATTTCACAGAGAATGTTGATAAAAAAAAAATTAATGAAATATTAGCCTGGCAAAGAATACATAAAAATAATTCGCATTTAATTATTTTTACAAATAACCCATATTCAAACCATTATAACTCGCCACAATTATCAATAATACATCTTGAACATTCTTATCAGTTATGGTGGGAAATTGAAAAACCTAAAAGAATTCATTTATATAAAGAAATATATGATAAATTTTTGAATTGTTTGAAAGAAAATAATATTGATCATAATTTTCCAATGTCTTTAAAAGAAACAAGCTATGGAAAAACTTATAATATATAAAAAATGTATAAAATGTTATTACTATTAATAATCTTTTATATATAAAAGAAAAAATTATTAACCGATTATATATATATTATGAAAAATACTATTATCATTTGTTTAATCTTTCTTTTAATTGTTATTATTATCTGTAGTTTTGTATTCCCGTTACCTGCAAAAACAATGTTAGAAAACTTTTCCAGCTACACTTTAGAAGAGAAAGCCAACTATCCTATTAGCGAGGACAAGCCATTAGTATATGAATCTTATCCTTATACTGGAAAAAAAACGGTAAGCAATAATTCGGCAAGTGATGTTTGGTGGCATTTTCCAATTTTTAAAGAAGGATCTTATGCACAAATTACAAATAATTTAAAGTATCAACGCAATCCGGACAATGGCATATGCGTTGGTTCCGAATTTTGCGGTGCTTTGTATAAAGATAATCAACAAGGAAGCAATTACACTTATTCATTACCTCCAGTTCAAAATGGACCAGGAACACGCGTAGGATACTTTCGAACACCTCAAAATCTATTCTTAGGTCCGCAACCTGGACCCAAAGATGAATTACCAACTTTTTAGAATAAACAATAGTAAAAAGATTCAAGTAAATAACTCAATAACACCAATTGAAAATATGGATACATTATTTTCCTATAATCTAATTTGTATGTTATATCATAATTATAAAGTAAATACATAAAACAAGTTGGTATAAAAATAAAACTGCTTATCTTTGTTGTTCTATTATTTACGATGAAAACCGAACCAATCCGTAAAAAAATATTTATATTATAAAAAATCATATATTGTTTTTCATTTGCAAATAAACTACTTACATCTTTTACATTTTCTGGTTCATCACCTAGCATATAATTTGAATGTTCCAATTTTTTTGCTATGTAAGAAATAATACACTCATCTTTACAGAGCAACCAAGAAAATGGAATAGATATAAAACTCATTACATATAGTGTATCAAATAGGATGTGTTGGTTTATAAAATATCCATATACATTTTCTGCGATCATGCCACATAAATGAAGTCGTCCAATCAAATTCATATAATATATACATAACACACGTATTTATATATTTTTTATATACTATACAATTCTGACTTAAAATTTTCATTGGATATCATATAATACTATGGAAAAAGAGAAAGAGAACATGGATATGCGCGTTATAAAGCGTAATGGAGAATTACATAATATTGCATTTGATAAAATTTTGAATCGTATTAAAAAGATTGGTATTGAAGCCGATATTCATATCAATTATTCGGCACTTGCTATGAAAGTGATTGACCAGTTATATGATAAAATTCCAACAACAAAAATAGATGAACTTACAGCGGAACAATGTGCTTCCTTATCCACAAATCATCCAGATTACGGAATTTTAGCTGGTCGAATCATTGGCAGCAATCATCAAAAGAATACAAGCGCTTCTTTTTTATATGTTGTGCGTCAATTGTACAACTTTCATGATACAGATGATAAGCATTATCCAATTGTTACCAAAGAATTATATGATATTGTTGAAAAATATGAACAAGAGATAGAGTCTATGATTGATTATCAGAGAGACTATTTAATTGATTATTTTGGTTTTAAAACTTTGGAGCGTTCTTATTTGTTTCGAATTAATAATAAAATTGTTGAGAGAGTACAACATATGTGGATGCGGGTTTCTATTGGGATTCATGGTTCCAATATTGCATCTGTAAAAGAAACATATGATTTAATGTCACAAAAATATTTTACGCATGCTACCCCGACATTATTTAATGCTGGAACGCCTAGACCACAACTAAGTTCTTGTTATCTAGTTGCAATGGAGGATGATAGTATTGATGGAATTTATAGTACCTTGAAAGATTGCGCACAGATTTCCAAGTATTCGGGTGGTATTGGATTGCATGTTCATAATATTCGTGCCAAAGACTCTTATATTCGTGGAACCAATGGTCGAACCGACGGACTCGTTCCGATGTTAAAGGTCTTTAATGCTACAGCAAGGTATGTAAATCAAAGTGGGAAACGGAATGGTTCTTTTGCAGTTTATTTAGAGCCATGGCACGCGGATGTAGAAGATTTTTTGGATATGAAAAAGAATCATGGCGATGAAGAGTTGAGAGCGAGAGATCTGTTTTACGCACTCTGGATACCGGATCTTTTTATGGCGCGCGTAAAAGCAAATGAATCGTGGTCTTATTTTTGCCCACACGAGTGTCCTGGATTATCTGACGTTTATGGAGATGCGTTTGATCAATTATACACTTTATATGAAGCTACAGGAAAAGCTAGAAAAGTGATCAAGGCGCGAGACTTGTGGGTTAAAATTATGGATTCACAAATGGAGACCGGAACACCTTATTTACTTTATAAAGATGCAGCTAATAGAAAATCGAATCAGCAAAATCTGGGCACGATTAAATCGAGCAATTTATGCGTGGAAATTATGGAATACTCGGATAAAGATGAGACGGCGGTTTGCAATTTAGCGAGTATTGGATTACCCGCTTTTGTGGAGAATAAGGTATTCAATTATGAGAAACTTCACGAGGTTGTCAAAGTTATCACTGCAAATTTAAATAAAATTATTGATATTAACTTTTATCCTACTATGAAAACCCAACGCAGTAATTTTCTTCATCGACCTATTGGTATTGGTATTCAAGGTCTTGCAGACACCTTTATTTTGATGGATATTGCATTTCATAGTGAAGAAGCAAAAACAGTCAATAAAATGATTTTTGAGACGATGTATCATGCCGCGCTAGAAAAAAGCAATCAAATGGCATTAGCAATTAAAACAAAGTATGAAGAACAACAGACGCTATCTAACAGTGGCTTAGAGCATTGCAAACTTGTAACTGATTGGTCGCATAAACACAGTTTGAGTTTGGCACATCGAGGTTCTTATATGTCATTTGATAATTCTCCAGCTAGTCGAGGTATTTTACAGTTCGATATGTGGAATGTAACACCTTCTGACAGATATAATTGGGCAGAATTGAAACAATCAATTATAAGTCACGGCTTACGCAACTCATTGCTTATTGCACCGATGCCTACGGCAAGTACATCGCAAATCCTTGGTTACAATGAATGTTTTGAACCACTAACAAGCAATATTTATAGTCGTCGGACGATGGCGGGTGAATTTGTCGTTGCCAATAAATACTTGATGAATGAGCTAATTGAATTGAATCTGTGGAATGAAAAGATAAAAAATAATATTATTGCGAATAAGGGTAGCGTACAACAACTCACGATGTTGTCCGAGCATATTCGAAATAAATACAAGACAGTTTGGGAAATGCCGATGAAACATCTTATTGATATGGCTGCAGATAGAGGCGCTTATATTTGTCAGAGCCAAAGCATGAATTTGTGGCTTGAAGATCCCAATTATAATATTTTGACCTCGATGCATTTTTATTCTTGGTCAAAAGGATTGAAAACGGGAATTTATTATTTGCGAAGAAAGGGGAAGCATCAAGCGCAACAATTTACGATTGAACCAGAGAAAAATGCGGATAACAATGAAGAAGAAATTTGCGATTTGTGTAGTGCGTAAATATTAATAGATTTTTATTTTTTTCTAGTTGTTTTGTTTTTTCTAGTTTTTCTTTTATTCCTAGTATTTTTAGTTTTTCTGATTATTTTATTTTTTCTAGTTGTTTTGTTTTTTTTGTTTTTTCTTTTAGATTTTTTACCCCCTTTTTTATTAATTTGTCTCGATATACATCTTGTTTCTCTTTCATTAAGATCAGAAAAATCAGATGTTGCAAGCCCAGAACATGCTAAATCAACTACAAGATAAGATACTATACCTTTTTTATGTAAGGATTCCGCAATTTCTTTAGAAGTAATTTCGGATTCTTTTTTTCCTAATTCACTTGATGCAATTGCAACTGCTGTCTCTCCTGTTGCTCTTATTACTTCTAGATAAACTGAGCGTGATTCTGCTTTAGCTGCATCAGCAGCAGCTAAAGCATCAGTATTTGATTCTCCCCTTTGTTTGGCTAAAAAAAACCCTGTTGCTGCTGCTTTTTCTTCTTCTATTTCTTGTATCAAATCAACTTGTTCTGGATTTGGAGTTTCTTCTGTTAATACAGTTATTTTAAAATCCCACGGACCATCATTACATAAAAGGTCTTTAAATTTTCTAGAATATGTTTTATTTAACATGGTTGTTCCAATTCGCAATTGATAAGCTTTATCAAAATGATGATAATATTGCAAATCATCCTTACTTGCAATTTTTAAATTTTTTGCAATAACTGCTACAGTTGTAGCTTTATCAACGTATTTAAATTGACTAATTAAAGATTTAATTTTACTTGAATAACCATCATTACTTAATACTTCATTAAGCTCATCTTCTCTCATAAGTGGTAGTGCTGAAAGCAACCCTAGTAATTCGCTTCGATTCTTAATGATGTTTTTTGCAAAAATTTCAGATACTGTTGATGATAAAAAATTACAGACACCTGCTGAAACCGCATTTAATTGAGCAGCAATAGTTTTTTCAGGCAAAGTAAAATATTCAGGTTCATTATTACTATCCAGTGGAATTTCACCGTGTGTAGTAATTAACACTATTGCTATTTTTCCATTAACTCTAGGCATTAAAGGTTGGATCATTGCGGCATCTTTAAATATTTCTTCTTCATCTTCTTCTTCATTTGGTCTCGTTCTTTTTGAGGGATTTTCTGAAGAATCAGACATTCAATGTTATATTATATAATGTTTATAAAAAATAAACAATATATAGTGTAACTATGTAAAGACTTTTATAATCATTATTGTTATATATGTTTCGTCTAATTTATTAATACTTGATTATATTAAATTTTTAACTTTTTATTTTTTTCTAGTTGTTTTGTTTTTTCTAGTTTTTCTTTTATTCCTAGTATTTTTAGTTTTTCTCTTTTTATTTTTGTTTCTCTTTTTTCGTCTTCTCGATGTTTTGCCTCCTAATAAATCATGTTTTATTAAATATTCTGTTAAAGCATCTTGCTCTTCTTTATTTAGTGTATCTGGTTTCATTAAAAAACTAAAACAGGTGAAGTCTGCAAAAAGGACAGTTCTTACGCCATTGTCATACAAATACTTCATTATTTGTTTCGAAGTAATTTGTTGTGTTCTGCGGGTAGTTCTATAATCTATTTCTTGTAATAAATCAGGTTGGCCAGGAACATTTAGCACAGATACTTTAAAATCCCATGTTACGCTGGCTGTTCCGTTGCCAAAATATTCTTGTGGTGATCTTTGATATACTCTATTAAGCATTGTTCCTTGTTTTACACCAAACGAATAAAACCTATGAAAGTTTTGGAGATACGCCACTTCATCTTCATCTGCAATTTGCATATTACCTTCAATATCGGTTATATTTTGTGCGTCTTTTTCTTTAAATATTTCAATTAAACCATTTATAAATGGAGGATAGCCGTTCTCTTGGAACATTTTTTTAACGTTTTCTTCACCAAATTTGTTTATTAATTTTCTAATAAAATTTAAAAAATCTATTAATTTGCTCTCGTTAGCCATTAATACTTGAGAAAAAAAAAGAGATATTTCTGGGGTTATCAAATTACAAATACCTGGAGATACAGCACTTAGTTTTGCTACTACCATTCCTTCCGGTAATTTGAATGTTTGAGGATTACCGTGTTGATCTACTATAGTTCCTCCATGTGTTGTAGCTTGTATAATTGCCATTTCCGGAAATCTTGAAATTGACATTAGATATAGATATATATCGTTGATAAAAAAATAAACAATATAAAGTGTAAAAAGTGTAAGTATTTTTTATAAAATTTAATAGGAATCGTAACCGCCATTGTAATTGCTGCCATAAAGTGAGCTCAATGGCGCATCGCATGATTCTTCTTGTTTGTAAGAATTGATTTCATCGATGATGGCTTGCGTATCGCAAATTTGTTTGTCACCGATCTCATTCAAATCGACATCCTTCAAGTAAGTAAATCGCGCCGACTTTGAATTTTTCTTGTTTCTTTTTTCTTCGCCGTAAAAGATGAGTCCGTTACCTCTTTCGCCATTGTATTGATCCGCGCACTTTACGCAATACCCTACAAATACTCCATTCCAAAACCCAATGGTCTTGCACATTTTACAACACTCGGGTCCTGTTTCAGGCAAATGGTCTTTTGCCCATACTAGGGGGAATGTGGGTGCATACTTTGCACCGTCGTATCTGTAAAATAACATATCTCCTTGGTAGTTGTGATGAAAATAAAGTTCATGCGAAACATTTGTTGGTTGAGCCATCTTGATTCCTATTTTGTTACAGTCTTTAACCTTGTTTAAAAGTATTTCAATTTTTTTTTGAATGTTTCTTTAAATTGTTTTTTTAAACATATTCCTTGCAAATGCCGAATGTTCTTCGATGCCAAATCGTAATTCCGTGTTCCTTTATTCCGTCAATATGTTTCTTGGATCCATATCCTTTGTTTGTGAGCAAAGAATACTTTTCCGTCAATTCAGGATTTTCCTTGCACAAATCCGCAATGTATGCATCTCTAGCCACTTTGGCTAAAATAGAAGCAGCCGCAATACAGGAATACTTGTTATCACCCTGTTCAATACACTCATATGGCAACGGTTCGATTTTCCCAGTTCCTCCATTGTAACTAGTATAAGGTTTGAAGTAATTACCATCGATTAGTAATTTTACTTTGTTATTTGCAATTTGCACAGGTTCTTGTTTTAAAATTTCGCGAATGCACTTGTGCATCGATTGTTGCGTGGCTTGCAAAATATTAATTTCATCAATTGTTTTTTCATCTTCAAAACTGACTGACCATGCTATAGCATTTGCCTTTATATATTCAGCAGCTTCACGAATTTTTGTTGTTGAATGAAATTTTTTACTATCTTTCATTTTGAAATGATCGAAAACGTCATCTTTAGGTAAAATCACCGCTGCAGTATAAACTCTTCCAAATAAAGGGCCTCTTCCCACTTCATCAATACCAATTTCTAAAGTTGGATCACTATTATTGAGAGATGTTGAAAGTAACGGAAGTGGTTTTGTTCGTGGCATTGTTTCTACTTTACTATAAGTAAATTTATTAAAATCAATTGTTTTTTTCACTATATACAATATACAATGCATATCATTTTAAAACATGGCTTACTTATTTTTTTGATTATTTCATTCATGATACTTATTGGCTACTCCATTTTAGGAATAACAAATAAAGAGGCATTTGGAGGAATGGCAAAAGAAGTAATAAATAATATGTATAGTGCAAGTGTTAATTTTGTAAATAATACATATTCTATTCTTATTGTGAATGCAAAACAAGTTTCTGTAGCTACATTTTATACAAACCCAGTAACTATTGCTACTTTATCCAATATAACTACAGTTACATTTATTGGAGAATCATCGGATTCTTTATGGAATGGCGCAACTGCAACGATTACTATCGATAATACTCAAAAAACTTATACTGTTACATGTACATTAACGGATAATACGATTATGATTTTTACTGGACCGATGGATGATTCCGAATCTTCCAATACAAATTCAGATTCCAATACAAATTCAGATTCTTCCAATACAAATTCAGATTCTTCCAATACAAATTCAGATTCTTCCAATACAAATTCAGATTCCAATAGTTCTTCTACCAACGATTATGAAAATTACAATCATTATGATGGTTCTTCTTACCCAAGTATATTTTATGGTCCAAACGGAGGAACAGCAAAAATTATGAATACTTCGGAATCACTAACCATTGTTTTTACAGATAGCAATGGAAAAACAACTATTTATTATGCTAAAAAGAAGGATCATTCATCTAATAATGATATCAATAAAATTACACAAACTACTTATCATGGACCCAATGGTGGAACAGCAACAGTAACTTCAGGAAGCAACGGTCAATATATTGTCAAAGTTGTGAGACCCGATGGGACAACAACTATTTACTATCCGAGTAATAGTAATAATAATAGTAATAGTAATGGTAATAGTGATTCTTCGCAAAATTCTATGCCGATGCAAAATCCAACACCACAAAATTGGCAAAGCTGGGCAGATTGGTTCAATCAAAATCAGAGCCAAAGTCAAGATTCATATCAAGATCCTAGTCAAAGTCAAGATCCTAGTCAAAGCCAAAATTCGCAAAATCAATATTCTAATTATTTACCACAAGGTATTCCTGCCTCAGCTATTCCACAAGGCAATGAAGATTTGTATATTTTAAAATCTGAAGTTGTACCACCAGTTTGCCCAATGTGTCCTACGGCAAATTGCCCGCCATCAGATAAAAAATGCCCACCGTGCCCAGCTTGTGCGCGTTGTCCTGAACCCTCTTTTGAATGCAAAAAAGTTCCTAATTATGACTCAATTAATAATGATATGCTACCACAACCAGTTCTTCCAGGATATTCGACCTTCGGTATGTAGGCAACTTTTAGAAAAAGTTGCGCAAAAATTATGATAACTTTTAGAAAAAGTTGCGCAAAAAAATAAAAGCAAATTTTTATTTTTTGAATATAATTTTTTCGAGTACATCTCTAGGAAATTTATAATTTACTTTACGCAAAAATATCGCATATTTATTTTCTTCGATACTTTTTTTGATAAAATTTATATTTTCATCGGTTGCTTCCTGAAATACATAGGGGCTATTAATTCCACATCTAGACCAATCTGTTATATGTGTATTCTCATTTATAATATTATTTAGAATACGATGATATTTAAAAATAATTGCAAACATACTTTCATTTGCAACTTGTCCAGTTTTTATTAGATTATATGATACTTTTTTACATTTTGAAAACTGAATACACAACACGGCATCTTTTTTACAGATTACAAACCAAGGCGAGTTTGCTAGATGTAAATGAACTGGTAAATGCTCTAAATTTGCTCTTTTGCAACGCTTTGTATCCCACCAAGCTTTGCGATAACTCATGATTGTTTTTTCATAATTTTCAAAAAACATAGTTCGAAATTTTTCAGGAGAAATAATTGGAACACATGCATCGGTAAGGAGACAAAACCATTCATTTGTTTGATCATGCAAAGTGGCAAAATTTAAGGTTGAAATATATGCATCTACCATATGAAAGTAACTCGTTTTTGAAATAAATTTTATAGGAATGCAAAAATTTTTAATCCATTGGGATTTAATTTTGGAATAATCTGTATAATGAAAATATATATTTATAATATCCTGATTATATTTTAGCCATTTTTTCCAAATTTGCTCTTGATGTAAAATATGTTCGTAGCTAATAAAAAAACAAAATGCTGCTTTCATTATAAATAAAGTATTAATTATTTATTTAATAGTTTATTTCACTTTGATACATTTTTTATCCATTTGAAATGTATCCACATTTTTATCCTGAGGAACTATTTTCAAAATACATTTTGATTTCTTTCCGTACAAAGGTTCGGTACATCCTTTTTCTTTTTTCATTTTTGAATTTAATTTCAAATTTGATTTTGATTTTGATTTCGATTTTTTTCTTCTTGTTTTATTTGCTATAATTTTCTTTTCCTTTGTATCTTTTGTGCAGCGAGCTCGAAAATGTTCATACCTTTCTCTCACATCATCATAGGTCAAATTAGACTTTTTATTGAGCATTCGATTGATCAACTCATGCAATTCATAAATATATCTAGAAAAGGATTCGCGGCTCCGCATATCAGCCATAGTCAAAGGTAGTTGTTTAAAATTTTTTTCCAAGTTCATTCTGCAGTATTTACAAGGAAGAACATATTGTAAATTTAATACAAAATCTCGATAATGTTGCTTATCCGCTTCTGTAGGTTCCACTGGATAATTGAAGCTCATTGTATGGAGAAATAACCAAATACCCGGCCCCCATACAGTGGTAAGCATACCATCTCCACTCAAATAATCTTCCTTGTTATAAGTTTTTTCTTGAAATGTATATGTCTTGGAAAACGATCTAACTTTTTTTGTTTTATTATGCATTCTAGAAACTATTATATTATGTAAAGAGTATTTTAGAAACAAGTTTAAAATACGGAGATTTCTTCTAAATACATATATATTTAGTATAAATGCCAGAGTTACATTTTATACGAGGAGGAACTGAACCTACTATGTTATCTAGAGCAACATCTTTTCTCACGGTTAGAAATATGCTAATTTTGCTTGCTGTTATTGTTCTTGGTTATGTAGGTTATTATATGTATAAGACATACACATCCAAATCTTCTTCATCTAGTTATAGATCGAATACTACAGCACTCGAAAGCACCGGTACAACATCCAATGGCAAAGAAGCAGAATTAATGCTTTTTTATACTGATTGGTGTCCTCACTGCAAGACAGCAAAACCAGAATGGGAACAAGTAAAAACTCAATATGAAGGTAAAACAATCAACGGATATCAAATTGTCTTTACAGAAGTAAATTGCACAAATGAGACGCCAGATGTTGAGAAAATGGTGGAGACCTATAAAATCGAAGGATATCCTACCATTAAATTATTGAAAGATGGTCAGGTCATTGAGTTTGATGCAAAACCGAGTGCGGCCAATTTGAATCAATTTCTAAATACGGTTCTTTAAGTTCAAAATAAATATATTATTTTTAAAAGACTATAAAATTTAAATAATATATTTAGTGCAACATATTTTATTAGAATGAATTATAAATCAAAGTTAAAAATTATTTTAATATTTTTTTTAGTAATAATGATAGTATTGTTATATAATATATTATAATGCCAAATTTACTAATTGGCGATAGTCATTGCAAGTGGATGAATATAAATAATTGTGAAGAACTTTTATGTGGTGCGGGAAGTGCAAAAGGATTAAATAATAAAAATAGTATTTCAAATTATCATAATATTATTCTTGAGAAAATAAATGATCCAACTATTTCTTATGAAACATTAATTTTTATGTTTGGTGGTGTAGATATGGATTTTTGTTATTTTCATAAACTTTTGCAAAATCCAGAATTAAATTTATATGATTTTATTGATCCTGTTATAAATAATTATGTAAATTTTATTGTAGAAAATTTTTCTCATAAACAAGTTATTGTTTTATCTGTAGGATTACCTACATTAAGTGATGAACATTTGAAGCAAGGATTATTAAATGAGCATATTAATTCTTTAGAAGATAAAAATATAGAAGAAATAAAATATAGCTTGGATAATATTTTACTACCAGATATTTATAGTAGAACATATAATACAATTGTTATGAATTTTCATTTAAAAGATGTAATCGAAAAAAAAAATATTCCAAATATACGTTTTTTAGATGTTACTAGTTTTACTTATGACGAAACCAAGACTCGAATTAAAGATGAATTTTTTACAAGTTATGATCATCACAATTATGATAGAAATCATGTAATTAGAGAGCTTATACATGGAGCTCTATAAATTTTTCGGCATCTTTTATTCCCATGTGCAATAGTTCTTCTCTCTTTTCTTGCGATTGTAGAGCTTCTTGCAAGTGAAGCAAAGTTAAAGGTTCGCATATAGATGATACTTCATTAGGTATAACTATTGTTGTATCTAAACTACATTTATTAACTAACTTATTGATAATATTTGTTGTAAATTCTATAATAGTAGAATTTTCATTAATATCAGAAGCAATTAATTTCTTGGAATATTTTTTAAATCCTAAAATTTCGTGTATATTTTCCTTGCCAATTTTTTCAATGCAATATTGCAATGGATAATTTGAGAGAACTCCCCCATCAATAAAACATTTTCCATCTATGCAAATGGGTGAGCATAATATAGGAATGGATGCTGACATATAAGCACATGTTAATAACTCCATATCTGGCATTGTCTTATATGAAATATCTTCTATAGAAAAAGAGTTGATTTCCAATGCAAAAAAATGAAGTTCTATCTTTGTCAATTCAAAAAAATCCTTACAAGTTATATGAAGTGAAATATCATATGCATCAAAAAAAGGTTTAAAAAATAGATACATTAAAGAAATATCATATAATCCTTTTTTTGAATACATATCAAATAATTGATTTATTTTTACTTGTGTTGTATCATGCCAAGGACGTTTTATAATATAATCATTAATCATCTCCCAGTCAAATTTTAGAGCAATTAGAATACTAATCATAGTTCCGACAGAAGTAGCATATATTGTTTCAATATTTTGAATAGACCAAAATTGCTTTTTTTCTAAATGCTGCAGTGCGCCAATCATTTGAATACCAGAAGGCCCTCCTCCGGAAATAACTAAATGTTTTATTTTTGTTTCTTTTTTTTCTTCTTTTTCTTCTTTTTCTTCTTTTTCTTCTTTTTCTTCTTCCTCTTTTTGCATATAATTAAATTATATATTACATTATTTTACTATAGTTTTTTTCTACCGCATTGTTATGGCTAATATTTTTACTTTAGAAAATATCTCTGATTTTTCGGAGAAGATAAATTTAGATGACTTGTATGAAAAAAAAAGATCGCACGATCTGAACAAATTAGATTTATATAATAAAATTTTAAATAGAATCCATGTGAGAATTAAAACAACATCGCGACAGAAAATAGACGAACATTTTTGTTGGTATATTGTTCCAGAAATTATTATTGGCGTACCCAAATTTGATCAAGGATCATGTATTGCTTATCTAATTGATAAATTAAAAGAAAATAAGTTTCAAGTAAGATATATACATCCCAATACATTATTAATATCATGGCAACATTGGGTTCCGTCCTATGTTCGCACAGAACTCAAAAAAAAAACAGGAATTATTATTGATGAATTTGGCAGAAAAATAGAAGAAGAAAATAATGATAAGATTTTATTGCCAAATTATGAACAAGATGCGAAGCCTCAACCTAATCCTGTATTCAAATTAAAAGAATCTACAAAACAGATTCAACAGAAAAAATTTACGCCAATACGCTCGTATAAACCTTCAGGAAACTTGATCTATGATGAAGATCTATTCAATACTTTAGAAGATAAATTGAACTAAATAATTATATCTTCAAATAATAAGAATAGTAAAATGTACAAAGTAAAAGATACAAAAGTATTAAGAAGAACACATAATAAACGCATAAAACATAATAAAACCAAAAAACAACAAGATGTACCAAGAAAATCGAATGCGTTATGTTCTCAACAGTATCTTAACATCGAAGAGCGTTTTTCAACAAAATTCAAAAAAAATATTTTAAGGTCATATAAACAAATGCACACTGCTCTAGTCCATGCATTTAAAATTCCATTCTCTCCATCTAATGTAACACCACAATCAGATTTTTATACGTATATAAATTATCGATGGATTCAAGATTCAATAAAAAAATATAAAAGCAAAGAAACATTAAATCGTTATTTTGTAGAAGTGGATATTTTTCGAATTACACAAGACAAAGTATATAAGGAATTATTTGAATTGGTGAAAACATATATTGCGTCAGAAAAAACGAAAAGGAGAGACAAAATAAACAATGTGTATAGATCATTATTAACCTTAAAATCTTCCACTATCCATAAACATTTTAAAGAAATGAATGATATTTTTGAAAGTTTTCAAAAGCAAAATAATTTATGGAATTCATTGGCATTTTTGAATGAAAATGAAATTATATCTTGGGGTTGTCCAATTTCTTGGACTGTTGCACAGGATCCTAAAGATTCTCAAATTTTTTGCGACACGATTAGCGCACCAAGATTAAGTTTGTATGATTATTTATTATATTTAGATGATTATGGTCAAACGCCAAAATATATAAAATATAAACGATCTATTATTTCTCATTTTATTCATTATGTAAATGAAATATTTGATGCATGTTTAGGAAAAGATCACGGCCTACATGGGAAAGATGTATTTGAGATAGAAAAAGACTTACTTGATGCAATGAGTTGTGATACTGTCAAAAATGACAATCCAGAAGGGTATAATAAAGTACTTGCATCAGAAGCATTAGAAAAATATGGATTTGATTGGGATCAATTTAGCAAATTTCTTGGATATAAAAAAACCCCAAATTATTTTGTTTGTACAAGCTTAAACTATTTAACATGTGTATCAAAATACTTGAAAAGTATTTGGAAAATGCCAAAATGGAAGGCTTATGTATTTTATATTGTCTTACGCCAAATGATTCGATTTGATAGTAAGTTAGTTAAAATATACTATAATTTTAATGATAAATTTATTGAAGGTCAGCCAAATCCCTTTCCGAGAGATTTATATCCTATTTTTGGACTTTCTTTAACATTTAATACTTTTTTAACTGAACAATATGTAGGCGCCTATTGGAATGCAGAGAATGTTAAATTTGTTGAAAATATAGCAGGCGATTTATTAACAGTATTTAAACGAATTATACAGAGAAACACCTGGCTAACTCCCAAAACAAAAAAATATGCTATAAAAAAGTTGGACTATTTAGAGTTTATTATTGCCAAACCGAAGGACATGAGAGAAGATCCTTTGTTAGAATATACAGTGGATGATGCTTGGTATAATATGTCTTTATTATGCGAATGGAAAAAAAATAAGTATTTACAGTTGCAAGGAAAAGAAGTTGTTGATATTCCACTTATTGATTGGAAAGAGTTTAAATTAATTGGCACACAAGCATATGTTGTCAATGCCTATTATGAGATGAATAATAATAAAATCTTTATTCCTATGGCTATTATGCAAAATCCTTTTATTAACTTGACTCAAAGAGGATTTGAATATAATTTAGCACGAATTGGATATATTTTAGGTCATGAAATGTCGCATGCTTTAGACAATACTGGAAGCAAACATGACTATAAAGGCAATTTGTATAATTGGTGGCAACCTGAGGATAAAAAAAGATATGACTTGATTGTAAAAAATATTATTAAACAATATGAAACATTTGCATCCTATGATGGAATCAAATTTAGCGCGGACATTACTGTAGGAGAAGATATGGCTGATATTTCTGGTATGGCTATTTGTCAAGAGTATTTACTTGATTATTTTGAAGTGAATAATGTTGTTATGCCAATTCGAGATTTATCTTTGAAAGAGTTTTACGTACATTTTGCGTCGCATCAGAGACAATATATTTACAAACGTGCGGTAAATGTACAATTAGGAACAAATCCTCATCCCTTGGACAAATATAGGACCAATTGTATTTTAGCAAGATTGGAGTTATTCAAAGTCATGTTCAATATTAAAGAGGGAGATAAAATGTGGTGGAAAACAAATAATGTAAATTCGACCATCTGGAATTGAATTAAAATAATTAGAAATTTAGTTATTTCCTTTATTCATTCAAGTATATTAAGGAAAATTAAAAATAAATTATTAAAATTAAGCAAAAAAAAAATCTCAGGTATATATATAAAAAATGGCTCGTCGTACTCGTCACCGTCGTTCCCGAAGGGGAGGTAATCACACTCGTGCTCACACACGTGCAATGAAAATGACTCGCAGAGCTTCTGCTGCTGCTTCTTCTGCTGCTTCCGCTGCTGCTCGTGCAGCCGCTGGTGCTGCTGCTGCTGCCCGCGGTGCATCCGCTGCTCGTTCCGCCGCTGCTGCCCGCGCCGCTGGTGCCGCCGCCGCAAAGGCCGCTTCTGCCGCCGGTGCCGCTGCCCGTGCCGCTGCTGGCGCCGCATCCGCTGCTCGTTCTGCTTAAAAGCTGAATCGTAAATAATCATATTTTTATTTTTTATTTTTAGGAATAAAAAATAACTTTAGGTAAATATTAATATTATAACAATGCACTACGTTGCTGCTCTGTTTCTCTTTGAATAAGCCACTCTGCGCTTTTTTGTAAATGATCAATTTGACGCTGAGTTGTTACTAGCATACGTGATTCAACAATAGACTCGTATAAATGTATTCCTTTTGTGAAATCTATTTCACATTGCAAATATAATTCAATAATAATTTGTCTTGCATCTTCCACAATTTCTTGCAATTTCTCTTTATTCAAATCAGGATGAACCCGGATAAATTTTTTTTCTAAATTATCACTTACAAATAGTTGATTAATAATATCTAATAACTTTTCTTGTTTTTCTGTTGCTTGCGCAATCATTTGCTTCAAATTTTCTGCATATTCTGTCATGATTGTTTGTCCTTCATTTTCTTTACTAGAAAAAGATGTACTTGTACTTGTACTTGTATTGGAGCTTGTACCACCCTTCTTACAAGATGATGAGTTTTTTCCATAACGTTGCAATTTTATATCGGCAAAGGATGTAATAGTATCAGGCATCTCCTCTTCGCCAGTAAATGCTTTATAAAATAATTTTAAATCTCGCAAAAAATGTTCTCTTGATTCTGGACTCATATCTGTAAAATTACCAGTTTGATAATCAAATTTTGCATCCATGTATAATTGAATAAGTTCCGGAATTCCTGGTTCTTTTTCTAAGGATTCGTGATCTATGGAACAAAATGGATTTTTCTGTTCTATTCCGGCTTTTTTAAGCAATTCGATTCTCTCATCACAAATATTTGTTTTACTCAATCTTACCTTTACATGTTTCGGAATATTCTCCTTTTCATATAACCCTTTTTTAACTAATTTCCCAGAATTATTTGTATATGTGTATTCTGGATTGATCGTCATAACAATGGCTGCAAAAATATGTGCAATTTTTATATAGAATTGTGCAATTTGTTTGCAAATTGTTATTCTTTTTTCTTTAGACTGTTCATCCATGTGTGGGACATCACTTTTGTGAAAAAATAATACAGATTCATCGCCTAATTTTTCTTTACCAATACGCTCTATTTCTAAATCTGTAAAATAAGTATCCAATATATTGGAGGTGATCAACACCAATTGGTTACAATAACTTTTTTCATACATTTTTTGCAAACTTTTGAAATCCATGGTTAAAATATAGTGAGTTGCAATATAATCTAGACGTCGATGTAATGATTCTTCTGGTAATTCTGGTAATTCTTGATGACTTGATTGGTTGCCCATATATCTTTATGAGATTAAAATATACGTATTTTTATTGTAAAGAAATAAATTTTACTATTTAAAGTTATATTGATAGTATTAATATATATGATAGTTTTTGATACAATCTATAATGTATGTAAATCGGCATATGATTTTGTTTGTGAGCCATTTTTGAAAGAAAAAAATATCATACACTATAAAAATTATAAATATAAATCAATTGATGAATGCTTTTTGAATAATATTTATAAAAAATATTTGATAGTTATACAATCTTATGTTCCAAAAATAATTCATCCAAATATATTATCTCTTTGTGGGTTGATTTCGATTGTTATACCCTATTACTATAGCGATACTTATTATGGTAATTATTTGATGTGTGCCGGAACAATTTTGTATTATATATTTGATGGAATTGATGGAATGCACGCTAGAAATACGAAACAAACTTCTATTATTGGAGAATATGTTGATCATATTATTGATATAATAAATACAGGAATGTTAATGGATGCAGTTTGTAATCAACTTGGATTAGCAAATCAAGTGTTTATCAAAAATATTACTATTACGACTTGTTCATCTATATGTATATTGATGCATTATGAGTCAATCCAATTAGGGTGTGTTATGTTTGAGAAATTAACCGATGTATCGTTTCTTTTAACATTAACTGCTACTATATTCTTGTTTCAGATTCAATTGCCGACTTTTATTTTTACATATAGCATTCCATCACTTTTACCGATATGTGTTTTATATTATAATTTGAAAAAAATAGTATCTATAGATTGCTCATGTTTGCATTTATTCAAAATGAAATATATAATTGTTTTATATTATATTATTAAATTAATTACTGTATCCATGTATGATATTCAACCATGGCATGTAACAATAATCGATGCCTTGTTACTATTAGAACTTAACAATTATAAAATATTTAAAAGTAGGATGCACTATTCTATCGTATTTGTTCCGATTCTTTATACAATGGTCCCATATGGCACCATGATTAGTATTATTGCTTATATTTTATTTGTAGTAGGTAAAATTTCAAAAGAATTAAATATTAATGTATTGTATAATATCAGTGCAAAAAAAAGAGTCTATTGTGGAGGTGTATTTGATTTATGTCATCTTGGACATATGGTTCTATTTGAGAATATTGTAAAATCATTTGATGAACCGATTGAACTCATCGTGGGAGTAATGAAAGATGAAGAATGCAAAAGTTATAAGAGAAAACCCATCATAAATGATTTTTTAAGAGCTGAAACAGTAAAACATTGCAAATATGTTGATCAAGTATGGCTCAAACAAAAAATAGGTGCAACGAAGGAATTTGTTATTGAAAATAATATTGATTGTGTTATTATTGGTGAAGAATATAAGGGAAATAAAGATGAAGAATATTATGGAGAAATTATGAAACTAGATACAATAACTATAAAATATATTCCTCGATATTATATTCCCCGCTATGAAGAATTATCTACTTCTCATATTATCAATAAAATTAAAGCAAATTATTGATTTGTTTGATATTATTTTCACACACGTATTGAAAATGATATATATATTTAAAATTGAATTAAAAACAAAATATTATAATGATGAGATAAACATAATGAGCAAGGAAAAAACAGTAAAACGAAAAACTTCGTCTATTAATAAAATTCAATTATGGAATCAGTTTGATTCAGAAGTTGTTGGATTGCGATCCAAAATTGATCCTTTAGAATGTATTTATCGCTCTTGTGGTACTAGAGAAAATTGCGAACGTTGTGAGAGCAACTTGGCTTTTTCGGAAGAAGGATTTTTAACGTGTGTTAATGAAAAGTGTGGCATTATTTACAAAGATATTGTTGATCAGTCAGCCGAATGGCGTTATTATGGTGCAGATGATAATCAAAATTCTGATCCAACTCGGTGTGGTATGCCCATCAATCCTTTGCTAAAAGAGTCGTCATTTGGTTGTAAAGTATTGTGCATTGGCTCTACATCCTATGAGATGCGAAAAATACGACGCTATACAGAATGGCAATCGATGCCATATAAGGAAAAATCGCAATATGATGAATTTCAACGAATTACGATTATGTCGCAGAATGCGGGAATGCCAAAAATGATTATTGATGATGCTATGCGATATCATAAGAAAATATCTGAATATGATTTAACATTTCGCGGCGACAACCGCGATGGTATCTTAGCAGCATCTATTTACATTTCATGTAGAATTAATAATTTTCCGAGAACAGCAAAGGAAATTGCAACGATTTTCCATTTGGATGTAACTAGTGCAACAAAGGGCTGCAAAAATGCGCAGGCTATTATTAATAATTTAGAAAGAGATATGGATAACAAAGAAAAGACTTCATTCTGTAGAACAAAGCCAGAGGCATTTATTGAGCGATATTGTAGCAAATTGAATATCAATACAGAGCTTACCAAAGTGTGTCAATTTATTGCCATGAAGATTGAAAAGATGAACTTGATGCCGGAAAATACACCGCATTCTATTGCCGCAGGAGTTGTATATTTTATAGCGCAAATATGCAAACTGAATGTATCAAAGCGAGATGTAAAGAATATTAGCGAAATTAGCGAGGTGACGATTAATAAATGTTTTAAGAAGATTGAACGTTTGAAGGATGAACTGGTGCCACAGGTTATTTTGAATCGATACAGTTAAATTATCTTCTTCTAGTCTTTCTAGATTTCCTTGTTTTTCTAGATTTCCTTGTCCTAGATTTTCTTTTTCTTTTTCTTTTTCCTCCTTCAAATCTGCTTCGCTTACTACCAGGTTCTCGGAAGCTTTCTATTCTCACTTGATCATCAGATAATTTTTTAATATCTTCTGGACGTAAGCTTGATAATGAATATGCAAGATTATTTAATTTAGTATAAAAATTATTATTAACACCATCAAAATAAGAATGCTCAATTAAATACTTAGCAGCTTTCCAAGATAAAGCATTAAATATTTGCATTTGTGTTTCATCCAGGCTGTCTAAACGTTCTCTTAAATTAAGATATTTATAAAGTCCGGGTGTTTCGGCATGTTGAATGTTAGTTTTATCAGCTGCTACTGCTTCATCAAAATCAGATGACATCTCTATAATATAATATAGATATAATATTTTTATGAATTTAAAGAAGTTTTGAACAAAGAAAATAATTGTATATAGTAAAGCATTCATGTCACTATTTAGAAATAAAGTACAGCCACAATCAAAATCAAAGTACAAGATAGATGATAAAGAACAAAAACAAGAAATAATGAACCAAATAATAGAATTTAAACACAAAAATTTGCCATTTGTATTAAAACCAGTTTATAACAGTATTATACCTTTGCATATATATACATGCTGGCATTCTAAAGATTTACCTCCTTGTATGAGAGAAAATGTGGAATACTTAAAACAGTCTAATCCAGAATTTACAGTACATGTATATGATGAAGAAATGTGTCGCGCATTTATTAATGAATATTTTATCTTTTCTGTAGTAAATGCATATGATCGGTTGAAACCTTGTTCTTATAAATCGGACTTGTGGAGATTCTGTGTTCTTTATATTCATGGTGGAATTTATATGGATATTAAATACAGGTGTATCAATAATTTTAAACTTATCGCATTAACCGAAAAGGAACATTTTGTAAGAGATCGAGAAGAATATGGCGGAACTTATACTGCATTAATTGTAACCTTGCCAAAAAATGAAATCATGTGGAAATGTATCCAACAAATTGTTAAAAATGTGAAAACCGGATATTATGGAAATACTTCACTTGATCCAACCGGCCCAGGATTACTTGGTTCTTTTTTTACGCAAACAGAAAAAAAGGAAATGAATATGCATTTTGAATGCACAAACATTGAAAAATATTATGAGAATATTTATTATATTGTACTATATGATTCAATTATTTTAACTTATTACAAACAATATAGAGATGAACAGAAACAATATCAAAAATATGAATATTATGGAACATTGTGGGGCAATAAAGATATTTATTTTTGATGATTAAATTTTTGACGATAAAATTCAAAAATAAAATAAGTAATCAGATAAATGTCTATACCAAGTAGGATTTTTATTGTTCCGTATCGCAATCGAAAAGAACAAAAATTTTTTTATAGCAAACAAATGTCTTTTATTTTAGAAGGAGAGACGGATTATGAGATTTTTTTTGTTCATCAAAGCGATAATCGAAGTTTCAATCGTGGTGCCACAAAAAATATTGGATTTTTAGCTATGAAAGACAAGTATCCAAATGATTATCAAAATATTACATTTATTTTTAATGATGTAGATACGTTGCCATTTCATAAAATTTTTGATTATAAAACAACGCCTGGTATAGTAAAACATTATTATGGATTTGAATATGCTTTAGGAGGAATTGTTGTTGTCAATGGATCTGATTTTGAAAAAATCAATGGATATCCTAATTTTTGGGGCTGGGGAATGGAAGACGCGTGTCTTCAAAAACGTTGCGCAAAATATGGTTTAGAAATTGATCGCTCTCAATTTTATAAAATTGGAAGTCCTGAGATTTTGCAGCTATTTGACGGGGTTTCGCGTTTAATATGTAAAAAAGATCCTCAACGTATGCAGAAGGATTCTGGTATTGACGGTTTGCAAACCATTCATGGTCTGCAATATGATATAGATACAAAATCGTTCAACCCGTCAGATAATCACTTTATTGTAGAAAATGATCGCATTTGGATAATTAATGTAACACATTTCGTAACTCACGTGCGTTTTGAATCGGATGAATATTATGAATACGATTTGAGAGAACCCAAAACACAATTTAAACACGCAAATAAAGGCCGTCTTCAAAATCCAATTAATACAACAGAAGAATGGAAACATATCCCATATTATCCAACGGCAGAAGAAAGAAAACAACAACAACAACAAATAAAACAAGTTGTTCAGCCAACCATCAACAAGTATCATCCAAAATATGCATCTGTCATAGGAGCAAAACCAGCAGCAATGGGAAGTGTGCGAATGGGTTTAGGTGGGGTATTTTAACAAACCCAAATTTATAAACATAGGTATAGTTATTTTTTTAGCTTATTATTTTATACTTCAATATAGTATAATATGCCAGGTATTCAGTCATCTTCATATGGAAAAGGCGTTAGCTATAGTACTATTTCTCCTAAATTAATGCAAATAAGACCTCCTCACAGTACGCAGAAAGCATTATTACTTTATGGTCCTACAATGGCACAAAAAAATCAGAGTCAAATAAATTCCATGACATATAATATTAGTAAAAAAAGATAAACTCTGTAAAGAAAACAATATAAAATATTATTTATAAAAATAATATATTCTATGAATCATATTTTAGATATTAAACACGCGTTTTATATTAATTTAGAAGCAAGAGTGGATAGAAAATACCATGTAGAACAACAATTCAGTATTTTGCAATTACCCATTAATCGATTCAATGCAATTCGATTGCCAAATGGTGCTATTGGATGCAGCATGAGTCATTTAAAATGTCTCCAAATAGCCAAAGAGAATGGTTGGTCACACGTTCTTGTATGTGAAGATGACATTAAATTTTTGGATCCGGCTGTATTTCAAAGACAGTTAAATGGATTCTTGGAAAAGAATCATGATTGGGATGTAGTTCTTCTTGCTGGAAATAATATGCCTCCTTATGAAACAAACGATTCTTATTCAGTAAAAGTTCGACAATGTCAAACGACGACTGGTTATATTGTTAAGGCCCACTATTATGATAAATTAATAAAGAATATTAAGGATGGCATACAACAATTGATGAGAGAACCACATAGACATACTTTTTTTGCAATTGATAAATATTGGTTTCATTTACAACAAGAAGATAATTGGTTTTTAATTATTCCATTGACTGTAGTACAAAGAGTAGATTACAGTGATATTGAGAAAAGAATGACTAATTATACAAGAGCCATGACAGATTTAGATAAGGATTTTTTAATGAATCAGATAAAAAATGCAAGAAAACTTGCCATATAAAATAAATATTGTCATATAAAATAAATATTGCAAGATAAAATAATGAATAAAAAATAAAAATTGATTGCTATTCTAGATTTAATAAAAAAGATAAAAAGATACATATGGAATTGTCATTAGAACAGCAAATTGCATTTGATAAATATATTCAAGGAAATAATATATTTATTACGGGTCCAGGCGGAACAGGAAAGTCCGCACTTATCAAGAAGATTTATCAACACGCGATACATCATGAAAAAAACATTCATGTTACCGCCTTGACAGGTTGCGCTGCCGTTCTTTTGAATTGCAATGCCAAAACAGTTCATTCGTGGTCTCATATAGGGTTAGGTAATGGATCTATTGAACAAATGGTACAACGGATCAATTTTAATCGGTTTTCAAAAGCAACCTGGCGATCAACACAGATTCTTGTTGTAGATGAAGTGAGTATGTTATCTTTGAAATTATTTGATATGCTGAATCAAATTGGCAAGTTTATTCGAAAGAGTTCAAAGCCGTTTGGTGGAATGCAAGTCATCTTTTCTGGAGATTTTTATCAACTTCCACCGGTCGGCTCAAGAGACGAACCAGATACAACAAAGTTTTGTTTTGAAAGTGTTGAATGGGCCAATGTTTTTCCGCCCTCTTGTCAAATTCAACTTGTCAAAATTTTTCGACAAACAGATGAAATCTATTCTACTATTCTAAATCAAATCCGTATTGGAAAATTCAAGAAGAAGAGCCATGATTTATTATTAACTTATGTTGGAAGAAAGCCTGATCCAGATTTGATAACCGAGCCAACAAAGTTATATCCGATCAAGGCTAAAGTGGAGCATATTAATACGACAAAGTTGAATGCATTGGAAAGCGAAGCACAAATCTATGAAATTAAATACGTAACGGATTTGAAAACTACAAATAAGGAGGCAGAGAAATTTGTAGAATATACAGAAAAAACAATTTTGGCAGAGCTAAATTATCTGGCTGGAAATCTCATGTGTGACAAGGAAGTACGCATCAAGGTTGGTTCGCAGGTAATGTGTATTGTCAATTATAAATCTGATTCTGGAGGTGGTATCGATATTTGCAATGGAAGTCAGGGAATTGTTATAGGGTTTTGTGAAGGGTTTCCTACTGTTAAATATAATAATGGGATTACAAGGACCATGTATCGTCATATATGGCCAAGCGAGAAAATACCGAATATTGGTGTTAGTCAAGTTCCTCTTATTTTGGCATGGGCACTAACCATTCACAAATCACAAGGCGCGACCTTGGATGCAGCAGAAATTGATGTAGGAAGTGAAGTATTCGCATGCGGACAAACCTATGTTGCATTATCACGTGTAAAAAGTTTAGACGGTTTGTATTTGACATCGTTTGACGTATCGCGAATACAGATTGATAAAAAGGTACGTCAATATTATGAAGGACTTCCAAAAATAGAAGAAACCGCAAAACAAGAGATACCTCTTGTATTCGCGGAACCCATAGCGATTGCAGAACCTTTTATAGAACAAACTGGAAATGATAATATCTTTTTAGACTATCAATATGTAGAAGCAGAAGCAAAAGCAGAAAAATAAAATAATAATATAATATAAGTAATAAATGAGTTTTTTTAAAAGGGCTGCTGCTGCAGTAAGTTCTACGGTAAGTTCGACATTTAAAGGACGAGAGAAAGATGATTATGGTGATTTACATTTTATTTCTCTTTTAGGAGCTACTTTATCTCGACTTGCTTATTTAAATGATAATTTATTTTTACAAAATTATAGGGCCATTATGGGACCTGTTATTTTACCGGAATTTTTAACAGCAATAAATGCAGTACAATCAAATAACTTAGACGCACTATTAGACGATGAAGCATTGTTTTTAACACCGTCAAAGACTACTATACCTTCTTATCAATATAAAGAAAAAAAGTTTATTGATTTTCTCAAAATGAACATACCGCAAAATATTAATATTATAAACAAAGAAACAAGTGGAACACCAAGATATATTATTTCAGGAGAACAACCTAGCACTAAAGATGTAAAATATATTTCTCTTGGCTGGTCCAACTATGGAGAGGTTTATATTGTTGCAGACAAAAGAATGCCAAATACATTGTTTGTTTTATTTCGAGGTACTTATAGTGCAAAAACAGCATCTTTATACAGCAAACCAACAACAGCAATTCCATTAACCACGTGTGATGATGAAACTTTTTTATACGGAATTTTTAAAACAGCAACTGAATTGATACATACAATTATTGAATCTGCGCGATATTTAGCAGTTAATTTTTTAGGTGCAACTACAGAAAATTCGGTAAAGATTTTTACAACAGGACATTCCCTTGGTGGAGCCATGGCCACTATTTTTTCCTATTTATGGTTAGATATTAAAAAAACGGCTCCATACAATAGTGGAGAATATGCAGTTTTAGCTGACAATATTGTTTGTGTTAGTTTGGGCGCTCCGCGTTGTATGGGGACAAATGTAGCACAAAAATTTTGTCAAGCAACAAAAGAGAAAAAAATTCTCTATTTGCGAATTACTACAAGAGGAGACCCTGTACCAGGTTTGCCTCAAAAAGCATTAATAAGTAAAACTGGATTTGAACATCCGTGTTCGACAGATGAAGATGAGAGAAAAAAAATATCAGAAGATTGCAATGCTCAATTAGTAATGGGTCGAGGTCTAGTAGATTCTAGTAAAAGTGCAATTGATGTGGATTATGAAGGTGCTTTAGATTGTCAAAATTATAAAACTAGGACATATATTCCTAATCCATTGTCACATACGATCTATTTAGACATTTTGTTTATAAATGCTGTAGATATTTTGAATTTTTTAGCAGGAGTAAATCCATTATCAGAAACAAAAGAAGTTATGCGTACGCCCACCGGTTGTACAGTATGTCGTGTTATCATTGGAAGTGTTGGTGATTTTACAGTGGGCTTTTTTGATGTGGAACAAGCAAGAGCAAACCCGAGACAAACATGTTCTTCCATATTGCCACCAACAAAAATTGGCGGAAAAGTCGAAGAAGATATTAAAATGTCAAAAGAAGCCTTTACCAAACTAGTATTAAATATGGTTCCTTTAATAGGAGAAATGTGCCCAAAATCGGGCCCTCTTATAACAGACATTTTTACTAGTCTAATGATGCCCGATATTAGCTGTCCCAAACTTGTAGAACAGTCTGAAATTGAAATGACTCAAATGAAACCGGTAATTACATCCGATGCCAAATCAAATATCATTCCTATATCACCATATCCAACTAGAGGGCCATCTGGTTTGACTCGTCGTATGCGCGGAGGCAAAAAACAAACCAATAAAAGAAAGAGACAAAACAAAAGAAACAAAAAAATGAAAACAAACAAAAAAATGAAAAGAAAGAGACAAACAAAAAGAAGATGATACCACGTATTATGATGTTCCATCTTCAAAAAATCTCTTTGTATCAATTGGCAAAATATGTTCTTTTAATTGGGGATGTAAATGCAATCCAATAGCATAATCTTCCAAATATTCTTTTTGGATTTCCTCTTTTTTAGAAAGCAAGTTAGCGACTGCTTCTTTGGATAAAAGATAAAATCTACCATTACAATATTTAATTTTCTCAATCACTAAATTTGTAGGCAATTCCGGATGAATTGTATAATATTTGGAAATATGTTGAAAAGGTACATCCACAATATATCCACCATAATGAACCTTTGGACTTTTTGCACGTAAAAGATTGATTATTGTGGGAAAAAATGCATTATTTGTAAGCATTTGATCATCATCGGTTTTAAAGATATATTGAAATTCAAATGTTTTTTGTATTGCTTCATAAGCTAAAATGACCTTTTTTGGCAAAGAATTATAATCATCTTCGCATTTTACCCATAAAATATTGGATTCCCAATCAAAATAAAAAGGTTCTATCGATTGTGGATCACCCAATACGTGAAAATAACGCAATGTAGAAGGTAACTGTTGTAGCCATCCATTTATTTGTTGTACTGTTTTATATCTATATTTAACACAGTTCATAATAAGAAGAACACATTCTTGCTCAAACATATATAGTTATATCTATAACTTTGTTTATTATTTTTATATCAAATCAAATATAGTTGTTATTGATATTGATTTTTATCATATAAACCAACAATTTTATGTAAAATAATATATAATATAATATAAAATGGTTGAATATGTATATTACTCCGGTATTGGAGCGAAAGAAAATGGAAAACATAGTGTAAAAGAATTTCTAAAAATAATGAATAAACATTTTAATATAGAATGTTCTGCGTTTTTACCCGATTCAGATTATAAACCATGTCATGAGTATAAAGAAATGAACCGCAAAGCAATGGAATATAATATGAAACATAACAAACCATTATTTGATTATAATAGGAGCAAAAAAACAGAAAAAAAATATAAAAAATTACTGAATAAATGCAATAAATATAAAAAAACAGCTAAAAAAAGGAATTGTAATCTTAATGAATACATTGAATTTAGTGGTGCTGAAAAAAAAATCTAGGTATTGAATGAGTAATGCTGGATTTAGTGTAGATGGTTACATCGATATGTCATATTTTTAGCCATGAATCAGGAATTACATCTTTGGTATCATTTTTCAAAAGTTTGGGTCCAAACCATACAGCTGGAGAACACACTATTTTTTCAGAAGAGAAATGTAAATAAGCACCCCACCAACTAAAACTACTATTAGCAATAATATGATGTTGGCAACATGACATCATGATCATTTGTTCATAATCCAATGCTTTAGGGTTAGCCCTAATAAACACTAGTCCTTTAAATTCTTTTTCTAATTGTTTTATATATTCTTGTTTCACATATTCAGTATCATCATCTTCACAAAAATACAAAACGGTCCAATCTATTGATTTGGTTCTCTCAATAAGAGCATTCAAACTATTTTTGTAATATGTAACTGGTAATACTGGATGAAAGTCTTGTAAATTCATATAATCTCCCAGGCGAAAATGCATGCTAATTGTTTTTTTATAATCAATTCCTTTAAATTCTCTTTCTAATAATATCTTTTTCATTTCTTTCAAATTGAATGCCATTTCGGCTATTTCTTCACAGTGCTCTTGAAAATATTTTTCACTTTGAAAATACCCATAAAGAATCGTATTATTAAGTTTATTGCTATTACTAGGTAATTCTTCATAATGAAATCCTTTTTCTCTCAGAACTAACCCTTGGATTCTATTTAAAGTGGTAAATTTCCGAAGGGGATATAAAAAGGTATCCCAGTAAGCAGGTCTTTTGCCAAACATTTTGGCATAAGTGAAAATAAATGGTTCATTCTGTTTTAGAGCATACGCAATGGTAGTAAAAATCTGAAATAATTGGTTTCCAAGACCACCCATTATATTGCACGTAATCATATAAGTTATATAGAATACTATTTTTATATTTTTGAAATAATAAATAATATATTGTATTTATATAATGTTTGATTTTTCTGTTCGCGATAAGCCATCTGATTGGAGCACTTTGCCATTGTATAAAAAAATAAAATTTACCATGGGAAAATTAACCAAAGATTATGCTCCATTTGTAGATAAGTTGGAAGCTAAAAAGATTGTTAAAGGAATTTGTGCTGATGCAATTACAATTCCCAAAGTGATTCGGCAATTAACGGGACCCGAAGATATTAGTGAAAAAGATTTAAATTCTAATAATATTATTAAAGGATCGCATGGTTGCGATTTTAATATAAATATTAAACCAAATACAAAATATGACATTCAAGAAATTAAAAAAAAATTACATAGTTTCAATAGACCATATAATTCGGCTCATGAAAAACAATATAGTTATTTAAAACCTCGATTTTTTATCGAGGAAAAAGTTGATGATAAAATTTACGGAAGAACCGGAAATGCCGTTTGTTATCTATTAAACTGTATTCACGGGGTTCCTTATTCTTTTTCTATTCGTGAAAAAAACACTGACAAAAAACGCAATTTTATTTTTAATAACGATAAATCTTTAGCACCCATCACTGAACTAAGTAATGTAAAAATATCTAATATTAAAATATCTGATGTTGGTGAGAAGAATATACAAAAAATGTACAATTTAGCATCTAAATTATCAAAACCTTTTGAATTTGTACGAATTGATTTTTATGTAGGCAAAAACAATGAAATTTATTTTAGTGAATACACTTTTTCTTGTGCTGCGGGACAACAGAGATATCCAATGGACGTGGAGATGAAATTAGGAAAATTATGGAAATAATTTTTTATTATAATTTTGGAAAATCATAATAAAATAGAATATTTATATAGTTTTTACTAGAAATCGCTGTTGAACTCAAACACATCATCGTCCATCGTTTTGTTGGCCAATGCATAATCACTTACTCTACTCTCAAAAAAATTTGTTTTTTGCTCAATTGATATCAACTCCATAAAATCAAAAGGATTTGTTACATTGTATATTTTATCATAACCTAGTTGTACTACAAGACGATCTGCGACAAATTCAATATATTGACTCATTAATTTTGAGTTCATTCCAATCAATTTACATGGCAATGCATCACAAATAAACTCGATTTCAATTTCCACAGCTTCTTTGATAATCTCATAAATTTTTGCCTTGCTCATCTTTTTCACAAGTTTATTATACAATAAAACGGCAAATTCAGTGTGCAATGCCTCATCGCGTGAAATAAGTTCATTCGAAAAAGTGAGTCCTGGCATTAGACCGCGCTTCTTTAACCAATAAATAGAGCAAAATGCCCCACTAAAAAAAATCCCTTCTACGCAAGCAAATCCAACCAATCGTTTCGCAAAACTGCTTCGATTATCACCTATCCATTTTTGTGCCCACTTGGCCTTCTTTTGAATGCAGGGAAAATTCTCTATAGCATTAAACAATTTGTCTTTTTCCAAAGCATCTTTGATATACGTTTCAATAAGAAGAGAGTACGTCTGTGAATGAATGTTTTCCATAGCAATTTGAAATCCATAAAAAGCACGAGCTTCTGATAATTGCACATCTGTCATGAAGCGCAAGGCCAAGTTTTCCAAGACAATTCCATCACTTGCTGCAAAAAAAGCAAGAATCATAGAAATAAACGTTTGTTCATCGGATGCTAGACCATCCCAGTGCGCTAAATCTTTCGTTAAATCTATTTCTTCTGCTCGCCAAAAACAATCCACTTGTTTTTTATACATTGCCCATATTTTTTCGTCTTGAATTGGAAACATGACAAAGCGTTTATCGTCAGGCGTGAGCAACGGTTCCAAAACATTCTTCGACATCCTAAATAATATATAGAGTAGATTTTATATTTTTTCCATATAACTATTAAAAAATAATAGAAATAGAGAAAAATTATAAACCTATTATATTGTAACTATGTCATTTTTCGAAGTTGAATTTACATTACCTCAGCAGGATTCTTATTTAGTGGAAGTTGAGAGACAGATTCAATTAAAACGAAAATTTTTATTGGAGCGACGTCATCACTTGGAAAAGGCATCCAGAGAAAATAAGTTTTTGACAACGGTTAAAAATGATTATCAAAAATATCAAAATTATATTTTGAAACAGAAACAAGAACAAATTGGCGCAATGAATACACTCGATCAATATTTAGATGATTTAATTGTTACTGGAAAGATGACTCAATCGGATATAGAGCAGTCGAAGAAAGATAAGAGAGAAATTCTGGGAGAAATTTCCAAAATCAAGAAAGATTTAGATGATCTGATGAAATAAAAATATGCGTAATATATAGTAATTATATAATTTATGAGTGTAACGGTTAATGAAATTTTACAAAAAATGAGTCTTGTTGCAACAACATTAAAACAACACAATACATTTATTGGTCAAATTAAAATGGGATTATCATCTATTCTTACAAAATTGCAACAAATAATAGCTTCTAGACAATTATTTCAGAAACAATTAAATGATAATCAAGCAAAATATAAAGATTTATCCATTGAAATTAAACAAAAAGATACTATCATTGCAAAGCTAGAAGAAGAAAGAAATAAATTATTGGGACAAATAAGGATACAGCAGCAAAAACAACAAGCTCTGGATCGACAGCAACAGCAACAATTACAACAACAATATCAGCAGCAACGTATCCAAGATCAGGATCAACTAACACAATTAAAACAGCAGTACAGATCAGCGACGAGATCACTAGATACAAAGATTAAAACTAATGAAGATGAAATAATTCGTTTATCTCAACAATTGAAAGATTGCAATGCCAGATTACAAGCAGCTTCAAATGGTTCTGCTGTTGCCAATCAACAACTGCGTGAATTACAAGATGAAAATATAAATTTAAAACAAATTATAAATCAATTTAATGCACAAATTAATGAAATTAAACAATTATTAGAAGAACAAAAACTTTTACTAGATCCTCGTTATGAAAATAATACCGAAAATGTATTTAAAGAAATGAATGAAATTACTGGATTATTAAATTCTATTTTAGGTTCTACACCCCCTGATCCCTTTGCTCCTTCTGCACCTTCTGCTCCTTCTGCACGTTTTCGTCCTGGTTTAGATGACCGTATGCCTCGATCTAATCGTTCTTTTAGTAGTGTACAGTTTCCCAATGTTTCTCCTCGTCCTTCTGCTCCTCCTCGTCTTCTTCCAAGAGATGAAGATGAAGATGAAGATGAAGAAGACAAATACTCAACTAATATGGGTATGGGTAGAAATCCCAGGCAAGGAGCTCCGACTTTTTTACCAGGACAACCTCCTAGCGCGCAAAGTTTTCGATTAAATGTTAGCCCTGAAACACCTTATGAAACACAAATGAATTTAAATAATGGGAAAGGCGGAAGAAGAAAATATAATCGAACAAAAAAAGAGAAACGTCCGAAAAAGACAGCAGCAAAACAGCAGACAAAAGAGAGAAAGAGAAAGAGAAAGAATAATACAAAGAATAATACAAAGAATAATAGGCGCTAAATAACTAATGTAGATAACATTCCATGAATGGTTGGCATAAAATTGCAATTAGGCGGCCAAGTTCCATACAATTGTTTCCAACCTATAGAATAAAGTGTCATTCGTTGGCTTCTAACACGACATCGTTCTTGAAATATTTTTTTCCAAGCACGTTGTATAATTCGTAACCAAACTGTTTTTAGAATAGCTACCTTTTCGTCTCCTTTTAATAATATACATTGTGCAATCTCTGGACGAATATAATCATCTCTTAAAATAATCTGTTTATAATTTCTTATTTGTGGGTGTTCAGGACATTGTTCTATAATGCGACGAATATTTAATAGTATATTTTGAATTGCATGTCTTGTAGAAAATACACTTACATTTGTATTTTCAAAAATAAGATCCGCTGGCCCAATCACTAAAAAGTGTCCTAGTACAGTTTTATCACTTTCTCGCGTAAAACCATGAAGAGATGGATGAAATATTTCGCACAAAACAAGACTATTCTTGCTAAAAGACTCTTCAGTTTCATCAATAGTGAGATCACTATCTGTTTCTGAACATGAATCTGATTGTGCATTACTTCCGTTGAAACTTCCGTAAAAATCGGGCATTATAATATTAATATAAAATATTATATAAACCAGTTTATTCAATTTTTTTACATATAATATATATAAGGTGCAATGAAGTATCCAAAATCTATGATAAAAATTCTTCATAATAAGACAGTTTTTTACGTAATACTTTTTTTGACGATTGCCAATATTCTCGGTTACCTTATTTTAGGAAATTATGTAAGCATTCTTTTGTTTTTAGTTGTTGGCTCTTTAACTTATTTATGCGACAAAAATATGACAGTTGTTTTGGCAGTATCACTTATTATTACCAGTATTTTTATGATGGGGAAAACGGTAGAAGGTATGACAAATTCTAGTAAAGAAGATAAAAAGAAAAAAGTACAAGATGCTAAAAAAAAAATACAGGCAAAAGTAGATAGTTCTTCGATTATTCGACCTTTAGATAATACTCATACAACGGCATCAGCATCTATGGCTGCAACTACAGATGATCAAGATCAAACAAATGAAGATCAAACAAATGAAGATCAAACAAATGAAGATCAAGAACCTGAACCAACAACTGCATCAGTTCAAACTGATGGTTTCAAAAAACGTAACCGCATTGATTATGCATCTACTATTGAAGATGCATATGGAAATTTGAGTCAAATATTGGGTTCGGATGGCATTAAAGGTCTTACAGATGATACGCAAAAATTAATGAAACAACAAATGCAGTTAGCAGAAGCCATGAAAAGCATGACTCCCATTGTGAAACAAGCTCAGGATATGTTGCAAGGTTTGGATATCAAAAATTTGGGTGGTATAGCAGATTTGGCAAAACAATTCACCGGTGGAAAGAAAGTATAAATATATTTCTTTCGTTCATTTTATAGCATATAATTCAAATTTTGAATTACATTCTATTTATATCAAAATAAAAATTAAAATATTAGAAAATACTCGGTTTAAAAACATAGTAACTTGCAAAAAATGCAAACAGTATATTCAATAAAATATGATTTTGATCTTCAATTGTGTTATCGCAAGTTGTTAAAAAAATTTGATCCATTATATCTAGCCCATAGTTACACGATTTTTTTATATCTCCCGCATATTCGTGATGAAGAACATGTGCCTTGGAGCAATGAAATAAAGAATAATTGATTATATGAATTGTTGTATAAATGAAACCATAGTAAAAAATAATAATTGCAGGAACAAAATTAATGTAATATATTTTTTGAACAAAATAAAACATGACAAAAATTAAAATATTTGATAAACATTCTATATATAAATTAAAAAATTTTATAAAAATAGAATTATTTTCATCATTAAGATGATGAAAGATGACGTGCATATTTATATTTTCTGGTAAATAATGAAAAAATATGTGTATGATATAAGAATAGTAATATAATAAAATAAGAGATACCCAAATTTGTATAGGCGGAAATGTTTTATACGTTAATACTGTGGCTAAAATAAATACAATAAAAAGTGACAAAAAATGATGATTTATTATTAATGGTAATTTTTTTTTTGATAATATATGCAGCATATATTATAGATTTATTATAATAATACATTTTATAATTTTATCGATTTATAATTTTTTTAAAAAACTTTAAAAAGTATTAGAAAAAGCATCTTATTTAAGATGATAAGTAAAAGAGTATTGATGCAAATTTCTTCAGCTTGTTTATCATGAACATCAGATGATAATATTTTTGCAAATATTTCAACTAAAGACGGATAATGATCATTGTATTCTAATAATGATAATATACATCTTTGAAAAATAAAAAATAAATATTTTATAAAAATCATAACAATCAATAAAACTAATAATATTTTTATTTGACTTGATAATAATGCTGTAATAAAAATAACGTAAAATAATATAAAATGTAGTAAAGAAAAAAACAAATTAAAGGATACGTGCATATATATTGATTACATAAAATAATATATCTTTTATACAAATTTTAATAATTCTTTGTATAATATAAGTCAATGAAATTTCAAAAAAAATGTCCGCCTGGAGTTATTTGTGTAGAAAATTTAACGTTTGGACTCATGATTGTCATTCTTGTTATTATTTGTTATCTAGGTTATGTAACTGTATTTAGAGAAAAAGATGAAAGAATGGATGAAAGAATGGATGAAAGAAATAGAAGAAGAGAAAGAGATTCAAGACATGAAACTGTTATTGTACAACAACCCAGTTATCCATATACAAATCTTCCCAATAATGGAGATGTCTTACTAGATCCATATGTTCCCCCTTTGCGTGATGAACGCTATCTTAGACCTGAATTATTAATGGTGCCGCCAGGCCGCGTACCTATTAATATTAGCACAAATATCGGTGCGGTAGATACAAGTTATCGACAAGTCGGAATCATGACTCCATTGAATGGAAATAACTCAAAAATTCTCCCCCTTATGGGCAGACCCTTGTTTGTAAATCGCGATAAATGGCAATATTATACCATGAGCGATCAAAACAATAGTATTAAGTTGCCAGTAAGTCGAAACGGAAGAAGCTGTACCAATGAATATGGTTGTGATAAAATATATAATGGTGATACACTTTATGTAGAAGGGTACAAAGAAGCTTTTAAAATCACTATTTACGATAATGATACAATTCGTTATTTGCCATTTTTATAAAAGTTTTAAATTATATAATATAAATATATATATGCCCACAGAAAATTCACTTATAGAAATGACACAATCGCAAGAGTCAGATGCAGAATATATCTGGACAGACAGTATTGAGCGTATTTTAGATAAAATGAGAATCAATTGCGTAAATTTGAGTGAATATCACATGTTCAAATATCGACGTTACAAACGATATTTGATGTTTTTCAGAATCCCAATTATTATTTTGAGCGGAATCAATGTATTTACTGCAATAGGGTTACAAAGCTATGTTTCGCAGAGTTCGATATCTATTATTAACAGTATTATTTCTCTTGCTTGCGGTATGATTACAAGCATTGAATTGTTTTTAAACATACAAAAGAAGATGGAAACAGACTTGGTTTCTCATAAAGATTACTATCGGTTGAGTATTGATATCTTTAAAGTAATCTCTCTTGAAAGAAATATTAGAAAAGTGGATGGAAAGACATTTTTAGATCAAAAATTTAGCGAATATGAGAAATTGATTAAAAGTAGCAATGTGTTTGATAGCGAATATGTGTTTGATACGATTTCTTCTCAAGTTCCAATTATTCCTTCTATTACACATTTTATAAATGATAAAGATAAAGATAAACATGAACATAACATGTTAAAAACAATTGGAAAAACAATGTGCAATTTACCTAATTATTTAGTACCCCATTCGAATCAAAGAAAGAGAGAAGCATATATCAAAACTCATCGCGATGCAACACGAGCCTATTTTTATAAAGATGTCGAGATTTTAGCAAGGATGGAGACAGAAAAAACGAAAGATCTCTCTGAAAAGAAGCAACAAATGAATAAACAGAAAATCTTGATGAGTGAAGCAGCCATGAAAGCGGCAGCCAAAGCGGTCGCATCTTTGCGACAATCTAGTTCCTCTTCTAGTCTTGCTTCTAGTCTTGCTCCTAGTCAAGATATTATTCCAAGTCCAAGTTCAAAACAAATTTCTTTACCTTTACCACCTACTCCTAGTGCTGAACAATCAATTCCAGAAAAAGAAGAAACCCTGATACAAGCAAAAACCCTGATACAAGAAGAAAATGTTAGCTTAGCTGTTGCTGAAAATGTATAGAAGTACGTATTGGATATTTATTCATCTTCAGAACTTGTTAAAGGTGCAGCGATGGCCGCTTGTTCTGCTTGTTTTTCAGCAGCGCTCACTAATGGTGCTACACTTGGACTAGCATTTAGTATGCGTTTTACCATATAATCTGCCAAAGCCTCGACGGCTCGTCCAAGAGCAAATGTAGAATCATCTGTATCATATTGTTGATAAGGAGGTATTACTGTAGCTAGTGCTATATTATCTTTTAATGCAATAAGAGAACCATCAGATGCTGTTTCAGCATGTAATTTGCTTTCTCTCTGTTTCATTGATTGTTCTTCACTAAAAGGGGAAGATAAAAGAGAAGGTTGGCTTGAAGAAGGTTTTTCTTTGTCTTGTTTTTCTTCTTCAACATCCGTTTCTAATTCGCCTTGGTCATTTTTTAACACTGTGGGAATATTAAGTTCTTTCATTTCAATTTCACCAGAATCTCCGGATTGACTTGTTGAATTGCTGGATAGTGGAGTTTGAATTGATGGTGCGATTGTTACTAGTTGCGAAGGCTCGCTAGATAATTGCTCATTTGTTGCTGATAGTGGATATAATGGTAGAGTTGATGATGAAGACTTGCTCGACAATTGCTCATTTGTTGGTGTTGATGATTGAGTGCTTGCTAGTAATGATGAAGTCGATGATAAAGGATTACTACTTGGTGATAATGGATCATTAGCAACAGTTGTTCTTACTACATTTGTATTTGCACCACCGTACAACATATGTTTCAAAGTACGATTGTGCATGTCCAGAAAACGTCTCTTTCTAAATGTTTTTGATTGTGTTTCACCTTTATTCTTCTTATATCGTTTCCTACTTTGTCTTTTTTTTCCATACAATTTTGTTAATTTACCTTTAGTTAATTTCATTTGTATATAAATAAATAATATTTTATTTATATAGTATAATCATGAATATTTCACCTAATAATATTTCGGGAGAATGTAATTTAAAATGTAGTTATTCTTTTAATTATCCTATAAGTAATTGCAGTGCTACTAATAAAAATACATCTATTTCTCTCACATATGATGCCGGTTCAGTACCAGCAGTTCAATTCAATAATGCTGGCTACAATGTATCTCAAATACTTTTAGTTGCGCCATCTATTCATGAATTCAACGGTACAACCGTTGGCGCCGAATTTATTATTACACATACTCCTCTAGCTGGAGGAAATAGCTTGAATGTCTGTATTCCCATTGTCTCTGGATCTTCCTCTACGGCAGCTACAACTATTCTTGAAACAATTATTTCCACGGTTTCTACACAAGCGCCGGCAGCAGGAGATTCAACAAATATTGTGATAAATGATTTCACATTAAATTCAATAGTTCCTGATACTGCTTTTTACTCTTATATAGATGCACAAAATGTTTCGTTTATTGTTTATGGTATCAACGATGCTATTAATATTAGTCAATCTTCCCTTCAAAGTTTAGTAACTATGATTAACTCAACAAACAACCTTTCTTTTCCAAGTGGGCCACTTTTATTTATTAATCCTAATGGTCCTTTTCAACAAACAGGCAATGGAGAGATTTATATTGATTGCCAACCTACTGGAAATTCAGAAGAAATAACAGATATAACTAATGTAAAACCGACTGTTAAAATGGATTTTACTTATGATTCTATTATGAAAAATCCAATCATTCTTTTTATTTTGTCATCCATTCTGACAATCATTATCATGTATGTATTATATTTTATTATCACTTATGTTTCTACGGGAGAAACATCTGTTACTTTTTTAAAACAAAAAAAACATAGTTAGTTAATTTTTATTTTTATAATGGTAAAAATAAAAATCTATACTACTCCCTCTATACTACTCCCTCTATACTACTCCCTCTATACTACTCCCTCTATACTACTCCCTCTATACTACTCCCTCTATACTACTCCCTTGTATCCTACAGGAGCAGCATCATGAATATTATCTAAAACTGGCATAAAATTTGAAACTGTATTTGGATTCATTGTATTATTAATAGGCGCCATTTTACTAACTACTTCTTGTTCCAATGTATAAGGAAACTGATTCATGGCAGTCAAATTAGAATATTTTTTCTCCTCCGTTGGATAATATGCGTTTAATGCGGCACTACCATTTGCAATCGAAGAGCGCTGGATGAGTAAAAATGCAACCAATAATCCCAAAACTCCTAAAATTGGGTTGCAGCAAAAAAGGAGAGCCAATGCAAAGCCACCAACAATCAATTTACCAATCATGGTATCAATCATAGATGCAAGACTATCAGGAGTCTTGTAACCCATAACAATATAAATTAAAAATAGAATGACCAGAATTACTTGGCCCATATTATCTTTCTTAAATAATTCTGAAAAATAATCCATATATCATATTAAAAGATTATTATTTGTCTTTTTATGAAATTCTAATTTGAAAACACTAAACCTACAGTCATTTTTAGTTTATAAAATTGAATATAAATATACATTTACAATAATATGTATTATACATATGTATTTAGGTCAGAAAGGCTATAGTATTCTCAAAAAAAATATAACAGTAGAACAACAATATTTTATACGAAATGAATTGATGATCAAACCATTTGTTCAAGGATCGCCTGCAGCGCAAACTGTAACCTTTCCTGCGTACCGAGAATCTGCCAATAAATTTTATGTGCCTCGTTATTTTGGCGAAGAACACTTTGGTAAAGCTGAAGATTCAAAAATTTGTCCTGGACAAACAATTAGTCTCGCTTTTGCGGGCGAATTGAGAGATAATCAAAAGCCAGTCGTACAATCATATTTAGATCATATCAGTAAGAATAATGGAGGAGGAGGATTGTTAGAACTCCCATGTGCTTATGGAAAGACAATTTTATCTCTTTACATCATATCACAACTTTCGGTAAAAACTCTTATTATTGTACATAAAGAATTTCTATTGAATCAATGGATTGAACGCATCCAACAATTTCTTCCTTTGGCACGAGTTGGACGCATTCAAGGACAAATTTTTGACATTGAAAACAAAGATATTGTTATCGGAATGCTTCAATCCTTGTCGATGAAAGACTACCACGAAACAGCCTTTCAAAGTTTTGGTCTAACTATTATTGATGAGGTTCATCACATTTCTAGTGAAGTGTTCTCTTGCGCTCTTTTCAAAATTGTTACGCGATATATGTTGGGCTTATCCGCAACGATGAATCGAAAAGATGGAACTACCAAAGTATTCAAAATGTTTCTAGGTCCTGTTGTCTATAAAGGCAAACGCGATGATGAACACGATGTCACTGTTCGAGCCATCGAATACAAAGCAAATGATGAAGATTTTAATACTGTAACTCTTGATTTCAAAGGAAATGTTCAATATAGCACCATGATTTCCAAATTATGCGCATTTAATCATCGCACAGAATTTATTTTACGTATTTTAAAGGATATGATGCAAGAGAATCCAATGCAGCAAATTATGGTACTTGCGCATAATAAGAATATTCTAAAATATATTCATGATACAATAAAAACTCGTGAATTTGCAACCGTTGGCTATTATGTAGGAGGTATGAAAGAGGCAGCTTTAAAAGAGAGCGAAAAAAAACAGATCATTATTGCAACTTATTCTATGGCCGCCGAGGCACTTGATATTAAGACTCTAACCACACTTATTATGGCCACGCCAAAAACAGATATAGAACAAGCAGTCGGCCGTATTCTAAGAGAAAAGCACAGCAAACCTATCGTGGTTGATATTATTGACGCACATGATCCATTTCAAAGTCAATGGACCAAGAGGAAAGTATTTTATAAAAAACAAAATTATAAAATAATTACTATCGAAAGTACTCAATACACATCAGATATTTCTCAATGGAAGTCTGTTGAAACAAATAAAAAGAAGGATCAAAGTCAAGGAAAATGTTTGATAAAAATAAAAAAATAATATTTAAAAAAATTATTCAAGAAAATTTGTTACCAAAACTGATACCCTTTATTCGTATAATGGTTATAATTATCAATGCAATTTGTGAATTGACTATTTCCACCAATTCGCTGGAAAGGAACTGGATTAGCAAGAGCTGAATTATTTGCGCCAACTGAATAGCTCATTCCTCCAGTGGAATAACTAGGCGAATTAGGAATTTGGCTTCCATATTGGTGGTAAGTACCTCCGCGCTGACTAGATGATCTTTTACTCGAAGATCTTTTTTTTCCTTGTTTGCCCTGCTTTTTTGTTGCTATATATCCACCCTTAAGTTTCATAAACTTTCGTTTCAAATGTCTTTTCATGGTTTTATATCTTCTTTTTGGCATCCTATACTGTTTAGCAATATTTTTTATTTTTTTGCGAAGAGTTTTTCTTGCGCCGCCTTTTTGAAGCGCGGATGCACCCGCCGCTAGCACATTATTACGCATTGCCGGTAATCCAAATTCTAGCGATGTTTCATTGCTGCTAAAACCACCTGCCCAGTTAGACGCATCGATATTTACTTGATGTTGATTTACGTTGTAAAAAGGTGGCACAGTGTTTTTTAATGTATAAGGAGCTAAAGATAAATTTGGGTTCATTATATTATAACAAGTTTATTTTATTGATAATTCATGTTTTCTAACCAACATAGAAGGCGAACCATGTTCTACTACCTTTATTGGTGACCATTTTTTAAATTTATAATTGAATATACACGACATATAATAAGACTTTTTCAAATCTACATATTTATCTAATGTATCATTTTCAAATTCTTCTTCGTCATCACTTTCTTCTAAAGCATCTAAATTAACATTTTCTTTAATAGTTCTGAAAAGACCATTCATGAGAACGCTAGTTTTATAATCGGAAATATATGCTGTATCATATAAATATTCGCATTTTAAAATTGAATCATGCGCATATAGATGATAAATATCATTTTGTAGATCGGGTTTTACTAGAAAGATGGTATCTCTTGGTTTTTTATATGGACGTTCTTTCTCTTTCTCTTTCTTTTTCTCTTTCTCTGTATTGACATTACTGCGACTATTGCTACTGTTATTACTGTTATTTTGATACATATATTTCATAGCATAATGATGTCTCGGTTTCTCTTGCGAATAAAAATGTAGTTCTTTTATTTTATATGGAAGTTCTTTAATAGCAAAATTCATTTCTTGTGAAAAATTTGGACATAATAGAGGCACGCCAAATGTAATATTATTTTGACAATATGTAACATTCAATAAACCGTCTTTTTCTAATAGTGTAGAAATACGAACAAGTTTTTCTTGAATAGGAATAAAAGACGTATTTTTTCCATCTTGATATAATAAATCTTCTATACAAAAAAATGGTCGATTGTTATATAAAAATATACTTCCATATAAAATAGTATCTTTACATTTTATATTACTTGTTTCTATTTGAATATTACATATCTTTTTTGTTTTTATATCCACTTCCATAAAAATGCACTGATTTTGTTTAGAAAACCACGCAAAATATTTTTTTCCTTCCGGTATAGCCATAACCATTTGGCATGAAAAAACTTTCTTATGTGTTATTATTTCATAAGAAAGTTCAATATTTTTTGGGAAAGATTGCATTATTTCCATCTTTGATTCCATTATAAATATATATATTATAGTCGCTTTATTATGATTTCATAAAATAAAATTTAATTACCGTATGTCGGAAATAGTCCATAAGTCGGAACTCAAATCTGAGGACAATAAATATGCATAAGGTAAATAAAAATATCCTTTATCACCCCAGGTTGAACCCCATGAATTTCTCATAATCCATACTTGTAATTTATCGTTGTACCCAACACATAATATTGCATGTCCGCCAAGTAATTTTTCTTTTTGTGTATTCGGCATAGGAACCATTCCTGTAGTAGCAACAGCTTGGCTTTCAAAACTTTCATAAACCAATATTCCAACAACAAATGGCAATTTATTACTTAAACATTGTTTCATACTTTTTAAATCATTTTTAATGTTTCTTGTATTTTTCTGTAATACACGATGTTGCAATGCATTTGTATAACATTTTGGGGGCGGACAAACTGCAAATTTACTTATATTATAAGGCCAATCAGTTTCTAAACAAACTCCATACTTAATCAATGATTTAACGCCATCTTCTAAAGTTGCGCCTGCATCTTCTTTTATAGTACCTTCTATTACTCTTTCATTGTAATATACAAATAATATAGAACCTTGAATTTTTGAATTATCATAAGCTAATAAGCCACACAATGCATTTGCAGTACAAGATCCTAATGACCCTTGATCATATATAAGAGGCATTTTAGCCCTTAAATCAACGGAGGCTGTGATAGCTGCTGGTTTCGAAAATGTTAAATGATTCAATTTTGATTTGTGCATTCTCTCAATCTTGACATTATATACACGTTTTGGCATTTATAATATTATACAAAACTTTTTTTTTAACAGAATTATTAATCTGTTTATAAGACTTCCAAAGATGAAATCTCTGTGCTGTTTTCAACAACAGACTCACTTCTTAATTGATTCTTTAAAAAATCCTTTAATTCATTTTTCATTGCATCTCTATCTTGTGGTCCCTTCTCTTCTTTGTTCTCTCTTTTATTATCAAAATTTTGTTCTTGTTTTTGTTGAGACATGTTCTGAATCATTTGTTCATATTTTTGCGAAGGCGAATCTACTAAATCTTTTATTTTAGGAACAGTAAGAGTAGATTTTAAAAATTCAAAAATTTGATGGATAAGAAAAATGATAAGAGTAGAAATAAGAATGATTTGAATGGACCAAATCAACATTATTGTATATTTATAAAAGAATTTGTGGGTTTAAACTTTTCTACAAGTTTTTCTACAAGTTTTTCTACAAAATATATTTTTTTTGGAAACGGCTTAAACCTATATATCAGAGAAACTATATGGCGCAAAACTTGTCCGTAATTATTATCGATAAAACAGGTACATTAAAAACAACTGCTATAAAAGAATACAAGCAAGAAGAGTTGTATAAAAAATGCGGATTTAAAAAAGCGGATGGATTTTCTAAGCAAACGGAATGGCTTGTAAAGCTTGATGGAAAAAAATATTTGGTTTCTTTGTTTGCCAAGGTCGAAGGAAAGGCAAATACTGAAAATAAGTATGATTTTCCTCCACCTGTAGATAGTGTATTATATTTTGGAAGTTGCGCACTTGTTGGAAAAATGAAAACGGATGATTCAACTGATGCATACGTTTCATTGACATTGGAACTTTGGCAAAAAATATATGAAAAATTGTTTGGTGGATTTGAAAATTTAGCAGATACTTGTTTAGAAGATGAAGAAGAGGAGGATGAACTAGCAAATATACCTGCAGAAAAAAAGACCAAGCACGGATATTTGAAAGATGGATTTGTCGTGGATAGCGATGAAGATCTAACCAACGAAGATGATAGTTCTTATGAAACAGAAGACTCGGATGATCAAGATGAATCGTCTGATCCACCAGAAACAGATGGTCTAAACTTGGAAGATATAGGATCAGAGCTTAGTTCTGAAGAATATGATTATAGTGATGATGAAGATGATAATAAAAAAAATAAGGATTAAGTAATCTAATTTAAATTTTATAAAAAAATTGATTTCATAATATTATCTTATATTTATAAATAACAACAAGTAAAAAGATGAGCCAACCAAGAAATGTGTCGCATGTTAGCTACTATATTGCTTCTCAGATACCAAAAAATGAAACAGCATTTAAAAAGGATATGGATGATGTGTTAAGAGATCTTAGTTATGTTCCACCAGAATATATGACTTATCCCGAATACTGGGGCTTATTAGATGTAGTCATGAAAAAACATATTCCAACAATCAAAGACATTGATTGCTCATGGAAACAGAAACTTGTTGATATTTTTATAGGTAAAATTCCACTTCCGGACAAAAAGAAAAATGAAAAACTAGATCAGAAATAATTTTATAATAAAAATTGATTGCAATATGATATAAATACATGATGATATTTATATCGTAGAATGAGAATCATAGAGAATCCAGAGAATTTCCGAAAAAATATTCGTACAAAGCTGGTTGCAATACTGGCTTCAGAAAAAGATTGTATCAATTTGGAAAAGGGCATTTATAATTATTCGCTGAAAGAGGCTGACAATCGAAAGGTTGTAAAAAAGTGGGACAATCCACATTTTATTCAAATTTATACAGATCGCTTGCGCAGCATTTATTTGAATCTACAAAATCCAGCATTTCGACAACAGATTCAAGCAGACAAGGTGAAGCCACATACTATTGCGTTCATGACGCATCAAGAAATGAATCGTGATAAATGGGAATCGCTTATTCAAGCAAAAATGAAACGCGATCATCATAAATATGAGACCAAAATTGAAGCGGCAACGGATACCTTTAAGTGTAGAAAATGTCATTCGAACAAATGTACTTATTATCAGATGCAGACGCGATCAGCGGATGAGCCAATGACAACTTTTGTTTCTTGCATTGATTGTGGTAATCGCTGGAAATGCTAGACAACAGTTGTTTTTTAAATATATTGCTTTGATAATAAAAATATGGTGTTGCATTTGTGGAAATAATTGTTTGATATGTAGCATCTTCATTCATCGCAAGAGGTTGCAGTGAATTTCCTATATTAAAATTACCATTACTAATTGATAAACTCCATGTTGCTCCAGAATCTGTAGAGTAATAAACTAAAGAAGGACCAGAATTTGTTATTACAAGTGTTAAATATTTTCCATCATCGCTACATTTGCAAAAACCTGAAAACCCAGAAAAAGATGAATTAAGATTGATTATTGGAGTAGAAGGTGATGGCGACCACCTGTTACCTTTATCTGTAGAATACTGCATATATACCCCTACCGCAGTTATATTATAATTTTGTGAAAATGCATATTGATATACTCCATCGCCTGACATACATATATTAAAAATAAAAAGAGCCTTATCTAAATTTATCACTTTAAAAGTTTCTCCGCTATTATTTGAAATAAATACTTCATTTCCAGGACACGTAAGTATTATTTGACCTGGGGGAGTTGTAGTTGTACTATCACAAATATAATTTGAACTTATATTACCAGGCTTAGTATTGCCATTTATTTTTGAACTTAAAATACTCCATGTTATACCATTATATTCATAGATATAGCTTATCTGACTAGTCGGAATATTAAATACGCCATAGTACCCAGTATTTGATAAATAAGAAATATACCCGTAATATGGTTCTTTACTATTATTAATTAATTGTTGGGTCCAGATAGCTCCATAATTAGAAATCGGAATTGCATATATGTATGAGTCATTATTGTTATTATTATATGTTAGTGATACTACTATATTATTTCCTTGTATAACAATATTGGTAAAGGATAAAAGTTCTCCGTTTGGAAAAGGATTATTCACAAATGCAGTCCATGTAGTTCCATAATCTTCGGAATAATAGGGTGCATAATATGGTGTATAAGAATTATTATTATATACAATAATATATTGATTTTGACCACTACTATCCATTGTTACATTTATAACTAAATAACCATTTTGTAGTCCTGTTCCTGTTCCATTTTTACCAATCCATATTTCACCAGGCGTAAAAATATTTTCAATAGTATAATTTTGTTCTGTTACAGTTATATTAGTATATCCTGTTGTTCCAATATAATTATACACATCTTGTAACATGATATCTCTACCTACATATAAAACGTCCGAAATAAGTTTTCCAGGAACAGTATAAGAAAAAGTGGTCGAATTATTTGTTCCTGTGGCTCCTGTGGCTCCAGTGGCTCCAGTGGCTCCTGTAGCTCCTGAGGCTCCTGTGGCTCCTGTTGCTCCTGTGGCTCCTGTGGCTCCTGTTGCTCCTGTGGCTCCTGTGGCTCCTGTGGCTCCTGTGGCTCCTGTTGCTCCTGTGGCTCCTGTTGCTCCTGTGGCTCCTGTTGCTCCTATCGGTTGTCTTGTAATTATACCGTTAATTTGTGTTCCTACTGCCCCGTAGCTTCCATCAATGTAATATGTTGATAATGTTTGATAATTTGATGGTAGTTGTGTAGTACAGTTAGCAGTGGAACCAGTTGATTTTGATACAGAATATGCGATGTTGCCAATCTGAATATTATTTAAAAAACTTAAAGGATATGCGGTAATTCCATTGTTTATTTGCCCAATCGTACTTTGTACCGCATAAGCAGACGCAAGATTCAAAGCACCCGTAGGACCAGTTGTATCTGTAGGGTCTGATATAATTACGCTAGACCAATAGGATTTACTCGTTGAAATAGCCGATATTGGATTAGATGGAATACTTGCAGTACCGGACGTACTTCCATACGCAGCGGTAAAAGTTGTAGAGATAATCGTGGCAACATAACCAGACATTTATACTATATATTATATTTTATATAATAATTAATAATTATACTATTTGTACAACTTTTTTTAAAAGTTGTTTTAAATGTTACAATCAAAATATGATACATTGATGCCTTGTGTCGCAACCACATTTTCTGGTCTTAAAGCCCAATCATTGCTCGCAATTTCATAATGGATTAAACGATTTCTCTCTTGTATTCTAGCTTTAACTTGGTCTTCCGTTTCTTCCGCAGGATATTCAGTATAAGCAAAAGTGGAGTTATAATTTGGTTGATATCTATACATAATACCCTGTTCGTTATGAAATATAAAATCTACATCGGGATCATATGACCTTCCATATTGACAAATATTGATTAATTTTCCCATGGTTTTTATAAATTTGATCTTTCTATTATGATCTACAGAAACTAGATTATAATATTTTCCGACTTCTAAATTGGAGAAATGAATTGCTCGCGTTGTCATCTATTTAATAAATTATATGATAATAACATATTAAATCAATTTTTTTATTTACTTTATATATTTATATTTTCTTTATCTATTTTCTTTTCTTATGTATTTTTTTTATTTGCCCATAAAGTATAACTATTTACGCTTGTGCAAACTGCTCCTTTATAATCACTTGTAAGCCCAATTTGTAAAAAATATTCATTCTGTGTAGTTAAAAGTGCTTCTCTAGCCGCATTTAATGTAGAACCTAAATTAAGATCTAGAGATGTCGCAGAAGAAGTTTCAGAAGTCGTTGGTATAGGATATGTTCTAATAGATCCGTTTGCTTGGGTAGAATAATAATAATCATTGTCTTGTGATGTTACTATATTATCCAATATTCGCGGCTTACTTGTATTAAGATTTTCGCCAGGAGCAAGAGAAATTCCTAATGTTTCATATTGATTGGTTATTGAAATTTGTGTAATGGTATATTCTGGGTAAGGATAATTTGACAAAAAAGTATTTAATTCAGTGTACATGTTATTAAATACTTGAACACTTGTAATTTCGCGACTTCCTGTTTCATTATTATCTTTACTATTAATATCCCCAATAAGACTACTTCCAAATGCATAAAACCCAAAAGTATTATAAATTACATCTTTATTTAACCCCGTTTTATTGTCCTTGAAAAAAATAGTAAAAGTGTTGGCTAGACAAAAAGTGAGGTATGTAAAATTATTCACCATTATATAATAGAATAATATAATATTTTACGCAAAAAATATTGTATAATATAAAAGCATTTAAAGAAGTCTTATGCTAGCGGATAACTCTGATAAAGAGAATCAGTATTATTTTACAATAAATTATAAATTAAATAAAAATTAAAAAATAGCTAAGAAACCTTATTTAAAATAATATCGAGTTAAAATCCGATTATTTCCAAGTCTTTTAGTTTCCAATATTCGCATGCGCCTCCCGGAATCGGCCTACGAATAATAAAAGGAATTCTTGCTTGTGCCAACTCTAACTCAGCAACAAGATAACCATCAATAATATTTTCTGGCACTTTGACGAATGCCTTAGCGCCAGAATTGATTTGTTTTGCACGCTGACCAAGAACGCGAGCGCGTTCATATTTTGTTAGATACGGCAAAGTTCGATGCAACTTGTCAATAATATTGTTATTCGCATCACGAATAACCGTGGTTAGCGCACTAATTTCCTGATAATTATGAATCATTGCCTCTGGATGAAAATCTAGCAAATATTGTTTATTAATATCCGCATTGAATTTTTGCAAATATCCTTCGTTATTTTCCTCATCATCTTCGTCGTCATCATCACTTGCTCCGCCGTGTTGTTCAAAACTAGGTATTTTTCCTCCTATTATTATGTTTTCTCCACCTTCTGTGTCTTCATCATCATCATCGTTTTGCTCATCTTCTTCTTTTTCCTCTTCTTTTTCCTCGACGTCGTCTTGTTCTTCCTCTTCCTCAAGTTCTTTTTCTTTTTCTTCTTCGACTTCGTCTTGATCTTCTAGTTCTTCTTCTTTTTCTTCCCCGACGTCGTCGTCTAGTTCTTCTTCATCGGAAGATACAATAGATTCAACGTCTTCTTCGTCGTCACTTTCAAACTCGTTTTTAAAACTAGGCATTATTATTAATACTAGACAATATATTTATATTATTATAAATCAATTTTAATATAAATAAAATAAACAAACTACTTTTGTTCATTCGATTTCCACACGGTATCACACGTAGAACATAAATAAATATATTTCATATTAATGTCATCATACCGAATATAAATAATTTCTCTGGGTGTATCGTGTGTATTTGTATCGCAGTCGGGATTAGGGCACAAAATCTTATTGACACGTGGCAATGTGGGATCTAACTTGGTATATTTATTGATAATATGTGAAAATTTTTGATCATTCTTTTTCACCTGTGTTTTAGAAACACTCACATTATCTACGGTTACCAAGTTATCTTCATTACCGCAATTTCTGCAATAATAAATCAACTTATTCGGATTTTCACTATCGATTCGAATATAATACATATTGTTGCATACATTGCAAAAGTGCATTCCTCTATATATTATATCTTACTATTATTTATTTATATTCAATTTTTTCAACAAACATTTTCTAGCAAATGCAATAGATAAATAAAATAACCTTTATTCTGATAATTCTATCACAGTTTTATCAAAATCTTCCAGCAAACGCTTATAATGAATCGGTACTGTCATTCCATAAAAAGACGTTTTGATTGTTACTGGTTCCACCGTATCTGCCTTTTCTACAATATATTTACGCAGCGCCTCCTTATTTTTCTCAAAATTTTCTTTAACATAAGGATAAAAAGTAGAAAATTTTTCCGGATAAATATCATGCTGTCGTTTCATCATTTTTAAAATAGCAATATCAATCGTTTTAAATTCAATAATTTTAGTATAATTTGCAAAATCAGCATGCGTCTTTGATACGCCAGGTTCATTTAACAATGGATCTGTACATAAAAGCGTGCATAATGTCAGCAAAATAGTAGAAATACTTTGACACGATGTCCATTGCTCGCCCTTCCACGTATTTAGAACACTAATACAAACTTTCCCATTACAATATAAATTAGGATTAAACCGAATCATTTCTCCATTTGTGCAATACAAAACATGTGGCGGACTATGCGGATAATCCCTCGGATAATGAAACTCAAAAAAAAAGTTTCCGCCAAAATACGGTGTATCCTCTGGTCCAATAATTAGAGCATATCCTTTCATCATATCCTCATCGTCATGTGCATAATAAATACCATTTTCTATTAAAGGATTTTTCATAATATGTTTCACGTCATGTAATAATCGTGTAATAGTTTCTTTTGAAATAAATACATCTTTTTTTGACATGAGTACTATATATTATATTATATTAGCTTCGTTTTATATGTGTTTCTCTCGATAATAAATACTGAACTTGTACAAAAAGTTGAATATATCCGTTATTTCTTATTCTTATTATTAATGAAAAAAAAATGAAATAGAAATATCTCAATATAAGATATTATACAATAGTATATCATGGATTTAACATCACACTATAATGATTTGAGCGAATTTTTAGCAAAACACAGTCTCAAAAAAGACGGAGATACAAGCCTGATTACTCATACAAGGATCGGCGATAAAACTTCCAATATTTACGGCGGTTCTTATGTGATCCCCAAGGAAGAATTACCCATCTTTTACAGGTTGTATTGTGAAAAGGTCTTTGTAAAAAAGCAGATGGAGTATCTTACCGAAAAGCAACAAAAAGGCACAGGACCTATTCTGATTGATTTAGATTTTCGTTATGCACACAGTGTAACATCTCGACAACATACCAAAGAGCATATTCAAGATCTTCTTTGTTTGGGATATTTGGAAAAACTTAAGGAACTTTTGGTTTTCAAAGAAAATGTGAGCTTTCCAATTTATATTATGGAAAAAGAAGACGTAAATCGTCTGCAAGATGGTTCATTGACAAAAGATGGCATTCATATTATCATTGGAATTCAAATGGACCATGTTTTGCAGCAGATTCTTCGCGAAAAAATGTTGGAGGAAATTCCCAAAATTTTGGAGCTTCCGCTCATCAATGACTGGTCAGCTGTTTTGGACGATGGAATTAGCAAAGGAACTACAAATTGGCAGCTCTTTGGTTCAAGAAAGCCCAATAATAAAGCATACGAAATAACGCAATATTATAAGATCAGCTTTGATGAATCGGATAGTGAATTTATCATGGATGAACGACGTGTTACGGACATTGATTTAGAAAAAGAGTTTTGTCTATTATCAGCGCAATATGATAATAATGCAGTATTTGAGATGAATCCATCGATCAAAGAAACATATGATAGTCGCGTGAATAATAAGCCAGTTAGACCAAAGGCTCAAATCAAAACAAAGTTGCGACTTTTGACTACCGACGCTGCTGCAGCAGAAAACGAAGTATATTCGTTGCAGGATATTATAGATCATGGAACATTAAAAAATGCAGTTGAAAATATGATGAAAAGTTTTAAAATTGATGAATATGAATTAAAAGAAGTGCATGAATACACGCAAATCTTACCCAAAGAATATTATGAACCCGGTTCGCATAGTAAAAATATCAAAGTAGCATTTGCACTTAAAAACACAGATGAACGCCTGTTTCTATCTTGGATTATGTTGCGAAGTAAAGCATCTGATTTTGATTTTGCGTCAATTCCAGTTCTACATGATAAATGGAGCAAACATTTGAAAGAAAAACCCGAAGGCATTACCAAGAAATCAATTATCTATTGGGCAAAACAAGATGCTCCAGAAGACTATGAGCGCGTCAAAAAGACAACAATCAATCATTTTATCGAGAAAACTTTGACTAGTCCAACAGAATGGGATTTTGCTATGGTTCTATATCAAATGTTCAAAGAGGTTTATGTATGTAGTAGCTATACAAATAAAACGTGGTATGCATTTAGAAATCATCGATGGGAGCTTGATGAAGGACAAACACTGCGGTTCTCGATTTCTGTAGATATGTATAATATTTATCAAGAGAAAATGGCATCGATTATGAATGAAATGAATCATTATGAACCGAGCGACGAGCGATATGCAGCAAAATCCAAGATGGTAAAGTGGGTCAGTGAATTATCAACACGTATGAGAACAACGAGCATCAAGAATAATATTTTTCGAGAGGCACATGAACTGTTCTTTGACAAGGAATTCACAAAAAATATGGATACAAACCGGTATTTAATGTGTTTTACCAATGGTGTGGTAGATATCAAAAACAAGGTATTTCGTTCTGGATATCCTCAAGATTATATCACAAAATGTACAAACATTCCATATTATGAATTGGATCATGTTCGTGATCAAAATACGATGGAATCGATTTTGCAATTTATGGAACAATTATTTCCAGTGCAAGCGCTCAACAGATATATGTGGGATCATTTATCATCTGTTCTTATTGGCGAGAATATCAATCAAGTATTCAATATTTATCGAGGTTCAGGATCAAATGGAAAATCAATGCTAGCAGATCTCATGGCATTTACGCTGGGAGAATATTGCATGACAACCGTTCCAATTACATTGGTTACGGAAAAACGTGTTGGTCAAGGTCAAACTTCATCTGAAGTAATGCAATTAAAAGGCGTGCGCTACGCGGTCATGCAAGAACCAACAAAAGATTCGTGCAAATTGAACGAAGGCATGATGAAGAATCTTACAGGCGATTCAACATTGCAAGCCCGTGAATTGTATTGCAAATCGGAAACATTTCAAATCCAATTTCATTTGGTAGTTTGTACAAATACCTTATTTGAAATTAACAGCAATGATGATGGTACTTGGCGACGTATCTGTATTGTTGATTTCATGTCAAAATTTGTGGATCCCGAAACGCAAAAAACAGAGTACGATACGCCTTATCAGTTTCCCAAGGATAAAAATTTGAAGGAAAAGTTGCCAAAAATGGCGCGTGTATTCGCGAGTATGTTGGTGAAACGCGCATTTGAAACGCAAGGAAAAGTAGAAATTTGCGATATTGTAAGATCTTCTTCTGATAAATATCGCCAAGGACAAGACCATATCGCTGCATTTATTGCAGAAATGGTGGGAAGAAAGGAAGGAAAGAAAATTGCAAAGCGCGAGCTTACTGAACAATTCAAGATTTGGTTTCAGGACCAACAAGGCGGACGAAGGGCGCCCAAGGGTATTGAATTGCACGAATTCATGGACAAGAAGTTTGGCAAGTCTAGGCGCGACGGATGGCACGGGGTGGAAATTATTTATCCAGAGAGTGAAATTGTTGATGAATTATTTGATAATTAATAACAAACAATGCGATTCGTTTATTTATTGATAGTTAGATAAATACCAAGAATAGCTAATAAAATTCCTAGTATTTGTTTCCATGTATATTTTTCTTTGAATATAAAGATACTTACAAAACACAGTGCAACAACAGATGCAATTTTTAAGAATAGTGAATTTAATAAAGGAGAATTATATTTTTTATCTAATTCAAAAATGAACAATGAGCTGATGACAGCTAAAATAGCAATAATAAAAAGACAACCCAATTGACTAAATGACAATTTTCTATAATTTTTAAATGTCTCTAGAATGGATTTATCAAAAAAACATTTATACAAAAAAAGACATAAAACAATAATGCCAATAAAAAATGTATTCAAAATAAGTAAATCGTGCGAAGATAATGTTGTCAATATATGTTTGCGAAAATATGGATTAATCGATTTTAATATGGTCAAACCAAAAATATGATAATACATACTATACTATAATTTTTTATTTATTGTGTTTCTTTTGTTTTTTGTGTTTCTTTTGTTTTTTGTGTTTCTTTTGTTTTTTGTGTTTCTTTTCTTTATTGATTTTTTACAAGTTTTTTGTCGTTTATACCCTTTTCTTTTAGAAGTTTTTTGTCGCTTATACGTTTTTTTTTTTTTTTTTTTTGTTTCTCCCTTTTAAGCACCAATTTATTATTATTATTATTTATATAG
>Ga0114960_10000004_pt1 | contig 199469 bp, 189 predicted proteins | sample C_130625_MF_Meta_FD_92637 | JGI IMG/M metagenome (GOLD analysis project Ga0114960, IMG submission 92637) | Freshwater microbial communities from Lake Croche, Canada to study carbon cycling - C_130625_MF_MetaG | ecosystem: Environmental > Aquatic > Freshwater > Lake | place: Lake Croche...
ATCATTCTTGACATCCTTCTTAGTTTTCAAACTCTTCTTTTCCTTTCGGATTACCCCTCTTCTCTCCCACCATAAACATTTCAATTTTTTTTTCTTCTATTACTTTTCTCTTACATCATTTTAAAACTTTTGAAAAAGTTAGCAAAACCGGGAATCCGTCTTCGCCGGATTCTTTTTTAAAAAAATTTTGTAAAAATAAAAAAGTTTTATTTATTAAAATTAATCCTTTAAGTAAAACTCTACTAAAATCTAAACTAAAATACAATGTATTCTAAGGTTCATCATTGGCTACTTCACCAAGAACATCCATGCGCCATTGTTTCTCTATCATTTCCAATCGGTTTCTTATGGCAGCATTTTGACAGTTTCTCTTGTCACCCGTAGTAAGTCTGCTAAAAGTGGACGGTTCGTAATCTGGTTCATAAAACATCTTCCGCACATACCACGCAACTGCATCAGGAATTTCACCACCTCGCACCCAGGCACACCCAGCGAGCCCAAGAGCACCGCTAATCTTTCCATATTTCTTTTGGGGTTTGTGTGTAGCAGTATCAATTGCCTCGTGGAGTTTTGCAAAGTACGCACGGAAGAACGCAACTACATCTGCAATCTGTGCTTGCGTAAGGTTCATGTTCAAGTATTTGTGATTGAGTTCGTAAGAAGTATTTAGACAAGCGTAACCACCATTTTCATCATGCCTTGTGGCAATGGCTACAATTGCACCCACCATGTCACCTAGCAACTTGCGCGATTTTCCAGTACCAATCGGACCTACAAATACACCAAAATCGTCTCGTAGTTCTGGATGATTTTTTAGGGTAACCATGAACTTGAGAATTGGAGAAATCTCTACGCGACTGTGGTATTTGTCATTATCCCCCAAGGGTTTGCCGCTATTCAACCGTGCGAAAATCTCGGGCATCACTTCTGCATTTTTTGCAGAATTTCTGTAAATTTCCACAGTTACTTGATAAGTTTTGAATGCTTCCTGCTGTTCGGGAGGTAGTTCAACAAATGTACATCCATTCCCAATCGTCCCCGGTTCGCATGCAAAATCGCCCTTCAAAAATTCTTGAAGAGCGGTCATGCGCGTTTGACCATCCTCCACTGAATAATATTCTTCTCCGCTTGCGTCAAGATGCCGCATAAGAATAAAACCGTGAATAGGGTAATTGCTTAAAACCGAATCCACAAGAAGCTGCTTCTTGGATAAGGACCACGCTGGGAAGCGTTGGTGTGGCAACACTCTATACATTTTGTTTGTTTCTGCTGGTGTATTACCGGTTCCTCTGGCAGCAAATACTGCCTCACTAATAAAATTTCCCAAAGCAAGTTGAGTAGTTTGACGAGTGCTTGACATCCTTCAACTTCAAACGCTTAGTTTTCAAACTCTTCTTTTCCTTTCGGAGTACCCATCTTCTCTCCCCCTTGAAACATTTCAATTTTTTTTTTACTATTACTTTTCTTTACATCATTTTATTTTTTCACTGGTACCTTTTTGTTTGTTTAGCTGGTACCCTTTTGTTTGTTTAGCTGGTACCCTTTTGTTTGTTTAGCTGGTACCCCTTTTTCTTGTTTAGCCGGTACCCCTTTTTCTTGTTTAGCTGGTACCCTTTCGGTTGTTTAGCCGGTACCCCCTTTTTCTTCTTCCTCACCATCTCCTTTTTTATAAAAAAAAATATATTTAATTATAGTCAATTAAATAGTAAGAGTATACATATATATTATTTAATTATTCTCTACACAGTCTTTCTAAACACGCACGCAGATACATCATCATATTGGTTTGCTTGGAATCTTTGCTTTGCAACACACGCTCGCTGCGTGGCCTCGTCCGTCCAATAAATAGTCCATTCTTGTTTCCATCTATTTTCAGCAAGGGCAACTAGTTCTGGGGCAGAGCTATTTGCTAGGAGCGTTAGGTCTGCCTCTGCAGATTCACCCGTTAGATTCATCATATCCCAAAATCCATCTGACCCGCCTACAACAGTTACAGTTTGCCCTGAAATCAACGGAATAGTTACTCTTTCAGGTGCAACGCCGGTAATATTTCCATGCCCCAATGACTGCGACATAGCAATTTTTTCACCATTTCCATAACAAACATATATACTATCTCTCAATGTAAGTTTATTTGCTGAAATCATTTGTGTAACCTTTCCAGAATTTACAGTCCAGACGTCGCGCAATGCTATTCGGTCCTTGAGACGCTCCTGTTCCAAAGGATTATTTAGATTATGTGGAGTAGTAATATGTCCCATTGCACCATCAATAATTACTGCAACTTGACTGTCACCGCACGTACAGACTTCAACGCGGTCGTCATATATCTTTGCTTCGTAATAAGTTGTACCTGAACTTCTATGTCTTGCTTGGTGCGGTTCAAACTGTTGAACAATATATTGAAACGAGTTTTCTTTGGCCATGACAGTAGCTGGGTCAAATGACCGGAATAACTCTACAGCTGGCCAAAAACCGTGACCATCTCCGCCATAAAACCAATAGTACTCTTCATTTGTTTCGGACAACTCCTTTGATGTAAATCCAGTATAAGCACTATCTTGGTCTTTTCCCAGCCCCCTTACAGCACACTGATTATAAATACGTTTTTCTTCTACATCAGTTTCAGAGAACATCATGGTCTTTGTTTCTTTTCTATATAGTGGAGTCACTTGAATAGATTTCAATTTTTTTAAATACTTTAATTAAAATGTAATTTTCAATAAACTAAAAATATTGAGTATCAATTTACATAGTTGAGTATTAAATGGTATTAATTTTGAGTGGACACCATAAACATATGTTAAATTTATATATATATATATATATATATATGAATTGCATCTTTTGTCATGTTTTTAATGAAAAAAAATATCTTGATGTTTTTTTTCTTCTTTTAGAAAGTATATTTACTTATGGTAATTTAGATGAAAAAACCTTTATACTAGTTTATACTTCTACTTCATTTATGAATATAATTAAACTCAGTAATTTATTTAACGATGAAAAAATAAAATTTGAAATAAATGATACATGCGATATTATTGAGAATTCATATAAAGCAGTATTAAATTTTTTTAAATTACAATCTTCAAATAACTATAAAAAAATACTATACTTGGACACTAATATTTTAGTGAAGGATGATATTAATAAAGTTTTTAAAATTTGCGAAGAAGATATATTATATGTATTAGAAGATGGAAATATTAATGATAGCAATAATTATTGGGGTGAAATATTATTTGGAAATGAGATAGATAATTATAACGATAAATCAGCATTTACATGCGGAATATTATTATTTAATAATTGTGAAAAAATTGTAGATTTGTTTGATAAAATAAATGATAATATTATTAAAACACCTTATAATTTTTTGTGTCACGAACAACCATATATAATATATAATGCTTTCAAATATAATTTATATAATAATAAGATTTTAATGTCATTCGCTGTAAAAAATAATTTAGACATTCAAAGTGATAAAGTATTACATTATTTTCCTGAAGAACCTGGTATTTATTTACATAAAATATATAACATGAGTATTTTTTTAAACGGTTTATATAATTTATTTATGGAAAAAAATTTATCAAATTGTTTAACATTTGTAAGTAGAGAACGACTAGAAAATCTATATATTCAATGTAGAAAATTTATAAATACAAACTATTCTTTTGTTGAGTGTGGTGTTGGTATAGGAGGATGTTTAGCAACCATGAAGTTTGCCTCTGGAAATAATAATAAAATAATTGGCTTGGATAGTTTTGAAGGAATGCCAAATATAACAAAGGAAGATATAGGTGATTATAATAAAACATGTCCTATAACCAATTCTTGCAAACCAGGTGCAAATTTATCAGGAGGTATTGATAATGTTTATATTACTTTTAATATATTAAATCTAAATATGAATAATGTTACACTACTAAAAGGGTTTTTTCATGATACATTACAAAATCAAGAAAATATTAATAATATTGGTAAAATAGCCGTTCTTAGATTAGACTCAGATTGGTACGAATCAACTAAAATATGTTTAGAAAAATTGTATAATAATGTAATTGAAGGTGGTGTTATAATTATAGATGATTATGGTCATTTCGTAGGTGCAAAAACTGCTACAGATGAGTTTAGAGAACAAAATAATATTAAATCTCCATTAATTCAAACGGATTATACAGAACATTATTGGATAAAAAATACAAACTGTAAATAAAAGTAATAACTTACATCTTTTTATTTTAAAGACTTATTTTATATATTAAACACACTTAAATATTAAAATAATAGTTATATATCATGAAATACATAACTAGTATTATTAAAAAAATTATACCAAAACAGCTTAAAACCCCCGTTGGTAGATGGAGAATAGAAAATTGTAATACACAAATGAATAATAAAATAGATTTATCAAATGAAGACCACTGTGGTCCTTGTGGGCAGTATGCATTAGAGAAAATAGAAACAACCAAAAATAAAAATATTGATTTAAAAAAATAATATTATGTTTAGCATTTGGAATGAAAAATTTTAATCCACCTTTATGCAGTGAAAAAATTATTATAATACTAAGTTTTCATTTATCAGAAGAGAAAATTTTACAAATTTTACACCTTTTTACATTTCAAATGCCGATTTTATAATAAAATTGAAATATAAATAATAAACAAAATAGTATTTATATTTTAAGATGAGTTCAGTTCCCGAAGAAATACAACAATTACAATTAAGAATATTAGAATTGGAAAAACAAAAAAAAGAAAAAGATGAAAGTGATAAAAAAACATCAATAGACCATAATTTTAAGGTCATAAATGATTTATTAACTGAAAAGAAAACTGCGATTAATAATAATAGATATTCTAAATCAGTTCCATTAGCAAAATATTATGACCAAGAACTTGTTACACATTTAGAATCAATTTATAATATTCTACAAATTGTAGATGAAAGATTAAAAAAATTAGAAGATAAATAATCGGCGTTTCAAATGATAAAAGGTGTAATAAAAATAATTTTCATCATTTACCTCTTATTAATCAAAAACTTTATTTAAAATTACGGATAAAATTTTGTTTTACTACATTTTGTTTCGTATTTTGTTTTTTATAATAAACATGCATGTGTTTTGCCTTTTCTTTTATATACTCTTTTGCTGCTGAAATATGCTCTATTTTGTCGTATATAGGTTCACCCTTCATAAGTTTTAATAAAAAAATTCCGCGTTTTCTAGAACATCCCATACATAAGCAACCCATGTCTATATAATGGTCTCTATCTAATTCCGTCATATATTTATTTTCAACGGAAATACTAGTATATAATTCAAACTCTGGTACTGTGAATGGTTCAATTTTAACATGGGTCATCTTATTTTCCCATGACTCCAGGTATTCATTTTTCTCATTTTTTGAGTAATAATAAGACAAAGCTTCATCATCTTTTACCAAATCTAGTAAATTGCAAGGTATTCTATAGTTCTTTTTAAAATTCTTATATAATTCTCCAATAGGCTTTTTTTCCGTTTCATATTCAGAAACTATAAATATTTCAATACCAAATATATTTTTTAAAATAGTTTTCCATTCTATAGAATCCTTTAATCTAATTTTTAAAAACTGTATACCATCTTTTCTTGCCGTAATATATTTATTATTAAAATTGAAAACTTCAGGCGGCTCAATCTCATATACTGTACGATAATAGTCACTTGTAATTAAGTGAGGAAATATTTTGTTAAATCTATTAATTATTTTTTTAATATCATAAGTTTTTAAAATTTCTGGAGGAGAATTAAAATGATGCGTATCAATGTTCTCAAAAAATAAAGAAATTTTATGTTCAATCGGACTTCTGTAAATATCTATTACATAGACTTGCTTCCCCAAAAATTTGTTATAATATATTATTTCCATTACAGTTGCATCATGAATATCGTGTAAGTATTTTAACATTTTATCATTATGCAAATGTAATACATCAAATTTGCCCGCTGTATTAATACGAAAAGATGATACTAATGTTGTAGAACCAACTTTTGGAGGAGTATAAATAATAACTACATCCTTTTTTCCAAATTTATCATCATCGCGAATACCTATCTTTTTATTTGCATTATCCATTTTACTAATATACTCTTTATTGGTGTAATCAAAAAAAACCATATATTTTACTATTATTTTATTTTTGTTAATTTAACATAAATAAAATTATTATATTTCTACTTTCTCTTACATCTGCTCCTTTGCACGAGGGGGTCTTCCACGACCGCGGCCACTAGGTCCTTGGGGACGAGGTGTGGATGAATTTGCCATTGTCCATTCACTTGACTCGCGAGGACCAGCTCCTCTTTGGCGAGGTTGAGACTCTCTGGGAGGTCTAACTGACCTAGGTTGCTTAACCTCCTCAACTTCAACCTCATTCTCGTCCTTATTGTATGTCATTCGTGTTTGTCTCAATTCACGGCGAGTCTCGCACATGAGCTTACCTCCATAAATTCCACTCACCTCAGCCGCTTGATATTCATGCGCTCCCCCGGGAGTATGAGTTAAAGCAAAGGTAACATATTCCCCTTGCACTAAATACTTGTATTGTTCGCTAACAACCGAAATTCCTGAATGATGAACAAAAATATCGGAACCATTCTGGGGACCATCTGAAACTGTAATAAATCCATAACCAGCCTTATTATTAAACCACTTTACACGCCCGGTAAGGCGCTCCGTTGTTGTAACGAGAGGGGATGTACCAACTTGTTCTTTGCTTGACATTATACTTTATTATTAGTAGTATCTTTATATCCTTTTTTACATATTTTACTATATTATATCCAAAACGCAAAATTTATAGTTGCATAATCGTCTTGAATAATTCTGATATTTTTTTATTATGAATAATAATTCCTCCACCTCCTCTTTTAAATTGGGTTGTCATCCTATTTATATCTCCAATCATCACCCATCCCATTTCAGAGTAACAGAATTTACTGTGGTCGTGAGTGTACTTATAAACAATATTATTATTCCAGTGTATTTTTTGAATCATCTTACATTGATTTGTATCAATACACTGATGTCCTCTTACCCACGTTTCTGTATAGCAGCAACCTCCAAATTTTGGCAAAACGATATCTTCATATAAATCCTTGTGGTCATTGGGTGATTTTGTTGCATGGTAAAGTTCGTTATTTATTTTATAAATATTTGATGTTTCATGTTTATAGTTTTTTCTATATTCATCGCAATTCACATTTGTAATATAAATAGCAGGATGCATAATAAAAAGCTGCTTCATTATATTTTCTAGATGCTCAATATCTATCTTTATGAAAATAAAAGACTGGCCATATTCTAATTCAGAATGATTTATTTCTGGAAACTCGTTTGTTCCATTAAATTCTGTTGGAAATTTTGGCACGGAATGAATAAGCCATGTTACGACACGGTTATTCCAAGCAATTATACCCTTTGCATGTGCGCCGGTACTTATAGTTTTTATAGGTGTTTCATCATTATATACAATCCAATGTTCAAGGTGAAGGTCCTTGTAGAGATTTTTTAAAACTTTATTAACATCTTCATTGCATTTCCATTCAAAAGAAGTGGACTCGTTTGCATGAAAACATGTTGTCCCATGTGGAATCTTCAATACTATTTCATATTCACATAAAGATTTGGAGGTTTCATCCAAAGGATTGATTACTGCGTGAATATTTGCATCTTTATTTAGACAATAGCTGTAGCAGATTCCCATTCTTATACTTGTTTATTTAATTTAAATATACATATTATAAATCAGTTTTCTTTTCAATAAAAAAATATGAATATCCTATTAATATTAGAAAAATTTTTTATAACTATAATAATATTTATATAAATATTCTAAATAGATATTTAATATTTAATAAACTGAATTGTATTTACTATTATACATGTGAAACGCAAGACTAGTTTTTGCATCTGCAATCCTTGAAAGTTCCACAGTTTCAAATTCTTCATTTAATGGATAAAATTTTAGTCTAATTTTTTCATTTGAACCTTCTTCGCCGTATTGTTTATTCTTCATAGTTTCAATTGTGTCTGATGTAATAGTTGGTCTCCATATTGCGAGATGTACATTCTCATCGCATCCACCAGCGGATAATGAAAATTTTCCAATGGACACAAACTCCTTGCTACTTTCGTCAAGATCAAGACCAGTTTCTTCTTTAATTTCTTTCTTTAAAATTGCGCTAACAGCAGCGGAACCTTTGTGTTGGTCAAACATTCCTGCAACGATTTCCTCCTTATATCCTCCTGTAGGAATGCGCGGCTGTTCAGTGAGTAAGACCCATTGCTTTTGATTTTCATCCGTTGCAATAATAAGAACCGCGCCACAATCACCCCTAAGAAAGACAATACTATCAATAGGTTCTCCAAGTTTGGTGTAAACTTCGCACTTGAATTTCAAGAATCCCAGCTTATCGGGACATGACATCGGCCCAAAGAAATCTGCATCTGTGATGGTAATGGTTCTCAAGTCAAATTTATCTAGTTGAAACTCATCAAGCCAATTTACAAACTTGGGCGCCACGCAGATGGTTTCAAAAATTGGTCTTATGTGGGACATATGTGTTGTAATCTTTACTCCTCTGTACACAAACTCACATTTCTTAAGATGTGAATTGTAAAATTGTATTGCACGAGCATAAACATACTTTGCAAAGGTTTTGCCGTGTACCGCGGCAATCTTCATATACGCAAAACATAGATTCACAATAAATACTAAAGTACTGTGAAAATCAAAAGCATTTGTTGTCATCATTATAGAACTCTAATGGGTGGCTTGTTATTTACTTTTATTATAAAGCTGGTTTCAATTTTTTATATTATTGTAAATGATATAAAAATATAATGTTATAATATAATAACAAAATTAGTTATGGTTAAATTTTGTAGAGACCCATATCCCAAAAAAGATGAAGGAACCTATTCATGTTATTTTGAAAAATACTCTTTTCCATTGAGTAGTTTTCAAAAATTTGCAATTGAAGCAATTGTTGAAGGACATCATTCTCTCAGCTGTGTGCCCACTGGTTCAGGAAAGACAATGCCAGCCCTCTTTGCAATTGATTATTTTACAAGTAAAGGTAAGAAGGTAATTTATACAAGCCCTATTAAAGCCCTTTCCAATCAAAAATATCATGAGTTTACACAGAAATTTCCGCATATTAGTATTGGACTGTTAACCGGAGATATTAAAAATAATCCAGAAGCGGATGTATTAATTATGACTGCAGAGATTTTACAAAACACTTTATATAGAAAAAAGCAAAATCATAGCACTGTAGGTATTTCCAGTTCATCATTGCTTATGTTTGATATGGATTTTGATACGGAACTTGGCTGTGTTATTCAGGATGAAATTCATATGATTAATGATGCAGAACGTGGTCATGTATGGGAAAGTATTATTTTATTGTTACCACAACATATTCAGATGGTTATGCTTTCGGCGACTCTTGACAAACCAGAAAAATTTGCACATTGGATTGAAACCAGAGGCAATCAAACAGATTGCAATGAGAATAAACAAGTTTATTTAGCAACATCTAATTTTCGCCATGTTCCATTAACGCATTATAGTTTTATTACTTGCAATAATGGAATTTTTAAAGCAGTAAAGGAGAAAACACTGGAAAAAGAAATAAGAAGCACGATAGATACATTACATATTATTCAAAGCCCAACTGGTGAATTTCAAGAGCAAAATTATCATAAAGTTAAAAAAATGTTAACATTATTTGAACAAAAACAAGTATATGTTAAGCGTTCTCACGTATTAAATCAAGTCTGTAAATATATGGTTGAAAATAATATGTTACCAGCCGTTTGTTTTATTTTATCAAGAAAACAAATTGAAGCAGCGTGTAAAGAAATTACTGTTCCACTACTGGAAGATGATTCCAAGGTTGGATATATTGTCCGAAAAGAATGCGAACAAATTTTGCGAAGTAAGCTTCCAAATTACCAGGAGTATTTGGAACTACCTGAATATCTTGAAGTAATTCGGCTTCTTGAAAAAGGTATTGCTATCCATCATAGTGGTGTTATGCCTATTCTGAGAGAAATTGTTGAAATATTATTTGAAAAGGGATATATTAAATTTTTATTTGCAACAGAAACCTTCAGTGTGGGATTAAATATGCCAATTAAAACTGCTATTTTTACGGATGTTAAAAAATTTGATGGGTCTGTAAGAAGAATGCTATATCCACATGAGTATAATCAAGCATCTGGGCGAGCCGGACGGCGCGGTCTTGATACAGTTGGACACGTAATCCATCTCTCAAACCTATTCAGAGACATTGAATTGTCTGAATATAGAACAATGATGCAAGGAAAACCTCAAACGCTTACTAGCAAGTTTAAGATTTCATATCATCTACTATTAAATTTAATAAGTATAGGCAATCAAAATTTTGTAGAATTTTGCAAACGTTCAATGATTCAAGATGAAATTGATGCATCCTTGGGAAATTTATATAAACAAAAGACAGATTGTGAAAAAGAAGTAGATGAGATGAATCAAACAATGATACATAATAGAACTCCTTTTGATGTCGTAAACAGATATATTGATTTAATAGAAGTTCGCGCAACATCAGTAAATAAGAAACGTAAAGATGCTGAAAAAGAAATACAAGCTATTCAAAATACATATAAATTTATTGACTCGGATAAGGAACGCATGCTTTCATTTCATAAAAAGTGTCAAGAACTAGAAGCTATTCAAAATCATTTTATATTAACAGATACATTTCTTAACACGAGTGTACAACTCATTTTGGATAAAATGCAGATAGATGAGTTCATTTCCAGAAATTCGGAGGGGTTCTTTGAATTAACTCTCTCAGGTGCAATCGCTTGTCAATTGAGAGAGGTTCATTGTTTGGTATTTTCAGAGTTGTGTAAAACCAACACGTTTGACCAATTTGATACAAAACAACTGATTGCAATATTTAGCTGCTTCACAAATATAACTGTTAGCGATGAACAAAAATCATTCAAGCCAAATAGTAAAGATAAGTCAATCAATGCAATAATACTTGATATAGCGAAACAATATGAAGATTATCAAGAATTTGAATCCCTGAATAATGCTTCTACAGGAATTGATTATACAATTCATTATGATTTAATAGACTATGTAATTGAGTGGACCGAATGCGAATCAGCAATGCAATGTAAAGTGCTTTTGCAGAGATTAGAATCTCAAAAAGGGGTTTTTCTAGGAGAGTTTGTCAAAGCCATCACAAAAATAAATAATATTTCATGCGAGGTGGAGAAGGTTGCTGAGATGATTGGAAATATGGCACTCCTAAGTAAATTAAAGGAAATCCCAGAACTAACATTGAAATTCGTGGCAACCAACCAGTCTCTCTATGTATAGTCGCACTGTCGCGGACTTTCTTATGGGTTGACGAATAACCTTATCAATATTATTCAGACCATTTATGGTCTTTCAAAACACTAAAGGAATTAAATATATTGTTTCTCAGTAAGCCGGGAAAAAGGGAAAATAAAAAGTTGCAAAAGTACCCTGGGTTCCAAAAATGGACAAAAATAAATGTCCATTTTTCAATAGGGCCGATATTTTACGGAAAAAACACTAAATATTTTCCCTTATGGTCTCCATGGTTTGAGTCACAGAAAAAATAATTCTAATTTTGTGAGCATAAAATTTTTATATTTTTTGCAAAAATAATTTAGGGGATTTTTCTGTTAATAGATTATTAACAGAATGTTAACAGAAATAGCAAAAAAATCCCCTGACGATAAGGAATTTTATGAATGTGTCAACTGCCAACTCATAACTCGTAACAAAAAAGATTTCAAAAAACATCTTCTAACAAAAAAACATCAAAAAAACCAGGAATTAACACATTTGGGACAAAAAATGGTATATTTGTCCCCAGAGCATATATGCAGTGCATGTAAAAAGAGTTATAAATCACGAGTCGGGTTATGGAAACATAATAAAATTTGCATTCCAATTGTTGAAGAGCCAGTAGAGAATACAAATAATAATGAATTTAAAATGTTGTCTGAATTGTTTAAGATGCAAATGAATGAGAATAAAGAATTAAAGGAACTGATTGTTGAACAGAATAAGCATATGATTGAGTTATCCAAAGATAGAAATACAATTATTCATAATACAACCCACAATAATACGAATAATTTTAACTTACAATTTTTCTTAAACGAGCAATGTAAGGATGCACTCAATATTATGGATTTTGTTCATACTATTAAATTACAATTGAGCGATTTAGAATTAGTTGGCAGATTAGGGTATACGGAAGGAATTAGTAAAATATTTATACGCGGGTTAAAGGAGCTAGATATTTTTAAGAGGCCAATACATTGCAGTGATTTGAAGAGAGAAACATTGTATGTTAAAGACAAGGATGCATGGGAGAAAGGAAATGGTGAAAATCCAACAATCAAACAAGCCATTAATTGCATAGTAAACCGAAATATAAAGCAAATACCTCAGTGGAGAGAAGAAAATCCAACTGCAGAAGATACAGAAACTAAAAAACATATGGATTATATTCATATTTTACATGAGTCTATGGGAGGCTCTTCACAAGAAAGCGACGAAAAGAAACATAATAGAATTGTTAGAAATGTTGCAAAGGAAGTGGTAATAGATAAAATGAAATAAAATACTAGTATAGTATAGTAAAGTAAACACATGAGTTGGATTCGTAATCTAACCAGTCCTCAATGGTTGGTGTATGATAATAATAACAATATTTTATATGTTTCAAACAGAATCAGTGGAACAATTAGTAAAATATGTGTATCTACTGGAAATGTTGAGCAAAATTGGATATATGGGCTTACCAGTCCGTATGGTTTAGCAATACATAATAATTATTTATATATGGCGGACATGATGTCTTCAAGTATTCTACAAATAGATATGGAAAAAGGCATAATCAATAATAAAACGTGGGCAGTTATTGAACCATATTTCCCAAAGCATCTGTGTATTAATAATAATATTATGTATGTTTCTTGTCCAAATTCAAATACTATCTGTAAGATTCAAATAGATAATGATAGCAACGCTTCTATAATAGAAAAAGAATGGATTTCAAAGTCAAGTGGTCTTAGAACTCCAAATGGAATTACGTGCGATAATAATGGATATTTATATGTTTCAAATTATGACAATAATACTATTAGTAAAATAAATATGACAACAAGTGAAATAGAAGTTTATTGGGTTTCATCAAATTTACTTGACCAACCTACGGGTATGTGTGTATTTAATAATTTTATTTATATTGTTAATGAGAGATGTGGTTCGTTGTGTCAAATAAATATTGATAGTAAAGTGGTTACAAATTCTGTTTGGGCGTCCAATATGTGCAATCCAATAAGTGTAATACATGATACAGTAAATACAATATATATTTCTTCCAATGGAGACCAATCTATTTATAGATATAATATTATAAATGATGTTGTTGAAATGTATACAGAAAATAGAAAGGTTTTAGAAGAAATGCAAATTCCGAATAAAATAAAAGTACCAAATATGATTCAGAATAATCTGAGTTCTATTTATAGAGAAATCGCAGATGTAGCACCTAATTCTTTGGATATAAGTATTTCATCCGAAAAAACTCTTGAGAAATTAAATTTGATTCAAGAACAGTTAAATTTAATATATGAAAAGCTGAATATAATGAATCAATCAAGTTCTGAAATCAAATCAGAAAAAGAAATAGAGAATAACCAAGAAAAAGACAGCCAAAAAAAAATAGAAAAATCGCAATCTAAGAGTATAGTCACTATTAAAAAAAATCTTCCACATAATAAACCGCTTATGGATTTGAAAGTAAATAATATTTATCCCCACAAAGGACATTTTACAAATAAACACATCAAGCTTACTTATAAAATAGTAAAGTTATAGCATCTGTAATTGCAATCTTATTTTCTTCTTGAAATTCTCTTCATTATGAAACAGATATAATTTATATTTATGTATGTCGTAATTTGAAATATTTTCTCTGATAGTAATTCTGGATGCCATTTTTAATTCAGGTAAATATACAATATATTGAAATAAACCATCATTGCGTATTATTTTATCAAATGCATAACCATTATATAACTGTTCCATAATTTCGGGTGTTGTTGAGCATAAATGAAGCAAATTGCAATCATTTTGTACTCTACGTATAGACCTCATGGTTGTGTTAATATATTCTAGGTCTAAAATCCATTTTTCATAAAATTGTTGCGCATGTTCCGACAGTTGTATAATTCCAGTGTTTTGTTGAAATTGAATGATATTCAACAAATCAACTAATCTACGAATGGGGGATGTAATATGAACATATGCATCCATTTCAAGCAAGTCATGTGAGATAGTTTGTTCGGGTTGAAGAGAATTTGCATCAATATATTGGCCAGCTGAACTATTCCATATCTTGATAAACTTTCCAACGTCTTCAGGCAAGTCTTCTGGTATAGAAACCTCTTTGTTCATAATCGTAGAACGAAAGATTCCGTTTTGTTTAAGAAGAAGATTTTTTGCACAGTGATAGTTCATAAGAATCATTAAATAACACACTAATTCATGACTGTTTCTAACGTTATTAATATATTTATAGTTTCTGGACAGTCTTTTAGTGACTTCAAATAAATGATTATACACTGGATGAGATAATAGCTTGGCTTCTTCGTAACAATAATTTTTACTCACTCTTATTTTGCAATTTGAATATTGTATGTCAGTAATAGTATAATCCGATGGTTCAATAAACAAATCCATTACAAATGCAATTCTCGTATGTTTTTCTTGCAAACTACATAAACAATCAGATAAAATAGTAGGCAGCATAGGACGCTTTCTATCTGGTAAGTAAATCGTGGAAATCCTTCTAGAAAAGGAATCCCATAAATTAAGGACATCCATCCAGATAGTGACATTAGAAATGTATATACTCAATAATTTTTTACCATTGTCAAGGTCACGAATACTAAATGCATCATCAAAATCCAAGCTGTTTGGTGGGTCAATCGTAAAAATAGTCCATATCGTTTGGTCCGTTCTATCCTGAATCGCCGGAAATCGCTTACTGATTGTATCAATAAAAGCATCATGTGAATGATTCTTTAATGCCTTGGAAGTATCCTTGGTAAACTTTTGAATGGATGCATTCAAACTTTTACAATAAAGCTGATATTCATAAAAATTATTTAACTCATCCACACTGCCAATCATTTGCGAAATAACTCCATGCGGATGTTTATCAGCCCAATCTACAAAATTGAATGTAATATATTGGTTGATAAACACCTTTGAAAACCCTACATGTTTCATCTCATATGAAATAAGAAATGTAGGAAGTCGTCTATCATCTGGAATACATTTATATAATAGTTTACCAGAACCATTGCGACCATAAGTTTTATTTCCTTTTAGAATCATCACTCCCGGAATATTTTTTGTTGACCGAAGTCCGGAATGCAATAATGTAAAGGGTCCCAAAGAAAATATATCATTTGCAAATAATTTATATTCGGCTGGATTTACAGTAATTGCACTTGTTTCCTTAAAATTATTTACTGTTAAATAGCTCCATTGCGTATAGTTTCGGTCTTCAACCAGTACCTTGTAAATATCTGACATGCAATAGAATGGTGTTGATATTGTTGTATAATAATATAAAGAACGCTTTAACCGTTTATATTATAATATATTTGATGACACCACCCCAGTTGTCGTCTCATGTGCTACAACTTCGTTATCTTCTTCACCTTCTGAAGCAGGTTCTTTAAGTTCTTTTTTATATATATTATCTTGGGATACGGAATTCTTATTGAGTTCTTGGATATCGTGTTTTTTTGCAACCTCTCTCTTAATATTCTGTAATTGAAGAGCGTGCATTGCAATATGTGGAGTAATGGCTGCATTATTCATATATGTTCTATACTTGAAACAAGCAATACTAGAGTCCTTATCAAACTGAATACTATACCACCAATAGGCGGGTATATGAATTGTTTTTCCAGGTAGCAGAATTACTTCTAAACATTTAATCTTATCAAAATCAGCAGAATACTGTGGCTGGACATTCCATGGATTTACAGGTGAACGAAATTCAAAGTTTTCGTAATCGCGAACAGGATATAAGTATTTGGAATTTTGTGGAGGTGCTAATTTTACGGTAATCTTTCCTTCAGTGACAAGAAAGAAATTGCGATAATTAATTTCAAATCTAAAAGGTGTCTTAACATTTTCTGACCCCAATAAAATATCATAATTACAGTTAGAAACCATAGGAGGCCTAATAAATTCGTCGTTGTATTGCATGTGTTTTACAACTCCTGTTTCTTGGAGAAACTCTGAATTATTTTCTGAAAAATATGTACTTTCTTTGTCACCATCAAATAATTTTTTCGCAGAATGCAATGGGAGAGGCATATATATTTCACTGCTGTAATCAGTATTTAGTGCATTTCTTATTTTGATTTCAAAAGCATGATAGTTATTCATGATGGAAGAAATAGAGACATGCTGAAGAATATTGGCATTCTCAAAATCAAATAAAACAGGTTGCCTTAAATCACATATTTCATCCATTTTATCTTTGGATGCCATATCCAATTCATATACTTCTAAATCATTGCTGGTTTTTAAATGAAACTGTACATGAAGATAAATAAATAATACTATACAAAATACAAAAAATGCGATGAATAGTCTTAACATAACTAATAAAAAAATATAGTTTTTTTTTATGAATTATACTCATATTCTTTAACGGATTGTCATTAAGTATGGATTGCCTTTTCCTAAAGAGAGCTGAACTTTGGGACGTCTAATTGCATTCAAATACATATTATAGTTATACAATGTAACTGCAATGTAGGCTGGTGATATCTCAGAACCAAAACGAGCACCAAAAAGCCGTTGACCAAAATAGTTTGTCATTTCTATACGTAAATATTTTATTTTTAATAAAAATTTATATTATAAACGCATTTAATCGTCAATTTTTGGCGCCATATAAAATGCAATAAAACTTTCATTTCCTAAATCATAGTGAATTTTCAACGGATATTCATGACTTATAGAAAAATGTATATCTGCTGAAAGCTTTGTGGTAACACACATTTTATGAATATAATGTAGACTATACGACATGCAAAGCTCATCTCCTTCTGATATTGAAAATTCAGATAAGTCGTCCATCGGAATATGCACTATCATCTCTCCACCAATTCCCTTAGTTCCAACGTGAATTGCCTCTTCATTGCATTTGATATTAATGACATTACCAAAATTAGATAATTGTGAAACAAGTTCACCCATTTTCTTTGCCAAAATTGTAAATTCCGCATCATACTCCACAAGAGGAATATCTAATAAATTATTATCTATATCCAGCAATGGCAAGGTAAAAAACTTGTTAAAGTCTCCCTTTGTTTCTTCTACATTTGCAATTAATTGAATAAGAATTACGTCGGAATCTTCTTGGTATTCAATGAAAATAGTTTGTTGCTCTTGAACCATAGAGAGAATAGTGTGGAAAAAGGTAGAATAGACACTCACTGTTATAGAAGTATCTTGTCCTAACTCATATGTATCAAACCATCCGGATAACATAGTCATATCAAATAAACAAACATGTGACGCATCCATTCCTTGAATATACATTTTTTCAGGATGAAAAAATATAGTTATTGCTGAAGAGCATGACCTAAGAACTTGAAATAATGAGACAAACAATTGTTTTTTTTTTGTATCAGAAATAGATAGACGCATTCTCTGTTACTATTATAACGATTGTAGTATTTAATACTATTTTTATCTATACTATTTTTTAACACACATGTTATTTTTTAACATATATATCTTATTCATTACAGAATAATGCGTGTACTTTTTTCTGCCAATCATGTTGAAAAACCGGAATATTTTTCTGAAGAATATTTTGTACAGGCAGCCAGCAATACGTTGTTCGCCTAGACTCAGGCGATTGATTAAACAACGAATCATTATAAACAGTCAACTCATTTCTAAGAAGAACCTCCTCTTTAGGAATGAATGCAAGAATTTGAGGAATAATAACAGAAATATCTCTAGCAGGAATAATAGATTCCATGATTTAAATAGTATTGATATTAATAATCAAGGAATAACAGTATTTCAATTTTTTTACATAAGAAGAAAGTCTTTATAAATTCCAATTTTAAACATGTGAAAATAATTTCATAATATTCTCCTTTTCCAATTCAATAATAAACGCCTTGTTATCATTTATGCCGACGGATACAAAAATTCTCTCATTATATTTGCAAAGAGAACATGCGAACTCTATATAGGAATTTTTAAAAAATACAAACTCTTCGGATACAGACACTAACTTTGTTTTCATGTTTAAGATAATCCATCTATGAATCGTTTTTTCTCCATTAACATGAATTAAAAATAAACAATCATTTTCATTGATATCTACTCCATTTGTTGAACCGTGATAACCTTGTAAAATTTGACTAGTAGTGTCATCTAATCCAATTTCTTCAAGTTCATTTACTTCAATAGATTTAATTTGAAATGGAGACATACTATATAACACCTTATGGGTATTTGTAGTTTTATCAAAATAAGGCATCCAATTTTTTTCATCAGTTTCATTTGGTTCACATGATACAAAATTTGTTACTTCATGATTTACAAGTTCAGCTTTAAATACAGCAGGTTTTCCACCGACATGTAATTCTGGAACAGTAACTAAAATGTCATTTTCAGTAATAAACCGAATATCCTCCATACCTTTCCAAAATGCATTGTGAACCGGCAGGTTATAGTTGTGTTGTAATTCATGATATTCAAAGGATTCAATATCTAATTTATCATTGTTTTGAATAGAACCTTTTAATTCATAGTAAGTTGAAATAGATCGGTGACTATTATATACGACATAGTTTTTTGATTTAAATTTTCTATAATTCACACATCTAACTAAAATAGTAGTAGATCCATCGTCCTCAATAAACATAGATGGATTCATTTCTAAATAATTATTCACATCATTATATTTATCTATAAAACTTATTTCCGGTACAAGAATTGGAATAATATCTTTCTTAACACATATATGCATAATATAGTTACATGAAAGAAATTATTTAAATAATATTTCCGAATATGAATTAGTTTTCCTGAATTAGTTTAATTTTACTCAATGTTTTTTTATCAATAAACACGGAGACCACGCTAAATAGTTTTGAAAAAATAAAGGGTGCATTATAAATATAGCAAGTTTCTAATGTATCAGGAAAGGTCTGTTTCAGAACCTCAGACAACTCCTGGATGAAAGAGTAATATTTTTCAATATGCAGCAAAGTAATAGAAGACATATTTACATGAAACGTCAATGTATTTTTATCTTGGTCATGACCTTTTATCATTGTTTCCATAATAGAAACAATATATTGAATAATAAACTGATAGTTTTCTTTTGTCGCAATAAATTTAAAATATCTATAGTCCAACACTATTTGATTATCTATGACAAAACATAACTTTGATAAAAGTTCCGTAAGACATATTTTTATTATATTTTTTTTCGTATTCTGTAAAGGTTCATTTTTTGAAAAATGATTATGTAGACTTCGTTGAATAGTGGTTTCTTCCTTCATACTCTCAGAAAGTGATATATTCATAAAGTATAAATATAATATATTATAGATATTTACACTCTTTTCTTGTTAATTTTCTTTAAATAATTATTTATATACTAAATATATATATATGAAAAGCAGGAGATTTAGAAAAAATAAGAATAAAAAAAGAACAAGAAAAAATAGAACCATGCGAGGCGGTTTAGCTACACTTTTTAATGCTATAAGGGAAAGGAGAAGTGATGATGCAATGAATATACTACAAACTATTCACGCTGAACGTCCAGAGGAAGAGGTCAAACAAATAATAAACAGGTTAAATGGTGAAGGGTATTCTGCTTTGTCTTATGCAATTGATAATAGACTTTATGATGTCATAATGGAATTATTAAGATATGGCGCAGATATATCAGATTTAGATTCAGACGACCCGAGTGTTGTAAATGAAGTAAATAGCCTTTGGACAACTGCAATAGATAATGAAAATATACCGTTGTTAGAATTGTTACTACAACGTGATGATATTGTAACAAATGCATGGCTAGATTATACTTTGCATCGTTATGAAAACCACCCTAATAGTGAAAATGGAAAAATAATCAAAGGCATGATAGGGAACAAGTTAGATAGTTTGGGTAGATTGCCAAAAGCAAGTGCAAATAATTCAACGGATATGAATGAATTTCTGCAAACATGGAGGACAAGCAAACCCATTGGACTAGTAAGACATACTTCTGCCGTAGGGGTTCAACCACTTTCTGATACACGAACCGAAGTAAACCTTGACCATGAAGTTTTGCATGGCAACGAAGAAGATTTGCTTTTGCCTAATGAATTTGACATACCTGTTCGTCACGAATATGACCCATTAGACCGTCGTTATGTATTACCACAAGCTGGTCTAGAACCGGGTTCCGGCGAAACTCATTATATAGATAGAGCTGTTCCTATTGCAAGTCAACGAGTAAGAACCAGACCATGGCAGATTGGGCTGGAACATAATCCAAATGAAACTTTTTGGAACGGAGGACCAAACTGGTTTGATAGACCAACACCGCGGGTCAATGAGGAAGAGGCGATCCCACTTGTTCCGATTACGCCAAGAACAGTTGAAAAAGTTGATGTAGCTGTTCCTTTGGGTGGCAAAAAAGGTAGGTCCACACGATCTAGATTGAAAGGTAAAGGTAAAAGAAGGAATACAAGAAGAAAATAATAAAACGATAAAATAATAAAACGATTATTGGTAAGGTATGATTATTTATAAATGATTTATAAGTATAAATAATCTATATAAATTTACGTATGTTTATCCATAGGCTGCCCTCATTTCTGAATAAGTCATATGCCTGCCTGTCTTTTCAATGAACTCTTCTTCACCCTTTTTCATTATTTCTAAAAGAGATTTTTCACACAATTTATTTGAAAGCATCTTAAGTTCTTCCGCTCCCTTTTTCTCAATTTCTTTTAAAATAGAATATGTGTCTATTTCTTTCTTGTTCATTTCCTTCTTGTCTATTTCTTTCTTGTCTATTTCTTTTTTATCCATTATACTTAAGAACCATCTAATATTTATATTCTTTCAATTTTAAATATCATTTTCTTCCAAGACAACTTCTGTTGATTGTATCTGGGTTTGAATTAGCGTTTGAGTATCTTCTTCATTTGTTCCTTTGTTAGCTTGTTCAATAGTTTGTTCACTAGTCTCTTCAACCGATGTGTTATTTCTCTCCACAATTGTTTTCTTTATGAGCATTTCGGATAACTGTTGGTTTGTTTGCATAGTAAACGATTGTAATTGCAATAGTGAAGTTTTAACATTTTCTATATCATTATCAATTTTTTCAAACTTTTCTAAAGGAAGTGTTGGTGCATTCGTTGGTATCTTTTGCAAATCTTGCTTTAACGTGAGTTGTCCCTTTTCAAGAGCTTCTAAGCGTTGAATAATATTGAGAAAAACGGCGTCATCCACAATTCGCGCATTTTCACCTAAACCTTGAATGCTGGTTGAACCACCGTCTACTGGCATGTTTTGCAGTATTTGTTCAACCCGTCCTAATCTCAAAGTAATTAATCCAATCGCATCTGAAACAGACAATTTAACTGGTCCAGTTTGTTTTACATTGCCATTCTGTTGGAGTTGTTGCTGTTGTTGGTTATCAGCACCACCGGCTCGTCTTGATCTCGCCGCAGCATTTGATCTTGCACTACTCATGTATAAATTATTATTATCTTAATAAAATAAATATAATAACGCAAATATCACTTTAATTATTATATATTCTTTAATCTAATTTTTAAGTTTATAATTCATATTTATGCAATGATATTTATGCAATCATATCCATATTTATTGGCTCATAACTTTTATAATCGGATAATACAAAATCATTTATTGTATAATCATTTATATTTTCTCTCACCTGAACTATTGAGAGACGAGGGAAATCAAAAGGTATATTTTTTAATTGTGACTGGATAGGTTCAATATGACTTTCATAGACGTGAACATTCCCCATAAAATAAATAAATTCATGAGCTTCTAACCCACAATGTTTTGCAAGTAAATGTGTTAAAAAACTATAAGATGCAATATTAAATGGTACACCTAAACACAAATCAGCACTGCGCTGATAAAGAGCACATGATAACTTATTTCCATTATGAACATGAAATTGACACAAAACGTGACAAGGAGGCAATGCCATTTCATGTATTTGACATGGATTCCAGGAAGACATGACTAATCTGCGAGAATTACGTTTTGTAGGGTCTTTTAAAGAATCAATCATTGTTTGAAGCTGGTCAACCCCCTGACCCATATAATCTGTACTACAATCAATATAAGGTGCATTAAAAAAACGCCATTGATGACCATAAATTGGACCCAAATCATCAACCGGTCTATCATATAATCCTCTATCATCTAAGAAGTTGCGTGATGAATTTTGGTCCCAAATATGCACACCTTTTTGATTTAGTGTTTTATTATTTGTATTACCACTAATAAACCATAATAGTTCTTTCAAGCATGTTTTCCAAGCAACTTTTTTTGTTGTCAAAATAGGTACGACACCATTTGAAAGTGAAAATCGCATTGATTCTCCAAATTTACTATAAGTTGTGCCATTTCTACCTTGTTCAACGTTCCCTTCGGCTATAATTTTTTTAACCATATCCAAATACTGTATTTCTTCGTGTTGCAAAGAAGATTTAGACATGAACTATATATTCTGTAGTCTTTAAATTGTATAACTATTCTACGATTGTTTAGGAAGACCTGTAAAAATGAATAAATTTAATTTCTTTTTATAAAACATATGGACAGTCTTGACGAATCAAAATTATCATCAAAATTAGGGTTTTTCAAATATATGTTTAATTTTGATGATACTACAAAAGCAGAATTATTAAATATAACGCAATATGCGATGATTGCGATTATACCGATTGTTATTTTAAATAAGTTAATGCAACGATTTGTTCCAGAGGCGCAAGAAGAAAAAGGTAGTTTTGAGCTTTTAGCGGAAGTAATCATTCAAATAGTTGTTATGTTTATTGGTTTATTTTACATACACAGAATAACTGTTTATATTCCAACTTATAGTGGCACCAAATATCCAGAGTATAGTGTGACCTTTATTATTTTAGCAGTATTAATCATCATAACTAGTTTGCAAACAAAATTGGGTGAAAAAATAAGTATACTTTTTGAAAGAGTTTCAGAGTTATGGGAAGGCAAATCTGCTGATGATAAGAAAAAAAAGAACAAAGGAAAAGGAAATGTAAAAGTTTCTCAGCCTATTTCGGGACAATCGCAGAATCAAATGCCAAGTAATGCTTCAGCCATGGCAAACTCATTGTATAGTCAAGGTTCTACATCTATTAGTAGTTTACCTACGGAACCTGTACAACAAAATGCACCGGACTATAATGCAATGTATAGAAATGATGCCACACCAATGCCTGGAGCGGCCACACCAGGTGACCCATACGGAGGCATGATCATGGCTGCAAATGAGGTTCTAGGTGGCAGTGCATTTGGTGCAAATTGGTAGATAATTTTTATCCAACCGTTAAAAAAATTGAAACAAATTATATGAAAGTTAATATAAATTAAATATATAGATGCAAGACTGGAAAACAGTTACATTAAATAAAATGGGCACAAAGCAAGTGAAGCCCGTTGGCCCACAAATTAATCCATTGGAAAAACGTGCCAGATTGCTGGATGCATATAATGCTGGCCCTGCCCCCAAGATAGAAAAGGTTTCACCAGAAGATAAGAGAGACATTACTCAGTTGCGTATCCTTAAAAGAATGACCCAGAGTGAATTGGATAAACAATTGAATCTGAAAAAGGATACAATTAAAACAATTGAAAATGGAACCCATGAAAAGAATAAGCAGCTCATTCAAAAAATTAAGGCGTTTTTAACTAAGGTCTAAGCAAAAATATAAGCAAGAATATAATAATTACATCAATTTAAATCCATTTTAATAGATTAATCTATACTATAGATTATATTTATAGTAATGGTGAACATGGAATTATTGTTAAAAGCATTAGATAATGAAGAAAATGAAAAGTTACTTGAGTTAACTACCAAAAAAATCAATCAAACTAAATCAAATATGATAAAAGAATTAATGTTACCGGCACCTGTGACAAAAGAAATTTTAACAAAATTAAAACACTACATGTATATAGATGAAATGAATGAGCTGCGTTATGGAGCCTTTCTTAGATGGATAAATATAGTAGACCCAAATAATCTTTTTTTATCACCAGGTGGTATTTTATGTGAAATTAATATTACAGAAAATGGGATAGTTTTAGTATGTAAAAACTTTGCACATAAATACTATCAATTAAAAATGGATGAATGTTTACTATTCCAAAAACTATCCACACAAGAACTGGTTTTGTTATCAGCATTGGACCATCTTGAGAAGAAAACATAAAAACTAGAAAACTAGAAAAACTGGTAACAATAACTATTATTATGTTACTTTATAAATAATAAATTTAAACAGATAATTTATTATTTAATATGGCCTATTTGCATCATTACCAGTTTATTGAAAAAGAAAATCAAAAAATAATAGGAAACACATATTTAATTAGAAAACAATATTTTTATGGAAATAGAATGCAGACAACTGTATTTATTGCAAAGTTAATAGATATAAAGTATAATAAAGATATTACACATAATCACTCGCTTATTCATTACTATTATTTTGACTATTGTTACGAAATATATAATAATGCAATGTTATTAAGCGAACATTATAAAATTCCATACACTGTATCTTATGTTCCAGATTGTAGTCATATAAATTTATTTCCTACGCAATTTTATAAAAAAATACCTATCTGTGCATCTTTAAGAAAGGAAATACACACATATTCATTTAAAAAAGTTAAAAATGAATTTGAAAAAAAAACACGTATTCCAGAATCTTTATTGACTTGTTTAATAGAAGAGTATCTTTAATAATGTTTTTTTGTTTTACAGTTGCGAAATAATCCAGGTATAAATTTACCAGAACGTATAATGTTTATTTCGTGCAAGGAAAGTTTTTTTTTAATAGTAGATACCAATTTTTTTCCTTTGTAACAAGAAATACTTTTATGACCTTTTCCATTCTTTATGATTACATGGCGTATTGTTTTTTTATTATCATGTTGACACATATGACTATTTTTATAGTGAAATGTCTTTCTCTTGTTATTTTTATTCTTGTACATTCTTTTACCACCTATTTGCTCATCATAGTCCTTTTGTATTGGACCACCTTGTGTATAAAGTTGAGCTTCTTCTTTTTCTTGCATTTGAACAATGCTATCTTCTTGATTATTAACCATATTTTATATATATATTGTTATTAAATTATTTACCTTTTATTTTGAATATTAAAGCTGGTTTATCCATTTTTTATTCAAAACAGCATCTACACTTTCTAAAGCGCCCTCAACCCATCCTTGATGCAACGCAACAACTTCACCAACAATCAACACTCCTGGGATTGGATGTTGAGCATGTTTCAAGAAAACCTTGCGATTAAGATATTCACTTGTATGCAACGGTTCATAATAATGAGTACCAATCTGCCAATAATAGTCCTTTATGGAAAGTAACTCCAAACAATGGTTTGGTAATCCGATAGATGTTTCAAGCAAGCGCTCAAAAAACTCTCTATTTTCAAGAGTATTTTTTAAATATGGTTGCAATATTCTTGCGCTATTATTATCAGAGTATGCAATCATATAAACACCCTTCTTCTTGTCCATTGGAATTATTTTTTGAAGAGGTCCTGGAACAATAGTTTGTCCAGTTATATAATTCGCCAGTATTTCTGCAGATGACTTTGAGAACTTCCCATACAAACGCAAAAAAGGCTGCCCATGAATTTGCTGATACAAACTATGTTTTTGTAAAGCACCAGGTATTAGTTGTTGAATGCTTTGAATGGTGGTTGCTAGAATAACATGATTGCAAAGAAATTGTTTCTTTTCTTTTGTTTGTAGAATGAAGATTCCGTCATCATTCTGTAATATATTTTCAACATTGCTAGAAAAATGAAACAGATGAGAACCAATTTTTCTGTACAGTGCATTCACTAAATCTTTCCAAGAGATAGATAAACCAATCCAATCTGAGTAGTTATCATCAAATCCATAATTATATAACACATCATGAGCATCTTCTTCTTCGTAATCTGTGTAACCCGAACAAAGTAAAAAATGTTTATATGCAGTGGAACCAAGAACGGATTTTGCAAAAACTTTAAAGGTTTTTCTCTCATTATTATTTTTCTTCTCCTTTTTCATTTCTGCTTCTTCATCATTATAAGTCTTCTTTAATAAATCAAACATTTTTTTAACGTTGCAATCCGGATGAATTGTTGATGCGTAGTTGTGAGATGCTGGAAATTCTGAATAATGAAGATGCAACTCATTGAGTAATTGTATCAATAATTCATCTTTTTTTTTGCGACCTACACCAGCACCATTCACAACCATAGTTCCTTGAAATGGTTCATTGCCCATTCTTCCACCCATCCATTTTTTATGATTTTTTTCTAATATAAGTAATTTAATCTTTGGGTTCATCTGTAATATTTTATAAGCGCTGTATAAACCGGCAATTCCACTACCCACAATAATAACATCATATACATGATTTATTGTCATAATATAGATATAGATATAGATATAATTCTTATTAAAAATTATTTTTTATTTTTTATCACCTTTTCTACCAATATGGATTGAACGTTTATGTTTTTTTGTAAAAATAACACGCCTTTTTCGTTTGCATTTAAACGTCCCTCTGTTTAACCCTTTTTTATTAAATACTGTCCGGGTACAAATACCTATAGATTTTGCTTCTGGTTGACCAATTTTTTTAATGCAAGAACATAATTTTTTTGCGAGTATTTTTTCAGATTCTGTTTTTATATCTATTTGGCGTTTAGGAATAGGTAAATTATAATAGTGTAAAATACTTATATAATCTTCATTTGTTAAAGAATAAGACATATAGTTATTATATTATGGGAATATAAAAAAAATGCGTATAATATGGAATCCATAGATATTCTAAATCCTGATAACACAACAATACCAAGAAGAATATTTCAAACACATAAATCAAGAAGATATGTACAAAAAAGACCATACTTGAGAAATGCAGTAAGTTCATGGAGACAATATATCTCTTTATATGATTACTATTTTTATACAGATGAAATGTGTGATGAGTTTATGCATTCTGATATGGTACAAATATTTGGGGATAAAATATCCCAAGCATATGATAAACTACCGTCCATGATTATGAAATCACAGTTATGGAGTTACTGCATATTGTATAAATTCGGTGGTATATATGCTGATGCAAATGTTGCTAGTAGATGTGACCCATTTGTTTTTACAAACTATGATACAATGTTGTTATGTTCTTCAGAAGATAAAAATAACTTATGTAATTGGTGTTTTTCAGCACCAGCTAAATCACGTATATTAAAGAGTATCATTCAATTATCTGTTAAAAGAATCTTAGAATCTACAAAAAATAATACAGAAAATAATGTAGAAAATAATGCAGAAAATAATGTAGAAAATATAGATAATATTAATAATATATATTGTTTAACCGGTAGAGAAGTGTTTACTAGTGGAATTGAAACATATTTAACATCAAAAAAAATGACTATATTTCACGATAAAAAAAAATATTCAGCTTATAAAAATCATACAATGATATGCATAAAACCAGAAGTTTTTTATAATTTTATAATAGATTATCTTTAATAAGAGTGATATACATGACATTTAATATTTATATAAAAATAAAAAAAGTAACAAAAATAATTAGAAAGAATAATTTTATGAATAGTTATTTAGTTATTTTTTAAAATATATAAACATATTAGATGCATCGTCTTACGGTTAAAAAAATAGTAGTATTTGATCTTGATGAAACTCTAGGGTATTTTATTGAACTTGGGATTTTCTGGGACTCATTGCAAAAATATATAAATCAAGCTAATAGTGAAGAAGAAAATACATGTATCAGTCAAGATGACTTTAATAAGATATTAGATTTGTATCCAGAATTTGTTAGACCAAATATTCTATACATACTGGAGTTTTTAAAAAAAAAAAAAATTAGCGGACATTGTCAAGATGTTATGATTTACACAAATAATCAAGGTCCAAAGGATTGGGTTCAGTATATAAAAAACTATTTTCATGAAAAATTAAATTTTAAACTATTTAGTTACATTATTTCTGCATTTAAAGTAGACGGGAAGAGGGTTGAGATGTGTCGCACAAGTCATAATAAGACCTTGTCCGATTTTATCAGATGCACAAAAATTCCAAAATGCACAGAGATATGTTATTTAGATGACACATATTATCCTGACATGAACAATAATAACGTGTACTATATAAAAGTTAAACCTTATACACATGATTTATCATTTGATGAAATGATAAAACGTTTTTTAACCAGCAACATGGGTAAGGAAATTATAAGTAACCCAAATGAAAACGAGTTTTTTGTTGATTATATGAAAAGAACTATGATGAGTTACCAGTTTATTTATTCTGGAAAAAATAAACAAGAGTATGAAATTGATAAAATAATTACAAAAAAAATTATGAATCATATTGAAGCTTTTTTTAACAATAAAAATACAAACGATAGATATTTATATAAAAAGAGTATAAAACAAAAAGTATATAAATCTAAAACAAAAAAAATACGAAGATAACTTATAACAAAGATTTTATAGATTGTTTTATGTTCGTTAAATATGAAATAAGAATTTGATTTATTACAGTGGTTGAAAATAAAAATAATCCCGAACTAAATACAATTTTTCTATCTAAATTAGTAAATTGAATACTTCTAAAAGGATTAAATCTCCACAATAAAAAGATACTAATATAAATTTTAACATAATAGTCAAGTGAATCTAAATATTGAGGTGCGTTTGCGGCTAGTCCAATAGAAAAAAGCCCATACAAAAAATAGTTTAAAAAAATAAATAGATTGAAGACAAAATCTTGAAGCTGATGAATAGATGTTGATATCATATAATTTGTTATATAATATCAATATATTATCTATATTTACTAATTAATTATCTATATCAATAAATGTTATACTTCAGAATAAATTGTCAATGTTCTTGCACTAGCATCAGTTGCATCAACATATTTAGGCATCCAAAAATAGGGTACAACATTTGATAGACCTGGATAATTTTCCTCAAAAATACTTCTATAATACATCTTTTCATTTGTATTCGGAAAGATTTCTTCATTTTGATTTTGAATTTTATATTGATTACTCGTAAAACTATCATTTTTGATAGGAATCTTTTCTTGTATAATTGTATATAAAGACCGGCTCATTTTACTAACACCATCACTAAATGCTTCTTTTCTTCTCCATAGTACAGAATCAGGTAATAATGGCAAACCATTGCAGCCTTGAAAATAATCCTTACTAAATGCAATTCGCAGTAAATACTTCTCGCAAATACCTTTATAATGATACCTAATATCGGGTGAAATACTCAAATAGTATTGTACCCAACCTCTGTCCAGAAAAGGGGTTCGTGGTTCTAATCCATGACTAGAAATACATTTATCTGAGCGCAATACATCAAATGCATGAATATCTTTTAGTAAACGTCTAGTTTCCTTATCAAACTCTATTGCATCTGGACAGGCTTGCATGTACAAGTAACCACCACAGAGTTCATCCGAACCATCTCCATTGAAAATTACCTTTGCATCGCTGTTTTCTGAAATATATTTTCCCAATAAATAATTTCCTATGCTAGCTCTAACTGTTGTTGTATCGTAACTTTCTATTGCGGTAATCACTTCTGGTATTGCGTTAATAAAGTCATCTTCGGTTAAAAGAATCTCTGTATGTTTTGTTCCCAAATATTCTGCTACAACTTTGGCGTACTTTAAATCTTCGGAACCTTCCAATCCAATACTAAATGTTTCCAACGGCAGCTCACTTGTAGTGTATCTTTTATAACAATCATTTACTAGTGCAGTAATTAAACTGCTATCCAAACCACCCGAAAGAAGGCAAGCAACCGGTCTCTCTGTAACAAGTGTGCGCTTTTTAACAGCTTCGCATAAATAATGTTGAATATTTTCAATAATAGTTGTGACAGACTCTATTTTACTATAATTACTGAATGGTGTGGAATGATATACAACTGAATCTTTAACAGGTGTCCAAGAAGATGATACTATAAATGGAAATATAAATTTTGAATACGTTCCTGGATGAAAATGTTCAATAGTATACGAAGGAAGTTCTTTATTAAAATTTGATAAGCTCTTTAGTTCTGATGCAAACCCATACATTGGTTCAATTATTGTATTACTACCACCACCAGTATTAGCATCAATATTTACAGGTTTTAAAACATACAATGGTCTAATCCCGTATGGATCTCTCGCAACGTATAACTTTGAATATGATTTTTCAATATTTGCATCACATAAGATAAATGAAAAAACTCCATCTAGCATTTTTAACGTTTGAGACATTCCATAATTTTTATATAGATGAATAATGACTTCACAATCTGATTGAGTTTTAGGCTCAATACACATAGTTTTATATAATTCCTTATAATTATAAATTTCTCCATTACATATCAGCGTAACATCCCCAATAATAATGGGTTGGTTTGAAATATCATTTAAGCCGTTAATAGCTAGACGATGAAATCCGACAACACACTTTACCCCACATGGTTGCAGAGTTGAAAATTCAGGACCTCTGCCACGTCCTTTATCAAACTGTTCTTTTACAAAGGAAGTTTGAAATGTTTTATTATTTAACAAGGTAAAAATACCACACATATCTATATATTATTTATAACATCTTTTTATATTCATTCTATACAAGTTTCATGAAGACAATATGATTACACTTATAGAATATGTTATGAAAAGACAAAAATTAAAAATATACTCAATAATATAAACACCAATTAAATGAACAAACATATATTATTATTTTTAATGATACTTTTTTATCTCACACCAATATTTTACGTATATTACTATTATAATGCTAATAATAGTGTTTCAAGTATAATATGTAATGAAAACTGTAAATATATTATTTTATTTTTTATGGTATGCATGGGAATCGCAACAATATGCTATGAATTGAAAAGAAATGATTATTGTTCTTTGTCTATAATTTGTTTATTGCTTATAAGCATTTACGGTCTTATCTATATAAATGAGAACAATAGTATTCACTATATATTTGCATTTATAGTATTCATTGCTATTTTATTGTTCATGATATGGCATTGTTATTTGCTCGGTTGTAACAATATACTACTATCATCTTTATTTTTAGAAATCTTGTTATTAGTATTTATCTGTATGCAAATGAATAAAAATATATTTTATGGTGAAGTGTTGTATATAGTAAACTTTGCTTTTTTCTATTTATATTTACATTTTATTCACTAGTTTAAGATATAAAACTTTTTTTGATATTTAGACATATATATAATTCATACTAGAATTAGAATTAGAATTAGAATAAATCTAAAAAAATATATGTAAGTATAATAATAATGTCAAGTCAAGGATTTAAAGAATGTTCATCTCAAATAACAAACTCCATTAATACACGAATTTATGATAGAAATATACCTTCCCATGTATTGCAGCCATATGTTAGTGTGAGACCAGTTATGACAAAATATTCTATTATGCCAATAGTTGACCCGAGAACTCCAGTATCAAGACCTCTAACAGTTCAACCAGTGTATAATACTGAACAAGTATTCAATCCTGGCAACAATCAAGCGCCTTGGTCTGGATTTGCAACAAATATTAATACAGAATCTGAATTAAGAAATCAGATATATGCTTTACAATCTTGCAGTCAGTCCGTTTATGTTCCTAGTAGTAATAGCGATTTATATACATTTCACTTTACAAATAAAAATTCCAATGCACAACAACCTTTTCCTGGACTATTTCAAAAGGATTACTTTAGTCCATTTAATCCTAATCCAGAAAATATCGGACAAGGTGTGTTTCAGAACTACACGAGACAACAAACTAAAGATATATCTCCAAGCGACTGTTAAATAATACAGATACGAATACGGATACAGATACGGATACAAAAATACAAATTAAACTCAGAATTTTAATTTGTATAACTACTTCAAATAAGAATATGTCAGAACAATTTTTATCAGAAGTAACTCTTGAATATTTAATGAACAAAGAACAATACGCAAAATATATCAGTCAGAATAAGCCTTCTGTAAAGTCTGCGAATAAAAAGGATAAAAAATTTTATAAAAAACGTATATACGATTTAACACGCCAATTAATAAATAATGAACCTAAGGAGGAGTTATTTCCTGACATCATATATGCATTTGATAACTATGTTAAAATGTGTATTGACTACTTTAAGGTATTAGATAAACGCGATATACTCCAGGAAGAACATGATGCATCTCAACTAGAAGATGATATAAACGGCAAGAATGACAAAATAGTTACAATGGAAGAACAATTAGAATCTGATAAACTAATTATGCGCACATTTCATATAAGAGAACCAAACTCGCTTGAAAAACTAGTAAAACGAAAGATAACAAGAGTGCGTGAAAAACCTCCAATTATACCAGTTCAAAAAGAGATTAATCTAAAAGATCCACTCTTAAAAAATAAAGGCATTCGTAAAAAGAATAATATCAATAATAAATATGAGGAATCCTCTAAAGATGAAAAAAATAAAGAGAGTAAATAAAACAAGAAGCACAAGAAAAATTAGGAAATCTGTTAAACAAGACAAAGAAATAAAACAAATAAAACATAATAAAACAACTAGAAGAAATCTTGCATTTAGAGAAAAAATGATGAAGCAATTTAAAACAGTAAAACTAAGATGTAGTCCTAAAACGGGTAATAAAAAATATACATGTTTAGAAGATGAAACCTTGTATAAATTAAAAGAGTTATGGAATGCACGTCATCCTGATTCAAAAATTGAAACAAATGAAGCAAAAGAAATATGGGAACAATTAAATAAAAAGTTAAGTGGAGTATGCAACAAGGAGTCTTGTTGGTTGAAACAAAAATTTGTTGATGGAAAATTAGATAAAGAATTACAAACATCGTTTGCACCAGTTTCACCAAAAGAATGGTCAAAGAATCCGACCGAATGGTTATCTAGTACTGATATTTTAGATGTAATGAAACAATATGAGAATACTTACAAGTGTTTTGATTTCATAGGTCCTTCTCCAATAGATTTTGACACGCATAAGTTATACGGTGAATGCGTTTGGGAAGAACTTTGTCATTTTAATATAGTGGATGAGATAAAAAATAAAAGATTCAAAATAGGAATCATCTTTAACTTGGACCCACACGATAAAGGAGGGTCGCATTGGGTCAGCATGTTTATTAACATAAAAAAGGGTGAAATTTTCTTTTTTGATAGTGCTGGCGACGCAGCACCTAGGCAAGTGATGAAATTAGTTAATAGAATTATAAAACAAGGTAAACAGCTTAGGGTTCCTATAAAATTTACGTTTGACCAAAATCATCCAGTGGAACACCAATACGGTGACACCGAATGTGGCGTTTATTCTTTATATTTTATAGCACATATGTTAGAAGACCGTCACGATAGCACTTATTTTAAGACACATATATTAGATGACAAATATATGCAGCAGTTTAGAAATGTTTATTTCAATAAAGAGCTCTAATTATAGAAATATAGTTATAGCTAATACATAAATACATAAATACGTAAAGTATATAGAATTTTATTTTATTCATATAATAGGAAAATATGAATAATACAACAAATATAGAGTTCATTACAACTGAAAATATTGAAATGTTATGGGAGATTATAACAGAAGATGGTATTGCGAGTTTCTTAAAAAAAGAACAGTCAAGAGAGTTTTTTATTATAGAAGCAAAGAATTTTTTTGAAACAGAAAAAGATAAATATAGTTCATTAATTCTTATGAACAAGCAATTCATATCAAATATAATGATTCAATTTTCAGAGTTAAAGAAGAAACAGATGAAACAAACAAACCAAGCAAATCAAATAAATAGTAAGAATGCTTCATTCACGTCTACGATACCTAGTGAAGAATTGCATAGTAAACGTATGAACCACTTTGAACAATCATTAGCAGAAATTCAAGCTGATTTTAATAATGCTGTTACAGTACCTATTCCAGAAACTCCAAATTTTTACGATAATGTTAAAGAAGAACCGATTGGTTCAAATATGTCAGAATTAATAGCAAGAACCTTGGCTCAACGTAATTTTGAACTAGAAAGTATTCATAACACAAATAATAATACAAAAATAGATGCAAATACTTGGTTAAAGCCTGCAGAAACATCTATTAAAACAGATAAAGCATTGCAACATGAAAATCATAAAATGCAACTTGAACAAAAACAAATACAATATCAATATAAACACCAAGAGCTTCCCACATTAATACAAATTGGCGAGGAAGTAAAGGCTCCTATTATAAAAAAACAGTTAACCTGGGCCGAAAATTTAAACAATGATTCCGTAGAAGAAATTAAATTAGATATTAAAGAAACAAATGAAACTATTTTTTCAAAATTAAAACATATTAAAAGTGAGGTATCAATAGAAATAGATACACAAATTCAATTACAAAATATGAATCAACGAATAAATGAATTAGATGAAAAAATAAGTACAATTATAAAAATGATGCATAAAGAATTAGAATAGAAAAAGAATATATTATATAAAATAATTGATTATAATTTTTAAGTAATTAAAATTATAACCTTATAATACACAAACACAAATGAGAAGTTTCGTTCTTTACTTATCCTTATTACTATATTCATCGGCATTGTCTTTAACACGAAGAAGCCTTATGTATCCATGTGACAATAGTATGACTATAAGTCAACCTATATCATGGAATGATGGTGAAGTTAGCTGGGACATTGAAAGTAGCGAAAATAGTGAAAATATCAATATTTTTGAAAAGAATACAACTATTGTTTATAAACCATATATTCATATATTAGATAAGCCTACTCCTTTATATTATAAAATCAAAAATGAGCAAGAGATGATGATGACTATTGGCGCGATAAGAAAGTTATCTAGTAAAGAGCTTTTAAATAAAGAAACAATATTCTCACAACTATCTTCTATGTTTGATTCAACTATTTTATTTAATCCAACAGATATTTTACTATTTACTGCATTTTCAAGTTTATCTGTATTCTATGAAAAAATGAAGGAAATGGAATTTAAAAGAATGATCAAGTTGCATAAATTTAATACATCTGGAGAAAAATTAATAGTGTATCAAAAGGTACGTAGAATAACAACAATTGTATTTATTACGATTAGTTATATTTTTACAAAAAATGTGCAGATTGCTGAGTAGATTTATCATTTCATTGCAATATATATTACATATATTACATATATTACATATATTACATATATTAGATGTAATTTATTATAATTTTTATTTTTATTCTTGTAGGTATAAAAAAGGATATAAAAGGATAAAAAATAAATAATATCTTTTTCTTTATTATAAGATGCCATATGGAAACTTTTATTATGGAAAGGATGGATTCAAATATAAAAAATGGAATGGTGGAGGAGCAAGAAGAAATCCTCCTTTAGGTTTATTAAACTGTGGTTCTCACGATGTAAATAATACATATGTACCCGGTTCAGGGGTGGGTGCATCTAGTATTGCTACTAGACGTGCCAAGTTAAATCATGCTACAAGCTGTACACCTCAATATCCTTGCAATAAATCTTTTTCTAAGCTTGGACTTTTTGCAAGAGGAGGTTCAAATAAAATTGCAGCGTTGAATTGGCTATTGCCTACTCCAGGTATGCCAATGAGTTTTAAAGTATGATTATTACACCTTTAGACATTTTAAATACTGTTTATATCATCTTTAAATACAAATTTATATCTAGATTCTTCGTCTAATTTTGTCCTTTCTCCTAAAAAAGTAAAATATTTATTTGCCAAAGCATATTGCTTTGATTTTTTATTTCTTAACACTTTTAAACGAACATACATAATCATACCGACTTGCCATATACGCTTATGTGTATATTGTTTGTTTTTATATAATTTTTCTAATTTATCAATAGTATTTTTAACATCTTCTATTGTTGTATATTTTATATTTATTGTATCCTTTGGATTTTTGTCAATATACACATCAAACGACTTTTTAGGGTTTTTAGGATTAAATAAAAATTGTTTTTTTGTTTTATTTTTAATTTTTTTAATATTTTTCTTTGTAGTATGTTTCATAAAATATAACTATATTTTATTATTTTAATCGGCATTTGAAATGTTAAAAGCTCTAAAATATTAAAAGGTCTAAATATCTAAAGTATCGCAATTAAAATCTTATTTATATAATTATATCTAGGTAAGATTTACATCAAATCTTTTTAATTTTTACCCCTTCAGGAGTTTGTTCTGTAGTATATAATAATACAGGTTCATTTTGAGGATTCTCTAGAGCGCGATAATAACTATCAAAATCATACAATCTTCCGTGAGTTGCATCTATTTTGCGGTATATATATTTATTTCCTCTGAATTCATACGGTTTCCCTTTCCATTCAATTACTTTTTTATTCATTTTACTTGCAGAATCGGGTTCTTCCTTCTTATAATTTGGAATGTATGAAAATGTATTCACGCTTGGCTCACCAAATTGTAAACAATTGAGCTGTTCTTTTGTGCCACGTTTTGTATAAATAGCACAGTCTATGGATGCTTCTTTTATAGCAGTCATTAACTGTGAGCTAACTTGCTCTTTAATAGTTGATATTTCATACAATGCTTCATCACTTGTGAAAGGAACAAAATCCTGTTTATCTTCGCGAATTTGGTATTTTCTCTTGCTTAAATCCTTCCTTTTTAATTCAATAGATGCATCGCTCTTAATCTGTTCTTGAGAGAAGGTCATTAGGTACAAATATACTTCAACCGTTTGCAATGCTTCTGGAAGTTCATTATGACTACATATTCTTCGCGCTCTACCAATAACTTGCTCAATACGTGTTGGATGCCAATAGGGTTCCATTACATGAACATATCTTGTACTGCGTAAATTGATTCCTTCTGAACCCGATGCAGTAATCATGAGAACTTTTATAATATCTCCCATATGATTGTTATGTGCAATTTCCTTTAATTCAGTCGTGATGGGAGATTTAACATCCCAATTACTATTATAAATATTACGAATAATCTCCTTTTCCTCGGCAGATTCGGTTCCAGTGTATAACGCATATGTAGGCTTTCCTCTATTTTCTTCATCAATATCTAAATTCCATACGCCATCTGCATCTTTTTTTATTTTGAATTGTGTAAATCCATTTGCATCTAATACCAATTTAAAAATTCCAATGCCTTCAATGGTTCTAAATTGACTATACACTAAATGTAATCCTCTGTGTTCAGGGTCCTGTATATTTTCCAAAATATGCAGATATTTAGGGCTATATGTTTCCAATCCTTTGGGAGATAAAATAGTACTTTCATGTTCTTTTACGTAGGTTAACGCACGCTCTATGCGTGCATCGTAAGTAGCATCAGCAAGTTTTTCTATTGCTTCATCACCCTCTAGTTCACCATCCCAAGCATCACCTTCTAAGTCACTAGGACCTTTCTTTGTAACTGCTTTTAATGCATCCTCGTATATTTCTTCCAATTGTGTTGCTTCTTCTCTTTCTTCTTTGGGTAAAGGACGTCCTGGAGGTTTTGGCATGACAAAATTGCAATAAAGACGCGAGAAAATACGATAGGTAGAAGATGGGTCTTTATAAATACCATTTTCATCAATTGCGCCCTTCTTTTTCTTGGAATTCTTTTCTTGTTTTCTCTCTTGGGCTCTAGCTGCTTCATAAACAGTAAACTGATAATCACTCATGGGTATTTTAATCACTTTAAAATCTGTGCCTTTATCGTAGCGAGGCATGAGCGACTCCTGTGCGCTTCTAAAATAGGATGTTAACCCTATTATACGACGTTTAAATAATTCCATATTTTTTGTATTTCCATTTTCACCGTTTATAAAAGTTTCTACAAAATCATCAAATTTATCTGGAAGCGCTTTTTGATAGTGTATTTTAATACCATAAGTATTTACAGAAATTTTGTTATTTTCCAAAATGCTAATAACTCTGCGTTCAAAGTCTTCATCGCTTATTGTTCCTCGTTCTTTTCCATCTTCTTTTTTCTTATTTGTGACTCCGTTATATCCAGTTTCGGTTTTGTATTTTGTTTCAAAGCCAAAAGGGTTTCGGGTAATGGTGACAACCTTATCTTTTGAGTAATCCATATAATCCATTATTTTCTCTCTCGCAAATATTTCTTGCAGTTTTTCCTTTGTTACAGATTGTCCAGTTTGTATATCCAATGGTAATTCCCAGGTTTTAATATATCCTCTTAAAATATTGAATAGTATTCCTATTTCATTTGGATAATTAATTATAGGTGTTCCAGTTAAAAGTACAACCCTCGCATTTCTTGCACTCAACAGTAATTCATATAAGATAAGTGCTAGTGAGAATGGAATTCTTTCCTTTTTTCCGTTTCTATCAACAGGGGCTTCCTTTTCCTTTGCAATTTTATTTACAATGCGACTAATAAAATTATGTGCCTCATCAATAATAACAACAGTGTCGTCAAAAATATTTGTCTCAAAATTATTTGTCATATCTTTTAATTTATCTCTTCGTAAACCATTATAGTTTATAAATTTATATTTATATTGAATCATTTCATCTAGTTGATCATCTAAGCTTTTAATTTCGGAGGTTTCAAGTGTGTCATAATTACTCGGTTGGGTTGCATTGACCAACCAGGCTCCTTTTTTTTTCTGTATATACTCAACAGATAAATTTAGAATACTAGATAAAGTTTCAACTGCATCTGGATGTTCTTTTACTGAAATCCATTGCCAAAATTGATTTTTTTTGTACATTGAGTCTCCACATTTCTTGAGTTCTTCCATGTAGTTTCTTCTAAGTGATGCAGGAGTCATAACAATAACTTTTCTAGTTGTTTTAAATCCCTCCGCAATTGCAATAGACGTACAAGTTTTTCCTGCACCTAAACCGTGGTAAAGTAATAATCCTCTATAAGGTGTATATACATTTAAATAGTCTCTTACGAGTTTTTGATGAGTTAAGAGAGAAAAATCTCCTCTGCTATTTTGAGCCAAACTATCACATGATACCTGAGTAGAGTCGTCCATAAACTCTTCTCTATATCCAGCAAATAATGAATTAATAAAATTAATGAATATTTCTCTATCATTCATAAAATAACTGGACACCTTGATATTTACATTTGGTCTTTTAACGGGTAATCGTGGTATAATCTGTGAACCATCTATTTCCACCCATTCTTCTGGTGGGATAATTACAACACCTTTAACTGGTCGCTTTGTGCGACGTTTTTTAACAACTAGTTCTAACACTTCTTCCTTTTCTTCTTCTTTTTCTTCTTCTTTTTCTTGCTCCCCTGGTTCTCCTTGTTCCGTTTTTTCTTCTTCTCTCACATCATTTAATCCAGGGACGATAGAGACTCCCTCTTCTTCCAAAGAAAAAAGTATTTTTCTTGGTATCTTTTTAGCTTTCTTTTTAATTGCTTCCGCTTGTATTTCAGGAATAGCTGCACTTTGAATAGTTGGTTTTTCTACAACCTTTGTTATTTTCGCTTCTTTTAGTTTTTGATATAGAGTTGCTCTATTAATGGCAGATGTTTTCCCGCGTTTATCTATCAAGGTAACATGCGCCAGGGTTACTTCTTCGGGAGCTGTAGGAAGAGGAATTGCAACAACAACAGTTTCTCGCTCTTCAACAATAGGTTTTTTTCTTAATTTTTCTTTTAATATTTCTAAAGGATTCATTGTTTGCTCTTATATAAGTAACTATATAAAACTTTATACTAAATAACTGTTAATTTTTTGCAACGCTTCATTACATGCAATTTGTTCAGCTTTTCGTTTAATTTTATGAAGGCCTTCACCCAAGTATACAAAAATTTTATCATTCTGTTGGATATATTCTTGGATAGCTTGAAATGTTTTTAATGTATCTATGTGAATTGCGTGAGTAGGCTTGCAATTATGCACAGCTTGTCCAATGCATAAATAGACTCCCATTTTATAACCATTTTCAGTATCATGTTCAATTTCTAAATAATGTGGTGTTACTTTGAACTCTTTTTGAAGCTTAACTTGCAATATATTTTTATAATTATCATCATTTTGAATTAAGGCAATCCAATCAATATGTTTTTCAAAAATATTTTCAACAAATTTTTGAGCAATCTGAAAACCTGGACCTGTTACAAATACGTCTTGAAACCATTTTTCTTCATCCTTTACGCTAATTTTATTGCAATCTAAAAATAATGCACCTAAAAAGGACTCAAATAAACAACCCAATTTCTTAAGATTGGTTCTAATTTTTTTCTCTTCTGCATGTTTTGAAAGAATTAGCCATTTATTTAAATGCATTTCCATTGCAATTTTACCAATTGCTTCATTTTTAACAATCGCAATTTTTTTTTCTGTCATGAACCCTTCATTCTCCTTGGGAAATCTTCTATACAAATAATATTTAGTAATAAGCTCAAGTACACCATCCCCCAAGAATTCTAGGCGTTCGTTTGATTTTGATTTTAGTGTCATACAGTCGCTTGGACGTTCCACAATGGTAATGTTTTGCGAAGCATTTTCAAGTTGCGGGCGTTTTGTATAAGAACGATGAACAAATGCTCTTTTATATAGTTCCATATTATGGACTATTTTAGGAGCACCATATTTAGTGAGAATAGATTGAACATCATTCAATGTAATCTCCACATTTAGGGGGTTATATGGATTAAATATTAGGCCATCTTCACTGTGTACAATATCATCATCGTGAAGAATATTTTTTTCATAAGGTTGCGTATCCATTGTTATACTTTTATACAGCCACAATATTTAAATCTTTTTATTTTATTCTTTTTATTCTTATTTTTATTCTTATTCTTATTCTTATCCTTCCAAATAAAATAAAATATTTAGAGTATATATAAAATGGTTGGAATGCAGACACAATTTGGGCGTGGACGCTATGTTGACGCTATTTCAAACAGAACAATTCAGAGTGGTGGTTCTATTGGTGGAGTGAAAAAGGCGGGTGTCTTTGCAGGCAGCGTTTCTTGGCCTCAGGGAAATATGGGAAAAGCTGTATTCTATAGAGCTCCTAATACTCAACCTACAGTGTTATTCTCGTTATTTAATACGACATTGCGGCCTACTCAAGGTACAAATTATGGAGTATATTCGCGTCGTGGTATTATGGGTTAAACAATATATTTATAAAAATCATTTAATAACTAATTTAGTTACTTATTAAATCATGATTAAAATAGATTGTCGCGAACATGAATTAATTCGGTTATGCAAAGTTTTATTGGAGACTGAACCATTGTATAAAGATGTAACAATGACAACAGAAGCACTATCAATAGGAGATGTAATCATAAACAAAGATGATATTGAAACACTTATAATAGAGAGAAAAAGTATCCAAGATTTATCTGCAAGTATTAAGGATGGCCGATACGAAGAGCAAAGTTATAGATTAGACGGTTTAAACCATGCTAATCATAATATAATGTATTTGATTGAAGGTGATATAAATAGCGTACAAACAAAGCATACTATAGATAAAAACACATTTTATTCATCTATATTCTCTCTTAATTTTCATAAGGGGTTTTCGGTGACAAGAACATTTCATATACAAGAGACAGCGCATATTATTTGTCACATAGCATATAAATTAAATAAGAGTAAAGACAAGAAGGGATATTATTCAAATAACGATAATACTCAGGCTTCTGTCGCACAAGATTCATATAGCAGTGTTATAAAGAAAGTAAAGAAGGAAAATATTACACCCGCAAATATTGGAGAAATTATGTTGTGTCAAATACCAGGTATTAGTTCAACCAGTGCATGTGTTGTTATGAAAGAATTTCATTCTATGCAAAATTTAATAAATAAAATTAATGAAGATGTTGCATGTTTAGATAAATTATCTTACATTAATTCCAAAGGACAAACCCGTAAAATAAATAAAACAGTTATTAATAATTTAATTTCTTATTTAAGAACAAACAAATAAATAATAAACAATAAACAATAAAATAATATAGAATATAGAATATATATATGATGTCAGAGGAATTTATAAAAATGATTGGTATTTTTGTTATTATAGCATTTTTACTATATGTAGCAGCAAAATCAATGAAATTTCATATGGGTCTTTTGGAAGGCCTGACAAACCCAGCATCTTCATCTACGACTACGGGCATTGGTTCATCCGCAGCAAATTATGCAATTACACTCAAAAATCAAGTAGCACAATTGCATAATGATATTTTATTAATGAGCAATAAAGAATATGTCAAAGAATATGGTAATATTATTTTATCAATGGATGATTATATAAATGCCCTTATGTTAAAAACTACATTAATGATGAATGCTACAGCAGATGATGTGGATGCTAACCTGGAAAATATTAAGAAATTAAATGAACTAAACTCTGCAAAAAGTGCATTAAACAATGTATTAAAATATGTTGACTCGGTATAATATAATATATTTTTTATTAAAATTGTATAATTATTTTTTGCTCTTTATATTTGATTGTAAGTAATAACTAAAATGTTTACAATTATGAGTGTATATATTAAACCTTGATTCCCATAGTTTTATGCACGGGTATATATGGAACATATCCGAAGAGTGTTCAAGATATTTAACTTTTTCATACCATTCTTCCGTAAAATTTAATGAATGTATAGTATTAAAGTGTACAACGCGAACCTTTCCTGGTATGGAAAGACCCATAGCTAATTTTATTATATTTAAAGAATTTAACTCTTCCTTAGGACTAAAATCTATAGCATATAAGTTATTAAAGGTATTAGTAGATTTTTGATAATCGTGCGCGAATATAAAAACGTCGTGCAACTTTAATTGTGGTAGAAAAGGTAGAATAGATGTACGTTTTATTCCAGTGTAGAAACTCTGTAATAAAAGAAAAAACGAAGAAGATAGTATACTTAAAAGTCTCATACTATTAGTAATGAATAATTTTTATCCTATTTAAGGAATATTTATTTGTACTTCATTCCCAGCATAAAATCCACTATCAACGAGAGATTGTGTATAATCCTTACCACCCCAATTATCGTCCATAGGATTTGGACTATATAATAAATTTTGCTCTTCTTGGTTCATAGTATCTAATGGAGTAGTAGAGCCTTGATAAAAAGAAGTTTGGTCATAAGCGGGCATAGAATTAATATTATAAGGCATGTCATTGCGCGTTGCATCAATCAATAAAGTTGGGTTAGGTGCGGTCGGAATCATTGGGGGTAGACCACCCTGTAAATCAGTAGGACTTGGACGAACTTTATAAACAGAATCTCCTTGAGTATCATAAGAATGTTGCAAATAAAGAACTGGGCAACGGATACCCTGACTGCGTTGCCAATTTAAAAATTCAACGTAATCTTCTAAATTCTCAAATTCAACGGGATTAACTCCTGGCACTTGCGCTACTTTTGAATTGTATAAAAAGAGGCTTTTTCCTTTTTGAATAAGAACATCTGGACATCTTTGCTGTGTTCCTGAACTAGAGGAAAATCCTTCTTTTCTATTTTTTGCAATACAATAATAAATTCCTGCTAAAAAACTAATGATAATAAATAGTAACATGGGTAATTTTATTGGTAAATTCATAGTATATATATTATTGCGATAAAAATAGATATATAATTATTAATAGATATGTATTTTTATTTTATATATATATTTATATAGTACTATGGTTTATTTTATGTATATTGATCCTTCTTTACCCAACCACAATGTATTGATTAAAAAGTTTAATGAGCAAGTAGTGTCAGGAAAGCACATTTTTTTATTCTTATTTATGGATGGATGTGGGCCATGTAGTCAAACAAAACCTGAATGGAAGAAAATAAAGAATAGCCTTAAGAAAGCTTATCCAAATATTGTTGTTGCAGAAATAAATCAACAATTATTTAAAAGTCTACATGGTGTTGGCAAAGAACCTATGGGTTATCCTTGTTTGCGTTATATTCACCACACAACTATAGAAGAGTATGAAAATAGTGGTATTTATAAAAAGGATAGATCTACTGAATCGTTCGTTGTGTGGATTGAATCAAAATTAGCTAATAAATCACATTATCATAGAGGTGGATATAGAATAAATAAAACAAGAAGAATAAAAGGAGGTAAATGGTCATTAAAGTATAAACGAAGTATCAACTGTAAAAGACCGCATGGATTCTCTAAAAAACAACACTGCAGAAGCAAACGATTACGGCTTCTTGGAAAACTCTAAAATGTAACTTCTAACATATAATCTCTAACCTTAACAAGTAAAATTATCTTGAGAATATCCAATAATAGCACATGCAATTCTTTTCCCTGCATTTCCATTTTTAATACTTGCTTCATTTTCGCCCATTCCACAGTCATCTTCATCCTGATGAATAATCAATCCACGACCAATAATATTTGCCTTTGCCCCGCGAAGTTTAATCACATTATCAGTGAATGAATAATTGGCACATCCATTTGAATCCGTTATCAAGTTTCCTAAATCACCTACATGACGTTCTTTTACTCCAGGACATCCATGGTTTTTATGATATGGGTTAAAATGTGCACACAAGCTTTCACAATGATTAGTTAAATCACCTGATTCATGCACATGAAATCCGTGCAAATGATTTTTGTAAAGTCCTGTCATATGAACATCAATAATAACACAATTTTGCTTCATGTCTTCTGTAAAAGTAACGACACCTTTTATTTTTTTGTCGTGAAATACTGCAATTGCCTTGATAGGATGATTATGATTATCACTCATATTATTATTTAGATATAATAATAACATGATTCTAAATCTATTCTTATTAATATTTGTGTACTCAATAATATTCTTCTTTTCTATTTTAATTTATTCTTTTTCATTCTTATTTACCTTATTTCTAATAAAATTGAACTTAGATATATTCCTCGTTATTAGAGTAAGAAAACAAACTTGTAACATGGAACACGTGTTTAGATTATACGATTTTAATGTATACAATAGAAAGGAAGAAAAAGAAAAAGAGAAAGAAAGCAGTGACGAAGAATCTACTGCTAGAACAGATACCAATCAATTTATTATCCAAATGTTTGGCATCAACGAAAAGGGTGAGTCTTGTTCCATTTTGGCAGAGAACTTTAAACCGTTCTTCTATGTAAAAGTGAGTGAACAATGGACTCAATATACTAAATCCAACTTTTTGCAGTTTTTGCAAAAAAAAATGGGCAAGTATTATGAAAATTCTATTTGTGAATGCAAGTTCATAAAACGAAAGAAGTTGTATGGGTTTGATGGCGGCAAAGAGCACAAGTTTATTAGACTGCAGTTTAAAAATCTGCAAGCATTCAATAAAGCAAAGAACTTGTGGTATACATCAGATAGAAAATTATTAGAAAATGGTCTTTACTATGCAGATACACCTATATATTTGTATGAATCAAATATTCCACCACTTCTTCGTTTCTTTCATATTAAGAATATTAGCCCATCTGGATGGATTGCACTACCAAAGAAGAAAACAATAGAAGTAAGAATGAACAAGCAAACTACTTGCACTTATGAATTTATCATTGACTATCTATCTATTCTTCCGCTCAATGAAAAAGAGTTGCGTGTACCTTATAAGATATGCAGTTTTGATATTGAGGCAAGTAGTAGTCACGGTGATTTTCCAGTGCCAATAAAGTCTTATAAGAAACTGGCTACAAATATTATGGATTATATAGAGAAAATTCCTGAATTAACTAAGGAAATATGTAAAGCGGCACTGCCATCAATCATAATGAAAGCATTTGGGTTTGATACAACAAATAATTTGTACATGATTGATAAAGTATTTCCCAAGAAAAAACCAGATGAAAATCACATATCAACGTTGATTCAATCATGGCTTACACATCCTCTGGAACAGAAAAAAATAAGTGAAGAGATTAAACATCAAATGACAATAGAAGCAATGTTTGAAAATATGAATCAAGAAGAAGATGAGGAAGCCATTTTTGATGGTTATGTTAAAAAATACGGCACTGCAAAAAAAATAGCAAAGACACATACTATCGTAGATGTAATATGTGATAAAACCTATACACGAGAAGAAAAGTGTATTGAAATAAATAAATCACTGTCAGAACACTCATTTCCTCCATTGGAGGGCGACAAGGTTACTTTTATTGGGTCTACCTTTTTAAAATGTGGTGAACAAGAACCTTATTTAAATCACTGTATTGTATTGAATACGTGCGGTGAAGTTGCAGTTGATAATTGTCAAGTAGAGTCGTATACTACGGAAGAAAAAGTATTGCTGGCTTGGGCTGACTTGATTCAAAGAGAAAACCCTGATATTATTATAGGGTATAATATTTTTGGCTTTGATTATGCATTCATGTTTAATCGCGCAAAAGAGAATGGATGTCTAACTGAATTCTTGAAGCTATCCAAGAATAAGAATGAAATATGTGGTCAGGACCCATTTAATCCAAGTGTCTACAAATTAGAAGAAACTACCATTCAAATTGCAAGTGGTCAACATGACTTAAAATATATTAAGATGAATGGTCGGGTTCAGATTGATTTATATAATTATTTTAGACGTGAGGAAAATTTGACTTCATACAAATTAGATTATGTTGCAGGTCATTTTATTGGTGATTATATCAAGAAAATAGAATATCCTAACAATACTTCCAGTTTTAATTCTTTGGAAGACACTTCTATCATCTATACAACAAATCTTGCAGGATTACTAGAAGGCAGTTTTGTGCATATGGAAGAAATTGGTCATTCTACAGATTATTATTGTGATGGTGCTAAATTTTCAGTTCTCTCGGTAAACAAAGAAGACAAATCATTTCTAGTATCAGGAAAGATTACGCCAGATTTCTCAAAAAAGGTTAGATGGTGCTTGGCAAAAGATGATGTTACACCAAAAGATATATTTAGAATGTCCAATGGTAGCGCAGATGATCGTGCTATTATTGCAAAATACTGTATTCAGGATTGCAACTTGGTTCATTATCTAATGAATAAAGTAGATGTATTGACTGGATTTATTGAGATGGCAAAAATTTGTAGTGTTCCGATTAGCTTTCTAGTACTTCGTGGTCAAGGAATTAAATTGACAAGTTATGTTGCAAAAAAATGCAGAGAAAAACGCACATTAATGCCAGTTATTGAAAAAAAAGACTCAGATGATGGATATGAGGGTGCTATTGTATTAGACCCAAAGTGTGACTTGTATTTAGATAATCCAGTTGCATGTGTTGACTACGCTTCTCTCTACCCATCTTCTATGATGAGTGAAAATTTATCTCATGATAGTAAAGTATGGACAAGAGAATATAACTTGCAGGATGAATTAATTTGCGAAACTGGTGAAAAAGATGCGGAAGAAAACTTTATTTACGATAATCTGCCTGAATATGAATATGTTAATATTACTTATGATACATTTAAGTATGTGAGAAAAACACCAAGTGCAGCAGCTGAAAAGATTAAATCCGGATATAAGATTTGTAGATTTGCTCAATTTCCAAATAATGCAAGAGCTATTATGCCATCTATTCTGGAAGAATTGTTGCAAGCAAGAAAATCTACAAGAAAATTAATTCCTCAAGAAAAGGATGAATTCATGAAAAATGTTTTGGATAAACGCCAGCTTGGTTACAAAGTAACAGCAAATTCATTGTATGGTCAGTGTGGTGCAAAAACAAGCACCTTTTATGACAAGGATATCGCTGCGTCAACAACTGCAACAGGAAGACTCTTACTTACTTATGCAAAAAGAATGATTGAAGAAACTTACGGTAATAGAATATGCGATACAGCAAAGTATGGACCAGTTCTAACAAAAGCCGAATACATATATGGTGACAGTGTTGCAAATTATACACCGGTTTATCTTCGTGTATACGGAGATAAAATAGACATTTGTACAATTGAAGAACTTGCTACTAAATATGGTAATAAGCTTTGGGTAAAATGCAAAGAAGAAGGGAAGCAAGAAAAAGAATTCTGCGAACTGCAAGATGTGGAAACATGGACAGAAAAAGGTTGGACGAAATTACATAGAGTCATTCGGCATGAACTGGCATCTCATAAAAAGATGGTTCGTGTTATAACAAATACTGGTTTGGTTGATGTAACAGACGACCATTCGTTGTTAACAATAGATGGAAATGATATATCTCCAAAGGACGTTAAAGTCGGTAATGAATTACTGCATAACGAATTGCCAAAAGATGCTTGTTCCACTTTATTTCAAGGTTCAATTAATATGAATCATACCATTCAAAGAGAAGAACAACATCTTGAAGTCGCAAAGTATTGTGCATATGCTCAATCAAAAGGATTCGTTATAAAATTTGAAAAAGATGCATCTCTTTCCTTTTATGACAAAGAAGGAAGATATCCGTTTACTAGAAAATGTCAAGTTCATAATAAAAATAAAATTATAAATATGCATGAAATTGAGTATCAGGGTTATGTATATGATTTGACAACTAAGAATCATCATTTTGCTGCAGGAATTGGAAACATGATTGTTCACAATACAGATTCAGTATTCTTCACATTTAACCTGCATACACCAGAGGGACAACCCATCAAAGGGAAGGAAGCATTGGAAATTACCATTGAATTAGCGCAAGAAGCAGGCCATTTGGCTTCTAGTTTCTTAAAAGCTCCGCACGATTTGGAGTATGAAAAGACATTCATGCCGTTTTGTTTACTTTCAAAAAAGAGATACGTTGGTATGCTGTATGAGCACGACCCAGATAAATGCAAGAGAAAGGAGATGGGTATTGTATTAAAACGTAGAGATAATGCACCCATAGTAAAGGACATTTATGGAGGTATTATTGATATTTTGATGAAACAACAAGATATTAAAAAAGCGATGGAGTTTTTAAAATCATGTCTGAAAAATATTGTAGAAGAAAAATATCCTATGGATAAACTAATTATTACAAAATCATTGCGTTCGGGATATAAAAATCCGCAACAAATTGCACACAAAGTATTATCAGATAGAATGACAGCAAGAGACCCTGGTAATAAACCCACTTCAGGAGATAGGATACCTTTTGTATATATTCATAATACAAATAAGAAGGCGCTTCAAGGAGAAAAAATTGAAACTCCCACCTACATTAAAGAGAATAAAATGAAGATAGATTACTCCTTTTATATTACCAATCAGATTATGAAACCAGTTCAACAAGTATTTGCACTAGTGTTAGAAAAAATTTGGGATATGCAGAATAAAAAATCAAAGATTTCAAAGTTCAGAAAAGACGTGGAGACTTTACAAAAGAATACGTCTCCAGAAAAACTAGAAGATAAATTAGAGCAAATGAGGAACAAGGAAATAAAAGCATTACTATTTGATGAGTTCTTGCGAAATACCAATAACCAAAAACAAGGTAATCAATCTCTAACATCTTTCTTTACGAAGATGTAATAATGATATCATTCTATTCAGTATAACATGCATTACATCTTGGTGTAGTTTACTAAATTGATATGTATTTTCTGCAATTTACACTGCCTAGTCATTATTATTTATACACTACCTTGTTTACTAAATTTAAAATTTCAAATGAGATATAATAATATATTTATATAATAAAATGGTTTACTATGATTTATCACATTTAATACAATCTGAAGATCAAAATGTAATTGGTCCTATTCAGGATGATGAAGCATTATTTTTATATTCTATTGTTCGTTGTTGTAGATTAGAACGAATATTAGAGATAGGTGGTTTAAATGGATACAGTAGTAAAAATTTTTTAGAAGCATTGTCTTTTAGTAAAAATGGAGTTTTATATACGTGTGACTTAAATCCAGTTCCTATTCTAACTGAAAATCATAAAGTGTTAATTAAAAATGCATTAGATTTAACAATAGATGAATTGGATAATAAACCATTAGACTTAGTTTTTTTTGACTGTCATGATATAATACAGATGGAAATATATCATAAACTTGTTGATAATAATATTATAAATGATAATACAGTTTTAGCTTTACATGATACAAACTTACATTATCCACCTTTTAATACATGGGGAGTTTATATTGAAGATGAAAATGGATATGCTCATCAACCGGTGGAAAGAAATATGGTTAATATATTTAAAAATTTAGGTTATGATATCTTCAGTATTTCAACAGACTCCACCAAACATACTCCAGATTTTCCTGTTCGTCATGGAATTACTGTTTGTAAAAAGTTTAAAGTTCTTTTATAAAACCTGCATATTCATTATACTACTATTAATTATGATATTATAATATAATTGATTTATATAAAATAATTTTTAAGATAATTTTTAAGATAATTTTAAAAAATTGATTTATAATAAAAATATTATAGAAATACAATACAAAATAAATGCAAGATATTATCAATAAGCGCGGGGCGCTTAGAAAGTTAACCGATGAGGAATTTGAAATTTTATTACCCTCACTAGCTAATGAGTTAGAAACTCATGGAATTCTTTATGAAGATTACGATAGAAAAACAATTTTGAAAGACTGGAAAGCCTTATGCAAGAAGTCTTTGCAGAATCACGAACCCACCGATACAACTAATATTGCTGTAAATAATATTTCAGCAACTAATATTTCAGCAACTAATACCGCAGGAATGAAAGTTATGAAACAATATATGAAGCATTTTTATGAAGTTGCAAATTATAAAGGTGTTTCTATTAAGAGTTTATGGAAAAGAGAATTTTTGGAAAAGGCATTGCGATTTAATCGCAAGAATCATTCCACACCTTATGCATCTGAGATTATAAGGTCGCTTGGCTTTACAAACGGTTTAGGTAAAGTCACTATGTATCGTCCATTAATGGCCAGAAATATTATTCATTACTTTCAAGCAACTAGTGTATTGGACGTTTGTGCTGGTTGGGGTGGAAGAATGTTAGGTGCAAAAAGTCTCGGAGAGCATATTTTATATACTGGAATTGAGCCATGTAAAAAAACATTTTCAAATTTATGTACTATTTGTAATGAATTAGACCTTCAAAATATTATACTAGTAAATGAAAAGGCCGAAGATTTCTTGGATAGTTTGTCTGATAGCGCAAAATTTGATATTGCTTTAACTAGTCCTCCCTATTTTAATCTAGAAGTTTATTCAGATGAACCAACACAATCCATATCTGGAGAAAAGGATTATCAAACATGGTTGAACATATTCTTAGAACCAGTTATTACAAAGGTCCTGCGACGTGTTACGTATAGTTGTTGGAGCGTAAAGAATTTTAAGACAGATAAAAAATATGATTTATTTACAGATGTTGTCCGTATACATAAAGAACATGGGTGGAAACTATTAGATATAGTATTTACAATGTCTAATAGTAAAAGACCTGGTGCAAATTCAAATTTTACTCCGAAGAAAACAGAAGAAAGTACATACGTTTTTGTTAAGCAGTGTGATGACGTCTCAGTAAATTAGGTTGAGGTTCTGAGTTTTGGTGTAATACTGTTATCATATTTCTCGCTTGACTTGGGAGATATCTTTCCATATTTCCCATATTTCTTCTTCTCGCAGAACTAGAACTTACTGAGCGAAAATTTTTACTAGAACTTCTTCTACTTCTAGTACTAGAAGAAGAGTTTGAGGATGTTCTTCTCCCAGTTCTTCTACGATTTCTTCGCGAAGTATATCCGGAACGTCTATGAGGCATGTATAAACTATATACACATTATATTTTTATTTTTATTTATACTCTTCCAAAGTCGTCTTCATAACGAACAATATCATCTTCTTCTAAATACTCGCCAATTTGTGTTTCAACAAATTCAATATTTTCATCACCCAGGTTTTCAATGCGATGCAGTGCTTCTTTAGGAATAAATACGCTTTGATTTGAGTGCAGTAAAAGAAAATCTTTCCCAACTTGAACTCTAGCATTTCCTTTTACGATGACCCAATGTTCACTTCTCTTAAAATGACTCTGTAGTGAGAGTCTTTTTCCCGGATAGACACAAATATGTTTAATTTTAAAAACGTTTTTTTCTTCCTTAACATTAATATACCACCCCCAAGGTCTGTCAACTTTTTCCATTCCAATAAAAAAATAATATATTTTATTTTTATTATTTTAACTAAAACATAATAAGATAAGTATAAAATTTTATTTTAAACCGTCATAAAATTCCCTCACCTTTCTATTTATAAGAATTTTATTAGAGTCAAATGATGTCAAATACAGTCCTTCCAAACTTTTCACTCTAGACAATGCCACATAGGTCTGTCCACACTCAAATACACCACTACCTACATCTACTTCTGCCATATCCATAGTTGCACCTTGAGATTTATGAATAGTTATCGCCCATGCTAAAATTAATGGTATTTGTGATACTCCAATTCCAGGTATAATATCACTTTCCCAAATATGATAATTCATGACTATTTCGCATTGATTTGTGTATTTTACGACGGGAAGATTTGATTCATTGAAGCGAATAATAATTCCTTGGCTGCCATTACAAATCATTTCTCCTGTAGATTGTTCAATATTAACAATGCACATTACCTGGGAACCAACTTTGAGAGAAATAGTATCATCGCATAATAGGTTACCGTGTATATGTTTGAGTTCATTTTCTACTTGTTCAGATGTAAATATCTTTTGAGTTTTATTTATATCACTCATCTCTCTTGTATTGGACTTTACCTTTGGTTTTTCTATGGTTCGTAAATATTTAATTTTATATTCATAACCGGTTGTTTGTAATTCAGCCATTTTAGTTTTATTGATAAAATCAACGCTATTTCTAATAGGAAATAGTTTTGTTGGTTGGACAGTAACAGTGTCTTCAACCTTTCTTCCAACTAAGTTTTTCAAGATATCATAACTGCTTTTTGATAATCTACCCTCTCTAATTTGGTTCAATATTTTTGTATATACTTTATCAGTTTGTCGGAATATTTTTTTTAGTTGTATTGTATTTTCTTTATGAAATGTTGTTTCCCATTGTTCACTTTCAAAACAAAATCTCATTGTTTCTGGTTCATCTTTGTCTCCAATAGGAGGAAGTTGGTAAAAATCCCCTAAAAAGATAACTTGGATTCCTCCAAACGGCTTGTTATTTTTCCTTACAGCCTTTCCAATTGCATCTAACATGTCAAATAATTTTTGTGACATCATACTGATTTCATCAATCACCAATATATCTGCTTGTTTCCATATCTTTTTTTTGTAAAAATTTTTTTGTATTTTATCCACATAAAATGCAATTTCTCCATTTCCCAACCCGATTCCTGACCACGAATGAATGGTTTTTGCTTTACATTGTAGTAAAACTGCAGCGCATCCAGTGAGTGCGCATACTTGAATAGTCCTTCCTTTTGTTACAGCATCTTGTTGAATACGTTTAATTAGTGTTGATTTACCAGTTCCTCCTGGTCCAGTAATAAATATATTCTGTCGTTGAATATATTTATCAAATGCAAGTTGTTGTTCTTCAGATAAATCCATATATCTTTCTTTAAATTCATAAAGTTTATATTTTATAGTTCAATTTTAATTGCAATACCTATTTAAATAAAGTAATAACTCTTTCAAGTAAATACTCTAAAAATGATATTTTTTGTGGAATGCTATAAGGGTCATATAACTCATTCTCTTGATTTTTTGCCTCTTCATCCTCGCATTCTTCATCTTCTTCTTTGTCGTCTTCTTCTTCATCGTCTTCTTCGCCTTTTTCATCTTCTTCATCATCGTCTTCGTAAACATAATCTTCATCATTTAAATCATCATTCTCCTCTTCCTCTTCTTCCTCTTCTTCCTCTTCCTCTTCTTCTTCCTCTTCCTCTTCCTCTTCCTCTTCCTCTTCCTCTTCCTCTTCCTCTTCCTCTTCCTCTTCCTCTTCCTCTTCCTCTTCCTCCTCATTGTCATCGTAAACATAATCTTCATCTTCATTGTATCCACCCCACCCTTTAACATCATTCCATGATTCATGAATCAATGACTCGTCTACTAACTTATAAAGAATCGCGTGTTCACTTCTTTGATGATTTTTTGCAATAATTGCAATAGGAACTTCATTTTGATATTCGCGATGTAATTGATTAATTTCATTCATAGTCCAAGGTAATCTATGTCTCTTATATTGCAGCATATTGCTATTAATATATTTAACTATTTATCTTTAATATGATTTAATTACATTATAGCCGAGGTCTTCTGAGAAATCCTTCAAAAATGATTTGATTATTTGAAGAATCAAAAGATAATGAATTTTGAGATATATCAAATAGTTGTGAAGTGGTGGCAGGAGAAAATAAAGTTTGCAGTAAACTTTCGGTCAAGCTTGAAATTGGATGACTGCTTGGTATATTTCTCTCGGGAGGTAGTGGGATATTACTATCATCACTTTTGGACTCTTGAAGTTCTTCTTCCTCCTTTGTTTCTTCACTTGTACTTGCAGGTGTATGTAAAGAGCGAATATCATGTCTACAAACAGGACATCTCACATTAGTTTGTAACCAGGAATTTATGCCAGAACTAGTAAATATATGTCCACATGTTATCAACTGCGTCACAGTACTATCCTGTTGAAATACATCAAGAGTAACAGGGCAACTATTATTCAGAGGCTCACTAATTTGAGAGAATAAAACGTTCCGTGTTGCAGCGTTTCTTTGCGCATCTGTCGCGACAACCGGTACATTTTCATACAAGGGTTGTGTGTTATTTTGTCTTGAAGGATAATTAGTTTGAAAATAGTCAACTTCAAAAAAATAAGGAATATTTTCATTCCATCTATAACGTCTATTATTAATAGTTTGCGTTTGATTTGTTCTTTGTTGTTGTGGTTGTTGTTGTGGTTGTTGTTGTGGTTGTTGTGGTTGTTGTGGTTGTTGTGGTTGTTGTGATTGTTGTTGTTGCCGCGATTGATGTTGCCGTGGTTGTTGAGTTCGCAACTCCGATTGATTTTGCCTCTGGGTTTGATATTGCATCTGGCTTGCATATTGTTGTTGTCCACGATGATTTGTTGTCCTATTATGTTGTGTATGCAGTCCAGCAATCTGGTCTATTTTACATCGTATTTCATTTTGAAGCTCGTAAAGAGAATCAATTTGTCTGCTTGAATGATTATAGAAATTTATATATAAGTCTAATAAAAGTCGTTGATCATATGTCAATGAATATTCGTCACGAGTTCTGTTGTGTGACATGTTTATAATATATATTATTATAAATATGTTTAAATATATAATTACAATAATTAATAAGCATGAGTTTTGAAACATATCAAAATAAAGGATTAACTGGATTAGCAAATCTTGGAAATACGTGTTTTATTAATGCGTGTATTCAAATTTTATCCCACACATATGAGTTAAATCAGTTTTTGGATAATAAAACATATCAAAAAAAAATTAAAAATAATTATGAATCAGTTTTACTTGTAGAATGGGATAATTTAAGAACACTTATGTGGAGTGAAAACTGCATCGTCTCTCCCGGCAAGTTTATTAAAACTATTCAAAAAATCTCACAAGTTAAAAATATGGAATTATTTACTGGATATAGTCAAAATGATTTGCCTGAATTCTTACTATTTATTATTGACTGTTTTCACACTAGTTTATCGCGAGAGGTAAATATGACCATTAACGGGAATGCAGCAAATGAAACAGACCAAATGGCCATTAAATGCTTTGAAATGATTAAAAAAATGTATGCAAAAGAATATTCAGAGATATGGAATTTATTTTATGGAATTCATGTTTCACAAATTATTTCTATAGAAACCGGGAAAGTATTAAGCTCATCCCCAGAGCCTTATTTTATGATAAATTTATCATTACCAAGTGATAATCGTAGTCCTAGTTTAATTGATTGCCTAGATTTATACGTAAATGGTGAAATATTAGAGGGAGAGAATGCATGGTATAATGAAGAAACTAAAGAAAAACAAAATGTACAGAAAAAAATTATGTATTGGAGCATGCCAACTATTTTAGCCATAGATATTAAACGATTTAATCATAGAAATCAAAAAAATCAAGTTCTCGTCACCTTTCCGCTTACGGATTTAGATTTATCTAATTATATTGTTGGTTATAAAAAAGAGAGTTACATATATGATTTATATGGTATTTGCAATCATAGTGGTTCTGTAGAAGGTGGACATTACACTGCTTTTGTTAAAAATGCAAATGATAAATGGTATCATTTTAATGATACACATGTTAAAGAAATAGATGATTTGAGTGAATTAGTTACGCCAAAAGCATATTGCCTTTTTTACAGAAAAAAAACAATGCAATAATATATATGGAAGCCAGTACCTCTTCAACTATAGAACCTCAAAGTTTTTATAATTATATGAATAGTTTCTTTATGAATCCAAGTGCATTTATCATACTAGTATTAGTGGTTTGCGTATATTTAGTATTCTTTCTCTCTTTAGGAGGTTCTTCTGGAAGTAGCAATACGACGGATTCAGTGTCTAGTTCTTCTTCTAGTTCGTCATTTAATAAGATGAACAGTATTGTTATTATAACAATTGTAGGAATATTTCTTATATTATTATTATTTAATATTCTTCAATACTTTTTTAGTATAGATATTATTGCTTCTATACAGCATTTATTTCAACCTAATCCAGTATTGGATATTACAGTAAATCAAAATACATCCGATGTTGCACCTTCGCCAAATATTCCTGAGATTGGATTAAGACCACAAGTATTTAATATTCCAGGAAATACATATGGATATGAAGATGCAAAAACATTGTGCCAGGCGTATGGTTCACGTTTAGCAACATATGATGAAGTAGAAGACTCTTATAACAAAGGAGGCGAGTGGTGTAATTATGGATGGTCGGAAGGGCAAATGGCACTCTTTCCCACGCAGAAAAAAACATATGATAACTTACAAGCTATTCCTGGACACGAACACGATTGTGGAAGACCTGGTATTAATGGTGGTTATATTGCAAATCCTCGCGTTCAATTTGGTGTAAATTGCTATGGTTATAAACCTAAAATTAACTCGGAAGAGGAAGAAATGATGCAAAACACTAGTCCTTATCCAAAAACTGAAAAGGATATTCTCTTTGAAAAGCGAGTAGATTACTGGAAATCTAAATTGGATGAAATTTTAGTGTCACCATTTAATTATGATACTTGGAGCAAGATATAATTATACAATAGTTATAAAATAAAATTGATTGCAAATATTCACATATAAATAAATAGTATCAAAAGCTTAATTCGCACGGCCATCATGGAAGGCCAACAAGATTATGATTCTATTGGACTATTTGCGCTTTCTAGCTTAATGAACAATGAAGCCAAGGACCAGATAGAAGAATATGAATTTCACGAAGCAGAGAGAAACTTTTTGCAAGCAATTGCATTGAATAATGATGCAGCTATGATGAACTTAGCCGTATTTTATGAAGAAAATGATGGGGAACACGATGATATTGTGAAATACTATATGATGGCGATTACTGCCAGTCAATGCCCCATCTCTATGTATAATTTGGCAGACTACTATAAGAAAATTGGAGATATTGATAATATGAAAAAATTCTTTGCTATGGCAATTGATGAAGCCAAAGACATTGCGTCTATGCTTCATTTATCGTGTTATTATTATGATAATGGAGATTATGATAATATGAAAATGTATTTTATTATGGCACTACAAAATGCAGCGCCTGGGTTTCACTTTGAAAGGCGCTCAAAGGTTCTCGGACTAAACTTTAATCCATTTCTCATGCTAGATGCATTGAATTCTGTTACCGAAGTAGAATTACCAAATCTACAGATGCACAAACAAGAATTAATGAGTACAAATAAATTTATTATGATTTATCAGAATAAGGTATCTCTTTTTGAGAAACTTAACCATGTATTAGACTGTGGAATTTGCTATGAAGAAAAATTGAATATTGACCTAAGATGCGGACACTGTGTATGCACTGATTGTTATCAAAAATTGTACGCAAAAGTATGTCCATTCTGCAGACTATAAATTATTATTTGTCTTCTTCTTTCACTATTCTATGTTTTAATCAACTAATAAATTTTTATTTTTTTTTGTTTTTTTCTTATCTACTAATGGTTTTTGTTGTCTTGTTTTTTTCTTATTGATTGGGTTTACTTCTACCATACTGAGTAACTTTTCATAAATATCTGAGCTTATTATATCATCATTGTTAAGAATTCTTTTTTCTATAATATTATTACCACCAATCTGTTTATTTGGTACAAAGGCTAGACCAACTGGTGCAGCTAAATTTTTAAATAAGTTGGAAAAAGAACCACCTTTTTGTAATAAAGGTGATTCTCCTTTCTGTAATAAAATAGAGTCTATTGTATACCCAGCACTTTGAATATCTCCATTGTCTAATTTGTGAAATACTAGGTCATGTTCAGCAAACATCTACTGTACTATACTATATATATATTACAGTAATATATTACAAAAATAACCAAACAAAAATAAACAAAAATAAAAAATATAATTGAACAATATTCTCCTTAATAATTATATTTTTGTAAAAGTACTTTAAAGCATGTTAAATGATAATTATATCATATATTATACGTTACATAGATGACTACAAAATATCCTATTATTCTTTTCTTTAGATACGATACCTATTCACATATTGATTCATTCTTTGAGAAAAATAAAAATAATATTGAATTTTCTTATTCTATTACGAATAATGTAAATGAATTAAATCAGTTTTTTGATTCTAATTGTCATCTTTTATTTACATTTGGACCAAGTTTTATTGAATATCAGAAAGAAATTGAATATTATTTACCAATTCGCATGAAAAATAGAATTATTCATATAATAAATATATGTAATATCAATGAATTTAATAGGTTGGTAAATACATGTTATATAAACTATATTACATCTGATATAACCTTACAGCGTCCTATTTTTTCTTTATTTACAACATGTTATAAATCTTATGATAGAATTTTTAGAGCATATAATAGTATAAAAGAACAAAAATTAAGGGATTGGGAATGGGTTATTTTGGATGATTCGCCTGAAGAAGACCACTTTATATTTCTTACAAATATATTCAAAAAAGATAAACGAATACGTTTATATAAACGGAGTCAAAATAGTGGTAGCATCGGAAATGTTAAAAATGAAGCAGTCATGCTATGTCGTGGAAAATATGTATTAGAAATGGACCATGATGATGAGATTTTACCAGATACATTACTAGATGCAACCAACGCATTTGAAAAAAATCCTGATGTTGGATTTATCTATATGAACTTTGTAAATATATATGAAAATGGAGATAATTTTAGCTATGGGGATTTCTTTGGACTTGGATATAGTGGTTATTATTGTCAAAAATATAAAAATAAATGGGTTAATGTAGCGATAAGTCCGAATATTAATAATATATCATTAAGTCATATAGTTTCTGTGCCAAATCATCCGCGAATATGGCGCAAGAGTTCGTTAATGGATATGGGAAATTATTCTGAATATCTTCCAGTTTGCGATGATTATGAACTGATATTAAGAACTTCCGTAAATACAAAAATGGCAAAACTACCAAAACTTGGTTATATACAATATATGAATAATAATAACAATAATTTCTCTCTCATTCGCAATCAGGAAATCAATAGACTTTGTAGACCTTATCTATATCAACACTGTTTTGAGTCATATAAAATAAACGATGTAATGAAATCAATGGATGCATTTGAAGACCCTCGTTACGCAAGTTATTACACGCAGATATGGAAACGAAAAGATTATACTTATAAGTATTGTAACAAAATAATAAATCTTCAAAATAAAAAACAATACTGTATAATTGGTATTAATGCGTTTATACAAAATAAAATCCGCATCCAAGAATTGTATAGCGATTCAAGCAATGATTTTTTACTATTAGACAATGAGAATTCAATAGATATTTTGACCAAAGAATTGGATAATTCCGGATTAGATGGAATAAAGTGTTATTCAATGAAAGACAACACCAAAGAAGAATTAATTAAATATTTTCATTTAATCTACAAAAGTTGTAGTGATGTTGAAATAATAACATATTTAGAATCAAAAGAAAAATTAACAGAAGAATCAAAAGAAAAAATAACTATTATAACACCATGCATGCGGACCGAAAATCTTATAAAGTTAAAAGAGAGTATAGATTTTGATTATGTGAATGAATGGATTATTGTATACGATGGTAAACATGTAACTTCTATACCCAATAGCAATATATTCAATAATAATCCTAAAATAAAAGAATATATTTACAAAGGAGAAGGAATTAGTGGTAACCCACAACGCAACTTTGCATTAGAATTGATTGAAAATGAAAATACCTATATATACTTTCTAGATGATGATAATATTATACATCCAGATTTATATTCATTTCTAGACACTATCTCTATTGAAGATAGAAAAATGTATACATTTGACCAAGAAAGACCTGAAAATGTATTTCCATATACAAATCTTTTGCAAGGAAACAAAATTGAAGTATCACATATTGATACGGCAATGCTGTTAATCCATTATAAATTATGTAAACATTTAAAGTGGATTTATGATTGTTATAAAGCGGATGGATTTTATATCAAAGAATGCTATGAATTAAATAAAGAAAATTGGATTTATGTAAATAAAACGTTATCTTATTATAATAGATTACTCTGAAGTACGAAATGGAATTCGCTTAATTTCCTGTACTATCTTAGTCTCACGATGAGCTTTTAAATAATCTACTATTTGTTTTACTTGAGAAGGATTACGAATGATTTCACCCAAAGCTTTTTCTACATATTTAAATGTTAACGGAGACGCAATCTTAGTAGATGCAAATTTTAACTTACCGTCACTAATTTGAACTGTAGCATGATTTAGATTGTTTTCTTCAACATGAGCTGTAATATTTTCACACAGTGCATTTTTTTTATCTCGCAATTCGTGCAACCTTTCATTTAACAATTTAATTTGATTGTCAATTGAGACCCACTGTTGTATGTTTTGTTCAAAGCTCATACTAAAAATAAGGAAAATAAAGTTAATAATTAAGAAATAAAAATTAATTATTAAAAATATAATAGTAGATTGTAGTAAATTTAATGTCGCTAAAAACAATTTTATTTACAAATGCTAGAGATGAGGATAATATCATAGAATGGATAGCACATCATTTAATCATTGGGTTTGATATTATTTATATTTTTGATCATAAATCTATTATACCTATTAAAGAACTAACAAAGATATTTAAAAAAGGTGTAATAGTTGAAAGATATAATATTGATGGACCCATAAAGCTGCAGCTTATGGTAAAGGCCGCTAAAATTGCACAATCTGCCGGAGCTGATTGGATGTTGTATTTGGATGCAGACGAGTATTTAGTATTAAATAAATTTTCCAATGTCAAACAATTATTATACCAATTTCACCAAGCAGATTCTATTGCAATCAATTGGTTAATGTTTGGAACAAATCACCATAAATATATTCCTAAAAAAGGACTTCTTATTGAAAATTATACTTCTTCTGATTTAAAATTAGACAAACATGTGAAAAGTTTTGTTAGACCAAGCCAAGTAATTAAAGCGATTACTCCACACTATTTTGTTATTAAACAACCTAATAAAATGACATCCTTAAATGGGAAACAATGTACTTCTTTCAATGAATGGAATATCTCCTTTGAATTATCTCCAGCATTTATAGCTCATTATGTTTATCAATCTGAAGAAATGTATATGAAACGTAAAATTTTATTGCCAAGAGACGATAACTCTCAATTTAGACATATAGAACATGATATTCATCAAAAGCATAACGAATGTAATAATACACTAGTAAAGGACAAATATGCGAAATATATCCAACAATTATTGGATAAATTACAAAAAATATAAAAGAAATTATTTAAATTTAACTACAGTTTGGATTTTTACTTTTTACCGTGTTTGCGAGAGTAACGTTTACCGTACTGATTTTGTAAGCCCCAAAGTCCAAAAGGAACCAATGCTTGATTAATGACTTGCGCCCAATATCCACCTTTTTTTGAACGCGACTTGTGTCTACGTCTGCCACCTTGTTGAAGGACACCAGAAGAAGCAACAGATGGTGGTATCATACTATTTTGACCTTGTGCTCCTATTATTTCATTGCCATTAGGGGTTGAACCATTTCCAGTAAAGACTCTGTCCCATTGACTATCTCCACTACCGTTAACATAACTATTATAGCTAGTAGCACTGGTGTAAGGGGAAGCGTGACCTCCACGCATTTTTCTTCTTCTTCTTCCTGCAGCGGCAGAATAACGGCTTCTGGAACGAGCTGCTGCCATCATTTGCATTTTATTGCGTTTTGTCATTCTCATTCTTTTTCCACCCATTGGGTTTGTAGTAGGGCTGCTTGAACTTGAATATGAACTAGAGCTTGACGTTGAATCTGAATCCATTATATATTCACAATAGAAAAATAATTAAAATATTTTTGATAATATATTTTTATTACGCAATACTAATATTAACAGAATTAATATTGCTAAAATCATTATAAAAATTAAAAAGACGAATAAGATAGTAATATAAATATATGGAGTGATAATGTTAAAAATTAGTTCAATAATAGGGCTACAAAATGTTCTTAATTCTCCTTTAATATCTTCTCTTTTTAAAATATCTAAACATTGCTGAATAATAGGTTCTTTCATTTTTATATAGCTATAATATTTTGTAGTAATTTATTTCTTAATAATTAAAGATTATTTATTATTTTAAGATTGGTTTTACTTTTGCGTGTTAATATTCTTAAATTTTTCTTAACAACAAATAATGGATAATATTTTTCAACCAAATGAAACATTTGATTTTTCAATGCTTTCTCTCACGCATCCTACAGGGATTCAAGGTGGTGCATATTTTACTAAAATACAGGTGAATGGCAAGCCATTGTATATTGAAACGCCGAGGTCTTTAACAAAGCAAGCATTTGTTAAGCATGGCAAAAAATATTATTGTGATTTAATGTTTGATAATAGTAATCATGAGTTTATTCAATGGTTGGAGAACCTTGAGACAACATGTCAGAATCTTATTTATAAGAAAGCTGATACATGGTTTGAAAGTCAATTAGAATTGACTGATATAGAATCAGCGTTTACATCCCCCACGCGGATTTATAAATCAGGTAAAAACTATTTAGTAAGAGTCAATATTAAGATGAATTATGCAACAAATATGCCTTTAATAAAAATATTTAATGAAAATGAAATACCTCTAAACATTGAAGATGTAAAGCCGGAACACGGTATTATTTCTATATTAGAAGTTCAAGGTATTAAATTTACAAATAGAAACTTTCAGATAGAGCTTGATTTAAAGCAGGCTATGGTATTACACGATGAAAAGATATTTGAGAGTTGTATCATCAAGGCTGGATTCGCAAAATCAAAAAATAATGCAGATACAACTACAAATACAACTACAAATACAACTACAAATACAACTACAAATACAAATACAAATACAAATACAAATACAGATGTAGTTATAAGTATACCTTCTTTAGAAGAAGGAGTAAACATTTGTCCATCGCATTCAGAAAATATAGACATAGAGATTAATGAACCTGATGTAGCAGAAGCAGAAGAAACTCTAGAACAACAAGCTATTACTATAAATAAACCAGCGTTGAATAATCTAGAATTAGATAATCAACAATTAGATAATCAACAATTAGATAATCAACAATTAGATAATCAACAATTAGATAATCAACAATTAGATAATCAAAAAAATGATACATCAATTCTAGAAGAGATTCATTTAGTAGAATCTCCTGAAGAATTGACAGAAGTGAACTTTTCATTGTCTTTCCCAAATTTAGAAACAATGACTCTTAAAAAACCCAATCAAGTATATTATGAAATTTATAAAGTGGCTAGAAAAAAAGCGAAAGAAGCAAAACAACAAGCAATTATTGCATTTCTGGAAGCCAAGAATATTAAGACAACTTATATGCTGGAAGATTTAGATGATAGCGATGACAGCGATTTGGAGACTTTATCGGATACATAATAAATTATAAATTAATAAAATTTATTATAAGTTAATTTAGACAAAATTAGTTAAACCAAAAAATAGATTTAAAAATAAAATGCACGAATAGTTTTAGATTGAATTCTTTAGAATGAATAAACAATTAAACTGTATTGAAAAAAATATTTTATATTCTAATTTTATATAAATGAGTAGCACCCTAAAAAAGCTATGGTCGGATTATGGTATTGGCGCCTTAGTTGTCCTATTGATAGTTGCATATGGCGTCAGCGTCTTTGCAAAATATTTGAACTCTAAAAGCATGTATGGTTCTGAAAACATGTCATCTACACCCAATAAAGCGTACAAAGGACAAGGTCAAGGAACTGGAGCACCCAAGGGTTCATCAGGCCCTCAACCTTCTGAGCCTTTAGGGCAAAACGAAGTATTTGCTTCTGTAAATGGAATCCCCACACCCACACAAGGTATTCCCACATCCTGCTCCAACCCCAATATCCAAAATCCTTCTGATTTATTACCCAAAGACACCAATAGTCAATGGGCCCAGTTAAATCCTTCTGGTAAAGGTGAACTCGCCAATATTAACTTATTGAAGGCCGGTTATCATATTGGTATTGATACCATTGGTCAAACGCTGCGAAATGCCAACTTGCAAATTCGCTCAGAACCACCTAACCCTCAGTTATATGTTGGTCCTTGGAACTTGAGCACCATTGAGCCCGATTTCATGAGGCCCCCTCTTGAACTTGGTCAAGGAATCCAATAAAATCTAGATAATTAATAATAATTGTTCAATAAAAATAGTAAAATATATATAATAAGATTATTATATATGTTAAACGGTCTATGGAAAAGTGATATATTAGTATATGTTATCATTGGGTTTGTTTTATTAATATGTTTAAAAATTTATTCTGAATCAGAGTTGTTTAGTTTAAAATGCGTCATTTCCACAATAGATGGAAATAAATATTGCGTGAGAGATAGAACAAAAATTACCGAAGCAGCAGATTTACTAGCAACTGTTACAGGTAAATGTAAACAATTGGTTGATTATGTAGGAAAGAAATATCCAGACAATCCAGATGTTACCCGTCTTGTAAAAGGGTTTAATCCAACTAAAATAAGTGAGACTTTACCCACAAGTGAATTAACAGCTTACAGTGAAAATAAGGGTGAAAAAATTGCGTTTTGTTTGAATAAAACAAAAAATAGTAGCACTCTTATTGATATCAATACACTAACGTTTGTTTCTATTCATGAGTTATCGCATATTATGACAACATCTATAGGTCATAAGCAAGATTTTTGGCAACATTTTAAGTTTCTATTAGAAAATGCAAAAGAAGCGAATATTTATATTCCCGTTGATTATAAAAGTAAGCCTCAGGGTTATTGTGGGATGACCATCACAGATAACCCATATTATGACCTATAAATAGTATGACCTACAAATAGTATGACCTATAAATTATAAATTATTCAACTAGCTTAAATAATTTTTAACGATAATCTTTATGCAGTCACTACTGTTATTATTCTTATTCATATACAGTATTACTGGTTTGCAACCAAATCTAACAAAACCTCAATGGAGCCTCATTAAATCATTATTATCTCATGAAAAAACTACTCCACATATGAGAAAAAAACTAAATACTATCATATTTGATAAATATCGTGGATGGGCGAAATATAAAGCATATCAATATAAAAAACGCAACTTTTCATTGTGTAAAGATATTAAAATGACGGATTTTACATATTATGCTGAACTAGGATTATATAAATCAATTAGTAGTTATAATGCATCATATATATTTTATAAACATGCAGAACTATACATTTCTTACTATCTATATATTGGGTTGTCGGAACTTCATCCAGGTTCCAATCTTCCACATAGATACAGAGTTTCAAAAATTTGGAAGGAAAAAAATAAAAACTTGTATCATGCATTAATAAATCCTATTCTATTTGATACAATAAAAGAAGGTTTTATATATGACAACAACAATATTAAAAAAAATATAGAGAGTGAAATTTTTAAAGAAGACCTTTTTTTTAATATATGGCGTATTGTTTATATGCTAGACCCATTATCCTTTCATATTTTTACTTATAAATATGATTATCACCTTAAAAAAATGAGAACAAATAAACATGTTGCTGAATTGTTGTGTTATAGTTCAGAATATATTAGACAAAATTTAAAAAAAACTATTTATATTATTCAAAAAAAGTTAATAGAAAATATGAGAGAATATTAGTGACTAATAAAAATAGGTTGAAATATAGTAAATTATATAAATATTATTATTTACTATTATATAATGACAACAAGTAACTCTATTTATAAAATAAATCATTTAATTGATAAAGATATAATAAAGACAATTTATGTTTTTTTTGGAAATCATTTAGAAGTTAAAAATCCAACTGAGTTATTTAAACGTGAACCAAGAAATGCAGTATTCTCAAACAAAGAGACTGGTCAACCAATTTTTACCGAAGAAGAAATGCAAAAAATTTTAGACCCATTAAAGCCAATTGATGTAGTATTTTCAATGCAACAGATACACTTTGATGACTCTATTGGTACAATAAAATTAAAAATATTGTCCGAGTTTTCAAATGCTTTTTCATTAGAAGAAATTTATTTATTTTGTATAAAAGAAGAATCGTTTAACCCAACAAGTGTATATGAGACTCTTACACAAAATGGTCATTTGGAGATAACAAATATTAGATTAAAACAATTTTTACTGAATATTATTAGCTTATCAGATGGAAGCCCTACTAATTTTACCATTGAAGATAAAGAAAAGTACACATACGATGATATATTACAATTAAATTTAGTTCATAAAAAATTTTGGACTACAAAGGTTGTCGGTCAAAAAATTTTTATTGTTTCTAATGAATATCCATTTATATGCAATCCATTTGAAGTAACAGAATATGACCCTTTTATTGAAAAAGCCTCTAGAAAATCATTGAGTACATTAAATAATTATCTTTTATTAAATACTGGTATTATTCGGAATAATAATATATATCTTTGTACTGCTTCCAATGTTTTAACAAGAGCAAAAACAATGGGTATTTCAGAACAATATACAATTGATATTTATTATCCTTCTCTTAGAAAACAAAGTATACATTCTTATGATGAGTTAGAAGAAAATAAATTTGCACTTATTGAGAAAAATAAACCATTATTAAAACAGACTACATTTGATACGTTCCAATCAGTAGATTTACTTTATGATATCTATAAGTACAAAACCAATACATCAAAATATTCGTACAAAGAAAGAGGTATCAAATATATTAAATTTACAATTTTTCCTGAGTTTACTATGAATATTCCATTAGATGTAATTTTTAAAGTTATCCATGCAACAAATGAACATCCTATGATTAAATTTAATCCTGCGACAAAACAAGAAAATATTTACCGTCTTTATGCAGATAAAATATCAACAAATGGTAAAAAAATTCCATTTCTTTCAAAGGCGACTATTTTTAAATTGATGAGAGATATTGGGAAAACCAAGTCAGTAAGTGTCTATAGTAATGAAGTGCCAGGAATATCCTTATTAACATGTGATTTTGAATCATCTGGAGATATTACTATTACTTGTGATTGTGAAAAAATAATGAATCTTTCTGCAATTGAAACTATTATAAAAGAAACTGTCAACCCAATTATTCAAGAAGTAAAGGATTTTTTAGAACAAAGCGGATACAGTATTTCTCTTTTTAAGAATATATATGATAAAAATAATATTGTTAAACAAATTCATTATGAATCACTTATTGAAATAAATAAACCTATAAAAATAGATGATATATTAGGTTGTATTACAAGTGCATTTATTGTTGAAACAAAAAATGTTAAATCAAAAGAAGGTGCTCAGATGCGGTTTAAAAGAGTTGCAAATTTTAACAAAATGTCTAGTCAAGAAGCATTTATTATTGAACAAGCAAATCAAAAGGATGGATTAAAGGGAAATGAATTAGTATTGGCACTTATGGAGAATTATACAATGGCAGAAGGAGAAGCAATTACTTTAATACAAAAAATAGCAAGTGAAGTTCAAGTAGAGAGAGGTGTAAAAAAAACAGAAATTGAGATTAAGGTAAACCCTGGGTTTAAAACTACTATGAAATTAGATAGTATAAAAGGTCTATTGTCTATTTCTATAGAAAATATTAATGATATTTATTATCTTGATACAATACCTATTTATTTAGATTCATTGATACGATTAACTCAAGATAAAAAAAGTACAAGTATTTCATTAAAAACAATCAATAGTTTGTGTTCTCGTGATGAACAAGTTGAACTTATTATTGAAGATATTGTTGCACCGTCCGAATTGGCATTTCCAGACCAAGAAACACCCATCATCAATGAAGAAGAAGAAGATGTAAATTTTGATGATTTTAGTGAATATATTCAAGGGGTTGAAGAATTAAAAGAAAAAAAGTTTAAGAGTGCAATTGACCTTATATATGGAGATGATGATGAAGAAGATGAAGATAATAGCGGTGAGCAAAGTGAAGAAGATAAAAATAGTAGAGGCGGACAGCCATCTACTTCTTCTGGAGAAACACTCGTTAACTTAAAGTTACCATCAAGTGATTCAGAAGATAACAATAGTAATAATAGTTTATCTAGTTTTGGTAATTCATTGCCATCTTCAGATTCAGCGCCATCTTTAGATTTAACAACGAATAAAAAGGATAAAGACGTTAGCATAGAGAGAGAAGAAGAAGAGGAAGAAGAGGAAGAAAAAAAAGAAGAACAAGAAGAGGAACAAGAAGAAGAACAAGAAGAGGAACAAGAAGAAGAAAAAAAGAAAGAGGAAGAAGAGGATAACGCGGAGCAAAATGAAGAAGAAGAAGAAGAAGAGGAACAAGAAGAAGAGGAAGAAGAGGAGGAAGAGGAAGAAAAGAATACTGTGAAGGATATTGTTGGAATGCGTTTAAGAAACCCTTCTCCCTTTGCATCAACAATGTTTGACCGAGAGCCAATTTTATTCTTAAAGGAAGACAAGGGTAAATTTAATAGATATTCGCGCAGTTGTTCTTCTTCTGCAAAGAAACAGCCTGTTTTAATTACGGAAGAAGAAATGGAGGAAATAAAAAAAGAAGAATATGAAAAAATAGTTAAGAAGTATGGCAAAAAAAAGTTTCAGTCATTTCCAAAAGAACAGCAAGATGAGATTATTAAAAATGAAAGTTTTTTAAGACCCGAAGATGTTATTAAATATGGCTCAAATCCTGATAATAAGTATTATTATGTGTGTCCAAGATACTGGTGTTTAAAAACGAATAAACCAATTGACCCATCAGAAATGATTGATGTAAAGGATAAAAAGGGGAACATAGTAAAAAGACATCCAACATGTGGGGGCATCATTCCAAGTGAGCAAAAGGAAATAAAAAATGATGGAAATTACGTATATGAGTTTTTTAATAGTAAAGAACACGGTTCACAAGAAGATTATAAAAAACATTATCCTGGATTTTTAGATGCATCTGTACACCCAGATGGGTTATGTGTGCCTTGCTGTTTTACCAAATGGAATACTCCATCACAGATTGCAAGAAGAAGAGAGTGTTCTCAGGATACATCCAATGAAGAAGAACAAAAGACTGCTTCCGAACTTCTCTCGCCACAACAACGAGAGAAGATTGTTGAAAAGGATAATTACGTAAAAGGTCCAGAAAAGTTTCCACTGGAACCAGGTCGTTGGGGATATATTCCAGTCAGTATTCAAGATTTTTTTCAAGAAGTTAGTTCAGCATGCCAGATAAGCAAAACAAATGCAAATATTAAACCAAACCATGTTTGTTTATTGCGACATGGTGTAGAATTTAGTCCAAAACAGTCGTTTATTGCTTGTATGGCAGATGTTAAGTTTTACGGTGATTCAGGTGTAATTCCTACTATAAAAGAGACAAAACAAATAATTATAAAGGCAATAAATATAGACGACTATATAACTTATCAGAATGGAAATAATGTAATCAGTTTTTCACTTGATGTATCTGATAAAGAAATAAATATAAAAAAATATAAAGAATCAAATATCTATAAAAAAATATATGGAAATAAAAAGGTTGAACCAAGTCAGGACCAATATTTCAAGAAATTAGTTGGTTCATTTGAAAATTTTATTGCCTACCTAGAAAACGATAATGAAGTAATAGATTATACTTATTTATGGGATATATTATGTAGACCAAATCCTTTACTATTTGCACAGGGAATTAATTTAATTATTATGGAGATTGTTAACAATGATATAACAAATAATATTGAATTAATATGCCCAACAAATCATTATTCTAACGAATTTTATAATTCATCCAAACAATCAATTATGATTGTCAAACAAGGAGATTTATACGAGCCTATTTATGCGTATGAAAATAAAGTTAAAAAAATTAAAGTAGTCAAAACATTTAGCGAGCATAGTTTAACACTTCAACCAAATATACGTGCAATACTCAAGAAAATAATAAAGCCAGCGCTTCACGATATATGTAGTCCACTTGCAAGTATGCCGAGTATATACAACTACAAGCAACCTATTTTATTACCAACACTTATTTCCATATTACATAAGAAAAAGTATACTATTGTAAAACAAGTTTTAAATTATCAAAGCAAAGTAATTGGGTTATATATATCAAAAGGAGACACACATGGATATGTACCATGTTATCCATCATCTATGGAACCAACCTATCCCAATTTTACCTTTATGAATGATCATAGTTTATATAATGCTTATTCCAATACTATTTCTTTCTTAACGACGCTTCACAAAGAAAGCAAAGGCGTTATCCCTGTTCAACCAGCGTTTAAAATAATAGAAGATGAACATGTTGTAGGAATATTAACGGAATCTAATCAATTTATTCAACTTTCTGAGCCGTTTCCCATATCCAATGTCAAGGACTCTATACCATCTATGAATGATAATAATTATATTGTCAATAAGAATGACGTGCCTTTAGTTTCCAGTGAATTTGCCATTGCTACTTCACAAACAAATGATACAGAACGCACTTCTTATATTAAGCGCATTCAATTAGAAACAAATTTCTATAATGTATTCAGAAATACTGTTAGAATTTTATTGAATGATTATGAGAATATTAGACTTAGAGAAACTATAGAAGAAGAACTTAATAAACCTTATGTATTATATTCAGCAAAACTGCAGACTATCATTAAATATTTAAAAAAATTAGTAAAGGATACTATTATATTTTCAAATGACTATGATTATCAATTAATTAATACAGTATCAACATGTATAGTTTTACCAAAGGAAAAATGCAATGAAAGACAACCAGTTTGTGCGTTCGTTAAAGGACAGAAATGCAAAATAATTATTCCAAAAAATAATCTATTGACAGAAAAAGACGATAATGAATTGCTATATTTTGGAAAAATGTCAGACGAACTGATTCGTTATAGTAGAATTAAGTCATTCTTGTTTCAACCGCAGACATATCTCTCATTCGGCGCATTGGGGTATAATTTAAGAGAGAACGAACTACTTATTATTCAGTCTTTATTAACAAAGGAGTACTTTGAAGACCTTATACCAGATACAAAAAATAAATATGCAAAATATAATACATTTGATACTGCTGAACCTGACTTCAAAATATCACAAGTTTATGATAATACTATTTTAATAGACGAGACATCTAAATTGTACGAAACTCAGGAAAGAACCAATTGTTTTCCTGTAGAAACTAAAATATCGTCCAAAGTATGGAAAGATGCATTTCCATCTACATTTAATGAATTATATTATGAAGATGATGCAAATTGTGGATTTTACTTGATAATAGATATTATAGAAAAAAAAACGGGTGAAAAACTGAAATTAAATGAAGTGAAAGCCGAATTACTGGAAGAATACAGTGTTTACCTTCCAAAATATGGAAATCAAATTATAGATATTTTAATACTGGAAGGGAAAAAAACACAGGGAATACGAGTGAAACAAGAAACTATTTCATTCCAACATTTTATTTATATGGATGATTATTTTATTACAAATTTAGATATATGGATGATGATGAATCGCTATAATATTCCTTCAATATTGTTATCTACAAGAGCATTGTTACTATCAAATAAAAAAAACAATGCATTTGTATTTCATGGAACAAGAGGAAGTGAATTTGTATTTATTTTTAGTCCGGCATTAAGAAATGAACATATACCAAAATATAGTATTATTTCATCAAAATCTAGTACTTCTCCCTTTTTCAAATTAGATGTCATTCAAAATAAAGATTCTTCGGAGGAACTAGAATATTCAGTAGAGAACATGGTTTCTATAGAAACGTTCTTAAAAACATTTTCTAAACAAAATTTACTCAAAAAGAGCACAAAAAAACTTACGACATTTATAATTCAGGATGAACCAGAAGAAAAAAATGAAGAAAAAAATGAAGAAGCAAATGAAGAAGGTGTTTTTAAACTTAAGTCTGCCGTTGCAGATACTGCAAAAAAACAAAAAACATTTGTTGTAGTTAAAAAACCAAAACAAAGAAAGGGTAAAATACAATTTCAAATAGAAGAATAAGTAAAAATATAAATACTCTATTCATATTTAATAAATAATATTATTCTCTGAATAGTCAGAATACTCAGACACCGTATCTTCATCATCGTCATTATTACCATCATAACTAATACTATCGTAGTCTTGTTCTTCATTGTTGTTATTTACCATAAAATATGTCGCACCTGGCTTATTTTCTTTATAAAAATGAATATGCGCTTCATTAAAAGAACGCACCATTATTTTCTTATTTTCTATTGTTTTCTTTATTGTTATATACTTTCTTCCAAAAAAAGGGTTATAAATTGCAAATGCTTTTAATTTCATCTTTAGAAGATAATTTGACCCGCACTGTTTATAGGTTCCATTTGTTGCATATAGACTACTATAATATAATTGTAAATAAGGTCTAAATATAGAGACCAATTTTTCTCTCGGAAATTCGCTATCAATATGTATATTTTTTAACAACGGTTTAAATTCTTTCAGCATTGAAGTTACTCCTGGATATAAAATGTGAAAATGTGAATTATAAACATAGTTTTTAATAGATGTATTAATAATAATTGTTTCATAGTTATTACGAAAATCGTACCTATCAAATCCAGATTTCATATATCCATAAAATAATTCAGGAACTGTATGATTGCGATGTTTTATAAAAAAATATATGTTATAAAGGTCTAATTCTGTAAATGGAATATTATTATATGGATTTTTGCATATAATTGGGTCCGGAACAAAAGAAGCAGTATTTGATAAATTGCTATGAATAATATTGGTAAGGTCTTTTATTGTAAATAAATATTTTACTTTATCCTGATAAAGTGTAAATATATTTGGGTCTTTTTCCGATAATTCATTCATACATAAATCATAGTTCACCTTTACTTGTGCCTTTTTAATCTTGTAAATATGCGCTAGTCTTGAAAATGCATAATATATTTTTTGCACCTTTGAGAATATATTCAGGATTTCTTCAATTTGGTCGGATGTATTAAATATATTAGAGATTACTATCTTTAAATGTTTAAATTTTTGTTGAACAATACTACGTATATTAGTATGATAGTTATCAATATCTGTTTCATTAATGATATAATAATATAGTAAAAACTGCACTTTGTTGTTAAAAATTTTGGGTATTTTCCATAATTCATTTTTTTGTTTATTATTTTCCAAGAATATTACTTTTTCACCTTTATAATATTTTTGAAGAATTGTAAAAAAAGCTGTCATACATAATTATATTAAATTTCTATTTAATATAAATTCTATTTAATATAAATTCTATTTAATATAAATTCTATTCTTCTATCTAAAAACCTGGGTTGTAATCATTATCTCCGCCCAAGTCACTTGATTTGATGCTTGATACATTGTTTTGTATGACCAAGTTATTATTACTGCAAGCATCATCAGAATCTTCCATTCCACCCATCAATTTTTCTATTGTTTCATCATCAGCTTCTTTTTCATAGAGAACAGTTTCCTCTAATTTCTTCATTTCTTCCAAATCTAACACTACTTGGAATGCATTTGTACCAAATAAACCTTCTTGACCACACATTACATTTGCGGATATTCCACGCATTGGGTCAAGTTCCGCATGCCTCGCAGCTTTCAAGAACATCTCGGGTGTTTCCTCAAAGGATGCCTTGGCAATAGGACCAATATTATCATTATTTATTCCGTGTCTGAAAATGGAAATTAGTTTATTCGTAAATGTCATTCTATCACACAACATGCACAAATGATGATAGTTAATATAGGTACCGTCAAATTCTATGACTTCTGCCAACTCATTGTAAATAGTTTGTCTGGCAGCTTCAATACCGAATACATTATATACTTCAATAATATCATTACTAAATGTTCTTTTAGAATCAATGTAATCAAGTGCTAATATATCCAACATATTTGTTCCGATGGTATCCAATACCCAAATATCTTGTTTCTTATACACTCCATTTGTTTCTACTACATTATCCTTGATTTTTCTTAAAATAACCTTATTAATTTTTTTAATACCGCGAATTACAATATTCTGCATTAATTGTTCTTGAAAATTCTTTAATAAGTAGATTTGGTCTGACTGGTCTAATGGATTTACCTTTGTTTTCTTTGAATTTGCCTTTGCACTTTGTTTCAAAATATTATTCATGCGAATTCTGAAAATAAGTTTATCTGCATTAAAGTCTGAATAAATACATGAAATTTCATCACCATAACTATTCTTTAATACAAAATGAATATCATCCATAGTAAGATTTTTTTCTAACATGACTTCCGGATTAATTTCCATTCTAATAATCCACTTGGATTTTTCATTGGTATCTTCAGAAATAGATGTTTCCATACACTCGTCAATCATAGTTTCAAATCTTCTATATTGCTCCATGGTTGTTTTATCCATATCAATCAATGTATTCAAGTCATCTGGGTCAAAACAAATTTCAATGGACTTGACAATTTCTTGTAACTTGGTATGCTCCAACATATACATGATACTTTGCGCTTTTTCTCTGTCCTTTTCATCCTCCTCTTTTAAAAAGACAGTTAAAGATGGATTTTTTGGTTCCGCAGACAACGATAATATTTCTTCAATTCGCGGCACACCACGAGTAACATTAGATTTTGATGCAACGCCAGCAAAATGAAAGGTATTCAAAGTCATTTGAGTGGTTGGTTCTCCAATACTTTGTGCAGCAATCATTCCAACCATTTCGCCTGGTGCAACAATAGATTGCTTGTAAGAAAGTGTAACTGTCTCTAGAAGAAGGGCCAATGATGCTCTATTAAAACGTTTAACAATAAGCAAATCCTTTGGTGATAAATAATAGTAATATAGTGTCTTGAATAATTCCGTTGGAACGGCGCATCGGATTTTTTCTAAATGTTCATAATTTTCTTCAATCATTTGAAATGCTTCCAATGGAGTAATATCTACAATAGAATTGTTGTTCATATTCTGTTGACCAATAATATTATTGATTATGTAGGAAAATGCAACTGGACAGTTGACAACACTATCTCCTTTATTTTTGAAAACATTTTTAATAATTCTATCACGATTCTGTATCATCAAATCAGTGTACATCTTGCACTTTTCTTGGTTTTCTTTATTCTGCTTTTTAAGCCGACTCATTGTATTCTTCAAAAAGAACTGAGACAATAGTTTCATTTTACCTGCCTCGTCTGGTATGTTATAATGAGCATAAATATCCTGGATACTCATTGAAACTAGTGGCATCATTTGGTTTTCTACTTTGATGGGATCAATATTATCATCGCCATACGTAAATTCAACAATTTTTCCTTTATTGGTACGAACTGTCATGTCATAAGATACCATCAAATCTTCCAAACCTTTAATAAGACGTCGTTGAATATAACCAGTAGAACTAGTTTTTACAGCTGTATCAATAAGACCAATGCGACCACCCATGGCGTGAAAGAATAGTTCTTGAGGTGATAGTCCATTAATATAAGAACTCTCAACAAAACCGCGAGCACTTGGTGTATCATCATATTTTGTAAAATGTGGAAGAGTTCTATGGTCAAAACCATAAGGAATACGTTTGCCGTCCACGTTTTGTTGACCGAGGCAAGAAATCATAAAGGAAATATTCAAGTCACTGCCTTTTGAACCTGCATTCACCATGGTAACGAATCTATTATCCTTATTCAAACTTTTTAGACCAATTTTTCCAGATTCTGAAGTGGCTTGATTTAAAATATTGTTCACTTGTGTTTCAAATTCTTCTTCATTTGTCTTACCTGTATTATTTTCAAATACACCAATCTGTGTTTGGTCTATTAGATTTTTCACATCATTCTTTTTTTTATCAATGACTGAAATAATTTCTTGGTTTGTTTTATCATCAGAAAGTAAGTCGCTTATACCTACACTAAAAGAGCTCGTTTTCAAATACTCTGTAATAATATTCTGTAAATCATCAATAAAATTGGCAGAGGCCATATTACCATAATCATTGCAAACTCGGTGTATTAGACCTTTGGTTCCTGCCCCCAATACACTCTTCTCCATTTGTCCACGAATGTATTTTCCATTGTGTATTTCCAATACATTGTTAGAGTCGTGTGGATTTTCACTATCATTAAACAATTTTGTTTTGTACTTTAACGAGATAGGAGGTAGAATTTGAGATAAAATCTCAAAATTACTAATCATACCACCATCTTGTTTATTAATAAACAGTTCTTCGTTAACGCGTGGAAACATCATAAGTAAATTCATTGCTTCTCGTGGTTTAAAATGTATATTTTCTCGTGTAAAACGATAACATCCAAGCATAGAATCCTGAAAGATACCAATAATAGAAGAGTTATTTGCAGGACTAATAATTTGATAAGGTACAGCTGCAAGATTCAACAGTTCAGCATCTGACTCGGCGTCCTGTGGCATATGAAGGTTCATCTCATCACCATCAAAGTCGGCATTGTATGGTTTTGTTACTGCAACATTCATTCGGAATGTGTCACCAATCTTCATAACCTTTGCAATGTGACACATCATACTCATTCTATGAAGCGTGGGTTGACGGTTGAATAAAATGGGGTCACCATCCATCATGTGACGATGAACAATGTCGCCATTTTCTAAAACAATAGATTTTTTATCAATATATCTTAAAGTAATAGAATCACCATTTTTCTTTTCCAAAATTTTAGCTCCGGGCCATATCTCTGGGCCGTTCTGAACAAGCTTGGTTAGAAATGCACGATTTACGTTATTTACAACCACTGGTTTGGTAATATTTTTTGCAATTTTCATTGGTATACCTAATTCACGAATGGAAATATTTGGGTCAGCAGTAATCACCGAACGAGCACTAAAATCCACACGTTTTGCCATGAGATTTCCTCTCATTCTGCCACCCTTTCCATTTAATCTATCCTTGATAGATTTTAAAGGACGCCCAGAACGCTGTGCAACTGAAGCTACACCAGGAATTTTATTATCTACTTGTGTTGCAACATAATATTGCAAAACGGTTGTCCAGTCTTCAATAATATTGGCAGCAGCATTATTTTGAATCTTTTCTTGTAATGTTTTATTTGTTTTTATAATATTCACCAAAATATGACTGAGGTCATCTTCACTACGCTGTTGTGCATCGTGTTTCACAGATGGGCGAACTGCTGGTGGTGGCACAGCCATTACTTGACAAATCATCCAATCGGGACGCGCCCAAATTGGACTAAATCCCATAAAAGATACATCTTCATCTGATATTCTTTTAAATATTTTCAACACAATCTCAGGTATTAATTTAATAACAATATTTTGATTTTGACCTTGGCCTTGGCCTTGTTCATCTGAAGTTGATGATGATGCGTCGTTTTTCCATTCAGCGTAAATAGTCGCAAGGCCTTCTTTTCTAATTTTATTGGGCTGTAAACAACCACAACCGTCTTCAATATCTTCACCACATCGCTTAATCTTGCTTGCAATGGAAAATACATATTTCCATCTAGCATCTCCAGTGAGTTTTAACGCTTGCTTATATTTTTCTTTACTTATCAAGAGTTTGCTACACTTGAAACATGCACAACGCAATATTTTTAGAATGGTGCTTAAATACTGAATATAAAATACTGGCTTTGCTAGTTCAATATGTCCAAAATATCCAGGAGTTTGCATGTAATCTAACCCATCTGTTGGACAAATGAGTCCAGGTTCTAGAACACCCATTCTTGGGTCAAACAGCCCTCCTATAATTGGTTTATTGTTAACATAAGTGTCTCTGGTAGTAATTTCCGCAACAGACCCCTTGCGGATTTCTTCTGGAGATAAAATACTAAACTGAATCCCAATAATTTTAGAGGGATTCATATTAGTTGGCTTTGTACCTTTTGACATCTTCCTTATATTAACCAAATAATATTTAGATTGTTTATAATCAATTTTATTTAATTAAACATAAATCTTCGTCTAATTTTTGTATAAATATAGTTTCAGTATTACACAGAATTTTTCACGGTTACTAAAACTTATTACAATGAGATATAAGATATTACTTATAACTTTATAATTGGAAAGGTAATAAAGGATAATATGAGATTATATCCATATTATTATGAAGTTATCAAAGTTATCAAAGTTATCAAATTTATATATATTTACAATATTGGTTTCCAAATGTAATGCATCATTGCTACCTGCAAAAAAAATATCTAGAGATTGTAGACATTTTATTGGAGATACTATGGAGTGTGGAAAATTCGGTGTTGCGAATTTAGTAACTGGAAAAATAACATATGATTCTGCTCGGTCAGCAAGGGAAAATGAGAAAATATGCGGACAAGATACAACCCATTTTGAAGAGAAATATTTTAAAATAATTACAGTTCCTTATTATTTTTTTAAAGATAATGTATCACTCATTATACCAACTGGATTAATAATATCATCAACATATTTTTATTTATATACACTATTTCACACCTTCCCATAAATAAAATATAATATATATTATTCATTTTATGAGTATTTATTATATTATAGTATTCCCATTTATAATATAATAAAAATTGATTTGAATATAAAATAATAAATAAAATATAACGTAAGAATAAGAATGACACGCGATAACCAAAATAAGATTAGCAAGAAGGAACTAGTGAAGAAGAGCAAGAAGCGTGATGAGGTAGTTAGACGTAAGAAATCTAACGAACAATCAGACGATGACAGCCAAGAATACATTTCTTCGGATGATGATGAAGAAGAAATGGATATGGTAGAATATCGCAAGCTTCTTGGTAAACTATTTCCTTCAAAGCATATGGATAAAAAGATAAGCGCTGATAAAAATATTCAGAAACTAATTAAGAAAATGCAAGAAGATGAGGATGAGGAAGAAGAAGCTGAAATAAAGAGTTCTAAGAAAAATAAGGCTTCTAAAAAGAAGGTTTCAAAACGTATTGTAGAAGAAAGTGAAGAAGAAAGTGAAGAGGAAGAAGAAGAGGGTGAAGAAGAACCTGGTGCTGGTAAATTTAATATTATCTTTACTATTGGTCAACCTGGAAATGATGAAGACGAATGGGAGGATGAGGAGGATAGTGAATGGGAAGATGATGAAGATACAGAGGATGAAGATGAAAGTGTTTCGTCGGACGAAGATTCTGATGAGGATGATGCTGAGGAAGAAGATGATGAGGAAGAAGAGGAGGAGGAAGATGAGCCAAAGAATAAAAAAATTAGCAAGAAAAATAAAAAGGTGCATGAAGTAGGGAAAAAGAAGAAAGGAAAGAAAGAAAAACTTGAAAAAGTGGAAGAAGGAGAAGAAGGAGAAGATGAAGAAGGACAAGAAGAGAGTAAAGATGAAGAAGAACCAGAGGAAGAAGATGATGCTGCTGTTCTGCAACACTTGAAAGAGCTTCAAGGAAAGAAGAAGAGCAAGGCTATTGCGGAATGCATTAAGGTTTGTGAAGATAAAATTAAAGCAAAAACAAAGAAGGTGGAAAAAAAGATGAAGAAACAAAAGGCCAAGAATGGTCGCATCTTCAAGAAGATTATTCGTGATAAAAATACCATGAATGATTTTGCTTTCTTTGAAAAGTTGGACCATACTGAACAAGTTAAAATTATCAAAGAAGTACGAGAAGTCAATAAAATTACAAGAGTAGAAAAGCCTTATAGAATTACTCTGCTTGAATCTAGTATTCCAGCTCATTTCAAGGCAGCCGCTATGAAAAAGATTAGCTCATTGCGATATATGGAGCCTGGAAGCGGTGAGTTTTACAAAATTAAGAGCTGGGTTGATACATTCATGCGAATTCCGTTTAATAAGGTTGAAACGCTTCCAGTAAATATCTCAGACGGTATTGAAGCATGTCATGAATTTATGGCAAATGCTCAGGCAACTCTTGACGCAGCAGTCTATGGATTGAATGATGCAAAAATGCAAATCATGCAAATGCTCGGCCAACTAGTTACTAATCCAACCGCAATTGGTTCTGCCATTGCAATTAAAGGACCCATGGGTACTGGAAAGACCACATTGGTAAAGGAAGGTATTAGCAAAATCTTGAATAGACCCTTTGCATTTATTGCCCTCGGAGGTGCAACCGATAGTAGCTTTTTGGAAGGTCATTCTTATACATATGAAGGTAGTGTTTGGGGGAAAATTGTGCAAATTCTAATTGATAGCAAATGCATGAACCCAGTGATTTATTTTGACGAATTGGATAAGATTAGCGATACTCCCAAGGGTGAAGAGATTGCTGGAATTCTGACACATTTGACAGATACGTCGCAAAATAGTCAATTCCATGATAAATATTTTGCAGAGATTGACTTTGATTTGAGTAAGTGTTTGTTTATCTTCAGCTACAATGATGAGTCCAAGGTAAACCCAATTCTGCGCGATCGTATGTACAGAATTCAAACCAAGGGTTATGATAAGAAACAAAAGACAACAATTTCATGCGATTATTTACTACCTAAGATTCGCGAGCAGATTAAATTTCAAGAAGAAGATATTATTATTCCAACAGAGTCATTGCACTACATTATTGAGACACATTGCGAAACAGAAGATGGTGTTCGCAACTTGAAGCGTTGCTTAGAAATTATTTATACCAAGTTGAACTTGTATAGATTGATGAAGCCTGGTTCCAATCTATTTGAAGGTGAAATGTCTTTGACTGTATCGTTTCCGTTTACAGTAACAAAGGAGGTTGTAGATAAGTTAATTAAGAAAGAGAATGATATTAATATGTCTTTGAGGAGTATGTACGTTTAAAACCACTTTTCCGAAGTAGTTAGAACAAAATCCGGTTATAAAAATTTTTTTATTTTTGCTTCACTTTTGGAAAAAGTGAATTAAAACAATATAAAGTGTTTATGATAAGATATATATCTATCTTATGATGAACGACGATGCGTGCAGTACATTGGTTTCTATGAAGACCGCTCTTAGCAATTTTGAAAATTTTTTTCTCATAGAATGTGAAGACACAAATAATATTATTTGTCATATTCGTGCATTACAAGATGCTATTGATGCCAAGTTGAAGTCTGATTGCAACCATGAATATACTGAAGATATGATAGATATTTCACCGGAGAAGAGTGAAAAGATTACCTATTGCGAAAAGTGTTTCAGTTGTTTTTCTGGCAAGAACAAGAACCATGAAACGTAAAGTATTTTATTTTTGTTATTTTGTTAATTTTTTATTCAACGCATGTTTTTTCAAAATATCCTTGTTCATTTGTGCAATAAATGCATTTTTGTATTTTAGTGTTTGATTTGTATATAACTTTGCAATCATGTTCTCTGGGTGCAATGTCTCACAAATTAGATTGTTAACATTGATAATACTATGTTTTTCCATAACAATATTATATAATACTTGTCCACAATAGTCTACAGTGTTAACATTTGCAAATTTATTAATAAAACGACGAGCTTCAATCATATTACCGTTGCAATAGACTTTATGATCTTTACTCATAACTGTTTTTTTGCTTGGAACACCTAGTCCAAATGCGTCTTGTTCAAAACAAACAAGATATTCATCTAGTGTGGTTGTTTTTGTAATAGCAAGAATCTTTTCTTCACGGATGGTGTGTACTTCAGGGTCTATTTCGCTAATTGCAATAATGCCTTGGTCTGTTAGAATAGGGGTATCACCTAAAAAACAAATGGCTGAAATAGGATTCGGAACTGGATTTGGTTCTGGACTATACGCGCACGTGGATGAATTTATGGTAAGTGTTCCAGCTCCAGAACGTGTAAATGTTGCAGCACCTTGAGAATAAATATGTCCAGTAAAAGATATATCAGGTGCGGCGTCGCTTGTAGTTGTAAAATCCGCATCCGTTATAATTATTCCTGGAACACTTGAGTCTGTTGCGGTAAATCCACCATCTTTAACAAGCCAAAAAATATTGCAAGGCTTTGCTTCAGGTCCTGAACTTCCATCAGGTTTTAGTTTAAATATAGTACTTGTGAATGTTAATGCGTCTGTCGCGCTTACTCCGGAACTAGCTATAAAAAATTGCGCATTGCTATCCCCAGCAGCATCAAATGTTATAGTTTGACCTGTAAACGCAATATTAGCTCCTGCAGTACCTAAATAATTAACTCCTGGAGAAATGGTTAAATCACCACCACCAGTACCAATATTTATTCTTGGTAAAGTATCTGTTACTCCTATTATTTCTATTATCAAATTACTTAATTGAGATAGTGCAGATGTTGAAATTGTGTCATTAAATCCCGATGGATAACCCACTCCATTTAAAGATGTGTAGTCACCACTTGAACCGTAATAATATCCGTTATCTACGTCAATTACACCCGTAGAATTTAGAGCACCACTTGCCAAAACTCCAAACTGAGATAAGTTTGAATAGGCAGAACTTGTTAAATCAATATAGCTCATAATTATACTATACAATATTATTATATTATTATTTTTTCATAAAAATAATAATCTACTAAATACTCTACTATTTATTTAATACTCAGAATAAGGAACATTGTTTCCGCCGCGGTTAATCAAATAGTTATATTGGTCTACTGTCATGCATGCACATCCTGTTGAATTACTAAAAGAATTTGGGCAACATTCTGGCTTAAATGGGGTATTGGCAAACATTAGCAACTCACCCTCTGGTAATGGTATTGGTTGTGCTTGTCTATTCAAAATTTCTTGGACACCAGGTCCACCACTTGTTCCCTTTTTATAAGAAAGGTCGGGTGAGAACCACGATGATGTATTTGGTGGGTCATCGGCCGTTACGCTAAATTTTGATGATTCACCATTATTGATATTTGCAGGAGTAAATCCTTCCTTATGGTTAATACCAATCATAGGAATATCTTGCTTGTTTGTTTCATAATTCAATGTTTTTTTATTTAATAGTTCATTGTATGCATTACTCATATTATTAATTGCCTCCTTAGCATTCACTGTTGAGCAGGAACACAAAACATGACCCCACATAATCCAAAATAATATAACAACAAGTATTAGTATTTCAACCCTACATTTCATGCCAAATGCTGATATTTCCATATTATACATATTTCATAGATAATAATTTTTTACGATACTTATCTAAAAGTAGTTCTATATTTGAATTATAATGAAAGAATTTGATTCCCTGCACATAAAATATTTCTTCTTGCGTTATTAAATGAAATAATTTTTTTTCGGTGTTTATTTCTTTTTGTGATTCTTTCTGCAATTTCTCTGGTTCTTTTTCTTGAGTCGGTTGTTTCTGTTTATAAAAGATTTCTTCTAAATTTTTATCACATATATGTAAATTTACATCTCCATCAAACTTACACCCATTTCCTAAATCAAAATGAAATAAATTATTAGTTTTTTTACAATTATCTATTTCTACGACTCCAATTACTTGTATACTATTCTCCAATATATCTCCTACTTGAATATCTTTTATAAAAACTGTGGAGCCGTCATTCATAAATAATCTTGTAGAACCGCAAAATCCACTATCAAATAAAGTATGCATATCATATACTTTAAACTCACTATTCAGGCCACATAATTCATATTTTGCTCTTTCGTCTATTTCGTCCCAGTCTAAATATTCCATATTGTCAATCTGTATTTTTTTTGAACTTGTATTTATACAATATAAATAAGGACTAGTATAGTGATTTATGAAAATTGTATCGGGATGCTTACAAACCGGAATCCAAGAACCATTATATAATACTTTGTGTTCTGGTGTAACTAGAGTTCCTTTCAATACACATATTTCATCTTGTTTATTTGCGTTTAATTTCATTTTTGCAGTGACAGTATTATTACCATCTAATATATCCCCTACTTCTATATCTGATATTTTTTTATACGTTCCATCCTTCATAAGAAGCTGTGTATTTGGGTCAAAACAAACATTTGGTGTTGCAGGAACGCCTGGTATGGATAAGTTTGTTTGAATATGAAGAACATCCACCATAAATGCAATAATAATCGCCAATGGAATGGATATAGAAATAAATATAGCCGTCATAGAAGCTGCAACTGGCCAAGTAAAAGGCACGATCCACATAGAGACAATAAGTGCCGCCAGAACAATTAATATAATAACAATAAATTGAACAATTGCACCAAGCATTGCTTTCAACGCATAATAAGTACCTAAGCTGGTATATAATCCAGCTGTTAAGATGCCTTTTACTTTTTCCATGGAATCCTTGAAAGAAATGAGAATCTGTTGAATGGGTACCATAATATTTGCTAGTCTACCCATAATTTCGGTAGCAATATTGGTTGCACTTGACCTTATAGAGGACAACATAATGCGAATATTCTGAATAGTCGCGGCAATTGCCTGGAATACTTCAGTAACAGCCATTGTCATATAGGTGATTGGTTGAACTGCCTCACCTGTAACACCAACTAAGATATTTTGCATACAATTTTGAAAATTTTGTCCAGTAAATTCTACAATCGTCATATTGGGGGGTTTGTTAATGAGTCCAGCAAAGGGTATAACTTGTGGTTTACATCTCTGATTTGGCCAGTCGTCCTTAATAGGCTGTATATTTCGCATTACCATAATATAAGAAACCGCCACAAATAAGAGTATACACAAAATAATAAGCATGCATACAGAACCACCATATTGGTCAAAATAAGTCAATTTATCATACATACCTTTTATAGTTTTTGAGCTTTCTGAAATAGTATTCATATATAGTAACTATATATATATGAATAATAATTTCTCTCCATTACAATACTATTACATTTTAATGACATCGTCTTCCCAATCCCAAAATAAATAGTTTTCAATTTGAATTTTATGGTCATCTGTAATAAAAGAACAAAACCATGGTGCACATTCTTCTGTTTTAATAGCATCTGGATGATTCTTTACTTCTATAAATTTATTTTCTTTTTCATAAAAAATCATATGTGTTCCAGTAACAAGAATTTCTTGTCCATTTTCGGTAATTAATTTATAATATACTTCATAGAATTTATTATCTACTTTCATGATAACATCAATTCTGCTATTATTCTCCAAACAATCTCCTAAATTCAATTCGCTCATTTTTATACTTTTTCCATTGGATAATTTAACACGAGTATCAGGGTGAAAACACATTCCTCCCAATGCTTTCACCATTTGTCCGGGTGGTCCGTTCCATGTACTTTGCATTGTTTTTACACTGCCATCTATCATATACATAAGAGTTACCATAATTCCGATTATTTTTCCCACTAAATCTTTAATTCCAATTGTTATTTTTTGAAATTCAATGATTAAATTCAAGAAGACACCAAATATATTTTGAAAAACGCTCGTAACCATGGACCTCATACTACTTATCATGGTTCGCATTAAATTTAGTGAATCTGTAAATTCACCTCCCATGGAAGATAGAACATTCAAGATATAATTAATGGGTTGCAATAAGTATCCCATAAAATTTGTTTGCATAGATTGAATACAAAATGTAAAATCTTTTTGTATATTATCTGATAATGGCATAAATATCGGGTTGCATCTATATTTTGGCCAATCCTTTTTAATTTCAGATATTGCACTAAAATAAAACATGATGAATATTTGTGCAATAAATCCAATTTGTACATAGATAAAATTAAACCAATCAAGTCCCTTGGGCATAACTTATATTATTGTGATATAATTATTGCAATATTGTAATTTATTATGCTTCTATTAAAATATTTTAATTTAAATATTTTCTACTTAAATATTTTATACTTAAATATTAATATCTATGACTACAATCGTTACGGCTTTTCTATTTACAAACAATCAAAATAAGGGTCTTCACAGAAACATAGATTCATATATGGAACATGGTAAAAAACTATTATTATCAGACAAAAATATGGTTATTTTTATGGAAGAAGATATATATAATCAGTACTACAAGGATATTCAATTTGATGAAAATAAGAGATTTTATTTTATTAAAAGAGAAAACCTTTATCTATATGATTATTATGAACAACTTGAAAATTTTAATATTATAACAGACAATCCAGGAAAGGATACAATTGATTTTATTTTTGTACAATGCCACAAAACAGAATGGGTTAAAGAAGCGATTGAAAAGAATCCATTTAATAGTGAACAATTTGTCTGGGTTGACTTTTGTATTTATCACGTTATCCGCAATGATGAAATCTTTTATTCTTGTATTAATGAAATAACTGAGAAAAAACACGAGAATTGTATTAGAATTGCGACAGGTATTGCTAATGCAGGTATTGATATTTATAGACAAATTAAATGGTCATTTTTAGGAGGAATATTTGGCGGGGATAAAGATACATTATTATTTTTTGCTGAAAAAATGAAAGAAAAATGTATTTCTATTATTACTACACATAAAACTATTATGTGGGAAATAAATATTTGGTATCTACTTCACGAAGACAATCCAACTTTATTTTCAGGTTATATAGCTGGTCACAACGCGAGTATGATGCAACTATATTAGTTTCTTATTTCTTATTTTTTCTGCGAGATTTACCACCACTTAAACAAGGCCATCTAAGGAGTGTAGCTCCTCCGTATTTTTTTCGGTGAGTTACTTTTCTTTTGCTTCGTTTCATTTTGTTACTTTTAATTTTGTTGTGCTTTGTTTTTCTTTTTCCACCCTTTGGAATAGGAACTAATGTTACTTTACTATCAAGTGCACTTTGTGCCTGATTATTTAATGTTATTTTTGAAGTATTCGTTATTTGAGAACCTAAACCTTGTGATGTGCCTCCTGCAGGATCATGCAATCCATTCATTGGAACGGGTGGTACTTGTACCATATTTGTGGCACCTCCTTTTTTAGTGCGTCTTTGCCCTCCTTGCACTTTACCTAGCTTTGCTAGATTTTCATTATTTTGTTGCATAGATAACATAGCTGATTCACGCGGAGTTGCCGCAATTGTACCAGTTGCTTTAAATGGTGTTAAACCTGTCATATAAATTATATAAATATAATAAATAATAATAATAGTTTAAAAATAATAAAAATCTAATAGTATATTGACAGAATGGACCCAAACGCAAGACTTCAATTACAGAAAATGGTAAAAGCTAATAATGTAGAGGACCAGACAGAATTAATACGTGAGCTTAAACACAGTTATTTATTACAGGATGATATAAATAATTTGATAAAAATTAAAGCATCGCATAAAGGTGACACTGAAAAGATACATAAGCAGGGAATGGAAGAATGTTCTTTTCTATTTACTTACTACACAGATATTTATAATAAAGTGAGAAAGGATGAGATAAATTTATCTATTTTAAACAGATTTTTGAATGTATTGAGACAAATAGAAGATGGGCTTATTGACCAACATGACGGTTCTTATATGGTTGGGCAATTGTTAAAAGAGTTGTATGTAGATAGTGCATTAAAAAAAGCAGGAAAATTAGATGAACAATATAAAAAAGAAAAAGTTGAAGAAAAAAAATTGGGTATAAATATATCATGGAAGCAGTTCAAAAATGCATAAAATACATTAAATATATATAATATTAGTAATATAATATATCTTTATTTTTTTGAATAATCTATTTGGTAAAAATAAAATCCATTTTTTGTTGCATCTTCTTTACTCATTCTTTGTTCGCTTATTTTAAGTTTACTCTTATTACTTTTATATTTTTCTTTGTCACTGTCTAGCAAAATTTTATATTCTGGTTTATTAAATAATGCAGATAATACAATTTCTTCGGGAAAAACTGAAAAAAATGGCCATCCAAGTTCCACCATTTCGTAATATTCTTTAACTATATTTTTAATAACAGTAGAAGCAAAATTTAGACCAAATACAATAGTTTCAATATAATAAGTATCAAAATGCATAGCTACCCCCGTTACTTCATTTAGTAATTGTACTGTTTTATCAAATGCCATTACTTTATAGTTATTGTCTTCATTTATGGATGAGATTAATGTATCCTGTTCATATAGAATATCAAATAAAGGTTGTGGATTATTTGCTGCAATACAAACTGCGTCAACCCAAATAATCTTATCAAACCCTTTTTTATGAGCTTCTAACATCGTAAATATCTTAAAACAATATGGAACACCTGCATATTTTATCTCCACACCTGAAGGGTTTGGAAATCCACCAGTGATTAAATATACATAACCGTTGTATCCATTTTCAATAAGTGAACTCACTATTTTTTTCTGCGCCAAATGTCTACTATTATCTGTTTCGTTGCCTCTTTGATTTTGTGTTAATGCCGTACAAGAAACGATACAGTTTTTTCCATTTCCCCCGTTTCCAATTTTATATAAATTTTTAGTTGGTAATAAATTATTAGATACATCAATTATTTTTTGTTTAAATCCCCTACTTATTCTTCTTTGAAATTCGGATAAATCTATAAATCTATTATCGTGTGAATATAAAGACTCTACGATAGAATCTACATTTTTTTTCTCAAGTTCTTCTTGTATTTTTTGATATTCTTCAATTGAATACTCTTCTTTATCTTCAATATTAATAATAAATGGATTCTGTGTTATATTATTTGAAGATAATATGGGGTATTTTGAAAACATTCAATTAATATAAAAAATTGTTATATATGTTTATATTATTTTTCCGTAAAGAATATTTTTTAAACCAACGTAATTAGGCGCATTGATAAACTATTTAGATATAATTTATAATAGTAATTATATCTAAATAAATGTCAAACACACTAGTCATTGTTGAGTCGCCTGCCAAATGTAAAAAAATAGAATCATATCTGGGTCCTGGTTATAAGTGCATTGCTAGTTTTGGACACATACGACAACTATCTTCTTTGAAAAATATAGATATTCATAACAATTTTCAACCCACTTTTGAATTGATTGACGACAAGAAAAAAATAATGCATGTTGATTTTTTAAGAAAAGAAATTGCATTATCAGAGGATATTATTTTAGCTACTGATGATGACAGAGAAGGTGAAGCAATTGCATGGCATATTTGTGATTTATTTGGGCTTCCTATAGACTCAACAAAACGAATTGTTTTCCATGAAATAACAGAGAATGCAATACAGTCTGCAGTGCGATATCCAAGAAAAATTGATATGAACAAGGTTCATTCACAACAAGCAAGACAAATATTAGATTTGCTTGTCGGATTTACAGTTACACCTATGTTATGGAAATATATCTCTCAAACATCGGAACATAGTTTAAGTTCTGGTAGGTGTCAAACTCCAGCATTGCGCATAATTTATGATAACCAGGTAGAGATAAATAATGCACCTCAGCAAAAGGTATATAATACTATAGGTTATTTTACAACAAAATGCATACCATTTGAATTAAATAAACAGTTTGAAAATGAGATTGAAGTAACTGAATTCTTAGAAGAAAGTGCAAATTTTCAACATATATATACACGAAGCTCTGTTGAATGTGTACTAAAACAACCGCCCGAACCATTAACAACATCGCGAATACAACAAGTTGCTAGTAATGAAATGCATATATCACCTAAGGAAACAATGAAACTATGTCAAACATTATACGAAGCAGGATATATTACTTATATGAGAACAGATAGTAAAAAATATAGTGATGAATTCATAGAAACCGCAAAAAAATATATTACTCAACAGTATAATCACGATAAATACATTCATCCATATGTACACTTGTTATCTAATAAAGAAGCCAATAATATAGAGGAAAAAAAGGAAAAAAAGGAAATAAAGAAAAAAAATAATTTGGTTAGTCAAAATGCTCATGAAGCAATACGTCCCACTAATATTATAATGAAAACTATACCGGATAATATGAAACCAAGAGAGAAAAGATTATACCAAATTATTTGGCAAACAACAATAGAAAGTTGCATGGCACCAGCTGAATATCTTACATTTAAAAATAAAATTTCAACTTATATAAATAATGTTTACTATTCTTCTTCAAGCGAACTGCCTCATTTCTTAGGATGGAAGATTATTAATCATAAAAATAATTCAGAAAAGGAAAAAGAATATCATTATTTTCAACAACTTAAGTCTAATCGCGACGTTGAATATGTAAAGATAATATCAAAATGCATTTTAAAGAATCAGAAACAACATTATACAGAAGCAAAACTAGTTCAGCTATTAGAAGAATATGGAATTGGTAGACCTTCTACTTTTTCTTCATTGGTAGAAAAAGTACAAGAACGGGGTTATGTAAAAAAACAAGATATTGAAGGAAAATCAATCGCGTGTCTAGATTTTGAGTTAGACGAAGACACTATTACAAAAATAAATATAGTAAAAGATTTTGGAGCTGAAAAAAATAAACTAGTTATACAACCTCTTGGTATATTGGCGATTGAGTTTCTGAACACACATTTTGACTCTATTTTTAATTATGATTATACAAAAAATATGGAGAATGAATTGGATAAAGTTTGCAAAGATGAAGTAATATGGCATGAAGTTTGTCGTACATGTTTTTATGAAGTAAATCAACTATGCCAAACATTACAAGAGGGACAGCATGAGAAATATAGTGTCAAAATTGATAATGCGCATACTTATATGATGGGCAAATATGGACCAGTTATAAAGTATGTTGGCATGGATTCTAATAACACTAATAAGAATATTGTAACATTTTTACCGGCAAAGACTGATGGGGTTGACTTAAAAAAGTTAGAACAGGGATTATATACTGTGGATGAATTAATTTTGGAAAAAAGTATAAATCAAGTAGAATTGGGTCAATATAGGGGATTTCCTTTGCTATTAAAAAAAGGAAAATATGGATTATATGCTACGTGGGGAAATAATTCAAAATCGCTTCAAACCTTAGGTAATAGACCGCTCGTTAATATTACATTGGAGGAAGTACTAGATATTATAGAAACTTCATCTTCAACTAGTGTCATTTCAGCTCCTGGAATTATTCGCATTATATCCAATGATATTAGTATTAGACAAGGTAAATATGGTGATTATATTTTCTATAAAACAAAAAAAATGACAAAACCACTATTTCTAAAATTAGATGGATTTAAAGAAGACTATAAAATATGTAATAAAGAATGTTTTATTAGCTGGTTTTCAAAGGAACACATTGCTCTATGAATACTCGCCTGGAACCATAAGATTTGAAATTTTTCTATTTTGCTGAGGTCTAAATATTACAAATTCTAACATAATAGAATAATCAAACTTGTTAAATTGAACTAATAAACCATTATGATAACGTATTTTAATTTTTAATTTACTTATTCTCTCTGCAGGTGGGTTATAAACCTTCATAGGAGATGCATCATTATCAAACCACTGAGCAACAGGTGTTGTAGTTACAGCGATTTTTGCGAATGCAGATTTTACTACAGCTGCAGTTCCATTTGTAGTGGTTGTGAAATTATTTACAGCATACGGTAATGTTTCATCAATACTATTCATTCCATCAATTTCAATATAAAAATAGGCATACCCCATTAAGTTTATTTTATATGGTGCTTCCAAATAATACACTGGAATACTTGAACTTGTTCCAAGGTAAGCTTCGTCTGGCAAAAGCCAAAATCCATTATCACCAGGGGAAACATTTCCATAAAAGAATCTTGGATATGAACCATTAATAGAAGGCGTTGTTGTACCCGGACATCTTGTAAATCCTAAATACGCAGGTAATCCCCAATTTGTAAAACATGGATACTGTTGTCTAAAACAAATAGCATTCGTTAAAACAGAATTTAAATAGACGGATGAATCATTTGAAATAATAAAATCTGAACTTTTATTGCCAAACCACAACTTTTGACCGACTTCATTATATACTACAACAAATTGATTGTATCCAGTTTTAGAAAACTCTTCTACTAAATCGGGATGATTTTTTTGAAGATAATTTTGAACAATAATAGATACTGTATTGTTCATTCTATTTGTTAACTCTGTAGCAATTTGAAATGGATTATAAAATCCTTCTCCAATAATAGAAATAAAAGGATTGCCTATATATGCGAATAATGCATCCGAAACTGCTATCATGAGTGGGTCTGTTATATAATAATCAGTAGGATTGTATGGTTTTGTTATTTCAAATACAATAGAAATATTATTTTGTTCCAATGAAAATACATTATAATTTGCTGGAAATGTCCAGCTATCTAATCTTACTGCTTGTACATTGCAATAATCTTGCGGTAATTCTATCTCAAATTCAGATGAATTTGGATACTTTAGTATATTTCTATCCTCTGAATGAATTGATACAAATTGTCTATCATACATGTATTCATTTGCATTGGGTATTAATGGATGATTTGTTGAAGTATTAAATCTACTCATTTATAATATGTATATAATGTATAATAATATTTTTTTAACTATTGTTTCATTTAATTAAATAGTATTATTTAATTAAACAATAAGTAGATTTTATAAAATATAATTTAGATATAGAATATAAATTTATATAAATTTAAAGTATGCCAGATAGCACAGTCTTTGTTCTAGTAACAGATAAAAAATATTTTAATAAAGCCATCGTAACAATACAGGATTTAAAATATGTTGGAAAATGGAATGGTGATATTGTATTAATTACAATTGATTTTTATTTAGATATATCATTTAAAACAGAATTTAACATTATTGAGATGAAATTTCCTGAAATAGATAAAACAAATCTACTTGAAAAGATAGGACCGCAAGGATTTTCAAACAGCGATAAGAGAGAAATTCATAAATTAAATCAATGGGAAAAATTACACGTATTTGATGATGTATTTATGAAATGGGACCGCGTTGTATTTTTAGATGCAGGATTGCGTGTATTAGATAATGTTTCCTACTTATTGGAATTAAATTACAAAAACAAAATTTTAGCACCAAATGATGCAGCGCCTAATTTTGAACCAAATAAAATTTTTAAATATCAAATAAGTTATGATAATATGAATTTAGTGGAATTAGTAAAAGCAGATTTTGGAGAAAGTATATTTGATTCGCAGCATATGTTAAATTGTATGTGGGTTTATGACACAAATATTCTGCATACCTGCAATAAAAAACAACTTATTGATGCAATGAATACATATACTTTATGCCGGAATAATGAAATGACTCTTATGAATTTATTGTTTCATTTTAAATATCATTTGTGGGTACCATTTCCAGAAAAAACTTCCAATAATAAATATTTATTTGAATGGTGTGAATCAAATCATTCATTTCATACAACTTGGAAAGACTATTGTTTTATCAAATACTCCATTAGCTTAACACTTAATGAAACACCTTATGAGGTCTCTTGCATAGTTCCAGAAGGTCTGTAATAAGACAGATTGTTTTCTATATATACATGATTGATATTTGGTAAACCAAATACTCTATGACAAAAAACACAATCCTCTTTTCTTTTATAACATTCTTCTTCTGGAAATAATACTTGTTCAAATATTTCTCTCTTTACCGTTATTTGAGAATGATGAATTTTATTATCAGAGTTATTATGAAAATTAATATGTCTAATACAACCAGAAGAACATTGTGTCAGTGTGTTTACTTTCATATCAACGCTTTCATATAATTCTGTTATTTTTAATTTATTTATAGGGTCTTGCATAAAATAATTATGAAATACAATATCACTGCTATTTTCTTTTATAACCTTTTTTATAAATTCAATTCTTTGTTTATGCATAATATCATCTGCATCAATAAAATTAATATAATCCATATCTTTTAAATTAGCCACAGCAATATTTCTGTTTTGTGCTGCATTTTTTTTTTCGTGAGTTGTAATCACTTCTATTGGAAACCTGTAGTTTTTTTGCAAAGAAAAATCGCTTGTTGACGAACAACTCACAACTACTTTATCAGGTAATAGTGTTTGTGACTCTATAGAATCTAATAAATCATATAACATATCAACATGTCCTATGTAACATGGTACAGCTACACCGATTTTCATAATCAAGCAATAATATAAATATTGTTATTATTTTTAAATGATAACTATGAATATAATATTAAAATAACTATTAATAATATATATAAATGACAAGTAATTCAAATAATGCAAATTATGGAGGTAGGCAACCAAATACCTCAGCATATGTAAAATCTTTCAACTATGGACGAATTACCGATGCGTGGTACTATAGTAATACTACAAATACTACAAGTGATACTAATCTATTATTGTTACCAAGCAATTCAACTGCTACAGTTACTATCCCAGGCAATTTAGTTGTAGAAGGTTCCATTAATATTCCATCTGATGTACACTTGAAAAGAAACATTCAATTGTTATCGTTAGACTCTTGTGATAAAATACTTTCTCTTAACCCAGTGTCATATCGTTATATTGATGACCAAAAAGACAAATTGCATTTTGGGATGATTGCGCAAGAGGTTGAAACTCTATATCCTAATTTAGTAAATACTATTTCCACTGAAGTTAATAATACCACTGTTTCTATGAAAGCTATAAATTATATTGAAATAATACCAATTTTATTAGTGAAGATTAAAGACCTTCAGTCTCAAATTGATGTATTAAATACTAAGATTGTTGAGAAATAATTGTATATTGTATTTATAAGAGATATGGCGATACCATGGTATTCAACTATCTATAGTTCATTTCTATTTGCTGGTATTATTATTATTATTTGTACCATTGGAACTCCAAATTCTTCTAGTGTAATAGGAACTATTGTTGGTTATTCTTTCATTATAACAGGCATTTTATTACTTACAGGGTATTTAATGAATAATATGACTGCCTCTTCAATATTATCTAAAATTGTAACAGTGGGGCCATTTCTTGTACTCCTTGGAATTCTTATATACATGATTTATTTACTGAGTGTTTTTTTTAATCGCATTGTAAATGGTCAAGTGTCTGGTGGATATTACCATTTTATGAATATATTTGTAATCTTGCTCATGCTGATATTTTACATATTTTATAATGGAACCCAAGATACATTGTTTAAAAACTCTGGAGTATTAAGTAAAGTAACTGGAATGACTTTATATTTGCTAGAAGTAATTAATATTATTGTTATTATTACTTTAGCCATTATACTACAATATTTTTCTACAGATGGATAAATTAACTTTAGATGCAAGTGATAGTAGAAACTAATTTATCAAAATTCAAATTATTTATTATTAATCTTTACAAATTTATACGTTATTCCATAATAATAATCAGTTTCCCAAATACCTGATATTTTTAACATAAATAAATTATTTGTTTTATCTATTGTTTCAGAAAAAAATTTTATATTTCCACTTCTAAGTTGTTCAACTATTTTATATTGAGGAATCTTATTTTTAATGGTAACATTCTTCAGCAATGTTTCTTCTATATCTTTAATGTTATCAATCATAGATTTATGATTAACCGGATTATAAGTACATTTATATTTATTATAATACTTGTCAACAATAACATCATTAAATGATAAAAATAAGCTTATTCCACTCATTACAAATAAAGGTGTTGAGTAAAGTATTCTTATAAAATAACCTTCATTCATTACATTATTTTTTATTGGGTCACAAAAATATACAAAATTCTTGTTATATTTATCTATATATTCTACTATATTCATGAGGTATGTTAATGTTATTCATATAAGTATATATGTATTTAAGCTTTTCTGCATAAAAGAACAATGATACAAAATAGTTATAAGGTATATAAACAAATAAAGAATCTTACATTTGTTTATATAATGAAATTTTACGAAACTCATTTTGAAGATTACTTAATTGCAAATCAATCTATAGATTTACATCCAAAATTGAATAAAATATATAGTAAATTTCCAAAAAATATTCATAGTCTTAAAAATATTTTATTCTATGGTCCACCTGGAAGCGGAAAATATACACAAGTATTAAAATGTATAAAAAAATATAGTCCAAGCGAATTAAAATATGAAAAAAAAATAAGTATTACCTACAATAAACAACCATATTTTTTTAAAATAAGTGATATTCACTATGAAATTGATATGGCACTTTTGGGATGCAATTCTAAGTTATTGTGGCATGATATTTACTTACAATTAATTGACATTATTTCTGCGAAAACGGATAAATGTGGGATTATTTTATGTAAAAATTTTCATGAAATACACAGTGAATTGCTTGAAAACTTTTATAGTTATATGCAACAGAACCATTCCATCTCTATAGATTTAATATTTATGATTCTTACTGAGAAAATAAGTTTTATTCCAGATAATATATTACATTGCTGTGAAGTAATACCGATATCACGACCAACAAAAACGTTATATAATAAATGTGTTCGCAGTAAAATTCAAAATACAGTGTTATTAGAAAACATTACAAATATAAAAAGTATACATCAGTCATCTGATGCATTAATTATTCCACATAAAATTATTTGTGATAAAATAATTTATTCTATTATCACAATTGAAAATATACATTTTATATCCTTTCGCGACTTAATTTACGATTTATTTATATATAATTTAGATATTACAGAATGTATCTGGTATATTGTATCCACTCTTATCTCTCAAGGAAAAATTAAGGGGAACCATACCTCTAATTTATTTATAAAAATTTATAAATTTCTTCAGTATTATAATAATAATTACAGACCAATTTATCATGTTGAATATTTACTATTTTATATTGCGAGTATCATTCATAATTTTTGAAGTGCTAGTTCAATAATATTATAATAACTATTATAATAAATAATACGACCGTGCATTTACTTAGATAAATTATAAGTATTTGTTATAATAAATACTAGTATATGCAATTGTCAGAAGCTTTATTACTATTAGAAATAGATAATTTATCAAGCATATCGCATGCTTCTATTAAAAAGAAATACCATAAGTTAGCTCTTCGCAATCATCCAGATAAAAATGGTAATACACTTCAATCAAAGGAAACGTTTCAAAGAATCAGTGAAGCTTATCAAGTTATAACGAGAGAAATTAGTAAAACAGATTTACAAGAAGTAAGTGATATAAATTTGGATTCAACTACAAATTGTAGTAAAAATACAGATTATAGTGAGATACTAACCATGTTTATTGGTGAATTTGTTAAAGGAAAATATAATGATTATATTTCAACCATCATACAGGATATTGTGGGTGGTTGCAAAGAAATAACATTTACTCTATTTGAAAAGATGAACAAAGAACAGTCTTTATCTATTTACCAATTTATTATTAAGTATAAGTATATATTACATATTTCAGAAGAAACTATTGATAAGGTTAAAAATATTATTCTTGAAAAGTTTAAGGAAATGCAAATATATATTTTAAATCCAAGCATACATGATTTATTTCAAAACAATGTCTATAAATTGGATATTGAAGGGAAAATTTATTTTGTACCGTTATGGCATAGCGAACTCTACTTTGATTCAGATATTATAGTGAAATGTAATCCAGAATTACCAGAAAATATTACTATTGATGAAGATAATAATCTTATTGTTCAGATAAGGGTTTCATTTACTTCTTCTCTCTTGCAACAAAATGTGTATAGTGTAAAGGTAGATGAACTTACCTATGATATTCCATTGAACAAGTTACACATAGTACCCTTTCAGTCGTATATTTTTAAACATCAAGGTATTTCTAAAATTGTAGAACAAGATATCTACAATGTAGAAGAAAAGGCTGATGTCATTATAAATATTATCTTTGAATAATATAATTAACACATTGTTTATGACAACTGCAGGGGTGTTTAATAATATGCCTCCTAGAATATCTGAATTATTGAATACTTCAAATACATCAGCTGCACATGAAACTCGTGGGCTTCGTGAAGGGTTTGACAGGAGAATAAATGAACTATTTGGTTATTTTTTTCCAAGAATACCAGAACCTCAACGCGAGGTTCCTGCAACTAGTTCAGGATGTTGGGTAATACAAGGACATGGAGATGATCAAGATATCGGTTCAAGAAAAACAATATTAAGAGCCATGCTAGAAAATTATCCACATTTAACGGATAAAGAAGCTGGATTAGTAGATTACATTAATAATCACGTAAAAATGTGTATTGCAATGGGCCTTCCAGGACCCTCTGCACCTATGGAAGGGCAACAAGAAGGCGGAGAATGGGATGGTTATACTTCATCTGAGATAGATATTCAATTAGTAAGAAGATGTTTTGAATTATTTGAAGTATATGTTCAAGATAATGACATTACAGTAAACCTAACTGTATTAACTATTTTACATACGATTATAAGACATCAATTGCGCGCAAATTTTGAAGCAATATGGGGTGACTACAATGGAAGATCTAGACCTCCACTTTGGATGCGGCCTTTCTATGCTCTTATGGCAATAGATGAAATATGGGTTCAAAAAGTGTTTGTTGCCAAATCTACTTTCTTTACTCACGCATCAACAGACCGCCTTTTATATCTGAGAGACGACGACCCTGAATTAAGAGTTCACGAAGGTATACATTTAATAGATATGCGAAATAATATGGGCCAACTTTTGCTCGGGCTCATTAAAAATTCAGAAGGAAACAGAGGTCTAGATATAGATATAGATAATATAGCATTTCCAGAAGTAAGACAACGTTTAACTGATTATTTTCATCTTTTATATCCGGGTATAAAAAGGAGTGAAGAAGCCGACCACCCTGAGTTATTATCACTTAATGCCATTCTTGATAAGATACAACATAGATCAGAGCCATTTGTTATGTTAAGTGATATTATTTTATTAGCTTATATATTACAGATTGATTTTTTACAGTTATATGATCCAACATGCAGACCTATTGCTGATTATACAGAAGAGGTAAGACTGGAAACTCGCAGTGGTACAAATTATGGTAAAAGTATGACTCCTCAACAATGGTATTCTCTAGAAACATATCCAAGCGCGCCACCACCTGCGGGTGGTAGAAAAAAAAGTGTAAAAAGAAAAAATAAAAAAACATATACACGGAAGCGTAAAAATAAAGTATTTGTATAATATAATATAGATTCAATAATATGCCATCACAGTATGCAACTATTATAAATCAAAATAATATTAAACATTTTATTCTTAACGTAAATAGGCCATCTAATATTCCTGACACAATCGTTACAGATAGTGGTTTAGAAGTAGATATTCAACATTCAATCCATTCTATTCATAAAGAGGCGTTTGTCATGACAAGAAAATTCGCTGAAGAGTCAGGGTTGTTATACAGAGGGTTTCCTTCAGAGACAGAAAGAATATCAACTATACTTTTCTTGAAATATAGAAAAAACTGCAAATGGATTGAAAATTTAACTTATTATGCAATGACTTATGGAGAATATGTAGACAGTGGAGATGATATAGATACATCAGAGAGATTGCAACATGTTCGGGATAAAATTAGACATACTTTATTAGAATTTATCTGTTATAACAAACCGTCTCTTTGCGTAAGAAATAGTCAACACACCGCAACTACAATATCAACCAATGCATCTACTCCTCTGCCTAGAAGCATTGGTGGAGGCATAAAAAATAACAAAAAATACAAAACACGTAGAGTCAAAAAATCTAATAAGAAAAAAAGTTATAGAAAAATAGGAAAGAAATAAATAAAAAATTTTTTATATTTTTATTTATTTTAAATACTGAACTGTTTATTAATTTACAATTTATCTTTGTTTATATTGCTTTATGCTTCTCCAGCAACCTTCTTCTTGACAACCTTCTTGACAACCTTCTTCGGTTCTTCTGCAACTGCTACCGCTACCGGAGGAACCACAGCTGGGACTTCAACTTGGACTTGAGGAGCAGGAGCAACTTCCTCGTCGCCCTCCTCTTCATCTGAATCTGCGACTGTAGTATTCACAACTGCATCGTCCTCGTCCAAATCAACTGGGGGTTGAGATTTCAACTTTGCCTTATCGGATGGCTTCAACTTAATCAAGCACTCATCCAACAAGGATGGTTTGGGTCGCTGAACCACTGCCTGCGCCAACTTCCACGTAACACCAAACTTTCCATTAGCAAACCACAAACCTCCACATTGCATGATAACCGCAACATTGGTTCCCTTCTTAAGGAAATCAAGTGGCGTTACACCAGCTGCTCCAGGAAAGAGCTTTTCTCCATCCTCGTCGCAAACTAAGCACTTCCATACACCCTCCCAAATAGTTAACTTCACTCGCAAAGTTGGCGCACGAGTTGTATCTGGATTTCCAGTAAACTTATCCTTACCATACTTCAACATGGGTGTGAAGAGTGCCTCAATGACATCTGGGCTAGAATGAGTCTTCCCGAACCAATCCTTAGAGTATGTCAATGCGTCCGCCTTAATTTTTTCTTCAAACTCTTGCATATTCTTCAAAAATGCACTACAATCTTCAGTGGCATACTCACCACTAGGAAATTGCAATGCCATTTCAAATCGCCCATTTCCTTCATATTCCGAAGCACCCCATGTCAACATCAGTGGTGTACTAATTCTAACTCCTGACTTTGTCGCAGGATAAGTAATATTAATACTCTTTCCACCCGAGGCGTTTGCCTTGGGTGGAGCATATTGAATCAACTGTGCATTAAATTGGGTTCCATCAACGATTGTGTCGGCCATTCTGACTGTGATACAATACATTACTGTATTACCTTTAAATCAATTTTTTTTATAATGTAAAATTATTAATAAAATAATATATTTATTGCTTGGTACATGGTAACACAACTGATTTTTAATATTATTGGTGTAAAACGGTTCAAAAAGATTTCTATGGGATATATATAAACTTAGTACAATGAATAATGAATTATATAATAAAAAAATTCAAAAACCATTACCAAGTTCTTTTTACATAGATGAGTATATGAATCATATTTATGAAAGTTGTGAAAAAAATATGCCAACAAGTTCAAAAAAGGTGGATAAAATAACTAATGATGAATTATGCATTCCAACTATTGAGAATATAGCAGTTTTATTTAATAATAATTATAATGTGCAACAACTAAAATTATTTGCAAAACATTATAAATTAAAGGTATCTGGAAACAAGAGAGAATTAGTATGTCGTATTTATAATTATTTAACATTGTCAAACATTGCTATTAAAATTCAAAAAATATTTAGAGGATTTTTACAAAAAAAATGTAATCAATTACATGGCCCTGCTTTTTTTAACAGGTCATTGTGCACAAATGATTCAGATTTTTTAACAGGTGACTCTATGATATCTTTACATCATTCACAGTTTTTTAGTTATCAAGATGCCGACAATTTTATATATGGATTTGATATTATTTCTCTCTATAACTTGATAAAAAAATCAGACAAAACAGTCAAGAATCCATATAATAGAAATCAGATTTCAAAGCAAGTAATTAAAACCTTAAGGACTTTAATAAGAATTAGCAGAATCTTAAAAATAGATATAGATATTGATATTCAAGAAACAGTTGTATCTTATGAAAAAACACTAGAATTAAAAATCTTGGATATATTTCAACATATTAATGCTTTAGGGAATTATAGCGAACCTGTGTGGTTTACTTCCTTGTCAAGAAATCAAATGATTAAGTTTATGAGAGAACTAATAGATATTTGGTCCTATAGAGCGCAATTATCCAATGAAGTGAAAAGAAATATTTGTCCACCGAATGGTGACCCATTTAGAAATATTAATTTTGCTTATTTGCATAATGAAGAAAGTATAGATAATATTAAAAAATCAATTTTGGTAGTATTGGAGAAAATGGTAAATACTGGAGTTAATAATGACAGTAAAACTTTAGGTGCATATTATGTTCTTAGTGCATTAACTTTAGTAAATGATGCGGCAGCAACAGCTCTTCCTTGGTTGTTTCATTCAGTTTCTCATGCGTAAAATATTAAGATGACATACAATCACAAAATAATATATATTTTGCGTTAAATCACTTAAAAAGTAAGTGTCTAGGTATAGTATAATATGGCAAGAACCAGTAAAGCTTCCAAGTCTTCCGACGCTTCCGTTGTTGAGAATGTTGTTTCCGCCCCCGTGGCCGAGAAGGCTCCCAAGGTCAAGAAGACCAAGGAGCCTATTGTCCCCGTTATGGCTGCCGATACTCCTGTAGTAGATGCAGCTGCTGCTGCTCCTGCCGAGGGAGAGTCTCTTGAGGCTTCTATTATGGAGCAATCTACTGAATTTAATGCTAAGATTCAACAGCTTTGTTCGGTTGTTTCTTCCTTGAAGTCAGAGTTCAAGTCTCTTGAGAAGAAGTGGCAACGTGAGCTTCGCGCTGCGCAAAAGCAAAGCTCAAAGCGCAAGCGAAAGTCAGGAAACCGCGCCCCAAGTGGTTTTGTGAAGCCCACGCGCATCAGTGATGAGCTTGCGTCTTTTCTTGGAAAGGACAAGGGAACCGAGATGGCGCGCACTGCAGTTACTCGTGATATTAATACATACATTCGCACAAACAATCTCCAAGATAAGGAGAATGGTCGCAAGATTAATCCCGATGCCAAGCTTGCATCATTGTTGAAGCTTGAGAAGACGGATGTCCTCACCTACTTTAATCTTCAACGATTTATGAGCCCTCACTTTGCTAAGTCAGTCAAGGCTGAGGCTGTTGCAACTGCTTAAATAAATAATAACCTTTATTATTATATAAAAATCTAGAATAAAAATATATAAATTTTATATGATTTATATATTTTAAAAACTTTTCTTAACATCAAACATTGTATAAATATGTTGCAATTCTGATATATCGTAATAATTTTGTTTTTGTCTATCAAGCCATGTATAAAAATCTATTTTTGGTCTTGTTCTTTTATATTTTTTAAAAAGAGATATAGTGTGATATAAATCTTGACACGATGTAAGCCGTTCTTTTTTATTATAATCAGTGCCAGATAAAATACACACCTGACGAAATTCTTTTTGAGTCATTTGCAAATCCTGTAATATATGCGTCATTGTATACAAAACAACATTATGTTGATTTAGATTTAAATACCGCAATACTCTAGGACATCCATAAACAAACATATCCATATCTTCGCTCAAACACGCCCATGCCTTTTTTTCAACAGCTAGTAGTGCACAAAGCCCGTCCGCTTCTCCTGGCGCAACATAATAAGTAACTCCATAATTATTTAGCAATTCTTTAACATTTTCTACATTTTGTTTAGTAACATGAATAAATTTTTTTTGCAATTCATTCATTGCATTGTTTATTTCTTGCTTTTCAGCGTCATCAACAAAACCAGCCCCAAGACGAGCATGTAACATATGAAACTCGTTTTCTGCAATCTTTTTATCTTCTCTGCGTTGTTTTAATAGTTCTTTTTTTTCAGCAGGCGGTTTTCCGTCAAAGATGAAGATTGGAACAATATTGTACAGTTTAAACATAGACAACATAATATTCATATTTTCCATTAATTTACCTTCTTCTGAATACTTATATAAATATATACTTGCATCTATTACGATTGTCTTTCCATTTAATTTTGACAGTGAAACTGTTTGAATAGATGAAGAACAATTTTCCTTCAAAAACTTATTTAAACATCTTATTCCCATACTCTGTTTGTTCTATAGTTTAATAGTATACTATATTATTCATTAAGAGAATCAATTTTCTTTTTCATGTGTTAATTGTTGTATATAATTGGGATAAATATCCCAGAATATATGCCAAACCCATTCTAAAAATCTACCAATAAAATAATTTGAGTACTCCGTTATTATAATCCAGTTGTATAGTTTTATATAAAATTTTCTAGGTAAATTTCTTATTAAACTTTTATGTACTAAAAATTGCGCCGAACCATTATATCCATATATAAAATCATTATTATTCGGTACTTTAGAAATTGGAATATAATCCTCAATATATTCATTATACCATAACATAAATTTATTATATAATTCATCTCCTTCAATTGTTTTTATTAAATCTGGGATGTTCCAAAAATTACAATCATTAATATTATAATATAGTTTATTACTCAAACATGCTTCATTATATTTTTCAATAATTGAACCAGAATGATGCCAACTATATTCTTCATCATGAATAAAAAATGTAAAATCAGTCAAGTTATCATAATAATCTATAATATATTTTAGATATACAGATGCTTCATTACCTTTATTTAATGGAACATTTAATGGATTAGATGGTCGTTCTTTATCGTAAATCATTACATTTATATTTTTACCATTATTTATATTATATGCAAAATCTACATTTTTATTGTATCTTGATACAACAATATTAGTAATAGATGCTTCCATGTATAAAACTTATATAAATAAATAATCTAAATAACGTATTTCAAATATAATAACTCTTATATTTTAATTATGTGCAGATATAAAAGAAAATTGATGTAAAATTAATGTAATAAAACAGTAGTTATACTATAGTTATAATGAGGACACGAAGTATTACTCGTATGATGGAAGAAATGGACAAGGAATATAAATATCCTATAAACCATGTATATATTCATGGTTATGAGTATGAAGTAAATATAGATTTTGATGGTGCAAGTAGCGCTTGGCGAGCAAATAAACAATCTCTTGGGAATGGTTCATTTAAATATATATGTGAAGCGAAAACAAAACAGAATGAGAACTGTAAAAAACGCCCTATGAAAGGGTCATGTTTTTGTAATATTCACCAAGATAATTAACCACGTTATTACAATACAATACAATACAATACCAATTATAAATAAAATTGAAATAAAACGTTCTACCATATTTATAATATTTAATGGCATAGCATGTTAGATGAAGATTTAATTGATGAGATAGGTGAATATTTAGGCTTTGTAATGTGGAGTAAAAGGGATAAATCAAAACATTATGATTTTCCAAATGCAAGGGAAGAAGAAACATGCATTCCAGGCGATCAATTTGTAGAAGGTAGTATAGTTATATACAATACAATCGCATTATTAGTGTATAAAAATGTAGGCTGTTTCCATACATTTAAATCTTTGTATACATTAAATTTATCAACAATAAAACCTACAAAAAACTCAAAAAATCAAACACTATTATCACAGGAATTACTTATTAAAATTAAAATGAGTCTAAAATAACGAGTCCAAAATAATGACTCGTTGAACTGAAGGATATAGTTAATATTTTTTAATGTTATTATAATATATGAGCGGTCATGCGGGGTTTGGTGATATGCAAAGTCATTCATATATGTATCCTTCAGAGGAAGAAAAGGAAACCGATTTTGTTGATTTAGAAAGTGGTGAGAAAGAGGGAGCAAAACAACAAAGAAAACAAGAGGTTCGCGAAAAACAGGTTGCTATAGAAGAAGAGCACAAAAGATTGACAAACATATTTAATACAAATGCAGAAAATGATAAAAAAAGAAGAGAAGCATTTGTTCAGTATTTAAAAGATAACCAACCTCAGTCAGATGAACCGAGAGAATATACTGGTCGGAGACGAAATATTCAAACTGGATTTCCTCATCCATATAGAGAACCAAATAGCGAGCTCTCTGAACAACGTGTGTATTTATACCCTTCTAATGTTAATCCATTAATACCATTTGACACTACAACATTTCAAGCGCCCGATGCAGCGACAGTTCAAGGAATTGGTGCATTGGAGCCAGGCGAAGAAAATGACTGGGACCAGTTTGTTCCCCTGGATTCTGGAGGAAAAAGAAGAAAAAATAAAGGGATAAAGAAATCTAGAAAATCCAAGAAATCTAGAAAATCCAAGAAATCTAGAAAATCCAAGAAAACTAGAAAATCCAAGAAAACTAGAAAATCAAAAAAATCCAAGAAATAAAATGATACAAATATTTTCATTTAAAGTTTTAATTTACCCTAATTCACATATAGTCATTCGCATATTGTTTAATATATATTCTATCCTCTTATCCGGGGTTTTAGCTTTATTTTTTCCTTTTTTAAGAGAATGATAAAAGGATTGCATGCAGTCTACGGAGGTTAACATAGCTTTTGTTTTGTAATTTTTTTCTATGAATTTACAAAATGCTCCTATATTAGATGTTGTTTTTTTAAATTGTAATAATGATAAATTATTTTTGTCACACCAAGTCATAAATCCCTGTACATTATTCATCAAAATTGTCGTTATAATATAATATGCCAGAATATTGGAGTCTTCCTTATAAAGAGCTTCTCTCATCCATTGTGAGTGAGATGTAGTAGAATATAAATCTTTATAAGTTAATCCCATAAATTCCAAAGTTTTTATCATTTGAAAAAACTTGTACGTTCTCTCAAAATTTATAAAAAATTCCCAGTTAGATAAAAATTCGTCTAGTCCAGAATCCTTTTCTTTTCCAATTTTCAAAGAATAATAGCTACAAAAAACAGCATTCATAATTTCAGCCCAACATTCAGTATACGCTTCAAATAAATTTACTTTAGAATTTACTTTAAAGATAGACAACATATGTTGCGTACATTCTTGTATATTCATATCTGAAAAATCCAACGCAAAGTTATGAAAACTCTCATGCATTAGTACTTTAAGCCACTCTTCTTCTCTGAAGACAACAATTTCTGAATCTATTGGGCAAGTATAGGTAAAAGCGGTGTTTACATTATTCTGATTTAAAATATGAATATTACTTGAAGGTAACTGTTTTTTTAAAGATGTAAAATATAAGAATATCGCTAGTTTCTTGGAACATTTTTTAGATGCGTATTCATTGATGATATATAACCAAACTAATATCTTTTCAATATAATCATTGTACAATTCAATCTGATATTCTGGTTCGGGGTGTTCTACAATAAAATGAATGATAACCTCTCTATCAAAGAGAGAAAAAGTATACGATAATGCGTATAACATAGAAGTATTTATATGCTCTCTTATTTCCTTTGGAAAATCATCCTGATTAAATGAACTAGGCCTCGGTATTTGAGAGACTGTATGAATTTTTGTAATAGATAACTTGTAAAACCTGTCACCTAGTTTACTTTTCTGAGATGCAATAAACGCATCTGCTCTTTTAATATCAAAATATAGCTTCTTAAGAAGCTGGTCTGTTTTTTTAGTTTGTTCCGAATGATATATACATTTTTTTTCCAAGAAGAATGACATTAATAATTCACTTGTTTTAGTTAACTTCATTCGTATATAGTATATTTATACTTATTTATTTGATATTTTTATATTATAAATATATATAATAATGGAGTGGTCAACAATTTTTATTATCATACTTATCGTTATTTTAATTATTGTATTTTCAAGTCATATTGTTGTTGTAAATCGCAATCATTATACACCTAATCCAATCCCAGTACCTTATCCTGTTCCATATCCAACCCCAGTTACACCAGTTTATAAACCAATGGTTGGTGGATGTGCCGGAACGCAATTTGGATGTTGTCCCAATTCAAGTGATCCTAAAGTGAATGCTGCAGGTACAAATTGTTACCATTAATAGAAATAAATAACAATAATAAAGTAATTGTATATTTATTATTGTTCTAATATCATTCTATAATTTTGTCATTGTTTAGAGATTTCCTCTGCGTATCTTATCTCGCACTTGTAACAAATGTTCTGCCAACTCTGGTTCTTTAGCTTTTTCATAATGCAATAATTTAGCATTTCTTGTGTTCATCAAAACTTCTTTCATTTTATCAATTTGTGTAAACTTCGCGCAAATAGCATCATATAGTTCTTTTTCTTTTCGTTTTCCATAAAATGTCGGGTCTATTTTCACCTCAGCTGGGCGCACTAATTTACCTTTATATTTTCCGGAAGAACTTGCTGCTGCCTTTGCCATTTCGGGATTTTTAGATAATTCCGTACCAGACTCTACCGAAAAAGAGAGATAAAATTCAGGGTTTGTCTCTTTAAACTTAGAACCCTGATAATAATGTTCTACACTATTCCAGCGATGTCCATCCAAAATAAATGTCCTATCCGGCTCCACCCAAAAATCATCAAGTTTGCGTCGCCAATCCTTAATGGCATGTAAATCAGAAAATTGTCTAATCGCATCCTTCGTAATAGATTCCCCAGAGCCTTTTCCAGGTAATCTCTCATTAGATGATTTATCATAAAACTGAAGCACAACAGATTCCTCATAAAGCCCTCTTATTTTTGCTTCTGATAATTCTTCAAATTTACAAACGGTTGCTTTAAGACCATGTTGTTCTTTAAATCTTAAAAAATCAGGTATGATTATAAATGGTCCTGAATTTTTTTCCACACATTTATCTACAACCAATTCTTTTATACTAAATGGTAGTTCTGTAAATGTAAATAAATATTTCTTCTTATAAGTAATTAATTTATAATGATAACCAAGAAAGTCTACCATAATATAATAATCTGGTGTAAATTCTCTTCTTGATTCCAAGATTGCATCATTTAATTGTCCGCAATTAAGAACATTTCCAATATCATTTGCTTTAAATGCTTCACTTGATAATAATATAAATTTTATATTCAATAATCGCTCCATAGTAGAAACTGCCCATGTATCAGCCCAAAACTTGCATGTTTGAATAATAGCTTGTAATTTCGTAAGTGTATCCACATTCTTCATAAATCTATACTCTTCTAATATTACCTTACTGACTTCCTTTTCACGTAAAATACGGTCTCTTTGAGCTTTTAATTTTTTTGCAGCTTCAGTAAATTGCTTTTTTTGACTTCTATCTAATGTTTCATTATATAATGTTTTGTATTTATTATACTCAATTTCAAGTTCTTTTGCATCCTTTTCATCTTTTACAATTGCATTATGATACATATCATAATGTCCTTTGTAATTCATAAAAAGTTCTTGTGTTACCTCATTTGCCAACTTTTTACGTAATTTTGCAACAGTTGTTACCTGGCCTAGTTGTGAAAATGCATCTCTAATAGCCGCAAAAAAACAATCACCACCACCTTCATTATCAATAATATCATATTTTTTATTCTTCATAAACTTTTGAATCCATGGGTCGGAAGTTTCTTGTTTATATTTTCCTTTTAAATCTGCTGCATCTTTTTTTGTTTCTTCTTTTAACTCTGGTACAATTGGAATCACGCCTTCCGTCTGTGTAAATATATCTTGCCTTATTTTGGGTATTTTTGGTAATTCAAAAGCGTCTACTTCTTCCGTTGATGTCTTTTTTTTTCCCTTTTTATTTTTTTTATCCATTTCATCTGTTTTATCCTCCTCGCTTTCTTCATCCTCATCTTCATCCTCATCCTCTTCATTTTCCTCTTCCTCTTCATCTACATCTTTACCTTTTTCTTCGCTTTTTCCATCAGCTTCACTCTCAGGAACAAGCCTCATGTTTTCCAACATATGTTTTGTGACAAATCTATATATCAATGGGTCATCCAACTTTTCAACCTCCAAGTTCCCCTCTTCATCCATATAATTCAAGACATCTGTAGTAAATAACTCATATACACCAATTTGTATAACTTTATTATTTGTCTTTACTAAATAAACTGGAAAATATGTAATATTCTTATCTTCAAAGTTTCTTTTTGCGTGTCCCACTGCAATGATAATTGGGACTTCTTTCACGTCTATTTCATATAAATTTGCTTCCTTTTTAAAATCATCCGGGTCAACACTCTTTAATTCCGGATAACTAACTGCCTTATCTAATTTTGATAACACCATTCTCTTATAGTTTATACATATAAATAATTTACTATTTAATTATTTTTATCCCAAATAACAAATTTTTTCATTATTTTATCTCTTTTAAGTTCATTTATATAATACCATAGTTCTTTACGTTTCATACACGTTACTATATTTTTTTCATTATTTTCAAACAAAATAATTTCCTCTATGATTTCTTGTTTTTTCATTTTACTAACACAGAGCCCATAATATTCACATATTACTAATAACTGCTTTACACTATAATTATCTTCATAATCTTTCATCATAAAAAAAATAGTATCAACATCATTATTATTCGGCATAGATATAGACGTTTCTTCTAATTCATTTTGCAATGTCGCAAGATCAATATATTGTTCTCGTTGCAAATCACCCTCATCAACAAAGTATGTAATATTTTCTTTATTTTCCATAATATGTTATTACTATAATATACTATGTAATTAGTTTTATATAGAAAAATATATAATTTTTTTATTATTTATTCTTATTATTATTTAAATAGTATATAACTATATATATTAAAATGAGGATATATTATGGTAATACTAATCAATCAATTGAGATTACGAGTATTTGTATAGAATAATTAACAAATAATAATATTATTACAATTCCTCACGGAGATTTAAATCGGGCATATTATTTTACAGACCCATTCCTTGGTATAAAAAAACAAATTATTATTAAGCACAATGATATTATGACTGAATATGATGAGTTTCAACAAATAAAGATAAACGTATCAAATAATACAGTAACTACATTTATTGATACAAGTAATTCACTAACAAATGAAACTATTAATAATAAAATTAAAGATATACATTCTACATTAAAAATAAATTATGGTAGTTTAGATGAAGAACTCCCTGAACAAAAAATGGCAGTTAGATATTTAACTGGAAAAGAAAAAGTTTTAGAAATTGGTGGAAATATTGGACGAAGTTCCTTAGTAATTGCACGTATTTTAGATGATTGCAAAAATTTACTAACAATGGAATGTGATGAAATTATTGCAAAACAATTAACAGAAAATAGAGACTTAAATAATTTAAATTTTAATATAGAAAATTCTGCACTATCAAATAGAAAACTAATTCAAAAACAATGGTTAATAATACCAAGTGATATATTACTACCTGAACATAAATGGGTTAATACTATCACATTAGAAAATTTGATAAATAAATATGGTATTGTATTTGATACATTAATATTAGATTGTGAAGGCGCTTTTTATTATATTTTAATGGACATGCCTGAAATATTAAATAATATTAAATTAATCATTATGGAGAATGACTATTGTCATGTATCATACAAAATTTATATTGATACAGTATTAACCAAAAATAATTTTTATAGAGATTATTTTGAAAAATTAGGTTCTGGAGCTCCATGTGATAATAATTTTTTTGAAGTGTGGAAAAAAATATAATTTAAATACAATATAATAATTCTTTTATTAAGATTTAATATTTTAAAGTAAAGCTGGCAGCGTTACTACAATATTTCTTCTTTAGAACAACTATCATAATGTATAAAGTTATGTCTACCATTTAAAATTGATGACCATAAAATTGTATGTTCATAGTAACGGTTATCATCGGAAAGTTCAACCGTATCAGAGACTTTTCTTAATGATGTATGCAATTTTTTTACTAATTCTGGAGATATAACTTGTATACTGTTGGAAAATAATGTATATTTAATAAATGATTTGTCTTTATAAAATATAAAAACAAATTTAATGCGATTTATAGTATCTGAGATTTCATCCTGAAAAGTATCCATAAAACTACCCATCATTAAAATTAACTTGTCCTTTGTAATAAGCTCGTATGTCATATCTTATCTTCTTATTTAATATTTTGATTTAATTGCTGTTTAATAAATCAATTTTTTTACATTTCAATTAAATCCATAAATTTAAAGATTGATTTACTTGATAAACTGGGATATGTCTTTGCTTTACTATGAGCCAACATTCTTACAATATTGGAAAATGTCTCACCATTGAACAACCGTTCTTGACATTCATCAAACTTTTGCTTATTATATGAATATAATATAGATATATTTTCTGCAATCTCATCTACCTCATTCTTTCTATTTTCCTCCTTGATAAAAGAGAGTAGACTAGTAAGTAAATTAAAAACCATACCTTGCAGGGTTTCTTCACTAATTATCTTATTACTTGTAAGATTTACGAAAAACAAACTTAGAGCTTTTCTGCGTTCATTATTACTATTAATCTTGCAAAATGCATCATAATCCTTCTCAGGATCAACATATTCAATGCATGTAAACAATTCCATAAAGGTCTCCAAATTTTTATGAAAGACCACATTCATAATTTCAAACTGTTTAATAAGCATGCAATATAAATCAGCATACAGTCTTGAAAATAAACGGTTGTTTGATGCAACTTCAAAAATTGAATTACCTACACGCAACATATCTACTTCACTAGTCTCTTCTTGAATTAACTGATTTAATATATCCAATATTTGTCCACTTGCCTCTGAAAATGTTTTATCTGACATTTTATTCAACCAAAATCGGATAGTATCTATATGAGCATCAACACCCTCACGTTGCTCAATTTTAGTTGTTTGAAAAGTGCGTATTGTTTCCCAATCTGAATCATTAACAATCTCCGTAGCCTTATGTCTTCTTTTTTTCTTCATTTCCATACTATTATCATTCTCAGATACACTTCTTAAAGTATGTTCTCTTTTTTGAAAGGTTGGAGTCTTTACATAAGTTGGAGACCCCACTTGTTGAGATAATTCATTTATTATTTTGAGTGTAGCTTCGGGAAGGGCTATATCAAACCCCTTAAAAGTAATATCCACAAAATCGTTTAGACTATATCTCAATGACATGGTCATAATTACATATTACTTTGCGATTGCATTTATATCAATTTTTTTATATATCTTTATCAATTGATTTGATATCATAAAAAAATTGATATAATATTAAATTTGCTTAAATAGTTCAACAGTATATACAGTATTATGTCGCTTGAAAAAGAAGAAACTAACGCAATGAGTAACACCGAAGAGGAGGATACATATGACTCTTCTTATGAAATAACACAATGGGATGATTTGGACATTAAACCCGACCTGCTGAGAGGTATTTATTCATATGGGTTTGAAGCACCCAGTCCAATTCAGAAGAAAGCAATTAAACCCATTTTACTTAAAAAAGATATTATCGCGCAAGCGCAATCTGGTACAGGTAAGACTGCTACCTTTACTATTGGTGCTCTTTCTCATGTGAATACAGATGAACATACGACACAGGTCTTATGTTTATCTCCTACGCGTGAATTGAGCACACAAACTGCTAATGTTATGCGTGGAATTGGTTCCATGATGAAGAATCTTCAAGTGCAGGTTTTGGTAGGTGGTTCTTCTATTGATGAAGATATTGCTGCATTAAAGTCTAACGTTCCACACGTTATTGTTGGCTGCCCGGGTCGCGTATATGATATGATGCGCAGAAATCATATTATTTCAAAGAATATTAAGCTTGTCATTCTAGATGAAGCGGATGAAATGTTGTCTAGCGGGTTTAAAGAGCAGGTGTATAATATATTTCAACATTTCAATGCCAATATTCAAGTGGCTTTATTTAGTGCAACACTGCCGCCGCATATCAGCGCAATTACTAGTAAATTTATGAGGGACCCTGTAAAAATTCAAGTAAAGACGGAACAGTTAACATTAGAAGGTATCGCGCAGTATTTTGTAGCAGTGGAAGATGACCGTCAAAAATATGCAACATTGAAGGACTTGTATAGTTTTATGGCTGTATCTCAATGCATTATTTATGCAAATAGTGTGAAGCGCGTTACCGCTTTATACGATGCTATGTTGGAAGATGGCTTCCCAGTTTGTCGTATCCATAGTGGAATGGACAAGTCAGAACGTGACAAGGCTTTTTCGGAATTTAGGATTGGAGCATATCGGGTCCTTATTTCATCCAATGTGACTGCACGAGGTATTGATATTCAACAAGTAAGCGTTGTCATTAATTTTGATGTACCCAAGTGTGTTCACACGTATTTGCACCGAATTGGTCGTAGTGGTCGCTGGGGGAGAAAGGGTGTTGGAATCAATTTGATTACACGTCGGGACGTATCCAAGCTTAAGGAGATTGAAGGTCATTATTCTACACAAATTAACGAACTGCCTTCTGGTTTTGATAGTTTAGTGAAGTAAAAAATAGTATATTTATTTAGTCTTAGAATAATTTTTTTTAGTAGTTCTTTTACCACTTCTTTTAGTAGTTCTTTTACCACTTCCTTTAGTATTTCTTCTACCACTTCTTTTACCACTTCTTTTTTTATGCAACATTTTTTTAGGTAAGTTACCTTTACCACCAAACCCCCATTCTCCTTGCGATTCCATTTCTTTATTTACTACTGGATACCTTTCTGAAAATGAATCAGATTGTTGATCAGGAGGAGTAGTATTAAAAATTTGTATACAATAAGGATCTTGCGATGTGGAGGTAATCATCTCAAAACAAGTATCACCTAAACCGAGTCTTTTAATGTACATTTGTAACAAAGCATTTCCACCATTCTTATAATTACCTGTATATCTACCTAGATCTTTTGTGTCTTCTTCTATAAAATGCGACATATCTTCTACACCTAATTCTTGCATTAGTAATTCTTTTAGTTTTAATCCATTTCTAACCATTCTTTTATCTAAATCGTTCATTCCATCAACATCAACAAATTTATAACTTGATTCTCTAAGTTTATATATATAATCCGGACCTAAATATTTATTCTTTCTTTTCTCTCTATATGTTTCGCGAGTTAAAAACGGGTCATTCCAATTTCTTAAACCAACAATCTTTTTTCCCTTGTCGGGTATAGTTCGTTCTACACTATTATAACGAATTAGGCACTGGTCAAGATAATTATCATGTTCATCTCGCGAGGTTGGCCGTTTATAAACTTCATCTACTATTTTTAATTCGTTAAATTTTCTTTTTCTATCCTGTGTTGAGCATGTCATCCCCCCAGAAGTTTGATTTGCAAAATTTCCAAAATCTATTATGCATGCGCGCGGTATATTATTTTCATCTGTATAAGCTAACACATTCCCTGAATGCAAATCATTATGTCTTATTCCGGTTGAAGAACATTTGTCTATTTCTATAAGAGCATACGATTTATATTGTAAATAACTATCAAAATCCTCTTGACTTCCAAATCGGTCTTCCCTGACGTCTCTTTCACGCATACATGGAAATGTTGCAAATTCTCTTGAATCAGGAATAAATTCCATTAAAATACAACCAATCTTGTAATTCGTGTAAGATCTCGGGACTCGTCCTTTCGCTCCTTCATGATAGTCAATAAATAACTGAGTTAAAAACTTTTCCATAATAGCCTCACTTCTGTTGTCTGGTTCATAATGAAGAGTGTTCTTAAAAACATCTTTATTATCATAATTTACTAAAAATGATGAAATAATATTAGGAGTAACCGCTTTCATTTGAAAATCCATCATAAACGTTGATATAAACGCAATTTTTTGTAAAGTAATTTCTTGCTCCCAGTCATGAATATATGAAATAACCTTTTTGTCAAGACCAAAATTGTCCCTTCCAAATTCTAATTGATGATAACTATTATAATGAGTAACACCTTCCCTTGGAGCGACACTATCTAATGGGATAAGTTTTAATACCAATTCTGTAACTGGCACGACATCTATTCTATTTTCGCTTATATTATAATATATTTTTAGGTAAGGACAACCCCCAAAATATCCATTATATGTGAGTAAAAATACAACAGCATTTGAACTATTAGTTGATAATTTTTTTGCTATACTATGTTCAAAAAAGTATAATAATGCGTCTCTCTCGCTAAAAGTATCTCTTCTATACACTCCGCTCATTAATATATATATATATATATATTTAGATAATTTATATATAGATACTCGCGTATAATTAGAAAAAAATAAACTCTATATTTGATATAAATCATATGTCCATATCCAATATAGAAAAGATAAACAATACATTCAATCTTCCCATTTTTTATAATGAAGATAAAATGTCGTTGAGCAAAAATATTGTTCAAGATTTAGAACTCATTAAAACAATAGAACCATCGGAATGTATACCATTATATCATTATGCTTTTCAACCAAAAACGTTATTCGGAAAAAAAGTCATTGAGCAAGTTGCAAATTATTATACTACTGACAAGGAGTTTTTAAAAGATACCCAAACTCTCCTTACCAACTTTGTTCCTTTACCTTTAAAAAACGAATACCAATGCGATATTATGCAAATATGGGACGAAATTAAGAATGATACGGGATTTAGAGAGAAATACCACTACATAGACTGGCCTATGTGGGAATACCTGAACAAATCCGATATTTTTCTGCAATTAATGAGTGTTTATAACTTGGCTGCGCCCGTTGTTTCCTTATTTATTCCCGTCATTATTCTCATTATCCCATTTTTTGTTATCCAAATGAAAGGTTTGCACATTACATTTCATGATTATATTGAAGTCCTGAAAGAAATTGCTGCGAATCATGCCATTGGAAAACTGTTTACAAAATTTCATAGTGTAAAATTAGATGAAAAAATATATATACTATTGTCAGCAGCATTTTATCTATTTTCTATTTATCAAAATGTGTTAACATGCTTGCGATTTCATCAAAATATGGTAAAAATTCATCAGTATTTAGAGCAGATTAAAAACTATATCTCCAATACAGAGCAACAGATGCAAAATTTACTATGTTATACAAGCAAACTATCCTCATATAAACAATTTAACAATGTTCTGCAAGAAAAATTGCATGTATTGTATCAGTTTAAAAAGAAACTAGATATCATATCTGCTTATAAGTTTTCTTATAAAAAAGTGGGAGAATTCGGTCATGTGTTAAAACAATTCTACGACCTATATAATGACGAGCAGTATAATGAATCCTTCCTATATTCTTTTGGATTCCATGGTTACATTGATATAATAGAAGGACTGCATACAAATATTAAAGAAAACCATATTTGTTTAGCTAAATTTACAAGTGGTAAGAAAGCAAAACATGGAAAAAAGAAAGATATTACATCTTTTAAAAAGGCATATTATCCAACATTAATTCATAACCAGCCCATTAAAAACTCCATCACATTTGATAAAAATATGGTAGTAACTGGACCAAATGCTTCAGGCAAAACAACTACCTTAAAAACAACTCTCGTTAATATTATCATAACACAGCAATTTGGATGCGGGTTTTATAAAGATGCAACCATTGAACCATACAAACACATTCATTGCTATTTAAACATACCTGACACATCGGGTAGAGATAGCTTGTTTCAAGCAGAGGCTAGAAGATGCAAAGAAATAATAGATTGTATTGAAAAACATTCCCTTAAAGAGAGACATTTTTGTGTTTTTGATGAATTATATTCAGGAACAAATCCAGATGAAGCGGTTTCTAGCGCGCATGCATTCATGAAATATATCATGAAACATAAAAATGTAGACTGTTTTTTAACAACACATTTCTTTGATTTATGTGAAAAATTAGGCGAACGGCAAGATATTAAAAACTTCCATATGGAGACGATAAAACAGAATGATTCTTTTATATACACTTATTTATTGAAGGAAGGAATATCAAAAGTTAGAGGCGGAGTAAAGGTTCTTCTTGATATGAAATACCCTCAAGAAATTATTGATGATTCTATGAAAAAATAATTTTATATTTATAATAATTCGTTCCCTTAAAAATATAAATATATATACTGTTGTTAATAATGGCTCTATCAGATATCTTTACAATGCCCTTCTTTTTTTCCCTAGGAATTACTTTACTAATTGTTGGTCTTTTAGGTATGTATTTTATTCAAAAATTTCAAGAACAAAATCATAAAATTGCGTCCATGTTAGGTCTTGTCTCAACCATGGCAGAAGAACTAAATTTTATCCGAGGTCGTCTACAATATGGCGTGCAGCAAGGTGGAACTAATAACCCGATTACTGTTGTTGAAAATAATGCATCCATGGTAAATTTAATCCCTGTTTCAGATGGTGAAGATGATGATGAAGATGATGAAGATGATGACGAAGACGATGAAGATGACGACGATGATGACGATGATAATGAAGATGAACCAGAAAATACAATTATTGAACTTTCTAACCAAAGTGTGAAAGTAATTAATTTTGGCGAAGTGTTTGATTCTGCTTTAGAGAATCACAATATTGAATCTCTTAATGAAGAAGATGATGTTGAAGAGGACAATAATAATAATGAAGATGACGATAATGAAGACGCAGATGATGATGAAGACGAGGAGGATGATAATGATGAAGAAGATTATAATGATGAAGACGATGACGATGATATTGACAATACTAATATTCAACTACTTGAAATGGATGTTCTAGAAGAATTTCAAGAAGAAGAAGAACAAGAAAAATCTTTAGATGTATCCCAACCCGTAGTAAAAAGTATTAATATAGTTACTTTAGAAGAATCCATGATTGATTACAAGAAAATGTCCTTGCAAAAACTCAAAAGTATAGCAGTTAGTAAAGGACTTATCCAAGAATCATCCAAAGCAACTAAAAATGCTATTCTTAAATTGTTAGGAGTTGAATAATTTTATATAAGTATAATATAACTAACATGTCTTGGGCAACCTGTTATAGTGGTTCTAATAATATTCATTTTGATTTTCCTCCTATTATGGCGGATGGTAGAAACTATGCCAGCTGGCAACCTGAAGCGGTTGTCAACGACCGAATTCGCCAACAAGAAAACATTAAAACTAGTTGGCAATATAGACAATATTTAATCAACAATGCTAGCACTATTATGAAAATCAATAACCAAGAAGCTTGCACTGAACTTGGCTTACCCAGTCATTTTTCAACAAATGCAACCCCATCATCTAATGTACCATTTACATTCAGAACCACATATGATACTGAAAAGCCCGGTTTTGGTTACAATACTAGCAATTTAAAGCAACCCTATTTAACTAGAGAACAGTTACAGGCGCGAATGGTTGCACCAATTATTAATACTAACCAATAAACTGTAACGAATAAGCTATAACGAATAAACTTCAACAAATAAGCTATAATCAATAAATATAATAATACAATATATAGAATGTATTATTATATTTTGGGTTTAACCTTTCTTAAATCATTAAATCCTTATTTTCGCAAACATATTTTGAATATTTTAGAAAGCCATGAGTTACTCTTTATTAATACATTAATAATATCATTTATAGTATTAAGCATTTTTATTTATAAATGTCTTTTTGGTAATACATTTTATAAATCACTTGAAAAATATAAAAGGTTAACTTTTGGACATTATTCGTGTATATTAATGATTTGTATATTTACCGTATTATCCACATTATTTGTTTATGAACTTGATAAAAATTTTAATACACCCTTTTTAAATTCAATCTTTATCAAGGTTGCAACTATTTTGTTTGTATTCCTTGCTGGAGTTTTTTTATTTGAAGAGAAATATACAATGAAACAAATAATTGGGCTTTTCTTGACTATCTTTGGAGTATATCTAATTACACAAAATAAATAATATACGTATTTTTCAATAATATCCTATACTATGAAGATATTAAGTATAGATGTAGGGATAAAAAATCTGGCCTTTTGTTTATTTTCTTCAAACGACAATGAATACAATATTGTAAAATGGGATAGTATTAACCTTGCTCAACAAATTGAAACAAGGTGTTGCGAAAGGGAAAAGTTTAAGGATTGCAACAAACCAGCAAAATTTACAAAAAACGGCAAATGCTATTGTTTAAAGCATAGTAAAAAGCAGCCTTTTTTGGTACCATCATCTGATTTTAAAAGCAGCTTTATTAACAAACAAAAAATTAAAGGATTATATGATATTGCAGATAAATACAAAATACCATATGAAACACCTATTAAAAAGGTTGACTTAATAGAGTGCATCAATCATTATGTATTTAATACATGTTTTGAGCAAATTACACCTACAAATGCATCAGCTATTGATTTAATCACTATAGGTAAAAATATGAAAACAAAACTAGACACTATCCTTTATGACCACATTGATACAATTACACATGTTATTATAGAAAATCAGATAAGCCCTATAGCAAATCGTATGAAAACTGTCCAGGGTATGATTGCACAATATTTTATTATGAAAAATAGTGATGTATGCATTGAGTTTATATCTGCTGCCAATAAACTTAAAAATAGTGACACTGGGCCTAATTCCAATGTCAAGACAAGTTACAGCGAGAGAAAAAAGCAAGGAATACAGCAATGTTTAGAAATAATCAACACTAAACAACAATATTCTTCATGGGAAACATTTTTTAAAAGTCACTCAAAGAAGGACGATTTAGCTGATTCATTTTTACAGGGTATTTGGTTTATATCAAGTAAAGTTAAATAAATGTATTTTCTTGTGGTTCTTGCATTTTGTTATTTATATATTTGCAATTATATCAAAATATATAATTATAAATTCGTAATACTTAAAATTATTTGTTCTATTTAAATCATAATGGATAGTGAAATTATTGATATATCTACAATGAATTTCAGCGAATCATCGCCTGGGTTAATGAAATCTTCAAACTTCGGTTCAGGCATTGAGTTACTAATGAATGATAAAAAGAAAGAAGGAGGGAACTCATCCAACGAAAATATTCATTTAGATGATTTGAATAACCTAGAAAATGAGTTGAATGAATTAGTAGACGATTTTCCAAGTCGCAACTTATACGAAGGCAAATCGGATATGTTTAGCAAAAGTGCATCTTTTAGTTATGATGAAAAACCAAGCGTTAGATTTGATGACGCAGGGGGTCCCACTATAGGGCAAGCCACTGCGGCAGATGGTTCACAAGAATCAAAAACATGGGATGGGTTTGCAAAGTTCAATAATGTTCCAATCAATCCTGATAAACAAATGCCGTCACAACCACAAATGACAAAGGAAGAATTATTAAGAGAGAAGTTCAAGTATTTAAGAAAGTTGGAGACCTTAGAGAGCAAGGGCGTGAACCTTACCAAAAAATACACAATGGAGTCTCCTCTCGCGGAAATGCAAGGAGAATATGAAATGATAATGGAAGAAAAGACAAAACAAAACTCTGTCAAGTTTCAAGGAAATATGTTGATGGCTTGCATTAATGGTATTGAATTTTTAAACAATCGCTTTGACCCGTTTGACGTTAAATTAGATGGCTGGAGCGAGCAAGTGAATGAAAATATGACTGATTATGATGATGTATTTGGTGAATTATATGAAAAATATAAGAGCAAGGCATCCATGGCACCTGAATTAAAGTTGCTCTTTCAATTGGGTGGTAGTGCCATGATGGTTCACATGACAAATACCATGTTTAAATCAGCCATGCCAGGTATGGACGATATTTTACGTCAAAACCCTGACTTGATGCGTCAATTCCAAACGGCTGCAGTGAACTCCATGGGGCAAAGCAGTCCTGGTTTTTCAGGGTTTATGAATAATATGATGAACTCTGAACCTCAAGTTTCTATGAGTGGTCCACCTCCGCCTCCTATGGCCACGCAGGGTATGAATGCTCCTTCAAGCCGACCTGGAAATAATAATAGCTTCTCAAGTAGACCAGACCTTAGCAGTGGAATGGGACGCAATGATGGCATCAATATAAGGGAGTCATTTGCCGGAGCAACGGATGGAGATAGAAGCTCGCGAAGAACCCGCCCTGAAATGAAAGGGCCTGCTGATATTTCCGATATCTTATCTGGATTAAAAACTAAAACGATTAATATCCAAGAGTCAGCTGCGCCTCAAAAGGCGAATGCAAATGTGAATGTAGGTAATGATGACAGTAGCACAATTAGTATCTCTGAATTAAAGGAGTTGCAGGCGGAGGGAAATATGCCCAAACGCAGCAAACGACGACAAAAATCTGATAGAAATACGGTAAGTTTGGATATTTAATTAATAAAATAATTTTAATTACTGTATAAACTATATAAATAGTAGATGGAAATCTAACTAAAGTAATTATGTCACGCATTGCATTAATTACAGGTATTACTGGTCAAGACGGTTCTTATTTAGCAGAATTCTTATTAGAGAAGGGATATCATGTATGGGGTATTATCCGTAGGTCATCTAATATAAATACATCAAGAATTGAACATATATTTGATAAAATAATATTAAAATACGGAGATTTATCAGATGGTGTAAACTTATTGAATATTTTGAATGAAATAAAACAAACGTATCAAAATAATGATATTCAACAACTTGAAATCTACAATCTAGCAGCAATGAGTCATGTAAAAGTATCTTTTGATATGCCTGAATACACAGGCGACATAGATGGGTTAGGAGTATTACGATTATTAGAAGCAACGCGCAACTGCGGAATCCCTTTGGAAAAAATTCGTTTTTACCAAGCATCTACTTCTGAATTATATGGAAAGGTTCTTGAAATACCACAAAAAGAAACAACTCCCTTTTATCCAAGATCACCTTATGGAGTTGCAAAACTTTACGGGTATTGGATTGTAAAGAACTACAGAGAATCTTATGGAATGTTTGCATGTTCAGGTATTCTTTTTAACCATGAGAGCCCTAGACGTGGTCATAATTTTGTTACTAGAAAAATAACAATGGGTCTAAATAAAATTTTAAATGGTACATCTGATAAACTGGTTTTAGGTAATATTAATGCAATGCGAGACTGGGGGCATGCAAAGGACTATGTTGAAGGTATGTGGTTGATTCTTCAAAATAATACACCGGATGATTATGTATTATCCACTAATGAGTATCATAGTGTTAGAGAATTTATTGAAAAATCGTTTCTTATAAAAGGTATTGAAATAAAATGGAAAGGAAGTGGTATTGATGAGATTGGATATGATTCAAAAACAAATAAAGAACTTATTTTTATTTCCGAGAAATATTTTAGACCAGCTGAAGTAGATGAATTATTAGGCGATTCTACAAAAGCTCAAACCGAGCTAGGATGGATGCGCAAGTATTCGTTTGATGATTTGGTTAAAGAGATGGTAGATGCTGACTGTTTATAATAATTTTACACTAGAAATAGAATATTAATATTAAAAATAGAATATAAAAATAGAATATAGGTTAAATTTAATAAGAATAAAAATAAATAATATAAACTATAGGATTATATTATATATTTACATGTTACATGAAAATGGCCTTTTTATCTTTCGCAGAGATTTCCGGTTAGTAGATAACCATGGTTTGCATTATATGCATTCAAAATGCAAACATATATTTACTATCTTTATTTTTACCCCAGAACAGGTTTCAAAGGCCAATGACTATAAATCTAATAATGCTGTGCAGTTTATGATTGAAAGCTTGCAAGACCTTTCAACTGAAATTCACAAACATGGTGGTCAACTTCATTGTTTCTATGGTAAAAATCAAAAGGTTATTGCAGATTGTATTCATGCATGGAACATTGACTATATATGTTTCAATAAAGATTATACCCCTTATGCTATAGAAAGAGATACACATATACTTGATCTTTGCAAAAAGCAAATAATTTCTTGCGATATTATTCCAGATTATTATTTGCACGAGCCTGGAACCATTGTAAGTGGTGGGGGTACTCCTTATAAAAAATTTACCCCATTTTATCATGCATGTTTAACTAAAAAGATTCAACCGCCTACAACGATTGAACGAATAAAATTTAAGGCATCCTCTGCACATGTGCCAAATACTATTTCTCTTGCGAGTGCACTCACAAAATTTACCAAATCTAATTCAGAGATTCTTGTACATGGTGGAAGAACTAATGCAATTCGGGTTCTCAAAGAAGCAATGAAAACACAAAAACATTACTCCAAAACACATAATGAACTAGATAAACCCACGACACAGATGTCTGCATACATTAAATTCGGATGTATAAGCATTCGGGAAATGTATAAAGCATTTAGAAATAACCATGACCTTGTAAGACAATTGATATGGCGTGATTTTTATATGAATATCTTATATTCATTTCCATATGTTCTTGGAAAACCAATGAAACCGAGTTATTCCAAAATAAAATGGCATCATAATGCTTCTTGGTTTAAAGCATGGACTACTGGGTTAACCGGATTTCCAGTTGTAGATGCAGGTATGAGACAATTGAATCATACTGGATACATGCACAATAGAGCAAGACTGGTTGTTGCATCCTTCTTAACAAAAACTTTATTAATAGATTGGAGAGAAGGGGAGAAATATTTTGCTATAAAACTAACCGATTATGACCCAGCAAGCAACAATGGTAACTGGCAATGGATTGCTTCTAGTGGAGCTGATTCCCAACCCTATTTTCGCATATTTAATCCATGGGCGCAATCAAACGATTTAGACCCAGATGCAAGTTATATTAAACAATGGATACCAGAATTAAAAGATATTCCAGCAAAAAATATTCATTCATGGAATGAGACATGGAAAGAATATAAGGACGTTCATTACCCCAAACCTATTTGCGATTATCAAATACAAAAAGAAAAAGCACTAGCCATGTTTAGAAAAATATATTAATATAACCGTAATTATTTAATAATAATTTTATACTATTCTAATAATGGACTACGAATCAAATGAAGAAAAGTTATTATTTGATAAACATCATATAAAAATGGTAAAAACGGAAGATAAAAAATATAAAATAGAGTTTGAACTAATAAACCAATTAATATTACTTGAACCTATTATTGATTTCAATCTCATCAAACTTATATATGAAATTAACAAGGACGCTATTTTTACTGATATGAATATAGAATTACTTTCGGAAAATCATGCAACTATTTACATAAAAATGTTTCATTTTTTTGCAGACTTTGGAATCAAACAGAAATATATACATATAGATTCACATATCAGTAAATTTGAAAATACTATTACATTTCATGCAACCGGTATTAATTCCAAAAAAGTATCATGTGAGTTATTACCATTGTCTTCTATTACAGCGGTATGTAACATTATTAACCCTCATAAGGTTGGTTTCACAATTTCTTTTTGTTTTGACAATACGTTTGAGGTGTCCGAGGTCATTGAAAAAATGGTTATTACACTTTTTTGTAAAATTATACAAAGAACAAAGCAATGTATTGAAAAAATGACATTATATATAATATAAATACAAATAGATATAATATATAATGAAACATATCCTGGTTTTATCTTTCTTGTCAAACGTTTTTTTTATGGTAGATATATTTTTTTTGTTTCTATATGAATATCTATGTTTTTTAATGAGTCGGAAATATAGTCAATGTATTTATCATATTTCTCATGGTTTAGCTAAAAGAAATATTTTATATGTTAAACTATTTCAGGCAATTTCTTTAAATAATCAATTTATTGATGAAGAAATAAATAATCAATTACTGCAATATACGGATTCTGCACCTTATTCTGTTGATGATGTAAACTGTGAGTTAATTATTCAAGTTATGCAACAATATAACTTAAAAAGCAAGGAATTATTTTTAAAACCGATTAATTCTGGCATGATATCCTTGGTTTATAAAGTTTTAAATGATAAGAATGAGAACATTATCCTTAAGGTAAAAAGACATAATATTGATACTACATTAAACAACGCATTAGAAAGGTTACAATTCTTTGTTTATATTCTTTCATGTATACCCTATTTTAATACATTCAATATACCATCTACTATTAACAAAAATATTTTGCTCTTGAGAGAACAGTTGGACTTTACAAAAGAAGTTAAAAATACACTAGAGATTTCAAATTTATGCAAAGATATTCATTATATAAAGATTCCTCGTATTTATGAAGAAGTTACAAAAGAGTATCCCGATATTATTATGATGGAATATATAGATGGCCAACACATTTTACAAGTAAATAAAAAAGACTATGAGATATATGCCAAATTGGTTTTAAAGTACGGATTTGTTTCGTTGATGTATCATGGTGTAACTCACGGCGACTTACATTCAGGTAATATATTGTTCATTAAAAATGAAAAAAAAAATGATAGCGATACTACACTAGAGTATCAGATTGGACTAATTGATTTTGGAATTATTATTAAAATAAACAAACAAATGACAGAAATGTTTTTAGACGCAATATCGGACGTTTTTTCTGAATCAGGACGTGTTACTGGTATTAAATTATTACCCTATATGATTTCTAATTTTGATACTTTACCAAATCACAATAAACAGCATGTATATGATGAGATCGGAGAAATAATTGATAAAGTAATAACATCATCAAAAGAAGCAAATCAGCTTAAAATATATGAATTTTTTCATAAATTTAATACATATCTAAGCAATGAAGATTTTAAAAAATATGATATCAGTGTATCAGACGACTTTATAAAACTACAAATGGGCTTAGCGATGTCTCATGGAGTTAGTATGCATCTATGTAATGAAGATTATATGATTTTTGCAAATAAAGTTATTTGCGAATTGTTTCATATGGACCTACTATATTGTTTATAAAAATTCTTATTGTTGTAGAAAATAATTTAAACCTAATATTATAAAATATTTTATATGTTTACATTTTTAGAGAGAAAAAAAATAGATTTCTATGGATTTAATTTATCATGTCTACAAAAATCTAATGGCAAAGGATACATAGCCACTATTCGTCAATGTATCAACTCAGGAGATTGTGGAGTAAAGTTAATTGAACCTGCTAAAGATGCAGATAAAAGTGAATGGGATGCTTATAGAACTGCTACTAGTCTAGCTTATCCGCAGACTATTAATAAAACATTTTACTTAGATTTAAATAACAACTTTGATGTTATAATAGCGCGAGAATTATTTGAAACCAATATACCCGTCTATTCTTCTTTTTCCAAAGGCATTGAAGATTGTAGATTGATTGACGAAAAATCTTTACTATGTGTTTGTTTGTCTAGTAATCCTAATTGGAAATCTGAAATGTGTTATGCTGAATTTGAAGAGAATAAGATAAAACGTTTACAACAATTATATATAGAAGAAGAACAATACTCAAAAAATGAGAAAAATTGGTTATTTCTTAAAAAACAAGATGACAACCATATTATTTGTTTATATCATTACAATCCGTTAAAGGTTATTTCTGTAAATATTCACACAGGAAAATCAAAGGTTATAAAAGAATATACTATTAAAGATAAGAAATTAACTTCACATGGAGGAGCTTGCGTGTATTTGGATAAAATAAATAAATATTTAGTTACAATACGCAATGTTTCTTACGGAAAATTTTTTGGAAATCAATTTTTATTATTGAATGATTTATTTGAATTAGAGGGAATAAGTGAGGTATTTAATTTTCCGAACTGCGAAGGGTTATATCAAATGTGTATGTCTCTAATAATTAATAAGAATGATAAAAATCAAGAAGTTGTACATGCATTTGTTGGTGTAGATAATCGCACATGTTTTATTTATGAGGGCTTGTTAGATGATATTTTAACAAATTGTAGACATGTTACAATAGCATAACTTATTATTTGAAAAATATGTTTATATTTTTTCTTTATCAATTACCACCTCTTTTGCAACATTTCTAATAATTTTATTGTATTTTTTCAAATCTGATTCTGTAGATGAACCACCCATGGATTCATGAAGAATATGAACATAATCCATGTGTTTTTTTGTTTCAGTATCCTCTGATGTAGGATTTTCTTTCACCCATGTGGGAATCTGTTTGATATTTTTGTTTGCAATATAATTGATTGCTTGTTTTATTTTCATATTTTCACTATTTTCTTTTTCCCATGCATCTTTATCTTTAATATACAATGTCTCCCGCTTTAAATCGCTGCAATGAATAGGTCGTTTGAAAATATCAAGTTCTTTTAATCCACGTATGAAAATTTTACTGATTCCTTCAGTATAACCCAATTTACCCATCATATCCAAGTCGCTTAACTGCAATTTTATGGTATTTACAAATTCCATAATATTGAGTGCATCTTTACACTGTTCATTTAAAAAGAAATTCAAATTAAAGTTATTTGTAGTATTGTTTGTTGTATTATTTGTTACCTTGTCATCTCTTGCAATCTCTAATATTTTTTTGTTCTGGTCCATAATTAAATCTTTGAACTCCTGGTTCTGTTTAATCAATTCCATATTTTGGTTTAATAAAATTGATACAATATTATTGGAAGATGACGTATTATCGTGTAATAAATTTGTTTGCATTGAACATTTTTTTTTGTGATTGCATAAGCTGGACATGTGTTTATAACTTTTTCCACATGGACACTGGAAATTACTATCGGCGGCGTTTTTTGTTAGTCTGGCGTTAGGATTTGTTAGTATTTTATGTTTACGTGTCAATAAATGACGATTAAAATCACTTTCTTTGCAGCATCCAAAGTCACATTCTTTGCAAATAAATTTGAAGGCGTTTTCTGGCGTTTTTTTATTAGGATTCATTAGTATAATAGACTAATAGAAAAAACGCCTAAATTCTTTTTGCAAAAATAGTTAAAAATTATGCTAACAAAATTAGAATTATTTTTTCTGTGGCCCAAACCATGGAGACCATAAGGGACAAAATTTGATGCATTTGTCGTAAAATCCTCGCCCTATTGAAAAATGGACATTTATTTTTGTCCATTTTCATGATCCAGGGTACTTTGCCAACTTTTAAATTTCTTCCCCCGGAGGTTCTTTAAGTTACTTTTAATATATATTATTTATGGCATCTACACAGATTAGGACTCCTTCTGATTAGTTATATTCTTATCTGGTTGATATTAAAATTGAAATAATAATATATGATTGTTAATAAAGTAACAATTACTATGCAATCTTTTACGGAAACGATACAATCTGAAAATCCTGAATCTATTCTATTTATAGATGGAAGCTACTTTTGCTTTCATAGATATCATTCTATCTTACGATGGTGGAGAAGTGCTTACCCAGAGACAATTCTAGAAGACCCCTTTAAAAATGAGATGTTTGTACAAAAGTTTAAGAAGACGTTTATAGAAACAGTCAGCAAGTTGACTAAGCAACTACAATTGAAGAACCACAAACCGTTCATGATTGTGGGAAAAGATTGCAAGAGAGAGAATATTTGGAGAAATAGTTTATACCCTTCTTATAAAGGAACTCGTGTAAAAGATGATGATTTTATGGGAGGCCCTTTCTTTAAAATGGTATACGATGAAGGTTTGTTTCAATTGGGAGGAGTTAGAGCTATTTTAAAACATCCGCAGTTGGAAGCGGATGACTGCATAGCATTATCTGTGATGCATATTCTCAAGGCAATACCCGATACTAAGATTAATATTATCACAAGTGATAAGGACTATTTACAATTAGCTGGACCCAGGGTCAATATATTCAATTTGGCGTACAAAAATATCACGGAGAATACGTTGGGTGGAAGCGCCGCAGCAGACCTATTTTGTAAAATTGTAATGGGTGATACTAGTGATAATATTAGTTCAGTTTTACGTAAGTGTGGACCAAAGACTGCTTTAAAATGTTATCAAGATAGAGAATATTTTAAGGAACGAATGAAGGCTGAAAATGCATACGATAAATATGAATTAAACCAGAATATTATTGATTTTACACGTATACCATCAAATCTTGTGGATGAATTTATGCAAGATTACGCTTGTATAAATGCTTAGTAATAAATAAACGCTTAAAATTAATATAACCGTCTTGTTCGGTTATCATATTGATAAGGAGTTCTATAGTTTTTTCTAGTGTAGTCATTTTCTCTATCATACCGAGTTCTATCATCATACCGAGTTCTATCATCGTACCGGCTTCTATCATCATACCGATTTCTATCATCATAACGATTTCTATCATCATACCGGCTTCTATCATCATAACGATTTCTATCATCGTACCGACTCCTATCATCATATCTATGCACATCATAACGTTCATCTCCTTTTTTATCTTTATCTTTATCTTTATCATCGTATTTAACAGAAGAGGGTGCAATAATATTACTCTGGTTGAACTCCATGGGTTGATAAGCGAGACCAAACATATCAGCATATGCCTGGCGTATCTTTTCATATTGTAAATGACAAGCAATCACTGGTTGTTTATGTAACGGTATGGATTCGCCTGGATATAACTCAAGGTCAATAATTATATAATAACTTAATTTGGATTCTGCTTGTTGTAAAATAGGTCTTCTAGTATCCATATATCTATTTCTTCCAGAAAAACGAAGACCTTGACCACCAATTTGCTGTTGTTCCGTTGAAGAAAATGGAATCTTTGTTTCACTACCACTTGAAAGTGTATTGACAGAACCCAAATTTCCGAATGATGCTTTTTTAACTTTAAAATCCCCCTTTGATGGTTGTACTGATGACGATGTACTGGGTCTTGGAATTGAACCATTAGCTTGTGCATCCATTTGTTGAAAATATGCACGAAAGTTATCATTATGATAAAACCATGTTGCTTGTCTTGCCTGTGGTCTTATATATTTCCATTGAGTTTTATAGACCAAGTATTTCAAATAATCAGGTATTTCATCAAATGTATACATTATTTGTTCCAATGAGTTACAATACATAATCTCATAATGTTGTACACCTTCATCATTGCTAGTCAATAATATAAATGCAAAACGCTGATAGTCGTTTGCAAGTTGCATCTGAGGTTCATCATATATTGTTGAAAAAACCCGATATATTCCTGAAGTATCCATTATTACTTCATTACGAACCGCTTCCATTCCATTATACATAACATTGTCCAACCCCTTTATAGTATAAGTAATAGGTGACCCTTTATTGTTGATATAACTTATAACTATACCTTGCATTTGTTGTAGAGAAGATGACTCTGGTTTAAATGTTACGTGAAATCCAGCGGGAATACCTGCATTATTATCGGGTAATGTAGTATCAATTACAATAAATTTAACACCAAAAATACCTTCAAGAACTTTGAGGGAAGTCTCGTCACCCCAAAACCGATTATTTTGTCGTATAATGTTTCTTATTGCTGGTATATCAAATGGAATCAATTGATTTTTTTTTGGGTCAGTGTCAATTAAAAAACTATATAGACGTCTTACTGGGTCATCTGCCTGTTGATTAATAATATCAAAATTTACAGCGTTTTCGTACCATTGTGCTATAATACCATCTGAAATTCCATCAATCGGGTCGGCCACAGCTCTTCTTAGAGAAGGGTTTGAGTAAAATCCATTATTGGAAAATTTATTATCTGTAGTTTGGTTATGTAAAATTAAATACATGTTAAATATATCAGATATTGCATAAAATAAACAATCACCCCCACCAGCGTTATCAATGACTATCCAATCTTCAATGATATCGTTTACATTTGAAGGTACAATTACAGCATTATCGCGATTCCCGTCAATAAATAAATACTCAATATTAGATTGTAGATTTATTGTATTATCGTTATCATAATTATTTGATAGTTTATGTATAAATGCATCTTTAATTTGTTCTCCAACTGTTAAAGGTGGTTTTGTAGAGCCAGAACCATAGCTAGAGCTAGAGCCACTTGTAGAACTGGGTCCGCTTTTTTTTTGTTCACTACTATTCATAATCCAGCTGTCATCATCGTCATCTATGTCCGCAACAATATTTACACAGGTATGTTTTATTCCTAGACTAGAAATATGTGGAATCAAAATATCAACTGCTTGATTGTATTTTCTCCTAAGAGTGCTCATTGTACCTCTTAATTGTTGTAAATTATTATTATTTGTAGCATTTTGTGTTTCATTTAGACGTAAATTTTCTTCAGAATTTTCAGCCTCTCTCCTACCCCAAAATAAATAATTGGGTATATACTGAATAAAATTAGGAGGAGACTTGAGAATATCACGATAACAGTGTCGCAATCTAGTATATTTTTTCTTTGCAATATTAAATATATTTTGTTTTGTGGAAATAAGTGATATATGTCTGGAATATTTTATTGCGGAAATGCGAGAATATATGGTAATCAAATCATAGCATAATCCTAATGCATTTTGTAAGCGCAAATAATCGTTGTATTGTTTTTTATATGCGGTTGATTCCTTTGTATCAAACATAATAATGGTTTGCTTTTGCAAAGGTTTATTAAGTGTTGAAAGATTCGTTAAAAATGCTGTTCGCTGATTTTCACTGTAAGTTTGATTATATTGTTCTAATAAATTTCTTGCAATACCTATTTTACCATCACTCACCTTCTCTCCCTCAGTGTTACCTATAAGATATGATTTAATATTGTCCAAAAAAATACTGGTATTTCCATATAAAATTTTCCACATTTCCAAGTCTACTTCTTGGTTCAAACTTAATAAAACAAATATGTAAATATCAAATTGATATTTATCAATGCGCAATAACATTGGAAATTCATAGAATATTCTTAATAATTCTGCATAATTTTTTGGCTGTTCTTTGATTATTCTTATATGATTTTCCACCATGGGAACTAATTTTTTGAGATAATTAATCCGTATTGACATAGTTGAATTACTATCTAGTTCACTATCATTTAAGATTTTTTTATAACTTTGCATATCAAGTTTGATAATATTTAACGCTAATATATTTTGATGCTCTTTATCAGTATTGTGTGATTTATAATAAGCTTCTTTTACAGTATATAATTGAGAATAAAATGAATAAATAGCCCTTATATATTCCAACTGATAATGTATTTTATTTATCAATAGTTTTATAGCATATAACAGTGCATTCAGAAATTGTATTCTATATGTTTCAAATGATATAATAACTTGGGTTATAGTTTGTTTTTTAGCAGAATCTGCAATAAGTCTATCAAATGGCATATCTTTTTTATAAGTTGAAAGAAGCTCATTAATTTTATCAATCATACCGTCATATTTTAATTTATTTCTAAAAATATTAGCGGTTTGTCCAGCTGGCGTTGTTGATAAACTGGTTGCACTTGAACTCGCTGTGCTTGGACTCGCTCCACTTGAACTCGCTCCACTTGAACTCGCTGTACTTGGACTCGCTCCACTTGAACTCGCTGTATTAGGGCTAACAGATAAATTAGTAGTGTTACTACCAAAAATACCAATAGAAGTATCAAATTGTTCCTTTGATTTGTTATATAGTGTACCTTTTTTAACTATATTTTCATAAAGTGGAAGTAACACTTTGGAATTTAATTGAATATCTTTTGAATAATTCCTATCAATAGAATAAAGAATAGTCAATGAAACTGGGTCACTTGATAAATTCGCGTCGGTATCAAAATTAAGTATATTTTGCTCTACTATTTTTTTAGTCACTAAGTTGCGCGCAATTTTTGGTATTTCCTTTCCCCACGATTTAATTGAACTTTCTTCCCCAGGTATTTTTACACTATCCAATCCTCTAGCACTATCCGACCTATATGTATCAATAAATTTACTCATGTCAGTTGAGACAGCAAACCCTTTTACTGCACGGGAATGTTCCCGTTTAAATTTCTTTAATTCGTCGTTTGCAAGTTTTTGTTGAAATAAAATTGGTGATTGTGAATTATAAAGCCCCTGCCCATAAATTGTTCTTGAAATATGACGTTCAAAGTCTTTTGTATCTACTTGCCAATCTCCATTTACCCAATCATGTGAAAAAATAGTATACGGTTTTCCTTTTATATAAAATAAAGTACCTTTTTTGAATAACGTATTAAGCGTTACTTGAATATTACGATCAATGGTTCCATTCTCCGTGGCTTCTTCTAAAGTTTGCGGTTTTTGAGGAGAATTCACAATATTACGATTGATTAAACTAGTAAAATCTCCTTTACTAAAAAATTGTGTAAATATTTCGGATTTTGGATACTGTTGTGGTATATTATTAACTACGCTCTCGTTTAATTTGATAAGTGGATTAAAATAAACGGTATGCCCCCTTATATTTGGTACAGTCATATCGGGTTCATATTTAATTTTAGAGTATCCCCGAATTCTTGTGTTAATGAATATTGTTAATGAATTTGGAAATGACATTCTTATAATAAAGAAAGAATATTAAAATGGTATTATATTCTTACTTATAGTTTGTTTAGTTTGGTTTTTTATAGCTTTTCCTTAAAAGCCGAATAGAGTTGTTGTTGTTTTATCTTCTGTTTTTCCCTTTTTGATTTCTCCAAAATGGCTATTGCGGAATTCAACTCTTCATCGCTAACTTGTCCATCATTATTTGTATCTTCAGCCGTTTCCAATTTAGTTAAAACTCTATAATGATGAGGAACCACACAAAATGAACTTTCTTCATTAAATAAATGGTCAGATAGAATAACAAATATAGCAGTTAACCCAAGCGCAGCATATATATCACGAGTACCCATCCAGGCCATTGCGAATACTAGTATTTGTTTGCTGATAGACATTTTTAAGTATTCTTCAGTTGATTTGCTAAATTGAATAGTAATAAATTTAGACCCAATGTTAAGTAATATCATAACACAACCTGCAAAAAACTTGCTACTATTTAAATAAGAAATATGATTGTGTAAATAATTAAATATGTTCATAAATATAGTTGATTGTGGAAAACTATATTGTTTATTCATATCTTTTGCTGATGAATTCTTTGTCATATAATTAAATAATATTAAAACTTTTTGAATATTATTAAAGCGTCTACAAAAGACTATTCTTTTTTAGAATATACTGAATGTTATTATAAAGCATATTCCATTTTTTGGAAAAATAATTTTGAATATCTCTAACGCGAGGTTTATAGAATCTATTGATAATAGGAACAAATGATTCCTTCTTGTTATGTAGAGAAAGAACGACACACATCATTACACTTACAGATACAATTATAAAAATAGATAGCATTTGATGTTGCTTCATATACTAGTGTTACATAAGAATTATGATAAAGTAATTTGTTTTACAATTTATTTAATAAATCATTGTTCCACTCAATGTGTTATGCCTTAAATTCATAAACGGCTCCACTTTACTATTTTTAACAGGTGTATAGGGTATTGATTTGGAGCTTTTAGATGCAATTTGTTTTTGCGCATTCAACTTTAAATTAACCATATCTGCTTGTTTTTCTACCGGTTTTGTAGTAACCACTGGTTTTACAGCACTCGTTGCAGGTGCAGCAAATTTATTTGTTACTAAGGCTTTATCGCCAACTTGCGCAGGATTAGATTTCGTTGGTTTTCCAATATCAGTAGTGTCTGTTTTAGGACAATCAGTTCCAGAACAGGAGCTAGAGCTAGAACCAGAACCAGAAGATTCCTTTCCAGTAAATCCTTCGTTTCCAGTTTTGAATAAATCAATATACAATGCAAGAGTAACAATAGTTGCTGTTAATCCAAGAACAATATTATAATTTGTCAAAAGAATAACTATAATTAAAATAAATAATTTTCCTAAAACGGTATTGAATGGTTTTTTAAATATTTCAGGGTATTGTGCAATGAGAATAATTAAAAATACAAAAAAAAGTCCCAAAATATTATGACTTTTTACTTCATAAAATTTTTCAGGTATAATATTGTTAAATATATCGCTAGTATTTTTCATTTATTAATAGATAATATTTTATTTTTATGACTAGATGATTATACAAAATGCAATTAGAAAGAATTTCAGTGTGTTTCTTAAATTATTATCTTATTTTTTAATAAGAGAATGTCTTTAGCAATGTATGCTGCACCATTTGATAATGAAAATACTCAAATAAATGATAAAGATAATGATGGCCACATAGCAAGAAAAAGAATGGCAAATAATAGAACGCAAAAACGTGTTCCTAAAGAAAATCAATATTCAGAAAAAGTAAACTCGGTTCTACAAAGTATCAGTAATTTACCTGAACAATCTGATTCTGGTTTTAATTCTGATTCTACGGGACTAGCTGATTTTCATCCAATTCCACCACCCATGTCTGTTGGAGTTGAACAAACAAAATTAAGAGAAGGTCAATCTGCAACACCAACTGCAACACCAACTGCAATGTCAGAGAATAAAGAGGAAAATTATACCAGATTTATGCCAAATTATGACAAAATGTATAAGACTAGTGCAACCAATATGCCTTATTATTCGGGCTATAATTACCAACAAGGCATGAATAACTCAACTCCTGCTATGCAAATGCAAAGTGAGAATAGTGTTTTACTAGATAAATTGAACTATATGATACATCTTTTAGAAGAACAGCAGGATGAAAAGACAAACAATGTAACAGAAGAAGTTATATTATATTGTTTTTTAGGAATCTTTATTATTTTTGTAGCAGACTCATTTGTTCGTGTTGGAAAATATGTGCGATAAAATTTGTCTTCTATTCTTGTATCTTTTTCATTTCATTTCAAACATCAATTTGGAATGAAAGTTATTATAATGGAACCACAACCTTTTTCATTAGTGGTGAGCCTTCCATTCTATCTTTAGATGGAGCACCCATAGATTTAAAGAATTTCTTATAATTTTTTATAACATAGTCAACCGATTGGTCTTTCGCTTTTGGATATAAGTATATTTCATAAGAATCCTGAGATAAATTGCTTGATAATACTGCTGTTATATCAGAATTAGAATCAAACTCATTGAATAAAATTGTTGATTTTTCTGTATTTGGATTGGGTAAATTAACGTATTTATGTTTACCATTTTTGTATACAAGAACAACATAATCACCACTAGCTAAACCTCGCCAAAATTTTTCAAGAGGTTTATTTTTACCCCAAACAGAGTCGGTATCTTTCCACATTTCTAAAACTCTTTTAGATGGTTTATAATTCAGTTTTTTAGTTTTATTATTTCTTGTTTTATTATTTCTTGTTTTTATTGGCATGCTTCACTTTATAATAGACAAAGAAGAATAGATGCCGAAAATAAGTAAAATATAAAAATATTTAAATACAATATTATTAGAAGTATATACCAGAAATGGGTTCAAATGCTTTAGGTAAAGTCAGCCCAATGCCAGCTACTGCTATCGGGTCAAACGTATCTAGTCAAATTTGTCAATTACCAGGAAACGCGACAGCAATTGGGTCAAATGCTTCCGCACAAATCTGTCAATTTCCTAGAAATGCTACAGCCATTGGGTCAAATGCTTTGGGTCAAGTCTGTCAATTTCCAGAAAACGCGAGAGCTATTGGAAAAACAACAACATCTAATTTAAAATAAATGTTTTTTTGGGTGAAAATGTGGGATATGCAAAATTATAGAAAAAATAAGCAGTTGGGCTTTGAATGCACGGCTTTACACTTTTTAATAAACTGGTAACAATGATATCATTGTGTGATATATTCTCTATTATGGAAAATCCAAAATGTTCTTTTTCCGCAATCACCCACAATGCATTATTATACCCATATATAAAGAGGTCTTCATCAACATTACCACATATAGAAGCAATGCAGCTTACTGCTTCACAATCATTCTTGATAAATGTACATACTTTTCTAAAAAAATATGCACATCTAACTTCATTATCTTCTACCATCATAAAAACAAATATATTCTTAGTATTTATTAGTTCCAGTAGATTTGATAATTCAGGTTGAATACAAATATCAAAAGTTTTATTCAATTCATATTCTTTCATAAAATCAAATAATATATGTATATTTGATTTTCCACATTCAACTATAGAAGTCCCACCTTGCAAACTCGCCAGTTTTGTTATTCTATTCATAAAAAACCCATAGGTAGTGTAGACACATAATGGCACAATTCCAGTCAACTTATCTTCTCTCTTGAACAAGGAAACGCTAATGTTGCGGTTATGATGTCTTTGTTGGTAATGATGTGTTTGAATTATCTGGGGAGCAATCCCTTTTTGACGATACAATGTGTCCACACATAAATGGTCAACATAATATGTATCAAATAACATGGGAGAACTTCTATTATAGATGGCAACATGAAGGGGGCGCGAACTCATAATTCCCACCAACCGTTTTTCTGGTATCGTAGTGCCTTTTTTTAAGTCAATAAGGAGTTCATCTTCAAAATAAAAAGAGAGAAAGCTTAAATCGTTATGTCCTTCAAAGTAAGGCATGATATTATTCTTTTTGGGTGTATGACAGTTTTCATTATTTCGCAAGTAATGTTTGCAAAGAAATCTTACAAATTTTTTAATATATAATTCGCCAACTTTATCGTATTTTATGGTTTCAATATTATTCATGTTACAATACTTATTTTTTTCCGGAAGGTTGGGTTGAATAATTCCCGGAGGAAAGAAGTAGTATCCAATATCATAAACGTGAAATACTGGTTGAAGTGTCCAAAACCGAAAGGTAAGTTTGATATAAGCTGCAATACAGATAAAGATTATTACAATAAAGAATACTATATATAAAAGGAGTGTTGTATACATAGTATGAATCAATAATTTAAATCAACGGTTTAAAACGATTTATGCTAACCCAACTTCAATTTAGGCTGGTTTTTGAAAAATATACAAATATTGATATTCATAACCGACCTTTATTAAATCTACCTTTCCAAAAATGATAAATCCTGCATCCTTTGCTAGGTCTAATATATCTGCTTCTGATTCCATATACATCTGATGCTCTTGTTTTCTAAAAACCTTTCCAGTTTCTTTATTTTGAAACTTTTCAACAAATTTAGCTGTATTATTTGTATTGTCTAAATCAAAGTTGGCACTATATTTAAAATCTTCAAAGGTAACATTGCTTTTTGTAATGCGTTCTTTTGCATATCGTTGTGGAGTTAACATGAGCAAAGGATTTGCAGGAGGTAAAATAGGGTCAAATTGGTCTCGGTTCACAACATGAACAACTAAACTTCCACCTGGCATTAACCAATTCATACAATTATTAAAAAATTGCTTTTTATCTTTGATGTAATATAGTGTAAAATATAAACATAATATGTGTGTAAAGCTGCTAGGTTGAAACATCATTGCATTTAAAATATCTCCATGTTCAAAGTCGTAGTCTGGATAATTTTCCTTGGCCTTTTTAATCATTGGAAATGACGCATCAACACCTATGGCCTTATAACCTTTTTTATTTAGACTGTGAACATGATGGCCTGTACCCGAACCAATATCTAATATGATGCTTTCTTGTGTGGGTTTTGTTTTATTAATAATTTCACCTATTTCATAGTCATCTTTTAATGTACTAAATACTAATTGGTCATAAATATCACTATAAAAATCATCATATACCTCTGGGCCTGTTTTATACAAAAATTGTTCGTTTTGTTCAAACCCTTCTTTATGTTTGATATTAGCTGTTTTGAATATAGCAATAGCAATTAATAAAAGTATTACAAAAAACAAAACCTTTCCCCAGGTGGATGACTTTTTATATATAATAGAAACAGATTTCAATGGTTTTAAAATAGAAGCAAACATAAATTCTTTCTATATGTACTATTGTTATTTTTTTTGTTTCATTGTAGTTTATAAATGTCAGATATTGAAATCAATGATATGAGAGAACAGAAAGAATTCAAAGGAATAACCTTTTCTGGTTTCAAAAAATCGGATGCAAAAAAAGAATTACTAAATAATTTATCAAAATCAAAAATAGAGCCAGCGTGTTACTGGAGTGCCGAATTTATTTGTGCAGGGCATTATTCAGATTTGTGGGAAATTGTATTGTATTTTTATAGCAAGTATATTCATTTAGGGAATCCTAAACTCGCTATATATGTTGCTTTAAAGATTAAAAGCTTTAAGGAAATTATTACAACCGGTTATAGCGGACATGAAATAAAATTAAGAAATAATGAAAGAATAAGAAAACTGTTCTGCGAAATGATATGCATTTTATGTCGTGCAAAAAGAAAACATAGTTTTGATGAAATCAAAATTAAAAAAGAAGACTTTGATATGACCTTTATGACGGGTAAATTAAAAGCATCAAATGCACAATATGCTGCAAATGTTATTCTCTCGGGGGACCCCAAGGAACTTTATATCGCAATCAATGAATTTTGCTATTCTATTTCAAAAGACTGCAAAAATTGCATTGATGCGTGTTACTGGATAGAATGGATATCTGAGTTTGAATCTATTTGTAAATTGAAAAAAGAACCATGTAAGTGCGAGAGAAGATGCGATATTCCAGTTCACACTCGGGACCAATTAGACGTAGTTTGGATAGTATGGGATGCAATTTTAAAAGAATCTGAGAATCATCACGCATTGATTAAAAAGATAATTCAAAGCTTGCTAACCTTGTTTACATTAAAGTACACAAATACGTGTTTTAAAAAAAGAAAATTTGTATTGTATTATGCTGCTGCATTACTTACTGAAAGTGTTAATCTTGAAGAAGATTTATTGAAAGATAAAGATGATGTTATGGTTATCATTAGTAAAGTTGACACTATTTATAAACAGATTAAAAAGAATGAAAAATCACCTAATACAGATTACTTGTTTACAAATGCCAATAAAAGTAATTTAGATAAGACAATTGCAAAATTAGAAACTATGAATCATTTTGGCGAGACATTTATTCCTAGGCTATAAATATGGTATCTCTTGACTATAGGTATGCAAATATTATATCACACTATAATATATGCATACAACTAGACGACGAGTATCAAAGAACAGTAAAACACGCAAGCAAAAAAGCAAAGCTTCTCCTCTTAGCTCGTTTGAACAAGAAGTGGTTGTAAAATTTCTAGAAATGTTAAACACAATTAAGCTATATCATTGGAAAACGCATAGTTATGCTACACATAAAGCAACTGATAAATTGGGTTCAGAACTTCAGGATAATGTGGATTCCTTTGTAGAAGTATTATTGGGAAAACGCGGTGACAGAGTGAATCTTACAAAGATAAAACATATTACATTAAAAGATTTTGACTCAGTGGGAAAGTTTAAGAGAGAAATTATTAGATATAAAGAATATTTGGTTGGATTAGATAACTGCAAAGCCTTAAAGACTATGTCTAATAGCGATCTATATAACATTCGCGATGAAATGTTATCAAACTTGAATCAATTTTTGTATTTATTGACGTTCAAGTGAGAATAAGTAGAAAGGAGAAATTATATCTGTTTCACAGTTATAATAAAAATTTAATATATTTATTTTTATTATAATGGATAGACTATCAACATCTACACCAGCATTAACCCAAAGTCAAAGTTCCTTTTTACCAAGTTCCCTTTCATCAATAACCACTACGGGGGCAAGTACAACAACTGGTCCAACCTTTTTAAATCTTTCCTTGACAACCTGGATTATTATTATTTTAGTCCTTGCTATTTTAGGAATTAATATTTTTGCTTATTTGGCAAAAGGAACGCAAACATTTGCATCGTTCTTTTCGCCCATTTTTCAGAAAATAACATATTTGTTTGGAAATTCTTTAGGAAATGTTACAAAACAAGTAACAGATACAGCTGCGACTGGAACAACTGCTGGTGTGGATATTATAGCTGGCACGATTGACAGTGGTGTAGATGTAACATCACAAATTATTAGCGGAGCACCAGCTTCTTCGTCTATTGTTGGAAGCCAAAAAACAAGTACAAATAATACAATTCCAACAAATCAAAATGACTCGTTAACCCAAACACTGAATCAAGCACAAAAAATGAATCCAACAACCCAAGGAAACTCGGGTTCTAGTTCAAGTTCTAGTTCTAGTTCAACTTCTAATTTTTCAGCGGATGATGCAACCAGCGCGATTCAATCTAGCAAAACTTCTAGCAAATCAGGTTGGTGCTATATTGGAGAAGATAGAGGGTTTCGTAGTTGTATACAAGTAGGTGAAAATGACCATTGCATGTCAGGTGATATATTTCCAAGCCAAGACATTTGTGTGAATCCTACTTTAAGGCAATAGTGTAAATATTACGAGTCCATATTTATCATCAGATTGTGGAGAAGCATAAACGCATGAAAATACCTGGGCGTCGTCCATCCATGAATAATTTCCACTTGCACATGGGTCGGACCGGAACTTGCCAATATAGCGATGCTCTCCGAATCCTCTTTCTATCCAGGGAATTCGGTGTTCCTTGTATTCCGTGGGAAACATGGAATGAATATGCCATTCTCCTATGCTGCTCTTTAAATGACAAGTCTCGCACGATTTTACTAGTAATGACTGTAAGCGATTTGAATCTTTTATCCAAAAGTCTAGCATCACAGAGAATTCCGAATAATTGAAGAAATCAATTTCTTCTGTACAACGTGTTGCTGACATGGTTTATGAGTTTATCTTTGTTATTATAATTTACTTGGAATCAATTTTAAAATAAAGGTTTATAATGGATTGTAAATCCATATTTCATTGGGATACCAAACACCATCCGCATGTGTTATTCCCTCGCCAAGTTGAAGTTTTTTTAATATATCATTATTGACAACAGCTTCTTTATCTGGAAATCTTATAGCAAGTATATCTTTATTCGGATTATTTTGAATATCCTCAAGTAATGTAGTCATTTGTTTAGTTTCAGATAATCCTATTCCTAAAAATATCATTCTGCTATCATACTCATTCCATTGTGCAATATACTGTTGATACCCCTCATCAGATTTTTCAAAAAAATAACGAACAAGCATAATCATTTTTTATAAAATTATTACAGAAAATAACTTTATATTAGAGTTTTACTCGTTTTTTAACAGTTTTATTTTGTTTTTTTAATTTCATAGATTTTCCACCTTTTCTTCTGCGCATAAATCTATATCTGTTTTTATATAACATTCCAAGGAAAATGAAAATCGGAACTATTACTCCATAGAAATACATTTCTGATTCAGAAAGTGGCATTTCATTTTCTTTCAATCGTGCCTTTTCTAACTCTTTTTGTTGTTCTTGTTCTGCAATAAAAGTTGAGGCTGAAAAAGACGTTGGTTTATGCGTAACACCATAGACTTGATTGTTTGGAATGACTTTTTGTTGAACTTCTCTAAATTGCCTTTCATCTTCAGCCTTCTTTTTCTCGTAAGCCTTTTTTCTATTTTCAGCTCGTTTTTTATTTCTTTTTTGTGCCATTCTTCCCGATAGCATTCCCATACTCATAGAACCTCCAGCTTGTTTCAATTGCGGACGTGAATTTATTATATATATAAAATCATTTATTAAATTACTAATATGCCCTTGCTGTTTCTGTACAGTTCTTGCAACTTCATTGTAATACCTTATTATTTCAGATAATTCCTCAGGAGAAGATTCTGCTATCCAATCTACGGCATTCTCCATATCTTCAACTAAGTCATCAACCATTTCGTGCAGTTCTATAGTTGAATCTATACTTGAATCTGTTGTGTTACTGAAATTTGAAGCTAAAGCTAGTTCTGAAGTCATATATATATTTATTATATTATATTATATTTTTCATTTTACAATACTAATATCTAATAATTTAAATCGCAGGTTATACTATTTAATTTTGATTTACTATTTGATTTGCAAAGTTATTTGTGGGTACAATAGAGTTTCCTGAAAAAATAAGTTTTTCTCCTTGAGGCCATTTATTTCCTCCCGCTGAAAAGACACGTCTTACTCTGGGATAGTAAGTTGGTAATCCATCATTATAACATAAGAAGATTACAGGCCCCGGAACATCCGAATCAGTAGTAGGATAGCAAAACTGACTTGCAGTTTCACTATAAATCTCTCCGGTACAAATATTTTCACTAATATTGCATATGAGTGTACCACCGTCGGGAATAACTGTTGGTGCTGGTTCAACTGCTGGATTTACAAGAGGTAAGAGTGGTGCGGAACTTGAACCCGACGGTGGTACTGGAGGTGGAATAATGGGTGGTGACCCGGGACCGATATTACCGTTTGTATTGATTGGGGGTAGCACTGAATTTGGCGGAATAACTGGTGCAGTACAGGTTAATGGAAGACCTGTTGGTAAAAGCGTACTCGCATCTATTCTTGTATAGTTTGCGCGTCTTAAACTGTTTGTATTTGGATTCGTATAAATTTGACTTTGAGTAGCCCATGTAGTTGTGCGATTCACCCACGCACCTTTTGCAATCTGAGAATATCGTTGCATTTTTGTAATATTTGCACTATTTTTTTTGTATTGCAACACGTTTCCTTTTTTCAGAACTGCCAGTTTATAGGCTCCTGCAGCATTATTTGGTACATCCACGTTAGAATAAGCACAAGGATTTTCAAACCGACTCCATTCTCTCGGTGGTATAGGATTATAATTTGGTGATAAGCAAGACATGCTTTATTTTATATAGTTATATATAAATTATAATATAATCTTTGTTAATTTTTCGTACGAGTATTGTATGATTTTACACATTCTTATGATAGTAAGTAATTTACTAGCAAAAATAAACATATTACATTTTTCTTTATTCACTGTTTTCAATTGTTGTTTCATATTAGCAAAGTACTCTTGTACAGTCATAGTATCAGTAATGTCAAAAAAAATTCCTGAATTAAATGATTCTAATATACTCTCTAATTCAGATAAAGCAGCTGGGTCACTCACTATTTTTTCACGCTGCAAAATCAATGCACGCTGTTATAAATTCATTTGCATTTCTCGCAAGAATTTGAATATTTCTAACTTTTTCTGCTTCATAGTTTGTTGCATAATATCCTTTTGAATTGTACCAAGATTCTCCAGTAGCTAATATATCCAATAATGATAGTGGAATTGAAACAGCGCATGCTCTAATAGTGGAACCATCCTCTAAATTTATTTGCATTGCACCTAATTCATGTGCCAATAATTGTATCTTTTCTAATGTACTTGAACCCGTAATAATACATTTGGATAAAAGATGAATAGATATACTTTTTGGTATTCTTTTGTACTCTTCTGGCGAAATGGCCACATTAATAGAATTGTCTTTATATAATATTGTAAATGAAACACAAAGATTTTTATAATCGGTTTCACCTTTATTATACACATCAAATGATGTCATACTTGGTGTAAATGCGAGAGTGAACTTTTCTTCAGGAAAAATTTCTTTTATTTTTCTTTCTATAAATTCAGCATTTCCGCCTCTTTGCGTTTTACATCCTCTTTTATATTTATATTTACGGTGGCGTCGTTGAGTGAGCCTATTTAGACGCCTATACTTTATACTCTTTTTGTATTTTCTGCTTCTAAACATTGTTTATAATATAATAATACTAAAGATATTTTGAAAAAAGGTAATACATATATAATTTAACTTAAATATATTTAACTGCGTGTCCCCATAGGGTTAAATTGGTCCCCAGCTCCCGCAAAGAACCATCGTACAGACAAGTAATTTGGATTCTTCATACTCATAGCACTAGAACCAACCATCTTTGTATTCGGACCATTTTTTGCCAAGTTGTAAATAGCGGTTGTTCCTAAGGCATAATCATAATACCATAAATTGGAGATATACCCGGAAAATCCACCGTTCATGGCAACATACACATCGCCATAGTTTTGCTTTGGAACACCTGTCAATTGTAAACTCTTTGTAATCGTTCCATTAATATATACGTCCAATGTAGTATTTTTGCAACGAATAATAACATTCACCCATTTATTTAAAGGAATATCGCGAATAGTGACTTCTTCATTAATATTATTGTATGTATTCATAATAACTGTAAGTGCATTTGTATTGGGTTCAATATAGAGTCCAGGTGCATTGTTTGGAAAGTTGAGCCCAGTTTCAGGGACTGTGTCTGCATTTCCTTTGCTAAAAATGTGACGATATTGGGAAGAAGGCGTATCATCAATAAAGACCCAGACAGACCATGTAAATTCAATTCCGTCTGGCCCATTGACTGAGCGATTAATTGTCTTGGCTCCAGATGTAGTAGGGTCTTGAGGAATGATAATTGTTTGTTTTGCATCAACCATACCATTAATAAGCTTTGGTGAACTGGATGGGCCAAATAACCAAGCTAAAATAGAAATAGAGAATTGTAATATAATAACAAATGCAATGATAACAATGAGTAGAAAAGAGACTCTGGCAATAATACTACTTGAATTCATATAATCTTTGATGCCACTCCCTCTACCAGTGCTAACTCTTTGTGAAGTATTAATATCCATATATATATATTATTATAGATAAGAAAATATATATATTTTTGTTTATAATTTATTCAGTTTAAATAGTAAAGCTTCCTGTTTCCGTTCCATTATTAGAAAATTCAACTTTAACCTGATAATTTCCAAATAGATTAGATAACCAAGTAGTTCCATAACCCTTTTTATAGATATTCCATGCAGTTTGTGGGTCTGTGGAATTTGGATAATATTGGAATTTTGCTGTCCATCCGGAAAACCCACCCAAAGGTGTCACGTATACATCAGCATCTTGATTAATCTTTGCAACACCAGGCAAGACACAGGTTTTTACTAACTTTCCATCTAAATATAAATCTAATGTTCTTCCATACACACTTACTAACAAGTTTACCCATTTTTGTATAGGAACGTTGCTGACATTGCATGTATGGACTACTGAACCACTTTCATTTGTGGTGTCTTCACTTGTTAATGCTGAAGCAGTTCCAGGGTAACATGTCAATGCAACCGATAAATTGTTTTCAATTGCTCCTAAAACAACAGCTGGACAAGGATCGCTTTGGACAATGCTTTGAACGGTTGTTTTTGAACTATTACTTAATTGTCCAACGCGACCGTATAAAATTTTTGTTTCGCCGTATTTGTAATTCCAATCATTGATATAAAACCAGATGGAGTAAGTGAAGTTACTTGAATTTGCTACACTACCCTGAGCTAGACTACTGGCTGCAATTTTTTGCATAGTTGTTCCTGAACTCACGTTAGTTAATGTATTTATATCAGCAAATACATAACGGAGAAGATAATAAAGTAGAACAACAATGACAACTACAATAAGAATATTCTTAATATCCATGATATATATTATATTCATAGAAATTTTATTAATAATGGGTAATTATAATTCAATAGTACAAGACAGTAAATTTTATAACTCAGTATATCTTGTATTTTATAGTCCAGTATATTTTATAGTCCAGTATATTTTATAGTCCAGTATATTTTATAGTCCATTGTATTGGTCATTATTTGCAACAGCAAACCATTTAAAAGATAAATAATCGGTATAAGGTAAAGCATTAGGGTCTGATTTAATCGGTTGGTCTGGAGAAACTTCAAGACCTGCAGGTTCATCTGTGAAATCAATTTTGATTGGAATAATGGTAGTTTTGGGAGGTTTATAGTTACTCGTTGAAGCTTGCGAAATAGTTTTTATAATAGACTGCTTTGATGAGGTTGCAATAGGTGGATTTTTATCTTTTACTGTATTGTATAAATAATATATTTGTGACGCATTAACAGCAGTATTGAAATAATTTACATTACAAATGCCGCCATGAACACCATTCTTTGAGCCAATGGTTAGCGTATCTTTTGACATTTTGGAAACTATTTTATTGAAGGATTTGACCAATACTCCATTGTAAAAAATATCTACAGTGCCTCCGCTATAATTAATGATAATATTGTTCCATTTTTGCAACAAAACGTTCTTCATCTTGTAGACTATTTTATTTCCTTCCGTTGAATCATCGTTCACATTCATGGTAATCATTAATGTATTTTTGCTTGCATTATAGAGAATGTTTGGTTTGCCACCATAATTTAAAATAGATGTATACGTATCTAAGGAAGAACTAATATTTGGACTAAATGCATCCAAGAAAACCCAGCATGAAATAGCATATTGATAATCATAAAGATTATCTTCATCTGAATTTGTTCCATTTAATTCATCGTAACTTCCAATAATATTTTCTGAATCCGTATAAACCGGTGCATTTACTAGCAAAGTTCCGCCTTGTTTCGTAAAACTATTTTGTACTTTCGGTACAATTAAAAAATAAAGAAGATAGATTCCAATAATACTTGCCAGTAAAATATAATAAGTCCGAGGTGTTTCATTAAATTCTCCAATATCAATAATATTTACAAGAATACATGGAATATAGAACAAAGAGTTGATAATTAATTTAAAGAAAGCATTTTTCTTGTAGTATACACCCCCACTGATTAATTTGTAGACTAACCCTAATACAATGACAATTACGATTGCATTTAAAATGAAAGAGGTAATTCCTGACTGAGAAGAAAGGCTTTCTATTCCAGTGACAAGCCATGCTATTAATAAACCTGAAATTCCTAGACCGAACAATAACATGAATACATTTTTTGCAATATTTGTTATATTGGACATGGTTGAAGATGTAGAGCTAGAACTAGAGCTACCAGTTTGGTTTGTAAAAGATAAAATACCAAAAAAGAATATCCATAATATAAAGACTAGTGCGATTAAACCAAGGGCTAGACCAACTCGTAGACTTTCAACTCCACCCATGGAAAATACTTGAGGCTTTACTAGAAAAGCAACTACAACAAGAATAATAAAAATTATAAAGGCGATTCCACTAAATAATCCAACTTTACTGATTCCTTTGAAAAAATCACCTGGTTGAGAGTTAGACCCTGGTTTATTGAGAGAAGGCAATGTCATCAGTGTCATTAAATACAGAAAACCGAATATAACCAATAGAATAGTTATCAATAGCAACGGACCAAAATATTTTGAGATGTAACCACCAATATCAGTAGAGTAAAAGAACAATAGGAAGGAAATCAGTAAAAAATACAAAACTCCATATTTCATCCGTTCAAAATTCATGGGACCGGATTTCAATGCTAAATAAAACAAATATACGGCTATTGCAATTGTTAATGGTAAATAAACTGGAGAGATTGCATTAATATATGATTTTAAATTCACAAAAAGAGCAATCAATAGGATTAGGTAGATAAAAAGTATAAAAATGTAATTGAATTTACTAAAAAATTGCAGCAATGGTTTGAATACTGGCAAAAATAGAAATAGGCAAGCAAGAATTCCAATTATAGTAAACAAGGTTATAAATACTGGTTTTAATACTTCACTATCTGACTTTCCTCCTGCGCCTGGAATATAATAAAGAAGATAGAAAATTAAGACAAACACAATAATCATAAAGAGTATAAATGTCCCAAATATAGTACCATTCTTAAGTTTATTGATAAGTGATTCATCTATTTTAATATTTTCATTAATAGGAATAGCTATGGCTTTTGGAATATCCATAGTATACAATGATATAATACTTTTTCTCTTTCTATTTCATCTTCTCCCCCTAGAAAAGTTGTGCATTTTTTACATGTTTTCCATAGCAGTCTTTTTACCGTGACAGTCTCTGCACAAAGCTACTAAATTGGTAATTTCATTGGTTCCACCATGTTCCAAACGTTTGATGTGGTCAACTTCAAACCATGCATTTAATTGCGTTTTACAATCTCCACATTTCCATCCTTGCTGAGATGCTACATATTTCTTCTTGGTTTCACTTACGGAACGTTTCGTACTTTTTCCTCCGGATTGTAAGATACGTTTTTCTGCACTATCGGAACCATGTACTTCACTATTCAAGTCACCCATAAAAGAAGACCCGTCTACGCCAGAACTTGTATTCGTCGTAAAATCTATTAAAGGACTTAACATATCAAGAGATGATTTATCAATTGGCATATATTTGACAACATTGTTTGCATGTAATAGGATATTTTTGCACCTAGCCGGGTTTCGTTTTATTAAAAGATAAAATATAATACCTAAAAAGGCAAAAAACGCAATTTGAAAGTATTTTTTATGTTTCATAAAGAGTTTCACATATTTTCCATCGTAGTATGTATTGTAGATAAAAAATGCTGTCACGCCAAAAATTAATAATTCTAACTTCATCGTTACTATAAATATAGATTATTTTATTTAGATATAATTAGATATAATTAGATATAACTATATAAAATAATAATAAAATGGGTTATTTTATAACTAAAAAGAAATTCTTACTTTTTCTTCATAGTTCTTTTTTTTAAGTTCTTCTTATGTTTATTCTTTTTCATAATTTTTGTTGGTCGTTTTTTCTTTAATTTATGTTTTCTTCCACCATCTATTGGCATTGGTACTATTCTTATAAGTGCATCTCTATTTTTTTCTGTTAAATTGGCATTAGATGAGTTTGGAACTGCATTAGTACGTATAGCTTTTTGATATGCTTTTTCTGCCCGTATCATGGCTTGAGCCCTTGCTGTCGCCCCCTCTGCTTCTGCACGTTGTTGTACATCAGGGACGCTAACTGCTCTCGTTCCAGTTCTGTCTATTTCTCCACTACGTCTCGCACGCGCTTCGGCGGCATTTCTTATTGGCACTATTACTCTTTGCTCCGCTTGAAGTTTTGCTGCATCAAGTATTCGTTCTTTAACATCGTCATATTTTACATAATTAAAGATAGCTCTTCTCAAATCAGGATTTGTAGAACTAGAATTATCAACTATGAAATGACCGCCATCTACTTGATAAAGAATTGGTGTAGCATCCGTAAAATTCGTGGAACCTGGAGGAAAAATATAAAAAAATGGTTTTTTAGGAGGGTTATCAAAATTAAACTCACGTCCACCGTTTTCTAGAGGTAAAATAATTAGTCCGTCTGGTAGTAATCCGGTAAGATTTACTATTTCAAAAAAAATACCAGCATCTGGGTAGTCATCTTGTCCTTCACGTCCACTAGCAAGAATTCGTCTTCGTTCATCTAAGTAATCAACCATATCGGGCATACGTTCAGCTTGAGAATTCTCAGGTAATGATAATAAATCAATTAGTCTCTGATAAAAACTACATACGGTCATTCCTTGTCCTTCATTATTTCTTAAGATATGTGCACTTGATAAAATAAGACATCTATTAGAATAATTCTCACCATTAGGCATTCTAATTACATTTCCGTAATTGATTGCCTGAATAGTAATATTTTCTTTTCTTTCTTCTTCAGGAACATTTAAAAACGTAATTGTCTCTGAACGTGGAGCATCCCCTCCATAAGGAGGTAGACAATTTGCTTGAGCATCTCCGCCATCATCTCCACGAGGAGGAGGAGGAGGAGGAGGAGGAGGGGCAGTACCACGTGGCGGAAGAGAGAATTTATCTGTTTCATCCCCCCAATGAGAATTAGGATTATCGTCCGAATGAAATGAAAGTGATACGTTGGAGCTTGGACAGAATGCACCTTTAGGGTTATTCCTACATGAACATTGCATTAATTTTTTATAATAAGGGTCGTCTTCAAAAGACATAACGTAATTATATTATATATAGATTTAAATTATATTTATATAGATTTGCTACTTTTTTTGCGAGATACAGTTTTTGTTAAAGCCGTCTTGGAATGTTTTTTTGTTTTATATGTAGTAGAAAAGCCAGAGCTAGAGCTCCTTATTTTTTCCAAGAAATGAGTTGTAGATTTTTTCTTTGCTTGCAAGAATAATTCGTTAAGCTTATTCAACATTTCTAGAACTTTCCCTTGGTCAATGGGAACATAACTACATTCTATTGCGTATAATATCATTTTGCAAACCAAATGAAATATTTCTTTTTCACATTCACATAATTGTTTATAATATGGTTCTAAATATTCAATAATGGGTAAGTAAGTCATAATAAACCCCCATACATCTATGTTTTTCAAAAAGACGGTTTTAAAATACTCCATTTTCTGAAATACGCCATCATGTGTAAACTTAAACAAAACATACGAAATATATTCAAAAATGAAGTAAAATGTATAATCAAACTCTATTAGGTCTTCCTTAAATTTTTCTTCAATATTAATAAGACTTCGTTCAAACATTTTTGTAAACATAGAATTTAACGCTTTTAAATGACCAGGTCCACGTTTATTTACCCATGAGATAACATAATTCATGGTAAATGACCGAACTTCAAAAAATGTAGGTTCTTTATTCTTCTTTAAAAATTCAGAGTACATTTTTGTAAATGTTTCATTAAACAATACAATAGAAAATGGGACGTTGAACTGAAAGGGTCTATTTGTTAGCAACTTGGGTATTGTTTTTGCTGAACCTGAAAAGGTAGTACTTAAACCCCAATCTATAAGTCTGGTTCTAATCTCTTTATCCGTTTCTTCTTGCACTAACACATTAGAATCTTTTATATCGCAATGAAACACGCCTTTTTCATTCATGGGATGAATACCCTTTTGCAATAATTGAATCAATGACGTATTTAATTCATGCATTTTAGTATAGTTCATGCGCACGTCTTTTATATAGTGTTCAACATCAACACCACCGTATGGAATATTCAATGATAACAATCTGTCTAACGATGAATTTACATTCTCAGAAGTAATATCCATCTTTTTTAAAGATTTGCATTTCTTATCAAAGTTTTTTTTATCATCTTCGGATAAAGGTGCTGGTTCACATAAAGATATTTCGTTTAATAAAAAATAATTACTGTAATCTGGAATATCATGCAACAATTGTTTAAAGTGCTGTATTTCTTTATATTCTTCCTTGGCATACTTTATTTTCATTAATTTGCTAATAGTATTATTTTTTCCATTTGTTTTTGCAGTTTTATGTTTACAAGACAGTGCTGGATTAAATACGCATCCAAATCCACCGGAAGCAATCGCTTTCCCTCCTATAACATGTTTTCTATGGGATAAAGTTCTTTTTTTATGTTTAGTCATATGAATATATATACTATATTAACATGAGATAAGATTCTTCTCTCGCGACCGTTATAATCTTGTTATTACTTTTTAACATATTTATTAAAATAACTGGTCAATACTCCTTGTATCAAAGCGAATACGCACATTACTATTATTATTTTTATAAAATCTGTTTTACTTGGTAGTTCAAGCTTTGTTTCTTTATTACTAAATCTACCAATATTATAGTGAATCATATTCTCAAAAAAGTTGACAAATATATACACGAAAAAAGAGATAGCAATGATATGTAAGCTTGCGCCTGAAGTAATATACATTATATAAAAATACATAGATAATTATCTACTATAACTATATATGCCTACTTGGAAAAATGTTGCTGATGGTCTTTTAGATAATACATGGTCACTAGAAACAAAAACGTTCAAGAGTGCCGGCCCAGATGGTGCTGTTTTTATCTATGTATATGTATCCAATACAGGCGAAACATTTACTACAGATAATAATTTGGTGGGAACCAACTACTACTTAGAAAAGAAATACTCAAAAAAAATACTAGAACACTCATAAAATAAAGTTTCCATTAAGCGTACAATATACACTTAACATGAGAAAAGGTGTAAAAATAACAAAACTATTATTTATTTATTGTATAAATATAGAATACACCCTACAAATAGCAAAAGAATCACACAATAAATAATTTTTCCACGTAATTTAACGTATTGACGTATCTTGACATCATTTGGTTTGTATGCTTCATAGTATTGTTCATAAAATGTCCCTAATGAAATACTAGGTTTCTCTAAACGTTGATTTATTTTATTATGTATAAAATGCATCCAACGTATGAATGCATCGCGAGAATCTAAGTAGGGAGATACTGGATATTGATTTAATAGTTCACTAAAATAACTTGCAATAGTTTCAACTGGAATAAACAGTGGAATATTATGAATAAACTCATAATATTTTTTTTTTGTAATAGTATTGGGTCTATGTGGATAGCACATAGCAATTGTATGTAAAAAAAACCAATAATGCGGGCCCCATACTTTTGGTTCAAAACCCATTTTTATAAATAAATATTAAACTTTAAAGGTTTAAACATATTTTAAAATAATTTTATAACGATTCAACTAATATGAATAAGATTAATACATGTAATAATTGTGGAAAACATGGACATATATTTCATCAGTGTAAATTACCTATAACAAGCTATGGAATTATACTATTTAGGTCAAGTGACGTAGGTATACAATATTTAATGATACGAAGAAAGGATAGTTTTGGGTATATTGATTTTGTTCGTGGTAAATATTCTTCTTATAATATTGAGCAAATTCAAACATGTGTAGATGAGATGTCTTTACAAGAAAAAGAACGTGTCAAGAAAGAGTCATTTGATATTTTATGGAAAGAATTATGGGGAGATAATAATGGTGGTATTCAATATCGCAGTGAAGAAATTGCATCTTCTAAAAAATTTGACATAATTAAAAACGGAATTGATATTAGTAATGAAAAGATAACGTTGGATAGTATTATAGAAAACAGTAAAACTGAATGGAGTGAAACCGAATGGGAGTTCCCAAAAGGTCGCCGAAATTATCAAGAAAAGGATTTAGATTGTGCTCTTAGAGAATTTGAAGAGGAAACCGGATATTCAAGTAAAGATATATCAGTTATTGAAAATTTATTACCGTTTGAAGAAATTTTTATAGGTTCCAACCAAAAATCTTATAAACATAAATATTTTTTAGCGTATATGAACAATACAAATGATAATATTCATAATTTTCAAAAAAGTGAAGTAAGCAAATTGGAATGGAAAACTGTGGATGAATGTTTATCATCCATTCGTCCTTATCATTTAGAGAAAAAGCAAATTATCTTAAAGATAAATAATATCTTACAAGAATATAGATTATATTCATAATATATAGTACATGCTATTAAAACCAACAACAACAACAACAACAAAAATAAAAATGAAACCAACGATTCCAAAGAAAGGTTCAACTAATACAATAGAGGACTTGAAAACCGAGTTTGACATGAATGAATGTGGTGCATCCAAGAATGCATATCAAAAGAAGTGTAATACCTTTCTTCTTAAAAAGGAGTTATTAGAGAGAAATGATTTGGCTGCAGACCCAGAAAAGGACGCATTTTTATATCCAAACCTAAATGACCCAAATTTTGTAGTCAAAATTGCAGAGAAAAAGGAATTTCAGGACACCAGATATGATGGTACAATTTATGATATTAAAAAACAAGCTGATTTACTTGCAAAGGCAGAATTTGAATTGGCTCCTCAACAGGCATTTGTGAGAAACTTTCTCTCATTTCAAACTCCTTACAATAGTCTTTTACTGTATCATGGTTTAGGATCTGGAAAAACATGTACATCCATTGGTGTTTGTGAAGAGCAGCGAGATTATTTGAAACAAATTGGAATTAATAAAAAAATAATTATTGTTGCATCGCCCAATGTTCAAGATAATTTTAAGTTGCAGTTATTTGATGAGAGAAAATTAAAATTAGTAGAAGGGTTGTGGAATATTCGCGGTTGTACTGGAAATAAGTTATTAAAAGAAATTAATCCAATGAATATGAAGGGGCTTACAAAGGAAAAAGTTATAAGTCAAATCAAAGGTATTATCAACTCATCTTATTTATTTTTAGGATACATTGAATTTGCTAATTATATTGCCAAGGTAAAGGAAGTGAAGGGTTCTTTTAGAGATGAACAAGATAGACAAGTAAAAATGATTCGTAATTTAAAATATGAGTTTGATAATAGATTGATTGTTATTGATGAGATACATAATATTCGTATTGCTGAGGAAAATAAAAATAAGAAGATTGCATTACAGTTGTTAGATTTGGTAAAATCTGCTGCTAATTTGAGGTTATTGTTATTATCAGCGACTCCAATGTACAATAGCTATAAAGAAGTAATTTGGTTATTAAATTTGATGAATATTAATGATAGACGAGCAACAATTGAAACAAAGGATGTTTTTGATAAAGATGGAAATTTTAAGAAAAATGAAAAGGGCGAAGAAGAAGGTAAAGAGTTACTTATTAGAAAAGCAACGGGATATGTTTCTTTTGTAAGAGGTGAAAATCCTTATACATTTCCATTTCGCATTTATCCTTCTATTTTCTCTCCTGGGTCAACTTTAGAAGCTATTCCTTACCCGAAGTATCAAATGAATGGGAAACCAATAAAAGATGAAGACGTAATAAATGTGTTAAAACCTACCCTTTATTTAACCTCTATTGGAAAATATCAATCTATGGGATACAGGTATATTCTTCATAATTTGCGAAATAAAAAAATAAGCATAACGACATCAAAGGGTGTCATCAGAGACATGCCTAGTTTTGATAATATGGATTCATTTGGGTATACATTGTTGCAATTACCATTGGAGTCATTAAATATTGTCTATCCAATGGAAGGGTTGGAAGAAGCACTAGACCATGTAAAAGAAGATGAAGAGGCAGAAGAGGAAGAAGAGGAGGAAGAAGGAGAGGAGGAAGAAGGAAAGGAGGAAGAGGAACAAGAGGGACAAGAGGTCGCAGTTCAAAAACCAAAACCAAAACAACAAAAAATACCAACACAAACAAAACCAAAACCCAAGGTTGTCTTGCAAGAATATAAAGGTGAACAACTGGAAGATTCAGTAGAACCTCATTTGGAACTTCAACTAACTTCAAAACCATCTAGTAAAGAATCAATTTCTTCCTATTCCGAAGGGGGTGCAAAAAAGAATGGTGATGAAGATGGTCATGAACATGGAGAGGATTCTACTTCATCAAGACAATTGTTTATTAATTCAAATGAATTAACCGGAAAACGTGGATTAGAACGTACAATGGAATTTATAGATAGCAAGAATCCGCCTCAAAAAGGTGCATTTGAGTATAAAAAGTGGTTAACTGACAAAAATGAACGAATCTTTTCCCCCGATAAAATTGGTAACTACAGTTCAAAGATAAATTCAATTTGTAAACATATTATTTCTGAGGATGGTGTCGTAGCAGAAGGCATAATTCTTATTTATTCGCAATATATTGATGGTGGATTAATACCGATTGCTCTCGCTTTGGAAGAAATGGGATTTACACGCTACGGTGAGGGTACATCTTCATTGTTTAAAACACCTCCAACTGAACCGGTCAATTCAAAAACATTGCAGCCTCGCAAAAGTAAGCAAGAACCTTTTACTCCAGCAAAATATATTATGATTACAGGTGACCCTAGATTGTCACCAAATAATGACTATGAAATTAAAGCAGTAACAAATGATGACAATAAAGATGGATATAAAATAAAGGTTGTTCTTATTTCTCAAGCAGGTTCTGAAGGTGTTGATTTCAAATTCTTGAGACAAGTTCACATCATAGACCCATGGTATAATATGAATCGTATTGAACAGATTATAGGAAGAGGTGTTCGTAATTTTAGCCACAAAGATTTGCCTTTTGAAAAACGAAATGTTGAATTATTTATTTATGGAACAATTCTAGAAGATAATAAAGAAGAGGCTGCTGATTTATACGTATATAGAGTAGCAGAATATAAGGCAATGCAAATGGGAAGAGTTAGTCGTGTATTAAAAGAAACAGCTGTGGATTGTTATATCAATCACGACCAGACAAATTTTACTCAAGAAAATATTGAAGAACATACAACAAAAAAAATAAAACAAATATTATCAGATGGCACAGTATTGGATGACTTTAAAGTAGGTGATATACCGTATTCAGCTGCATGTGATTATATGTCTGACTGTCAATATAAATGTTATCCCGATAAACAAATAGAAGAGAGTGATATAAGAGAAGATACATACAATGAATCTTTTATTATGATGAATTCTGAAAAAATATTTCAAAAGATTAGAAATCTCTTCAGTAATAAAGTTGATGGAAAGTTTTTCTTTAAAAAATCGGAATTAATACGTCAAATAAATATTGTAAAACAGTATCCTCTCGTTCAAATTTACGCTGCATTAACCCAACTTATTGAAGACATGAATGAATTTATTATAGATAAATATGGAAGAACTGGGAGACTTATTAATATAGGAGAATACTATTTGTTCCAACCAAGTGAATTGGATAATGAACATATTACAATATACGAAAGGTCTGTCCCATTGGATTTTAAACACAAAGAAGTACGTTTTGAATTAAAACCGAATGTTTTACACAAAGAAGGAAAAGAAGCTGCTGTATATTTAAAACAACCAGGTCAAAATAAAAGTAAAAATAAAAAGGGTTTGGAAGATGTAGAAGGACAAGAAGAAGAAAAAGGTAAGAAGGAGAAGAAAGGACCAGCAGAAAAGAGAAAAAAAGAACAAAAGGAAGAAAAGGAAGAAAGAGAAGAAAAGGAAGAAAGGGAAGAAAAGGAAGAAAAAAAAAAAAGAGAAGAACAAGAGGAAAGAGAAGAAAAAGAAGAACCTTCTGTAATAAAGAATATGAGAGACGATTTTCAGCTAGCTATGTCATTTGCTAGAACAAATAATAAAGTCACGCGCGGCGATGATAATTGGTATAAACATTGTGGTGTTACTATGAAGAAAGTTGTTCAAAATAAAATAATGACAATAACAGATGCATTTGCCTTTTTAATTGAACATATAGTTGACATGTTATTGTATCATGAGAAAATTCAGTTATTAAATTATATTTATTTATTTGATACTTTTGAGGAGAATACATTCGAATATTATATTAAAAAATACTTAGATTCAAAAATAATAAGAACAAAGCGTTTAACTAGCTTTATATTATTTTCAGGTGAGAAAATTCATGTTATGGTTTTTAAAAATAGAAGGTGGATTGAGGCCGAACCAGAAGATGAGAGAGAGGTTGCGTTTGAAACGGTTTCAAAAATGGACTATGTAAAGTATGATGTAAATCGCATTATAGGATTTATTGGTCAAAGTACAAAAAGAGATATGGTATTTAAGGTAAAAGATATGGAAGCAAAAAGAAACACTGGTGCAAGATGCGACGAAGCGAGTAAGGTTAAGCGAGTTCAAATATTAACCGAACTAATGGGGGAGGAATTATTCAGTACATATACAGATGGAACAACAAAGGGGCTCGTTGAACCAGAATTATGTTCATTACAGGAGCTATTATTTAGATATTATAATAAAATTAAAAAGAATAATAAAGTGTGGTTCTTTGATTATGAAAGCGCCATGTTGTCAAAGAAAGAACTTAAAATTTAACGCGTTATCAAATCAATAATCTTCTTCTCTTGTTTCTTTTATTCTTTTGTTTTATTTTGTAAAGATAGATTTAAAATTGAAACATAAATAAAAAGATAATATCTATATATATACCATGTCCACCCTTCAAAAACCTAGATTCAAAAAAAAACAACAAGTTGAAAATAGTATAATATTTAATAGGTCCCTCATTACTCGTAGTATAGCTTTGCCAATTGTTGTCATTGGTAAAAATATTCAGGAAACTATAGAAAAATTTATTATTGAAAACTATGAAGGAAAATGTGTTGTAGAAGGACTGATTAAACGCGGTTCTTGTAAAATTATCACATATTCAAGTGGACTAGTAAAAGGTACAAATATTGGGTTTGAAGTTGTCTTTGAATGTCAAATATGTTGTCCGGTGGAAGGCATGTTGATTCAATGCATTGCAAAAAATATTACAAAGGCTGGTATTAGAGCAGAAAGTTCAGACGAAACACCGTCACCAATTGTTGTATTTATTTCGCGAGACCATTATTACATGGCCAAATATTTCTCCAAGATACAAGAAGGGGAAAAATTCACAGCACGCGTTATTGGGCAGAGGTTTGAATTAAATGATACATATGTTTCTATTATTGCTGAACTGGTAGAACCCAAGAAAGATTACACTCAAATTAAGCCTAAGTTGCTTATTGAGGAGTAAAAAAACAAATACTACTATAAATACCATTACAACTACCATTACAAATACCAGTACTAATACAAATATAACTGATATTTTTACTTATATAGACCAATTAATCTGATATCCGATTTTTTCTTCCACCTGTTTAAAGATGTTAGAGTAGAAGAAACCGCGACTCGCAGATAATGGTGAAGGATGTATTCCTTCAATAACTCTATCTGAGTTAAAAATTAACTGTTTTTTTGATTTTGCAAAATTTCCCAAGAGTAGATATACGCATTCTGGATTATTCTTGCTTACATATTGTATTACATCATTTGTAAAATTGTTCCATATTTTCATATGACTAGCCGGTTTATTTTTGATAACAGTCAATGATGCGTTTAAAAGAAAGATGTTTTCTTCTTGAAACCATCTTTCCAGGTTTCCGGAATAAAATGTGTACCCCCTTTCAGGAAACTCATTCTGGAGTTCCTTGAATATATTTCTGAGAGAAGGAGGTGTTTTAACCCCATGTGGAACCGAAAAGCTAAGCCCGTGGGCCTGTCCTTCATTGTGATAAGGGTCCTGTCCAAGAATTAATAATCTGATTTCGCAAACATCCATACTAAACACTTTAAAAATATCGTTTCTTGGAGGATAAATGACAGTGGAATCGTTATACAATTCATCTAAATTAATTTCATGTGTTTTGAATAAAGGATACCATGATTTATGAATACTTTCCATTGTTATAAATATAATTTGTAAAATATAACAATTATATGTTTCAATTTTTTATAAAATGCAGTATTAAGACTTAAAAACTACAGCATATAATTATAAAAATAATGACAGAAACAGATGCAATAGATTATGCAGAATTAAATAGTATTCGTGAAAAGATTGAATCTATGCCAAAGTTTAATCAGGTTGAGATTCTCCGCATTTTGCATAAGGATAACCAAGTCACATTAAATGAGAATAAATATGGAACATTCATTAATCTTACGGATTTATCGCAAAATATGATAGAATTGTTAAAAACATATATTAATTATGTAAATACTCAAGAGTATAATTTAAATACATTAGAAAAGCAAAAGGAGGAGTTCAAAAATATATATTTTACAAAAGATAATAAAGATACAACAGGAAATTTGAATAAGATATATGCTTAGTTTAGAAAAAATACAACAACAACAACAACAACAAACACAAACACAACAGCAAATAAAACAAAATTATAATCATGTATTAGACTTGTTACAAGATTATATGTTAGATAAAAAAGTGTTATCAATTACTTCGTGCAATAAGCAATATACTGTGGTTCATGAAAAAAATAAGCAACAGAAGGAAGAAAAAGAAGGAGAGAAAATGAAAAAAGAAGAGGAGAAGAAGGAAGTTGAAAGGTTTTTTATCCCAAAAGAAAAAGACCAACTATTTTGGTGTTATTTTATTATTCATCACGGGTTTATTAAATATGAATATCCAGGTACAACAAGTTTTGTTAATGAAAAGACTGAAAAGTTTAAATGCATAGATTTGCTGCGGTTGAATAAGCAACAGTTAAAAATAAAGAAAATAAAAAATATTAAAGAAGATGTTGAGGATGAATTGGCTAATAAGCAATCAATTGGTATGAAAACATTTATTGCATTGTGTGTCGCAAGTAATATAAATATTATGTACATACACAAATATAAACGATTTGAAATTATTTTTGATGAAACTCAACCGATTCATGTGGTTCATTGCATCCCGAATAAAGATTTATCATATTTTAATTATAAATATGAAATGAATCCTACAAAGGAACAAATTGAAGAGTATCGTAATACCTTATTTTCATGGGAAAATGTAGATAAACCTCTAAAAGCTATGAGTGCATATAAATTGAATGAGTTGCAAGATTTATGTGAAAAATTTAAGTTTGACAAGGACACCTTAAAACAAAAAACAAAAAAAGAATTATATGAATATTTAATAATGAACATTTAATAATGAATCTATAAAAAATTGATTATAATATAAAAATATGTCACTATATATTATATAATTTATGTTTACCCAAAAAGAACAAACCCATTTAGAATCATCTCAACATAAACACCGAGATAAGGATAAACAAAAGCAATTTACTCCAAGGGAACCCCCACAAGAGCAATTTACAAACCTAATTCAACTGTTTTATGCAAATAATCCTTTTATCAAGGATGTTAAAAAGAATGACGAGTTGGAAGTTCGTTTTGGAACAAAGGGTATTAAACCCCTCACTAAAATTGATTTTGATAATGTCATACGCAAACTAAAGTCATTAGGATTTTCATCCCCAAATGAACAAGGGGCTTATATGATGAGAATTCAAAATGAATTTCTAGATTCAGAATCAGGTGTATTTAGAGTTTCACCTATTCGTGCGGAAATAAATGGGTTTCATGCAATACAAGAGTACTGTAAACACAATAATATTTCAAAAATGATTGGAACGCATAGTGTTGAATTTTATAACAAGAGCGCTTTTAAAAAAGGCGCTGGTAAAGATGCTGAACGAGTGTGGCCAGTAAATTTTAACGATTTTAATTTTAGAGTTTCTTATAGCGTTGAGAATAAAATGAGAACGAATACTGGAATTGTGCAAAATATTATAGAAAAATGGGAAAAGTCCAAAAAGATGTTCCGTTATATTAATCGTGTAACTTTTCAACATCCTGATTTGCCTATTAAAGTGGATATGAGTATTGTCAAAAGCACCCCTTTTGAAAATGGGCAGCCCGTGTTAGAATATACCACAAGTGAATCAAATATATTTCATCGTGAAGAAACGTATGAAATAGAGTTAGAAGTAGATAATTCTGCTATAGGACCTGGAACGCAAACAGACACACCCGAGCTTTTATTAGCATCCCTTCGCAAGGCAATCAAATATGTTCTCATGGGGCTGCAGGGCACAAACTACCCAATTTCTTACCCTGAACAATCCAGTATTTTGCAAGAATATATGAGATTAGTTCATGGTGATAAATATGACCCAGAAAAACATAAACGAGTATTTTCAACAAATTTCATTGGCCCGTCTTCAAATACTTTACAGATTCATAATATTGTTCCGGTCAATGAAAATACAAATTTGCCAAATATTAGAAATCAATATACAGTTACTGAGAAGGCAGACGGTGAAAGGCATCTTCTATTTATCTCATCAAAGGGTAGAATCTATTTATTAAATACAAATATGAATGTATTGTTTACAGGAGCAGAAACAGATAAAAAAGAAATATATAATACATTAATTGATGGAGAATTAATTCTTCATGATAAGCATGGAGCTTATATTAATTTATATGCGGGATTTGATATTTATTTTATAGAAAAGAAGGATGTTAGAGCGCTTGGTTTTATTCCAAAAACAAAAGATGAATTAAAATCAAAGTTTAGATTGCCATTGTTGAAGCATATTATAAAGTTAATTGAGCCCAAGTCTGTTATAAAACAAGATGCTATGAGCCCAATTAAGATTGAATCAAAACAGTTTTATCCATTACAACAAGGCGATAATATATTTGATGCGTGCAATCTCATTCTCACTAGAGATAAACAAGGGCTTTTTGATTACAATACAGATGGACTCATCTTTACGCCTGCAAATATGGGTGTAGGTGCAGATGAAATTGGAAAAGCTGGTAGATTATCAAAGGCTACATGGGATTACTCGTTTAAATGGAAGCCTGCTTACTATAATACTGTTGATTTCTTGGTAACTACAAAAAAGGCGAAAAATGGATTAGATGAAGTGACGCCTATTTTCCAGGACGGATTACAAGCAGGTTCTATTGCTCAAATCAATGAATATAAAACGATTGTTTTAAGATGCGGTTTTAATGAAGCTCAACATGGATATTTAAATCCATGTCAGGATGTGATTGATGATAATCTTCCAGCATTTGACTCGGGTGAGGAACGAAGAAAAGGGCAGTATTATCCTATGCAATTCTATCCAACTGACCCATATGATGCCACTGCAGGTATTTGTAATATTATGTTAAAACGTGATAATACGGGTGTATTACAAATGTATACAGAAGAAAATGAAGTATTTGAAGACAATACTATTGTAGAGTTTCGTTATCAATTAGATAATGAAAACGGTTGGAGATGGATTCCTTTGCGAGTTCGTTACGATAAAACAGCTGAACTTAGAAATGGTGGCACCAATTATGGAAACGCTTACCACGTTGCCAATAGTAACTGGCATTCTATTCATAATCCGATTACTGAAGAAATGATTTGCACAGGTAATAATATTCCAGATGAGATGGCAGATGACGATATATATTATAACAAATTTTCTGGAAATAGTAAAACCAGAGGATTGCGTGATTTTCATAATTTATTTGTGAAGAAAATATTGATTACAAGTGTTTCGCGAAGAAATGATATTTTGATTGATTATGCGTGTGGAAAAGGAGGAGACTTTTCAAAATGGATTCTTGCAAAACTGTCCTTTGTATTTGGAATTGATGTTTCAAAAGATAACTTGGAGAATAGATTGGATGGAGCTTGTGCTAGGTTCTTGAATTATAAGAAAAAATTTAAACATGTACCTTATGCTTTATTTGTCCATGGAAATAGTAGTTTAAATATTAGAAGTGGAATGGCCATGATGAACGATAAGGCAGTTCAAATAACAAAAGCGATATTTAGTGCTGGTGATGGTACCAAAGATGCCGACAAGTTAGGAAAAGGAGTAGCAAAACAATACGGAAAAGGCGAGGAGGGATTCCAAGTATCTTCATGTCAATTTGCGTTTCACTATTTCTTTGAAAACCAGACAACTTTTCAAAACTTTATGAGAAATGTTGCCGAATGTACACGTCTTGGTGGATATTTTATTGGTACTTGCTACGATGGAAAGCAAATATTTAACCTTCTTAGAAAAAAGAAATTTGGAGAAAGTATTGAATTGCACGAAGGTTCTAAAAAAATATGGGAAATTAGTAAAGAATATGAAGAAGAAACATTTGAGGATGACGTAACGAGTCTTGGATATAAGATTAATGTGTTCCAGGAGACAATTAATAAGATGTTTTCGGAATACTTGGTGAATTTTGATTACGTGGAAAGAATCATGGAAAATTACGGGTTTAAACTAATTTCTAGAGAAGATGCAAAGATTCTTGGGTTACCAGAGGGGTCGGGTTTATTCGGTGAATTATTCAATAAAATGGAAGATGAAGTTAAAAAGAATTCTTTCAAGAAAGAAGAATATGGAGATGCTTTGAATATGACGCCTAATGAAAAGAAGATTTCGTTTTTAAATAGATATTTTGTGTTTAAGAAGATTAGTAATGTAAATGCGGAAAAAATATCTATGGAGTTGTTGGATGAAACATTAGATGAGAAGAAAAGCGCGCCAACTGGCTTAAAGCCTGTTGCACTAAGGAAACCAAAAGCAAGTACTTTAGAACGTAAAAAGGCGAAACCATTGAATAAAAAGATTGTCTTGGTTGCTGCAACAGATGCTTTTGATTCATCACAGAGTCCACCACCAGTTTTAGAAGAAGAGGAAGAACCGGAAGAAAAACAAGAAAAGGAAGAAGAAAAAGAAAAAGAAGAAGAAAAAGAAGAAGAAAAAGAAGAAAAAAAACCAAAAGCAAAAAAGGTTCGGGCGAAAAAAATAGCTAACTTTGTCATTGAGTCATAATAAGAAACATATTCAAAACATCTTCAAGAATATAATAAAAATAATAAAAATAATAATAACTCCAATAATTATACTATTTTGCTTAACACTTAAACAAAATAGTATATAGTATACTAGTTTACTCACACTTATGAGTTATTATATATTACCAAAAAAGCAGACGATTAGTAAAATTATGCCAGAACTATCTAATCAATTATCAGAACCAATTATTTCTTTTAGTCTAATTCACTATTTACACATTTCACAAAACTATGTAAATAAGATGAAACAATATGAAAATAATGTAGATTTTTTTTGCAGAATGATTCATCCTTACGAGTTTATTCATAATAAGGTTCCAGGCTCAAAGTTTTCTGTTAGTAAGATAAAATCATGTTCTCCTATTTTTTATATGTTTATGGAAATTATTCACACGTTTACTATTTTTGATTCATTTCAAAATAAGAATATAATATCGTTGCATTGCAGTGCAAATAATGATGCGACAATTGAATGTATTAATATATTCAGAGAAAACAATGATGATATCAATTATGAGAATAAAATAGAAAATGAAATGTCGTATATAATACCATTAAAAGGAATTAGTCCTAGTTCAATTGACTTTTTATATTATGAATTATGTTGTGATACTACAAATATTTGTTCGTATATTTTGCATTTTATCGGGGTTGTATGTAATTTAATAACGTATCAATCTTGCAATGGCGTATCTATTATTAAGATTGATACCTTACTACATAAACCAATCCTAGATATTATTTATTTACTTACTTGTATGTATGATAAAGTATATATTATTAAGCCAAACGTATCATCGTCATTTAATAATGAACGATTTATTGTTTGCAAACAATTTATTGGAACTGCGAAGCAACCGGAACTATATGACTACGCAACTATTTTAAGCAAAACTATGTTAGAATGTATTTATCACAATAAATGTGTTCATTCCTTACTGGAAGAGGAACTACCATTTTATTTTTTGAATAAAATAGAAGATTCAAATATTATTATTGGTCATTTGCAGTTGGAACAATATACCCAATTAATAAATCTTATAAAAAATAAGAATAGAGATGATAAAATAGAAGTATTGAAGAAAAATAATATTCAGAAATGTATACAATGGTGCGAAAAATATAAAATCCCGTATAATAAATTTGTTGAAAAATTAAATATATTTTTACCAATTGTATTCATTGAAGAAGAGAAAAAACTTGAAATACGTGGAGATGAAGAACAACTTGAACTGAATAATTATAATGCAGATGAAGAAGAAAGAATCTATAGTAATGAATAGATATTTTAACGGATAGGTTGCCCTCCGGGATTGGAAGCACTAACTCCATTATTTGCAACTGTTGGACCTGCGCTTAAATTTCCGTTATATTGAAAATCGGCTGACTGTGCATCATCCGTGTTTTTAAAGCAAGTTTTGGGGTTATAACTTACTTGTCTAAAAATAATAGGATACACTGGACTGCATTTTTGTACTTTGGATTTATAAATAAATGGTATAAATGGTTGTTGTCCAGGATTAATTGTACTAGGAGAACCACGATAAGCATTGCTATTGTTGACATTGGTTTCAATAGTTGTTACACCCAATTTTAAGGTTCTGGCGCTACTGGAAACAGCACCTTGCACCGCAAACTGAGGATTATTTGGTTTATAAGAAACCAATTTGCATCCATTTGGATTACTTGGCCCGGATAATGACATACCATAATAAGGGTTGTTAATAAAATTGCTAAAATAAAAAGCAGCTTCTTTTTCATTGCCAGATTTAAGAGCGGAGATAAATGCAACAAATTCTCCTATTGTTGTTATTTTCAAATTATAAAAATTAGTAATATCATCATTAGAAAAAACTCCTTCATTATTTAGTAATTGGAAAGCTAATGCAACTAATTCTACTTGTGTATAAGTACTCAACCCTGTATTTGGGTAACAGTTGCCAACATATGTATTAAATGTTGTCAGAGGTGAACCAGGTTTTGCAGCAGCTAGCATTTGGGGTGTAATATTAGGGTTATTCTTAAGCAATGCAGCATCAGTGAATGCGTCGCTCTCTGTCTTAAAGTTAAAGACACGTTGTTCATATGTTTGACAACGATTTTGTCTATATTGTTGAAGTGTTGTAAAATAATTCTTTTTCAAATTAGTACTTGCTGGTCTAACCCGAAGTAGAGCTTTTCTTGGTTCATTGCAACACAACGGTGGGTTGGTGCAAACTGGTTGGGGGTTGTTTGTTAAATAATCGCTTGGATAAAAATTTGTAACTACACTAATTCCATCGCATGTTTTACAATCTACAATAGATTGTGTAGTTTCATTTATTTCATCCGTTGGATTGTGTTTAACTGAATAAGAGCCTGGACGGTCCATGAGTTGTCCCAACAATCCTCCGGATTTATTCTCTAAACCAGCCGTAGACTTGTTCATTCTATTCGCGTCAATGGTAATGTATTGAGATGGGTCATTTGGATTTATAATGGTGTAAGGAACTTGGGTAACGGTTCCTTTTCTGGCTTGCCATTTTTGAGGTCTTGTGGAACCTTGTTTGTAGACTGCAATATTAAAATAGTCCTTGTTTGTTAAAGGTCTAATAGTTCCTGCAGTAATCCCCACGGGATTGCTATATTTTCCATCTCCTTTCCAAGTTTTATATGCTGCGGTAAATGGAGCTGTCCGTGAATTGTTATAAGATTCCATGCCTTGTGGAAAAAATGCTGTTGACATTATTATATATAAAGGAAGAAGAAAATAAAGTCTTGATATATATTAATGTTAGTAAAGCTATTGATTTTATTTTTTATTTGTTTATTGATATATCAAATTATTTTAGCTTGGTTTCCAACAATGGAAGGGATGGAATCTGATTCAACGAATACATCTACATCTACCTATCAAGACTATGACACAAAGAGCGACCCACTCATACTAGCTCAACAAAATGCCGGAAATATAGAATACTTGAAGCAGCAAATTACTACATTATTAAAATTAGATAAACAGGTACAAGATATTAGTGGAAATGTAACTGTATTAAATGACCAAGTGGCGGGTTTAGCAAAAGCTCAAGCTGATGCTTCTCAACAGTTAGTGGGCTCTACTCCTTTAACTGTAAGTGGCACTCAGCCAACAGCTTAGATGTAAAAGTAATAAAATAAAATATATATATTTAATATACATATATTCTATATTCTATGTCAAATATATTTGAAGAAGTTAAAACAAATGCAGTAGGGATAGAGCAAAAGTTGCTTGGTCCTGATTATCCGTACTGGGAAAATATTAAAGACCCCAAAGCTCTAGGCATGTCCGACGAAGGCTCTTTGCAAACTATGGCAAAGGATATAGATGGTCTCATTCAATATGTGGAAGTGTTGGTAACAGGGAAAGGTGCTTCCAAAACCGGAGGTCCTTTAGGTAATAAATTTTTCTTGCAAACTGGAGGCAAATGTAAGGATGTTAAAACTGGTCAAGAAGTGGACCGATATGTTTATATCAATAATGTTCCCATGGGTAATATTCCTTTTATTTCTTCTGGACTTGGTACTAATTTTTCTGATTTCAAAGGACTCATTCCCGGAACTATGGGAAATCTAAATGTGTTGAATCCCTTTACTATTTTAAGCTCTTTTACATCAGGTGCTACACCAGATTGCCAGGAAATTACTATGCAAGTGGTAGGGCCAACTCCTCCTGGTTCTGGACAAGCCTTGGGACCCAACGCTACTGGAACAGAAACTCATTTTGTTACGACGGTAGATATAGGAAATATGGACCCGTGCAATTGGGTCAATGGTAAACAGAACCCTGTGACCGGAAAGTCTTGTCAAGAAATGTTTGGAACTATGTATTCAAATAATTCTGCACTTGATTTTGATTTTGATTTTCCGAGAGACCCCATTATTCAACTGTATCTCGCTTCTCTCGGAATCCTTGGAATTTATATATTGTATTGCTTGATGATGAAACATCGTAGAAGGTAAATATAAAATAAAATGGTATGATTTTATTCTATATTTCATACTTTTTCTTATTTAAAGAAACGCAATAGAAGACCCAATGCTAATTAAAAAATGAAAAATAGAGTGACAAATTAAATGCATACTGGAACACCAATTTTTTTTTGAATTGATGTTGCTATAATAAAACATAACTAATGATACGAATAATATCATTAAAAATGCAAGTTTAATTTTGTAGTTAATATCTTTTATAAATAGAATGTAAATAGGAAACAATATATATGAAATTTTAGCGAAAACGCCATCATAAAAATGAATTAAAGATTTTTCTTTTGGGTTTAACCAAAATAAAAATGATAGAATAATATTTGTTACTAATAACAATGCTAAAATAATTTCCCAAATTGTTTGGTTATTATTGTATAAAAAAATAATGATTGGAAACAATAAAAATAAAGTTGTTATGGATAAATAAAAACCATTCATGATATTTATATTATTTATATACTTTTATAACTTTTATATTTAATATGTTTTTAAAATGGTCCAGCTTAAATGAGAAAAGGTGTAATTAAAATGTAGGCCAACCTGGCATAAGAGTGCTGCCCCCTCCTTTTCGCTTTCGTCTGCGACCTCCTACAGCAGGTCCATATTCTCTCCAATCTCCATCAAATCCAACGACTTGTCCACCTCGGCGTTTTCTGCTGTGTCTTCCACCCATAGTAGAAGAAGGAGCCGTTTGATATGTATTCATGGCAGATTGCTTTACAGAATTGAGTCCATTTCCCAATTTTGTTCCAAGAGATGATACACCAGAAGAAAGTCTTGACCATAAACTTTCACCAGTTGACGCGGGTTGTTGCATTTGCATTTGTTCTTGACCTCCCTTACGCATTCTTCTTCTGCGCGAACCTCCCAAGGAGATAACAACACCATGACCTGGAGGTGCAGGTAAAGGTCCGTTAAACTGCCCTCCTTTGCGCATTCTTCTTGTTGAAGTTTTTCGCTTCATATGTCTCTTTGTTCTAGCCATACTTATAATATAACAAAAGAAATTATACTATAAGATAAAAATTTTATTATGATTGCGTCAAGGGGGAATCGGACCCCCAGTTCAACCTTGGAAGGGTTGCGTGTTACCACTACACTATTAACGCGATTTGGTATAATCTTTTACACCAATGAATAACAGTAAGTAATATTTAAATACTTTTTTGCCTAAATACTATTTTCTTAAATAAATTTTTATAATGTGGCTTATTGCATCTTCATCATCTTGTATAATTGGAATGCCGCTAATGCTCCTGCAATTTGCACGACGATATATGGGATAACATCATTAGATGCTATTTTTCCTGCAGCTAAAGCTCCGATGGTGACTGCTGGATTAAAGCAGCCTCCGGAAATTGCACCTCCAAGTAAAACTGCTAAAGCGAGTGCGGCTCCAATGGCTAAATAGTTTCCTGTAGATAAGATAACAAACATCAAAAGCATCGTTCCTAAAAATTCAACAATATATTTGTGCATTATATATACTACTTAGAAAATTAGAAAATTCTAAAAAGAAAAATAATTAATATTAGTATTAGTATGTTTGCGAAACCAAAGAACCTATCGCACATACTCGTCCATTGCACAAGGAAGTATTGAAGATGGAACCCTTTTTGGCTGGCGCAGTACATCCTCCGCTTCGCACAAATTTTAAAGACGTCTTCACATCATTTCTATCGTAACATTTATAGCTTAGTGGGGCATTGGCCGGTAAACCTTGTTTCAACGAACTCTGACCGATAGCAGCACTTTTCTTGGCAGAAAGATAGAGAGAAGAACTAGCTGGTGCATTATATTTGGTAGATTGAGATACCAAAAAACTCTTTTGTAAATCGGCTGAATATTGTGTTGTAGGTTTGATAAATGAGAATGTCTTGGTTCCTCTTTGAAAGTTATCCTGTGTGGTTCTAGTTCTTCTATATTGTGCGCGACCTTGCGCAAATGTACTCGCACCATCGGATGGATAAAATTGTGGTGGATTTGGATGTATTCCTTCTAATACACCTAATTCACTGTGAAATGTTGTATTAGGAGTTCTATTTGTACTTAATGGTCCTATAACTGGTGCGCTGGCATATCCACCGCTCATATAAGGAATATTTGTATATTGATGATAAGCAATCGTTGTCATAATATACTATAACTGTAGAAATTAAAATCGTCTACTTAGTTTTTTTCTCACTTTTTCTGTTTTCTTGCTTTTTTTGTTTTTCTTACTTTATTTGTTTTTCTTACTTTCTTTGTTTTTCTTACTTTTCTACCTTTTCTCATTTTTCTTTTATAACCTCTAGTTCGGGTTTTCCTTGTTTTACCACCACTTTCAATTTCCATTTCCATAGAATCATTCATCGCGTCTTCTCTTTGGGCTTCTCTTTGGGCTTCTCTCTCTTCTTCTTCAGCTTGTCTTCTTCTTTCAGTAATTTGGGCTTCGGTTTCTCTTCTAATTCGTTGGTTTTCCTGGTAATTCAAAGGGCTATGAAAGAATTCAATAGCTTCAAGTCGCGCAGCATTTTGCTGTTCTGCTGTAATAGGTGGATTAACTGGGAGGCCCGCACGAATAGCCGATTCCACTCTAATCCTACGGTCTTCCGCACGATTATTTGGGTTAGTACTCATTTTATAATATAATATTATAATAAATATTATATTATATTATAAAATATTTTTCTATGCAAGAAATACTTTAATATCGTCTAATAGCTCTAATAGCTGATTGAGCACCAGAGTAATTGTTTCCTCCATAAGATGCATCATTATAATTCTTATTTACAGCTTTCTGTTTGGAATAACGAATATAATCAGAGCTATCATAAACGTATTTAATATTGCAGGAAGATGGTTCAACACCTGTTCCGTCGCAATGATTTTGAATAGCTCCAAAACGTTGGCTTAATCCAAACATACCAGGACGACTTTGAAATGTTTGGCATGGACCACCACATGAATAATATTTACGACTTAATAAATCACCTGCATTATTAATCGCGCGAAAGGGTGTACAAATTGCCTTATTCTTATTGACAGCTCGCGCATATCGTGTATTCCATGCATTCTTTAATGTAAAACGAGTTTCAACAAATTCGTTATTATTGTTAGTCGTGTAGACTGCTTGAGGAATAAATCCTGGAATACCTCCTCCTAGGCCAAATTGACCAGGACTGTAAAAACTCATTCCACCTGAGCCACTAATAGGATTTTCATAACCAATACCAATAGAACCTGACATTTACTATATATATAGGAAATATATTAAAATATTAAATAATTAATTATTTTTGTAATTTTTATTATTTTTTGTTATTTAATATTAGATAAGAGTTATATTGATTTTTGCTTATTATTTTACTAGTTTGTGGCTAAATCTTTCCTTACTATAATTATAACATGGTTTCTTAAAAATATATTTTATTATTGGTAAACTCTACTAAATCAGTAATAACGAGTGTAATTAATTCGTAAGTTTGAGTTAGTATTTAAAATAACCGCCAACTGGTTCATTATCTGTATTGTCTTTTTTAACAATAATTTTAAATTTTTTTAAATAATCATGTTCATAGTTCTCCAAAAAATGTACATTATATTTTATATTATAAAAATAATGATTCATAAAATAACGTGTATTTGTAATAATAGTTTCTTCATCTTCTACGTGATATGCACGATAGATTATATAATTAATATCTATTGAATGATTATCATATTCAATCACAATTGAAATAATATTATTAGATACATTCACATAATCTATTAATTTATCAACATCCAATGAGGTAAATTTATTTTCGTTTATAATAATTTGATTTGTATTTTTTCCAATTAAATTAGTTATATATTGTTTACCGTTTTTATTTATAATTGTACCGATATCTTCCATTACATATCTAATGATTGGAAAGGTATCATTTATAAGCGATGTAACTACTATCTTATCATCCTTATTCTCTAAATAACAAAATTGGTTAAATACTTCAAATGTATTTTTATCACCCTTGACCTGATGTGCGATTTCACCAAATTCTACTGCACCATATGTATTTTCAATATTTGAATAAATAAATGTATTTTTGCAAAAATACAAGCTACAATTTAATAAAAATTCGCCCGATAAATTTATATTTTTTGGAAAATGTGTTATTTTTATATTATATTTATTTATATTGATACATAATTGAAGTAATACAAATGGAAAAATAACTAATAAATCTGGGCAATTTTTATTAAGTGAATCAACAAATTCTATTGTTTTTTCTTTATCAATTTGATTGAATGATAAAAAATATACATTCATAAATAATAAATAATAATTACTTTTTTCATACTCATTCGTAAAATAAGAATTAGATGGATAAAATACCATTATTTTATCACCATAACTGTAGCCGTTTTGTTTAAATGATGTCATAAATGTGTATATATATATGTATGCATTGTATTTATTCATCCAAACAAATGTACTTTTTCCACTTGTTCCACCAGTAGATTGACCAATAGAACAGTTCGTGTCATACCATAATGGGTCTTTAATGCAACCATTCGCGCATGTAAGGTTACATTTTTTATAAGGAGGTGTAATAATATCATTATTAAATTCAATCAATTCTTCCTTTGTTAAATAAGGTAGTTCTGAAAAATTTGTATTATCACAATGTTTATATTTACTAAAAAATGATTTATATTTATGATTATAAAATTTATTTATTTTATATGTATTGTTTATAAATTCAAACATATCTTGTTTTACAAAAAAATCGTTAAATAGTAAATATGTAATTATTTTCTTGTAAAAAAGTAAAATAATAATTAATACAATAATTAATAAACTGTATTTTACACTATATTTCATACTATATAATTATATATTTATTATACAAAATATATCCTATTTTAATATTCGGTCATGATGCGTGGAGCAATATTCATTGTAATCAGCTCTTGAAATAACAGTTTGCAAGCATAAGGAATTTCTACATAGGAAAAGTCTGCCCGATTGTCACACGTTCTACAATGATGAATATGCATTTTGTCATTGTATGACGCGATAAGACCACATTTCTTGCACACATACACCTGATATTTGTCAGATGCGTCGTATAAACGTCCGCGAGTAAATCGTGCAGCTCCATTGGAAATCATGGCATCTCTTTCCATCTCACCAAACCGGAGTCCACCATCCCGCGACCTACCTTCGGCTGGTTGTCTCGTCAAGTTTACCATGGGACCAATAGAACGACTATGTTGTTTGTCCGCCACCATATGTTTCAACCTCTGATAAAATACTGGTCCCATAAAGATTGAACACTCCATCTGTTCACCCGTAAGCGGGTCATACATGATTTCATTTCCATTGGATTCGTATCCAACATCTTGAAGTTTTTTGCAAATGGTCTTGACATCCAATTCACCAAAGCTAGTTCCATCTCCAAATAAACCAAGTTGTATCAATGTTTTTCCTAGAATCGTCTCTTTCAATTGTGCAATTGTCATACGAGATGGAATTGCATGCGGATTTAAAATGAGGTCTGGTTTAATTCCATTGCGGGTGAACGGCATATCTTGTTCTGGAATAATGTTTCCAATAGTACCTTTTTGACCACTTCTAGATGAAAACTTGTCACCAATCACTGGTTTTCTCACGGCTCTTAGACGAATTTTTGCAAAATTATAACCATCACCATTCCGGTCAATATAATTCTTATCAATATACGTTTCTTCATCCGTTCTATACGTGCGACTTTGGTCTTCATATTTAATTATTTTTGTATGATCATTTCTATTCTCTTTAATGGGAGTAATTTTGGAAATAATGATATCCCGATTCTCTACAAGCATATTTTCTGGAATTACACCGCGATGGTTTACCTTATTGTAATTTGCAAACTTCATTCCCTTTGTCTTGGAGGCATCCGGCTTGCATCTAATCTCTTCGTCTCCATTTATCTTCTGTTTGTCTTCATCCTTTTCTGTATGATAGACGGTAGCCTGAAACAAACCACGGTCAATAGAACCCTTATTAAATAACAACGAATCTTCCTGATTATATCCAGTGTGCGTCATAATAGCTACAATTGCATTAAACCCTGAAGGAATCTTATTGATATGAATCATATCCATAATTCGCGTATCTACAAGAGGTCTTGCTGGATTACTCAATACATAAGCAGTTTTATCCATTCTGCTATCAAAATTAGTAACATACATTCCCATAGCTTGTTTTGCCTGTGCACACTGATACGTATTACGTGGTGATTGGTTGTGTTCTGGAAAAGGAATACATGACGCAAGAATACCGAATATTGTACTAGGATGGATTTCACAATGAGTGTATTTTTGTGCCGACTCTGCGGATGTAACATCCGATGGTTTCATTGCAATCATAGACCATGCTTGTTCTTCTGGATCAATATATTCAATAATGGCATCATCTATCTTGCAATTTGTTAGCAAATCATCCCACGTTAAAGCATTCGTATTTAGTTGATGAATCATTTCTTTTGTAAAAAGGAGATTTTTATCTTTGACTCGCAATACTGGGCGTGTCAATCTGCCACCGTCATTGCAAACGCGAATCTCATTCATTTTATAATCAAACACAATAGATGTGTAGATATTAATAATTCCCTGATGTTTTCTATCTTTTAACATATGAAATAACTCAACAGGATTTTCTGAAATACCAATCCATGCGCCATTGACAAACACTTTTGTCTTGTCGTACATATCTTCCGGTTGCAAAGTCTGAATATCCAGGATGTGTGGCTGAATGTATTCATAGATAGGCATACTATTGGAATGTATGGTAGCATGTGTCATATAACTCAAGTTTTTAACAACACCAACAGATTGCCCTTCTGGTGTTTCTGCTGGACACAAGAAACCCCAAGTCGTATTGTGCAATTTTCTGGGTGGAATCAACTTTCCGCTTTTATCAGTGGGCGTAGAAATTCTTCGCGCATGACTTAAACTACTTACATAAGTCAACCGATTGAGCACTTGAGCAACACCCACCTTATTACTATTAATATGCTTTATACCAAAATCACCAGTAGATAATGCACGTTTGATACCGTTTTCAATAGTAGTTGATTTAATAATTTTATAGATATTGGTCTGATTGATAATGTTCTGGTAATCATCCGTTGACTTCCATGAACCTGTATTAATCTCTTTAATAATTTGCTTCTCCATATCTTTTACAAGCTTGTTGAAATAGTTTCTGAACAAATTGTTGAGAAGAACACCAGTTAAATCAACACGTTTATTCAAGTAAGAATCGCGGTCATCCTGTTTCACCCATTTCAAGCTCGCTTGCAACAACTTATTTGTCATATAACCAAGGAAATATACTTTGTGTTTGGCATTATTACAATGAGGGAACAAATCATTGTTAAGAATATCCAATGTAAATTCGTGCTTTTTTCTGATTCCCATTTCCTTGTCCATATTAATTGGAGTATACATGACAAATGATGTGATATATTTTATACATTCTTCTTGAGTCATCAACATATTCGCATCAATAATGGACGCTTGTAATCCCTGTGTCATTTCCTTGTGTTTATCACTATTAAGGTCAAGAATAATTTTTTCACAAATATCTTTATCTGAAAGAATACCGAGAGCGCGAAATACAATAAAGAGTGGAATCGGTTGCTTTACTCTTGGTAATTGCAGCAAAATAGGAAATCCAAACCCATTATTCTTTGATGAAACCATCATATTAATCTGCTTGGGTGAAATACATTTATAATCCGGAACAGATTTGATTTCTGCCTGCCATGTATATTTTGTACTATTCTTGCTTACATTGAAACAATATACCTTATTTTCAGCGGCACGCTCTTGTCCCAACACAGTTTTTTCCGAACCATTGATAATAAAATATCCACCTGCATCAAATTTGCATTCACCTGTATTTCCATGTTCCACATGCTTATATTGTGTTAATACACAGATATTGGAATTCAACATAATAGGCAACTTGCCGATGTGAATTTGTGGAAGAGACTTATAAAAGGTCTGAATATTTTCTAATTGTTCACCATTTCTTACGACAAACTTAATATTCATATCTACTGTCATTGCAGATGCATAGGTAAAGTTGCGAAGTCTTGCTTCTTGAGGAAACATCAACTTTGTAGCTCCATTGTTTTCTTGGATTTGTGGACGATAGATATGAAAGTTTTCAAACGTGATGAAAATCTCCAACGCATGTTTTCCAGATTTTGCATCAAAATCCTGTTCTGATGCAACGTGAACTGGATTGAACATTTCTATTGTTTTATTAATTTGGTAACCCACAAAGTTATTGTAAGACTCCAATTGATGTCTTACTAACCTTTGTAAGTGTTGACCTTTAAAATAAGAATCAATCATACTCCATGGTGTCTCAATATAAGGGTCCTCTTCTTTTACTGGAACTTGATTTTCCTTAGACATGGGTTGTATTTTGATACTCATTTTGTTGAGTAATTTATATTTCAATTTGTTTTTAAATAGTTTCAATAACGGAATAAGAAAATTATATATCCATATAATATAATGCATAAGATACATACTGTAATTGCAAAACTTATGAAAAAAATAACGAAACAAAGTTCCAAACAAAAAAACTCAACAAGAAGGAGGAAGCGAAGATTAAGGGGTGGTCAAGATTCTGAACCAACTTCTTTATCAGAATTGGACAAAAGTGTATTAAATTTATTCATTCATATTATATTTATTACGTATCAAGCAGGCGTTGATATAAAATTATTTCCTAATATTGGAACATCGCAATTAGCCAAGTTATTATACGGTTATTTTAACTACGCAAAGAAAAATGGTGGAGAAAAAGCTGCTTATTATGGCATGTTACAGCTGGATTTCTTATCATATTTTGAAGATAAGGAAAATATTAAAAGAGTCTTGGATGAAATGGAAGGAGGTCAAGGAAAATTTGAACCCACATTAGCTCCTATAGAGGAAGAGGAAGAAGATGAAGATATGGATGATGAAGACAAGGATGAAGAAGAAGGTGAGGAAATAGAAGAAGTGTACTCAAAACAAGTCCTTGGAGGGCCACAGTTTTCTAAAAATTTCAAAGTAATATTCTTGGGAACACTTGCTGCCGTTTTTCCAAGAGCAGGTGCAGTAGGAAGTTTTGTAGAATATGATAGAAATGAAAATCCAGCTGCTCCTTTATTTAGATTAATGAATCTTGTCATGGGTAAGGAATTCAGTTTTGAGGAGGCATTAAGTTACTTTTTTAATCCAAAAACTTATTGCGGAATAAATTCAGCATACGTAACTGGTTGCATACCAGATGTTAAAACAATCAAACAAATGAAGGATATTCATGACGTTGTTGCATCTGATTATACTGTTTCGGGTAATGCAACTAGTAAAGAAATTGCTACTATAAACCAATATAAAGGGAACTGGAAACATACAGGTAGTCCATTTGGCGTTTCTTATTTTTCAGGAAAATCTGTCACTGGTGTAGATATTGCGGTTTTACCAAATGAAGCATCAGTTCGTCAAGGATTAGATGATATTCATCAATCTTTATTTGAACAAAGGCAACTTTTTATAGATGAATTAATGTCTCAAGGAAAACCAATAGAATTAGCAAAGTATGGAATCATTAGTTCAATGTTTGCAAGAATTGGTCATGCATTAAGCATATATTTATTACCAAATAATGGACTATTACTGTTAGATTCAGAACACGGTCCTTTGTATAGTAAATTGCTTATAAGAGACCCGGAAGGTATGGCTTTTCGTGCTAAACCATTTTTCTATAAAGCCCCATTACCGGGTATGAAAGTTAGTGACCCATCTTTTAAAGATTATGAAGAACAAATGCTTAAACAATTACAAGAGTTTATGCCACCAAGTAATCCACAATTGAATAGTACTACAGATGAAATAACACCTAAACTAGCAAATAGTGTTTTAACTGAATTAATTAAAAATTCTAAACCGTTTAATTTTCCAATGAGCAAGATAGAGCGCATTCCAACTTCTTTAGGAATTTATTCAGTTGGAAATTTGCCATTTACACAAAAAAGTGACCCTAATAAACATGAAGTATTAACCTTTACTAACTCATCAACTGGAAAAATGGCAACTAAAGTTGGTTTAGAAAATACTATATTTGCATTTGAGCGCGCTGTAAATAAAACTCTTACTCATGGATATACATTGGAAGGTGCAAAATCGTCGCAATCAGGTATAACACAATGGCGCATTGCACCTCCCGGACAACAATTCAACCGAGAAAGTTATCAAGATACTACTGTTAAACTACCAAATAGCGAAACTGGTAAAGGGCTTTCCAGAAGTTATCTTCCTGGAATAAATACTACATTACCTGCCAATAATAAAGCTAATACTATAGAATCTCATGTAAAAATGTTCGGAAATGACCCGGCTGTGGGGGTCAATCTTGATGAAAAATCATTGGACGACTCTTGGAGACAAGTAGCTGTAGCACCGGTGCCTAGTAATAGTAGTACTGTTGCAGTATCTAGCAATAGCACTAGCAATAGCACTAGCAATAGCACTAGCAATAGCACTAGCAATAGCAGTACTAGTTCTTCATTATTTGGAAGAATAGCTGCAGCATCGGTGCCTAGTAATAGTAGTACTGTTGCAGTATCTAGCAATAGCAGTAGCAGTTCTTCATTATTTGAAAGAATAGCTGCAGCATGTCAAAATATTTATAATGGAACTGCTGAATATTTGGCTCAACCAGAAAACAGTGATGCCATAGATATGTGCACAACTATGGCTGCAGGATTAGTGTTTTCTACGGTTTTACAAAAAAGTGGGCTTATGTTGGACGGAAATAGTTCAGTGCCTTCTATTGGCTTTGGTGGTAAAAAATCAAAAAGAAGAATTAAAAAGCAGCGCAAAACAACTAGAAAGAATAAAAGAAAAGTAAACTATAAACTATAAACTATAAACTATAAACTATAAACTATAAACTATAAACTATAAACTATAAACTATAAAATACTGTAAATAAATTATATATATTTATATATAATGTATAAGATACATGCTGTAATTACTAAACTTATGAAAAAAATAACGAAACAAACTTCAAGAAAAAACACAACAAAAAGGAGAAAGCGAAGATTAAGGGGTGGTCAAGATTCGGAATCGGCTTTTTTATCAGACTTGGATAAAAGTGTATTAAACTTGTTTATTCATATTATATTTATTACGTATCAAGCAGGCGTTGATATAAAATTATTTCCTAATATTGATAGTTCACGTTTGGCAAAACTATTGTACGGTTATTTTAACTATGCAAAGAAAAACAGTGGAGAAAAAACTGCATTTTATGGTATGTTAAATTTGGACTTTTTATCTTATTTTGAAGATAAAGAAAATATTAAAAAGGTATTGGATGAAATGGAAGGAGGCCAAGGAAAAATAGAACCTTTTAAACCCATATTACCTACTATAGAAGAGGATGAAGATGAAGACAACGACGAAGACGAAGATGAGGAAATAGAGGAGGTGCATTCAACCCAAGTCCTTGGAGGACCCACATTTTCTAAAAATTTCAAAACATTATTTGTAGGAACATTGTTGGCAATGTTTCCAAAAAATGTTGGTGGAGTTGGAAATTTTGTAGAATATTCAGAATCTGAGAATCCTGCAAGTTCTGTTTTTAGTTTATTAAATTTGCTTATGGGGAAAGACGTGCCATTTAATATCGCTTTGCTTAGATTTTTTAATCCAAGAGGTTATTGCAGTATTAATTCAGCAGTAACAACTGGTCAAATTACTTCAGCTCAGCAAACGCTTATGAAAGATTATCAAGATGCAATTTATCCGCCTTCATATTTTACTGTTTCACCAAATGCAGCTTCTTATGAAAAAGCAATGATTCAACAATATAAAAACGAATGGGAACATGTTGGAAATATAATGGGAGTTTCTCATTTTTCGGGAGAGGTTGTCACTGGTATTACTTTAGAAACCTACCCAGATACTGCATCAGTCGGTAAAAAGGTTGAACTTATTCATAGATATTTATTTGAACAAAGACAATTTTTTATAGATCAATTAGCTTCAGAAGGAAGGTCAACAGACTTGGCAAAATATGGTCCAATTGCATCAACGTTTTTTAGGGCTGGACACGCATTGAGTGTAATTTTATTACCAAATAATGGACTATTGTTAGTTGATTCTGAAAATACACCTTTGTATGGTAAAACTTTTGAAGATGCTAGAGTTAATCGCAATGGAACTCATGATTATCAAACTATATTTTATAAGGCACCCGCATCACATATGGTAGATTTATCTTTACAGCCATTTGAAGAAGTGATGCTATCACAATTACAAGAATTTATGCCACAAAATTCTCCTATATTAAATAGCACAACAGACCAAGTTACACCCAGACTATCAGAATCACTTGTAAAGTATTTAACTGAATCTTATCCACGGTTAAAGGGAAAGGTATATTCTCAAAAATCTGAAATAGGAATATATGCTGCGGGAGATACTCCATTTTTACATGACAGCAATGTTGCTGAAAGAGAGATAATTACATTTAAAGGTTCAATAAGTTCATTGGGTGCAAATAAACCAACCAGATTAAGGCGTGAACTGTGGCAGATTGATGATGCGTATGACCCTACTATAACAAATGGCTATACGTTAAAAGGAGAACCCTCAGGGAAAGTTCCCGCTATAAATCAATGGAAGCTTATACCACCAAATAAAGGAAGTGGTTCACAGTTTAAAATGCCCGTTACTAGATTGCCAGGTCTAAATAATGGAACAGAATTTGATAGACCTTTTTTAAGAGGAATAGATATTAAAAAACCAGCAGGTTTAAAGGTGAATACTGCAGATGATATTGTTAAAATTCTTGGTAAAGATGCCGCTGTAGGAGTTGACATAGACGAAGATGCATTAAACAACGCGTGGGAACAAGTACATCCAAAACCAGTTGTTCAAATGAAACCTGTACCACATGCACAACCTGCCACTTCTTTTCAACAAGGTAATAATAGTAACCCCACATTTTTTCAGAAAATAAATGCTACATGTCAAAGTTTTATAGATGGAACTTCGGAATTTTTTGCGAACAACCAAACTGATATAAATGAGTTCATGACTATTGGTGCAGGTATGGCTTTTTCGTTAGCTTTAAATGGACTTGTTCAGAATCAAACTACGATTGGTAGTCCCGGTGGAAATAGCTCAGTGCCTTCTATTGGATATGGAGGTAATAAAATAAACAAAAAATTAAGCAACAAAACAAACAAAAAATCAAGCAACAAAACAAACAAAAAACAAGCAAAATATATAAAGAAAGGAAAAAAGGCTACCAGAAAAAAGTAAACTGTAAGAAATACAAATTATAAACTATTCTATATAAATGTAACATAGAATAGTTAATATATACCATACTAATTATAGATGAAAAAAAGACCAAGACAAGAGTACTCTTTATTTATACAAACTCTTGATTCTTCTTGTCAACCACCATTAGAATTAGGCCAACCAGTTATCATGAATACATTGGAAAGTATTTTAAACCGAATTGATAAAGAATGGCCAAAAATTGAACGTTTTAATAAATATTCTGCTATATCGGAAGAGTTTGAACAAGAGCACTTAAATTCCAATCCAAGCTCTTCTTTAAATCCAAAAATACCTATACCAATATCTGTACCCAAGATAAAAGTGGATAATAGCAACGAAGAAATTCAAGACCTGAAGAGTCTGATTTGTTTTATTGAGAGATATCCAGCCGATGTTACAAAGGAATATCTTGTTCCCATGGAAAGATTTTATAAAATCCATAGTTCTTTAATAGACCTTGATAATATGATTGGTATGAAAGAAATAAAAGAAAATATAGTGGACCAAGTATTATATTTTATTCAAGACCTTCATAGACACTCTCCAACTGTGGATAGTAGTTCACAATCGGCAAGTATTGATTTTATGCATACTGTTATTTATGGTCCACCTGGCACTGGAAAAACTGAGATTGCCAAAATTATTGGACAAATTTTTTGCAAACTGGGTATATTGAAGAAGGGTACTTTTAGAAAAGCAACGCGTAGCGACCTAATTGCTGGATACTTGGGTCAAAGTGCAATTAAAACTCGCGATGTAATTCAGGACTGTCTTGGCGGGGTTCTTTTTATAGATGAGGCTTATTCTCTCGGGTCCATTGATAAGAAAGATAGTTTTTCTAAGGAATGTATTGACACTTTATGTGAAGCATTGAGTCATTATAAGGAAGAACTTATGGTGATTATTGCTGGCTATGAAACGGAATTAAAGCATTGTTTTTTTCAACAAAATCAGGGATTAGAATCTAGATTTACATGGCGATTTAAAACAGACAACTACAAATCAAATGAATTATATCAAATTTTCTTAAAAAAGGTGAAAGATTGTAATTGGCAAATAGACCCAGACTCTAATTCAAAAATTACACCCGAATGGTTTGAGAAAAACAAGGATTATTTTACATTTTTTGGAAGGGATATGGAAACATTATTGGCAAAAATAAAAATTGTACATGGACGTCGCGTTTTTTGCAAACCAGTTGAAGAAAAAAGAAGAATAACCTTTGTAGATTTAGAAAAAGGATTTGAATATTACCTAAAAAATGATGAGGTGAATAATAGGAAAGAGAAAAATAATTTTTATCATTCCATGTTTGTTTAATTTTCCATCTTGTTTAATTTTCCATGTGTTTAATTTTCCATATATTTCATTTTTTATTACATTTAATTTATTGGTATAATTTACAATATATTTTTCAGTATCCTTTATAATGACAACACTTAAAAAAACTATTCAAATAAATCCTGAATTATTTAAGATAAATCAAAAAACAAAGAATAACAGACCAAAACGAGTTAGTGGTTCAATGCCTATTATAAAACCAAACTCGTTAAAGAAACACCTGATAAATAGAATTAAAGAACACAAATCCGGGGAGAGAGAACGAGAGAAGGAGAAGAAAAAGGAAATGGAGAAAGAAAATAATAACACAGGTAACCAATTTACAGATGAATTATATGATTCATTTCAATACTTGTCAAGTTTATCAAAAAAACATAAAGAAGAGAATGAACATAAAAAAACAATGAAGCAATATGCAAGCAAACCAACTATTAGTCCTTATGTAAATTTGGAGTTACCTGAAGAATTACGTGAGACATTTACACCTATATTACTGCAACCATCTATTACTAATCCATCGCCATCATTATCATCATCAATAATAAATCAAAGCAACCCGGATGTTCCGTATGGTTGTTTAAAGGGTGGTGTAAAACCAACTTACAGAACATGGAATACAACCAAAAAAATGGCTCCAACATTTCAAGAACTCCCCATGCAACCCCCTATGCAAATGCAACCCCCTATGCAAATGCAACCCCCTATGCAAATGCAACCCCTTATTGAAGAACAAATTAAAATACCATCAGATTTTTTATTATCTATGAATGGAAAAAGTGAAAGAGAAAATAAATTGGAATTATTAAAAACAAGAATGAAAATGAAAGAAGAGACTATGGGACAACAAATGCAAAATTATGGGAAAAAATATCATGACCATGACCAGGAACAAACTGATTACAATAAGCCAGTGGATACGACTAGTTTAAATAAAAACATAGCAGCATCAAAGGAATTGATTGTTGAAATAGAAAAAAATAAAAGAGTTCCTGAGAAAAAATTTATAAAGAAGACAATCAGTAAAAAATATACTTTGGGCAAATCAAAGAAGACAAATTCGGTTGGCGTATTACTGAAAGATAATCAAACAAGAAAAAATGTAATCAATGCACAAAAAGAGTTAAAACGAGTTGCCATAAATGATGTTAAGAATTACTTAAAAACGCATGGTCTTATTAAATCGGGTAGTACTGCGCCAAATGATGTATTGCGAAAAACTTATGAGTCTGCTATGCTTACTGGAGAAGTTTTGAATAATAATAAAGATACCTTATTACATAACTTTATGCACGATACTCAATTATAACCAGAATAAAATAACCAGAATAAAAATAATATTATATCTATGTTATATAATTACTAGTCTATAATGGAAACAACAAGAAATAAATTACCAGATAGAGTGCAAGAATTTTTTAATAAATTAAGCCAATATTTGGACACACGATTACTATTCTATGGAAGTGTTCAACGTAGTGATTATTTCCCTGGGTCCAGTGATATAGATGTTGATATTTTTACAGATAATGTTGATAGCACGATTGCAAAAATGCAACATTTCTTGCATGTGAAAAGAACTTCATTTAAAAAAATAGTATGGAAACTGAGTAATAATGCTAAGATGGTATATGGCAACAAAATTATGTATACAGATGAGGAATCACAGTTTAATGCTGAATTTTCTATTTATGATAATAAATTTAAAGATGACGTTTTACAGATGCATTTGAAAAAAACTGTTTTACCTTTTTACGTATCATTTATGTTGTTTTTTATTAAAAAGTTATATTATGATTTACACTTGATACAGCCTGAATATTATAGATATTTAAAGAGAAAGATACTATCACTTGGATTAGGAATGCCGGAAGACCAGTTTATTGTGTTGAATGTTAAAAATTAATATAGTTTAAATATGTAAAAACTATTATGAAAGAGTATTAGATAGAAATAAATACAATTATATATTATACAAAGATAGAAAATGGCACTAGTGAAAGATTACCTTGATAAAACAAAACAATACATTGAAGAATATGGTAAGAATACACTCGTTTTAATGCAGGTTGGAGCTTTTTTTGAAGTATATGGTCTTCAAAATAAGAATACAGGAGAAGTAGTTGGTAGCGAAATTCAGCAGTTTTCAACATTATGTGATTTAAATATTGCGGATAAGAAAATATGTGTCGGAAAAGACAATGTTATTATGGCAGGTTTCTCTCATTATATGATTGACAAATATCTTAAACGGTTACAAGAGTGTGGGTTTACTGTCATCGTATTTACACAAGATGAGCAGCACAAAAATTCTACACAAACTACCCGCAGTTTAAACGGGATTTACTCCCCGGGGACTTATTTCTCTCTTGAATCCACGACAAGCATTACCAATAATACAACATGTATATGGATACATGTGACAAATGAGCTTATTCAGCGCGAAAAACAGATGTATATGGGAATCGCAAACATAGATATTTATACAGGAAAAACTACCATCTTTGAATACAAAGAGCAATATATGATGAATCCAACAACATTTGACGACCTAGAGAGATTTATATCCATTCATCAACCCAGTGAAGTCATCTTTATAGGAAATATCTTAGAGAAGGATATGGATACGATTCTTCATTACGGAAATATACAATGTAAATGTATCCATAAAATAAGTACTTTTGATGGAACCTCTGAAAATTCAAAGCGTGTATCTAACTGTGAAAAACAGACCTTTCAAAAAACAATCCTGGAGACTTTCTATACTGTCCATGACTTTAACATATTCTATGAGCAATTTTATGAAAATACAATTGCAACACAGGCATTTTGTTATTTATTAGATTTTATTTATCAACATAATCCAAATTTAGTTAAAAAGGTGGAAGAACCGATTTTTGATAATCATGGAGAACGACTCATTCTAGCAAATCACTCATTGAAACAATTGAATATTATTGAGGATGGCACGTATTCCGGAAAATATTCTTCAGTAGAAAAAATGTTAAATATGTGTTCTACACCCATGGGAAAAAGAAAATTTACGCGGAATTTATTACACCCAACTACAAACTGTGATTATTTGAATGAAGAATATAATATAACCGAGCATATTTTAACTAACTTTTCTACTGCACAAACCCAAATTAAACAAAGGTTGACTTTTATGAAAGATTTGTCAAAAATTAGTAGGCAATTAATGATGAAGAAGATTTCACCCAAAACGCTATACCAATTTTACAACAATGTGAAGTTGAATCAAGAACTATATGATACTCTTATGAAAGACCGTACAATTCTTTCTTATATAGAAAAACGGTTGGGAAAAGACGCATCCAGTAAAATACAAGAACAATGTGATGAAATCATACAGTTTATGGATGAAAGATTGCTATTACCATTATGTGAGGACATTGACGTAATACAAAACTTTGAAACCAATTTTATAAAGCATGGGGTAGATGATGAATTAGACAATAAAAAACAGTTATATTTGGAAGCATGTAATAAACTTGAAACCATTCGCCAGTATCTCAGTAAAATTATAGCATCTCAAGAAAAAAAGAGTAAAAATGGAACAGACCATGTCAAATTGCATGAAACAGAGAAGAATAGTTTTAGTCTACTTGCAACAAAACGTCGTTGTAAATATCTTTTAGATATTATTCAAAAAACATACACAAATGATGAAAAGCAAAATGGTATACAACTAGAGTATATTGCAAGTGAAGATGGCACAGAAAAGAAGATATTTACTATTAAATTATTTGATAATCTATTTTTCTCCAATCAAACCGCTTCCAATGATTCTATTTATAATCAAGATATTACAGAATTATGTAAACTTATTTCATCCATTAAAATTCAAATGAAAGACCTTATTACTTCAGCATTTCATAAAGTTGTTATAGAAATGGAACAATTTCAAGTATCCATAAATAACATTATTGAGTTTATTACTGCGGTAGATATGATATTTACAAAAGCTCATATTGCAAGAACATATCATTACTGCAAGCCCAGTATACAAGGTTCTTCTGATAAGTCATTTGTTGATGCGAAAAATTTAAGGCATTGCCTAATAGAGCATTTGCAACAAAATGAATTATATGTTTCAAATGATATTCATTTAGGAAATGAAGAGGTAGACGGTATATTATTATATGGTACAAATGCAGTTGGGAAAACTAGCTTTATTCGTGCACTCGGAATTGCAGTTATCATGGCTCAGGCGGGGCTTTACGTGCCTTGTTCTGCCTTTACTTTTTTCCCCTATCAAACAATCTTTACCCGTATTCTTGGAAATGATAATATGTTTAAGAATCTCTCATCATTTGCAGTAGAAATGTATGAATTGAGGACCATCCTTCGTTTGGCAAATGAGAACAGTATGGTTCTAGGAGACGAACTTTGTTCTGGAACAGAAAGTATTTCTGCCACAAGTATTTTTGTTGCAGGTATTCAACAACTGCACGCTAAAAAGAGTAGTTTTATTTTTGCAACACATCTTCATGAAATCATTCACTATGAGGAATTGACTGCATTGAATACAGTTCAATTAAAACATATGGCCGTTGTATATGATAGAGAACGTGATTTATTGTTGTACGATAGAAAGATAAAATCTGGACCCGGGAATAATATGTATGGTTTAGAGGTTTGTAAATCATTGCACTTGCCAAGTGACTTTATTGAAGCTGCTCATCAAATTAGGATGAAGTATCATCCTGTTTCCGAAAGCCTTCTTTCTCTCAAACCTTCTCATTTTAATTCACAAAAAATTGTGGGTCTTTGTGAGATGTGTGGAAATGAACGCGGGAAAGAAACACATCATTTGCAACATCAAATGATTGCTGGTGAAGATGGATATATTCAGACGAATAACACACCTTTTCACAAAGACCACGCTGCTAATCTTCTCTCTTTGTGTGAAAAATGCCACGAATCCATGCATAAGGAAAAGAAAAGTATGCACAAAAAAGTGAAAACAACCAAGGGAACAATCGTGATGAATATAAATATATAAATTAATATTTAACTATATATATTATATATTGTTCTTATTTCTATGAAAAAAAATATTTCTAATATTTATATTATTACTCTTATTTGCATAGCTTTATGGCTGTTGTTGCGACTATGTTTATCATTTACATTTTATAAAAGAATGGAAGGATTTGAAACAAGTATAAATCCAAAGCCAGATTACGCATACAGTTTTTGCAAACAATATGAAGGGAAAAGTAATGAACTAGAACAAGCTTGTAGCAAATTAACAAAAAAGAATTGTACATCTAGTCCTTGTTGCGTATTTAAAAATAATGAGAGTTGTGTTGCAGGTAATCAAAGTGGTCCAATTTATAAAACTGACTCGGACGGAAATAATGTAAAAATACAACAATATATTTTCCAAAATACGTGTTATGGGCAAGACTGTATTAAAAATAAAGAATAAAAAATTGATGTTAAAAAAGAAAACAAGTTAAATAAATATAGCAGAATAATATAAGACATGATCATTCCAATCAAATGCTTTACATGTGGTACAGTGATTGCAGATAAATACCGATATTATCTTGAAGAAGTAAGAAAGAGAAAATTAGCAAGAGATATGGATATTGACAAGGTAGTTTATCTCACAAAAGAATTTAGTGAAAAGACACCCGAAGGAGAAGTATTGGATGATTTGGGTTTGAATAAGATGTGTTGCCGAAGACATATGTTAACTCATGTAGACATTGAATAATTTCTTTGGTTATATATATGAGAAGACATACACAAAAACTATGGAAGATGAAAGGTTGTTCCAAGAAAAAATCAAACACACGGTCAAAGGTAAAGACAATCTATAGGAAAAAGCATAGTATAACAAGAAAAAGAATGATTAAAAAACAAAAAGGAGGTTGCAACACTTGTTTGCAAAGCGGAGGTGGAATGGGAAATGGTTCCAATGGTGCGTTAGTTGGTTCGCCGTGGACTGGAAGTGTCTCAGACTGGCCTGGTGTTGCTGGAAAAGATGGACAAACAAATTATTTTTCGTTGAATACATATCCTGTAGACCCACAAACACAAACTATATCAGAACGTTCTGATTTGTATTATATGAAAGGTGGAAAACGAATGAAACATAGAGGAGGCGGAATTATTCCCGATGATTTAGTTAATTTAGGAAGAAGTATTGTTAATGGGGTTGGTACCACTTATAACGCATTGAATGGATATGCAGCTCCGGTAAACCCACTTCCTTATAAAGACCAACTTGTAAAATATTAGCAAGGGTTTCTTTTCTCTTTTCTATATTATTTTTTTACTAGTATAATATATAAATAATGGCATTTCCTAAAAAACTTAAAGAACTCTGCACACCTGCTTATGTTTATTTTATTCTCTCAGTGATTGGAATTATATTTTCTATTATTCAAAACTTTGGCAGCAAGAATACATATAAATTGGGTATGTTTATGACACGAGTTCCTAGCACAATTCTTGTCTTTGCTGTGAAAATTATTTACATTCTATTCTGGACATGGATTTTGAATTTGATTTGTAAAGATGGCCACACTGGCATCGCATGGTTCTTGGTATTAATTCCATTTATTTTATTATTTGTTATTGTGGGTTTGGTTATGGTAAATCCATCTGCTTTAGAAGGGATGACCACCAAGATGACGAGGCATATGAGAAAAAAATAATGTGACTTAAATACAAAGATTATAATAGAAAAATACAAAAAAATAAAATAAAATAGAAGAAATACAATAATAATAAATTTATTATTATATTTAAATTAGAGTATTTTTATTATAGTATTATGATAATATAACGATACATATGCATATAAAAAATGGAATATCTTATGAAAAAAATGGTTGGCTTTATATTTCGGTGAAAGGAAAACCGAGAGAAAGAGGATATGCTTACGGGTATCTTTGTGCAGAACAATTCAAAAAAATACAAGAAATGTTGCAATTTATGTGTTACAATGAATATGGTGAAAGTTGGGATTTTTTTATTCAATCCACCAAGGATTATTTTGAAGAAAAAGCTAAAAAACATTTTCCAGAATTTTACGAAGAAATAGAAGGAATCGCAGAAGGATGTAATGCAGGTGGAACAAAAACATCTACTTTAGAAATTTTAACATGGAACAATTATTTTACCATGTTGGATTCGTGGTATTCAAATGTTTCCGGAGGAGCGAATAGCAAAGAAGGTGGTGGACAGAAAGATAGATGCAGAGCATTTATGGCAGTCGGAGATTATACAGAAGATGGAAAGATTGTAGTCGGACACAATAGTTTTTCCAATTTTATTGACGGTCAATACATGAATGTTATATTAGATATTCAACCAGAAAATGGTCATCGTATCATTATGCAATCATGTCCATGTTGGATATGGAGTGGAACAGACTTTTTTGTTACAAGTGCTGGTATTGTTGGAACAGAAACAACCATTGGTGGATTTAACGTCTATGAAAATAATTTTCCTATTGGACTACGAATCAGAAAAGCTATGCAATATGGAAATACGTTGGATGATTATACACATACTTTATTGGAAGGAAATTCCGGTGATTACGCAAATTCATGGTTGTTTGGCAGTATTCATACCAATGAAATATTACGCATTGAATTAGGTCTTCAGTATCACAATATTGAGAGAACAAAGAATGGATATTTTATAGGATTTAACTCAGTCTATGATGCTAGAATTCGTAACAAGGAATGCATTAATTCTGGTTTTTATGATACAAGACGTCACCAAGGAGCTAGAAGAGTAAGACTCACGGATTTAATGGAAGAAAACAAGGGGAAATTAAATGTTGATATTGCATTGCGTATTATTGCAGACCATTATGATGTTTATTTGGAAAAAGAGAACAAATGTTCTAGAACAGTGTGTGGACATTATGAGTTGGATGCTCGTGAATACATGTCGGATCCTAGTCGTCCCAAACCCTTTCAACCTAGAGGTGCAATGGATGGAACTGTTGCAGATTCAAAATTAATAAGAGACATGTCTTTTATGGCAAGATTTGGTAGTTCTTGTGGTACCCCTTTTAATGCAAAAGAATTCTGTGAAAAGAGAAGACAATGGATTGATTTACTACCTTATTTACATGATAGACCATCACAACCATGGACCTTATTTACTACTACAAAATCTCTTAAAAAAAGAAAAACTATGAAAAAACGGGAGAAGCGAAATAACCAAATTACTTCCTTAAAAAGACAATAGAATTAGAAGAATCATTGTTATAAAGTATTTTAACTACAATTTAAAAAATATGCTTATGTATATAATATGGAATCAGTATCATGGAAAATTATTGATAAATATTTTAAAGATAATCCATACAATTTAGTAGCTCATCATTTAGAATCTTATAATGATTTTTTTGATAATGGTATTCATCGTGTATTTAATGAAAATAATCCTATACGATTTTTAGAGAGGGAAGAAGAAGGACAGAAAACGCATAATGAGTGTTTGCTTTATTTAGGTGGTAAAGATGGTAAAAAAATATATTTTGGCAAGCCAATTATTTATGATGACCAGCATTCACATTATATGTATCCAAATGATGCAAGACTGCGTAATATGACATATGGAATCACAATTCATTACGATGTTGATGTTGATTATATTTACTATGAAGGTGATGAGAGAAAAGAAGTATCAAAAACACTTGAGAAAATTTACCTAGGAAAATTTCCAATTATGCTTCAATCTAACTTGTGTATTTTAAAGTCACTTGCCAGAGATGTACGATTTAATATGGGGGAATGTAAAAATGACTATGGTGGATATTTTATTATTGATGGAAAAGAAAAGTCTATTATTTGTCAAGAAAAATTTGCTGATAATATGCTTTATATTCGTGAAAATAAATCAGATAATCTGTATAGTCATTCAGCTGAAATTCGCTCTGTGTCAGAAGATGCATCTAAACCGGTTCGCACATCTGCAGTTAAAATAGTGGCTCCTGGAGTTAAATATACAAATAATCAAATTGTTGTTATGATTCCCAATGTTAGAAAACCAGTACCACTCTTTATTCTAATGCGTGCATTAGGTGTTGTTTCAGATAAAAGCATCATTGAAACTTGTTTACTGGACCTAGAAAAAAATGAATCTTACATAGATTTATTTATACCGTCCATTCATGATGCAAATAAAATATTCAATCAAGAAACTGCGTTACGTTTTATTGCATCCTTTACAAAACGTAGAACTATAACCGGTACATTAGATATTTTAATGAATTATTTTTTACCACATATTGGAGAGCAAAATTTTTTGCAAAAAGCTTATTTTGTTGGATATATGGTATCTCGGATGTTGCGGGTATTTACAAAGGAAGATAAACCAACAGACCGTGACAATTTTCGGTTTAAACGAATAGAACTTTCCGGCTCTCTTATATATGACCTTTTCAGAGAATATTTTTTATTACAAAAAAGAAATATTTCATTAAAAATAGATAACGAGCATTATTATCATAAAGGAAAATATACTGGAGAAAAGTTTGTTTCTCTCATAGAAAATAATGTGGGAGATTTTTTCAAAGAAAGACTCGTTGAGTCTGGCTTTAAAAAAGCTTTCAAAGGTAATTGGGGGTCTGAGGCTCATACAAAGCGAATAGGCGTAGTTCAGGATTTGAACAGGTTATCCTGGAATACCTTTATCTCTCAATTAAGAAAATTCAATTTACCACTAGATGCGAGCGCAAAGGTAGTTGGACCTCGTTTGTTACATCCAAGTCAATGGGGATATATTGACCCAGTAGATACACCCGATGGTGGAAACATTGGATTACACAAGCACATGGCTATAAGTACGTTTGTTACAAGTGGTTCTTCTGCAGTTCCTATGATAAAATGGTTGCGCGCAATTGCAAACATGCGGCTTTTAAAAGAATGTAGTCCGAGTATGTTAGGCGATTTAACAAAAATATTTGTCAATGGAATATGGGTTGGTGCAATTGATAATCCAATGGAAATGATTGCTACCTTTAAAATGTTCAGAAGAAATGGTATTCTCCCAGCATTTACGAGCATTTTTTTCCATTACGAAATGAATGAAATTAGTATTTATACTGATTCAGGTCGTTTGAGCCGTCCAATTTACTATATTGATAAGGGAAATAACAAGGTCAGTTATGATAGAAAAGATATTCTTGAAAAAATAAATTCAAATGATTTTACATGGGAAGAGGCAGTAAGTGGATTTCAAAAAAAAACAGGAGACCCAAATTTTAATATTAAAAGCAACAGAATTTATAGCATAGATGAATTATATCCCGAATTAAAGACTCTAGAAAAGATTGAAGATGTGTTAGAAAAGAATAAATCTATCTTAGAATATATTGATACCTCAGAAGAAGAGAGCTTGCTGATTGCAACAAAATTGGATGACCTAAAAAAGAATAAATATTACACACACATAGAGATTGACCCTTCTCTAATATTAGGTGTTATGGGAAACATGATTATTTATCCTGAAAATAATCCATTGGCGCGAAATTCATTTTCATGTGGACAGAGTAAACAAGCAGTTTCGGTATATCATACAAATTTTCAATCACGTATTGATAAGATGGGGGTTATTTTAAACAATGGTCAAATACCCTTATTAAAATCCAAGTATTTGGACTATGTAAATAAAGAAGAAATGCCTTATGGAGTCAATGCGATTGTTGCAATTATGTCTTATACTGGTTATAATGTTGAAGACGCAATTTTAATAAACGCAGGTGCTGTTGCCCGCGGCATATTTAGAACAACTTATTATTCCAGTTATGAAACGAGAGAAGAATCATCTACTATTTCTGGAAACACTACAAATTCATACTTTGCAGATGTTCAAACAAAAAATGTATCTGGTCTGAAACCCGGATACGATTATAGTAAACTAGATAAATCAGGAATGATTCAAGAAAATACTCCATTAGATGATAAGACGGTATTAATAGGTAAAGTAACAAGCAATACAATTGATTCAGATATTGTGTTAGATTCCTCGGTGTTCCCAAAAAAAGGGCAACTCGGATATGTGGACAAATCTTTTATTACAGAGGGTGAAGAAGGAACACGTGTAGCAAAGATACGTATTCGTGAAGAACGCATTCCCGCCATTGGAGATAAAATGGCAAGTCGTGCAGGTCAAAAAGGAACTTTGGGTTTAATTATTCCAGAACAAGATATGCCATTTACAAGTGATGGGATTAGACCTGACCTAATTATTAATCCACATGCATTGCCATCACGTATGACAATTGGTCAATTAATTGAGTCGTTATTTGGAAAAGCCTGTACTATGTATGGTGGATTTGGAGACTGCACTGCGTTTGAAAATAAAGGACCTCACGTTGGAGTGTATGGTTCTATGTTAGTAAACGCTGGATTTCATTCCAGTGGAAATCAAATATTATACAATGGAATGACAGGCGACCAAATTTATTCCGATATCTATATTGGACCAACTTATTACATGAGATTAAAACACATGGTAAAAGATAAAATAAATTATCGTGCATTAGGTCCAAGAACCATGCTTACCAGGCAAACTGTTCAAGGAAGAGCCAATGATGGTGGTCTACGCATTGGAGAGATGGAACGTGATGGTATATTGGCTCATGGTGCTTCTGCATTTTTAAATGAGTCCTTTATGATTCGCGGCGATGAATATTATATGGCAGTTTGCAATAAAACCGGTGGAATCGCCGTATATAATACTTCATTGAATCTTTTTTTGAGTCCATTTGCAGATGGTCCAATTAAGTTTCATACAACATTAGATGGGAAAACTAGTATTGAAAATATTAGTAGATTTGGCAGGTCATTCAGTATTGTTCGTATTCCTTATGCATTGAAGTTACTCATACAGGAATTACAAGGTTTAAATGTACAAATGAGAATTATAACAGAAGATAATATTGACCAATTAGTATCCATGTCTTTTTCTAATAATATAAATACGTTATTGAAAGATGATACAGAGAATATTGAAACCTTGTTTACAAGTTATAATAAACAGTTATCATCCGTATTAAATCAACCAGCTACAAGAGAGCGTATTGCGACACCAACCCCAGTGAGTGAACCTGAATTTGAAGAAAGTCCTGCTTATGTTCCATTACCTGGGGAACTTCCATCCAACGATTCGGATGAAAATACGTATAATCCAAATTCACCCGAAGAATATAAACCATACAGTCCAGATGAAGAACGACCTGAAACCCCTCCTCTTTCTTTCACACCATCAAGTCCTGATGAACCACCCCCTATTGGCGGAATTGCAATCAAAAATCAAGATGTTAAACGACAGTTTGATTCGCTTCCAGAGAGAGAGAAATTGACTCTAATGAAAATGGTTGCAGAAAAAGCTGCAAAGGACGGAAAGGAAAAAGAAGAAAAAGATGAAGAAGAAGAAGAAGAGCCTAACTTTATCATGAAAAAAACTCAAACTCCCGAACCCACTTTCAATGAAGCCACGTCTATTTTAAAAATTCCCGAAGAAAAGAAAGAGGGAGATAAAGAGGGGGGGGAAGGACAAGAAACATCTGGTCAAAACGACAATAATGAAACAAGAAGTGTGACATTAAATATTGATTCAAATTCTTCTTCGTCAAATAATAATGAAACAAAACAAATAAAAATATCAGAGTAAAAATTTGCTAATTCAATTTAATTAATAAATAAAAATTGAATTAAAATGAAAATGATAATGTCTAGTATAATTATAATGACAACACAGAACTCAAGCGGTTTAGTATCATTAGTTTATAAATCAAGGAAAACTGTGATTGAACTTATGAAGAAACAAGATTATTCAGTTAGTGAATATGAGAACTTTAGTGTAAATGAGGTCAATTCCATGTTGCAACATAAACAATTGGATATGTTACTAGAAAAGAAAGAGGAAGACCCTGAGACAAAGCGTAAAAATAAAATATATATTAGATATTATCTAGGTAAAACATTGCGTCCACAAAATATCCAAGAAATCTTGGACGACTTATTTCATTTGGAAGAAATTCTAACAAAAGAAGATACATTGATGGTTATTATTAAAGAGGATATGAATGAGACAATGACAAACTTACTTAAACATATATGGGAGCAAGATGGTATTTTAATTATTCTTCAAAATATTAAACGTTTGCAATTTAATATCCTTGAACATACATTGGTTCCTTCCCATCGTATTTTGTCAAAGAGCGAGGTTGCAGTTATTAAGAACAAGTATAATATTACAGATAACACGGAGTTTCCTGATATTTCAAGATTTGACCCAGTTGCACAGGTTATTGGCATAAGACCGGGTCAGATATGTGAGATTATTCGTCCTAGTAAAACAGCAATTACAAGCTTATATTATAGAATATGTGTTTAGAGTAAATTTAAAAGTCTCTCCATAGTATAATGGACCCACCCGAAAAAATAAAAGAAAAATTACTTATTTATAAAGAAAAATTTCATTCCATAAAGGATGATTTTTTAAATTCATATATTAATTATAAATTATATCCAGGATATAGTGAAAATGAAAATATTTATTCAAATAATAAAGCAAATATAGACTCTATACAAGCTAGCCTTTTTACTACATCAAACGATATTCAAAAAAATATGGAATCTTTAAATCAACAAATTTCATTGTTGAATGATAAATTAACAAAAGAAAAAATAACGCAAGACCAATTAAAAAAAAAATTATCGCAGCATCATTCTACAAATGACGGTTCTGATTTATTAATAAATGAGTCTAGTGAACTATATAAGATGCAAAGAGTTACCAATATTGGCATGGTATTGGGTATATTTTTTAGCATGTTTATAGTATTTAGAGTGTATTCAAAACCTAGTATTGTAAAATAGATTAATATAATACATTAAAATAATACATTTAAATAGTTAATTCATTTTCCATTCACTTATTATATATCATGGATATGGTAACTATGTATAAAAAAGTACATAATTCTCTAACGGGTTTGCAAAAAGATAAACAAAAAAATTGGATGAAATTTAGAAACCGATATTCTGTGCTAGTTCATACTCCAGATTTTGTGAAAAGAGAAATTAAAAGATCAATGGATAGATATATAAAAAAACAGGATGATTTTTACAACGATCCACAGTATAAATTAAAGCGTTCCATTAAAACTATATTAGACAAGGAAAAGGATAGATATAAAAATAGATATGCTATCAAAAAAAATGAGAATAGTTCTATCTATCATATAATTTTAGGTGCAAGTATGGTATCTGTCTCTCTTTATTTTGCTTACACTTGTTTTACACCTTTGGACATTTAAAACGCCGATTTTTTAGACCTTATATTTTTTCTAAGCTAATTGTAAATGAAACACTCATTTACAATTATTTGTTGTATAGTTATTCTTCTAATTGGTACGGTTATCGGCTATATCATATGCAAGTCATCGTGTAATTCAGCACCACCTATTGACCCTAATAAAAAAGGGGCTTCTGTACTTGTCCTCGGATGTATTGACCCCCGTTTTGCCAATGCTCTCGCATGGCATCTAACACACTCAGAAG